>Ga0209812_10001679_pt1 | contig 14647 bp, 12 predicted proteins | sample JI71714BDNA_FD_187502 | JGI IMG/M metagenome (GOLD analysis project Ga0209812, IMG submission 187502) | Wastewater effluent complex algal communities from Wisconsin, to seasonally profile nutrient transformation and Carbon sequestration -... | ecosystem: Engineered > WWTP > Effluent > Algae...
TAAGGGACTTAAGCTGCTAAAAAAGCCGCACACTCCACATGAGAAGTCTGAGGAAAGAAATCCGCAGGCTGCACCCGCACCAATTTATAATCCCCATTTTCACACAAAATTTTCAAGTCGCGAGCCAAAGTAGCGGGCTTGCAGCTAATATAAACAATCCGACTCGGTTTAATTTGCTTAATAGTTTCTAAAACCGAGCGATCGCACCCCTTACGCGGCGGATCTAACAACACAATATCCGGCACAACATCCAACTGTGGCAGTAACTTTTCCACAGTTCCCACCTTAAATGTCACATTTGTCAAGCCATTTAATTCAGCATTTAAATCCGCTTGGGCGATCGCCTCAGCTTGCACTTCCAAACCTACAGCTTTTTGCACTTGTTTCGCCAGCGGCAAGGTAAAAGTGCCAATCCCGCAATAAGCATCCACCAAAACCTCATTTCCCTGCAAATTCAATTCCGCTACAATCGCCTGCAACAAACCCTCAGCCGCCTCTGTATTCACCTGAAAAAAAGTATCCGCCCTTAACTGAAACTCCAAACCAGCAAACTCTTCTCGCAGATAAGCACGACCGGCAATACAGCGAGTTTCCGCACCAAAAATCACATTAGTTTTGGCAGAATTGATATTCAAACAAACACCAGTCAGTTCAGGATAGCGCTTCAACCAATCAGAGGCTTGGGCTTCCAATCCGGGCAAATCTCCTGTCCGAACGATTAAAGTTAGTAACATCTCCCCGGTGCGTCGTCCAATTCGCAAAGATAAGTGACGCAATTCTCCTGTATGCTGCTTTTCATCATACACAGGCCAATCCCGCCAGTGTATGTCTTCTTTCACCTCTTTTAATAAAGGATTAAGTCTGGGGTCTTGGACTGGACACTGATTCAAATTAACTAATTTGTGAGTGCTTTTTTGATAGTAACCCGCTTGAACTTGACCTGTGACAGATATGCCTAAAGGATAGGTTGCTTTGTTGCGGTATCCCAAAAATTGAGGAAAATTATCTATTTTTCCGGCTAAAATTTCATCTACTCGCAAATCGCTAAAGCCGCCAATGCGTTCTAAAGCTTGAATGACTTGATTTTGTTTAGCTGTAAGCTGATAATCATAATCTACGTGCTGCCACTGACAGCCGCCGCACTTGTCTGCGACAATACAGTTGGGTCGGATGCGGTGTTCCGATGCTTCCAGAAGCGTGTCCAACTTACCTGTAGCATAGGTGGATTTGACTTGCAGGAGGCGGACGAGAACTCGATCGCCCGGAACAGTGTCAGCCACAAACACCACAAGCTGACCAAAACGGCCAACTCCGTCGCCGGTATCTGCCAAGTCAGTAATCTCTATTTCAATCAGTTGACCTTGCTGGCAAGGGTTTACCGATTTCGATTTGGGTATGGGGAATTTAGATTGGTTCATTAATATTGTTCTGAATGCTTTAAGGTAGAAGCATTTTAAATCTATTATCCCATCAAAATAGGACTTAGGCAAAAAAAAATTTTGAGTAATAGGTAATAGGTAATAGGTAATAGGTAATTGGTAATTGGTAATTGGTAATTGATAATAAATATCTCCCATAATTAAAGCGCAACCTTTCAGTCAGGTTGCGCTTTTTTTTAAGAAACTAATATAGCGTAATAGGTAATGGGGCATGGGGCATGGGGTATAGGGTATAGGGCCTAGGGCATTACTAATTACCAATTACCAATTACCAATTACCTATTACCAATTACCAATTACCTATTCTCGCTCCTACCTCCTATGAGAGAGCGACAGACTATAATAGTCCCCTCAAATTAGTGAGCAGAACCGTTACCATGATACTTGTCGCTGTCGTAGAAGCCGTTTTTTGTGCCGAAGAATAAACAGCACACGGTGAAAACGGCTGTCAAGACTGCTAAAACTAACTTAACGTCCATAATTTACCTTCTTTGGTTCAGTGAGTGGAAATACTCAAATTGTAGAGTCTTTTTGGCTAGCGCGGCCATCTACTAGGGTAGCGCCAGATTTACTTGGCTGTAGTCTGGTGCGAAAGTTTCCTGACGGGGAGACGATTCGGGCCATGATTGTGGAAACCGAAGCCTATGGGCCATTCGATCCCGCTTGTCACGCTTACACGCGCCGAACTCCTCGCAACGAGGCGATGTTCGGCCCTGCGGGGAGGATTTATGTTTACCTAATTTATGGGATGTATCATTGCTTGAATGTCGTAACGGATGCAGACGGAGTTGCTAGCGCTGTGTTAATTAGAGCTTTACAGCTAGATGCAGTTCCCCAAAGATTCTCCCATCTCCCCGAAAAGGTGCGATCGCGCCTCGCCTCTGGGCCTGGCAAACTGTGTAAGGTACTTGAGATCGATCGAACTTGGAATGGTTTAGCTTTGGGTACGGGGGAAGCGCTGCGGCTAGAACACCGGAGTGAGGAATTTCAGCAGGCGATCGAGTCAGGTACGATTAATATCGTGCAAACTTCCCGCATTGGGATTTCTCAAGGAATTGATTTACCTTGGCGTTGGTATATAGGGAACTATCCGGCTGTGTCTAAATTCTAGTAATCTCAAAATGTCAGTGTAAATTTTGTCACTTATCTCAATCAAATTATGGCTTACTCTTCTGAAAATCCGATCGTACAACTCAAGAAATGCCTAACCCTAGCCCAGGATGTTAGCACTCACGCCGAAGCGAACCGAGCCTTCGAGCAATTATGTGGGATTATCGATGCTGAAAACCCAATGGCGGCGCAACTTTTGGAGATGTTATGGCAAGAGGCGATTATAGCTAGGCGATCGGCTTTATTTTGGCAACAAATGAGCGATGTTGAGAAAGATATGGCTAATAAAATGATGGAAAATATGACGCAGATGCGGCAAAACTATTTGCGGTTAATGCAAGAAATGTAAGAATTGGGGAATGGGGAATGGGTAATTGCTAATGGGTAATTAGTAATTGCCCAGACTCAGCCCGGAAACGAAAAAAGCGAGTAATATCGTTTCCGGTTGCATCGGAATAATAAAATCGAGTCAACAGTTAACACTCAACCATTCAGTTTTTTGACCCGCCCGTCAACAGTCAGTAGGGGCGGTGCCCCCGTGCCCGCCCTCTTAATAGTCAACAGTCATTCCGGTTGTACCTGAATTGATATAAAACAAGCGGATTTAACTGCGGCGAGACTCATCGTCCACCAGGCAATATGTGCATATTGAGCGCAGTCGAACCAAGTAAAAATAAAAATGAGATAAGCAATATACGAAATTCTTCATAAGACGTAGAAACCACGCCTGTCCACAGAGGTTCTAAAAATCTCCAGGGTGTCATACCTCCATCAATTTTTCCTGTTTGAGAGTGGTTCTTATAAGTAAATCGAACACTATATATACCTGGTTTCAAATTGCACAAAGTCCAAACTCCACCACTACCGTCATAGCCTGTAAGTCCAAGCTGGAAGCCACGCCAACAGAACTTGGCATTTATAAAAAACGTCAAAGTTTCTTGTGGGAGAAGTAATAAAAAGTCTGATTCTGTCGGTGTTTTGGTTGCATTCCTAGCATAGCTTCGTTGGATTGATTCCCCATCTGCTCGTTTTAGTTCTGGAGACAAATGGAAACAAATAAACCGATAGGATATTGAGGAATTGTTGGTAATGCGAATCCCAAACTGTACGGAGTTTTTAAGACCCTTGATATTTGAGATTGTTAGCTCTCGCTCTGGGACTAAAGTTTCAAACCGGACGCCATCAACTTCAACGACATTGTTATCACTTGATTCTTCTATGGTCATGATGTCTGTCCTCCTTATTGCTTTATCCTAAGAGTGTGGCAGTAGCGCCGGAGCTGATTTAAAACTTGTTTGCTAAAATTATTTCCGAATTTTATCACAACATAAAAGCTCACCACAATCCGAAATTTTACTGACTTTAGTGACATCCAGAGAACGAAATTAAATTTTACATAGTAATATTAGCTACGCCAGAATGAAGATTTCAGATAAATTTTGAGTTTTGTATATAAAAATTTTAAAAGCATACTATTTTCTGTGGGAAAAATGAGTTGACAGACAGACAACTACCTAAACCCTGACTTGACTATTCTTGGTTTTTCCGGTTTTTGAATCTTTTAATTACAGGCAAGGGCGAAGCATGACCGCAGACAATTTATTAGTGAAAACCAGAGAGTTACTGCGGTCATGCTATAGCCAATACGAATATATTTGCAAAATGAGATGCACCCCTTACTTATCGCACACAGACCAAAGAAACCGGATTTTTCCCCACACCGCAATTACCAACTTTTCCTACTTCATTAAAGCAGCGCCGCGGTTGTAAAGTTCCCGCGCATAATCAGTCCAAGTTCCCTGTCCCCAATAGCGGAAACAACTTGTTTGCACCAACAAGTTGTAAAGCAAAGCTTGTTGATATTCAAACTGCTTAGTAACTGCCGCATCTTCCTGCACCAGGGGGTCGTACTTTTGGTGAAATGCTGCGCTGAGTTGATTCATCGGTTCCAAGACATTTTCATAGCCTTTCACCCAACTCAAATCATTTGTCCAAGAAGCACCATCCATGTGAAAATTATGGTCTGTTTGCTTGATTTGCGCGATCGCACTTTCCACTTTTTCCGGTGTCGCACTATCAGCATCGACTAATTGCCAGATTTTGTGCTGGTTAACCCCCTGACAAACAGGATAATCATCAGGATTAACCCCCGCCGCTTCAATGAGTTCCAGATATTCAGTACCATTTAAACCGACAACACCAGATTTTCCGCCACCTTGTTCCCGGTTTTCGTGCCAAGCTTTCATAAAAGCACTGGGGAATTCATTCATCATCACGCCGCCATTTTCGCCATCAGCAATCTGAGTGACTAAAGAAGGAATTGTAATATTGCCAATTTGCTGTTTATTCCGTCCTTTTGCTTCGTAATAAGGCTGCATTTGACCGACCAATTTTGTATCAGAACCTTGGGTTTTAATCAAAGCCGTGATACTGATGGTTTCGCCGTGAGAATTGCGCGCCATCAAACGGTTGGGAATGTATTTTTGGTCTTGGGACAATCCCGAACCATCAATGTTTTCGACAGAATGTTCCTGCACCATCAGCCAGCGGTAGCCGCATTCTTTCAAAGCTTTGATGTATTCATAAAGCGTGTCAGGATGATTGGGAAAGTGCATTTCTGGGGGCGAAAAACCTTTGACGCGCTTCAGGGCATCTATGCCAAAAATGGCAGCAAAATGATGTTGCCATGCTTGAATGTGGAGTTTGATGTCGGGAATGGGAGTCGAAGGAATAACGGCATGACTCCACATTGTCCCCAGCCATTCTACGTGAGGTTGATATTGTGGATCGCAGGTAATTCGCTTGAGATTATCAAAAATATCGTCACGTCCCATTTGGCGCAATCCCCACAGTAAATTGCCCGAATAGTCAAGCATAATGCGCGGGTTGCAACCTTCAGCAATCAGTTGGGGAATGAATTCGCCCATGCGGGAATAGCACCAAGCAAAGACTCCGGCGTTGTGATTGTCTCCTTGGTTGGGATGTTCAAACATATGCTGAAGATTGCAGATTAGTTCGCCGTTTGCACCGGCTGGAATTGTGGGTTGGTGCATATGCAGGGCGCAGGCGAATCCGGCTTGAATGTTTTCGAGGCGCAGATTTGTGGTAGGTAGAAAGACTGGTTCGTTGCTATTGACTGCGGCACTAATTTCTGCTTCATGGCCGCAAATACTGGGTAATCCTGATTTGATTTCTTCTAAAATTGGTAAATTCGGAGATTGTGCGATCGCAGGCATAAAACTTTCCTCAATATTTGTGGAGCGGTAGTGTCTGCTATTGCTAAAATAGCGGTAAAATTTAAGGGTAGCAGAATCTGCCTGCCAAAGCATTTATCCTTGATTTTATTCTGTTTTTAACCGATCGCAAAAATGCTTAAATGTGGAACAGTCTAACTAACCTGCGACTGCTGTCGCCCTCCATACCAGCACTTGTGAAAGTAATGGTTTTTTTCTTGACTTGGACTTGTCTATGGTTGCCGATCGCCATTATGGTCGCGATCGCCCTAAAATGGCAACCACCCCAACCCTTGGGAAACAAAAAACTACCATTAGTAGCTTCCCTCTACCTCCTAGTCCCCTTCATTTTATGGGCGACAACCTGGATAGAAAGCGTGTCCTTTGCCGACTGGGGTTTGTTTTGGCAACCCACAACCTTAATCTCTGCAATGCTAGGATTAGGATTAGGGGTAATCAGCTTAGCTATTTTATTTGGGTTACAATTAACCTGGGGTTGGCTCGAACTAAAAAGTAGCGAAGTTGAAAGCAAAACCAGCAAAAAAATCCTTAATCCTTGGGCTTCTATCCTCAATCCTTCTACTCTCATGATTTTGTTGTTAGCACTGTGGATTAGTGCGACAGAAGAGTTAATCTTTCGCGGCTGTTTGCCAAATTTACTGCAACAAGATTACTCAATAATCATAGCAGCAGCGATCGCCAGTTTCATTTTCGCGATCGCCCACCTGATCTGGGCTCCTAAAGAAACCATACCTCAACTTCCTGGGTTGTGGCTGATGGGGATGGTTTTAACCCTAGCTCGCGCCGTAGATAATGGTAGTTTAGGTATGGCGATCGGACTCCATGCAGGCTGGATTTGGGGGATAACCATGGTCGATACAGCTCAACTAATTAAGCCTAGCCAAAGGGTTCCTGAATGGATTACAGGAATAGCCGAAAAACCCTTGGCTGGTGTCACTGGAATTCTGTTATTAATAGGAACAGCAGCCCTACTCTTTGTTATTCCAAAGGGAATCATCTAGGATTTATGGCAAATTTGGTTGTATCGGAATGATTTAACCACAGAGGGCGCAGAGAACACAGAGGAAGAGAAGAGGGAGAAACTGGGTTTTTGTAAATCTGCTGAAATCTGCGGTTAAATCATTCCAGATTAATCTAAAAGGCGATCGATGGTAACTATCGAAACTGGCCGCAAGGAATCGAAACGAGTCAAATTCACTCCCTGCAAAGAACGGGATAGCTGCACTTGTACAATGCGATAATTCCAGTGGGGTTCCCGACGCACTCGATCGCCCATCCAACTCAACACAGTAGCAATATCTTCCAAAACATCCAAAACTAGCACGATGCAACCCCCAGGGAGCAGGCGCAGGGCGCAAACACCCAAAATTTTAGTCAATGCTGGGCCACTACAGCCAATAAAAATTCGGTGCGGAGGACGTAAGCGGTGCAAGATTTCCGGGGCGGTGCCGTGAATCGAGAGCAGATTTTGCAGTCGAAAACGGGTGCAGTTGAATTCGATCGCAGAGGTACCAGAAACTGTTTGTTCGATCGCATAAACCTGAGACTGGGGGAATAAGCGAGCAATTTCGATGGACACAGCGCCATTCCCAGCACCGACATCCCAAACCACCTGTTCTCGTTGCAAAGCCAATTGCGCTAATACTAACACCCGCACTTCCCGTTCCACCGTCAAACCAGGGCGATCGCCACAACCAATAAAAGCCCCATCCGGTATACCCAACAAAGGCAACTTTTCCAAATCCAAAGATGCCGCCTCCATCGGCGGTTCCCGCAGCATCACCACCACACTCAGCGGTGCAAAAGACTCTTCCAGCAAAGCTGACAGAGGTCTCGGCCCCACCCGCTCGTCCGCAGACCCCAAATTTTCACAAACCCAAAATTCGTAGCGTGTAGGCAAATCTAGAGCTTGCACTAAATTTGCTAGTGCAGCCGGAGTGTGAATTTCATCTACTAGCGCCGCAATCTTCTCGACACCGAGTTTAAGTTTTGCCGTCAATTCCTCAAAATAAAGTCCCTGGGAACCCACAAAGTGTGCATCTTGCCAAGGAATTTTCAAGCGATTAAAAGCCAACTGCACGCAACTGACGTGGGGGTGAAAAATCAATTTTGCTGCTGGTAATTGAGCAATTAACAACTTTCCCCAGCCGTAAAACAGGGGGTCGCCCGCCACCAAAATTACAATGTGTTGCTCCGAAGTGGTGGATGGGGGTGAAAAAGTCTCTCCATCTGGCTCTAAATTCCCATTTAATGCCAGCCAGCGCCGAATTTCGAGAATTATGGTGTTTAAATCTTGTAACACCCAGCGCTCGCAGGATTCTTGGGAAAAATAACTTAAATGGCGATCGCTCCCTACTACCAGAGCGGCCATTTCTATAACCTGCCGTGCCGATGCACTCAGCCCAGCAGCTCCATCTAAACCGATACCAACTACGTGTACTGTCACTTTTTCAGCAAAAATAAAAAAACTAGACTAGCTAATTTTTCCTGATTAATTATATTTTTGTATTTGAATCTGTTACCAAGCCAAAATAATTAAACCATTTCAGGGGCAATGGGGAGAATGGGAGAGGGGGAAAATCAACCCTCTCCCTTCCTTCCCCGTTGGTTAAAATTCAAAAACAGGCCAGTCTGGTTCCCGATAATAGCGGTTCATGTCGTCAAACTTCCGCAGTTCGGCTCGGTGTACGGAGAGTTCTTGCGGCGTATCCAGCCATCGATCGTTTAACTCCGACAGCAAAGCACAGAGGCGATCGCGGTCTAGGTTGGGCCCGGTGTTCCCGAAATAACCTAGAGTAATGTGTGCTGTAAAGTGATATTGCTGTTCAATTCCCAAACCAATTAAATCGGGATTTTGATAGATCGATCGACGCAACTCTAGAATTTGCTTGTAAGAGTTTTCGTCCGTCGGTGCCATACACACACCTACAGCTCTCGTCATCACCATAAAACCCAGCACTATCCAGCGAATGGGAGTACCGCCAGCCTGGACTGGTTTTGAGGTGGCAAAACCATCGGCCATGCGCGATCGTAGTTGCGCCTCAAATTCAGGATTTTTATCGGAGGCATCTTGAAAAGCACTGCTCCAAATCAAATCTGCCACCGTTAAATGGAAGCTATCGGGAGGTAGTGGGATCAAGGAACCCGGATGAAGTTCCTGCAATAGCCGTTGTTGACAAGAGTGCAAGTTCTCATAGAGTGCTGCATTTTCTCCATCTTCCCCGGCCGGTGGCGTAATCACCGAATAGCCGGGAAAAGGCACTGCAACTTTCACACCAGTTTCGTCCAATTTAAACTTGGGAGATTCCTGGATGTGCTCTACTTGGGACTTGTAGGAGTCCAGCAGCGTCAGTCGCGCTACCCTATTTACATAAGCTTGATAAGTATCGTCCAATCTCTATTTCCTCGTGCTAATTATTGACACTATCCGGCGTGAACGCGCGGGGATTCTTCAGGAACTACTAAATTGCAATTCTTAAAGGCATTGTCTAACTACCCCTATACGTTCAAAACCACTGACTTGCGTCATGGCAATTACGCTTACTTTTAGTACAGTTAGAAATGCTTTCGTTCGCACTTTTCAACACTAGCCAGTCCGGTACGCTCAACATATAGAATCTTTAACTATTCGCAATAAACTAAGTATAATACACCATTATTCGGTGGCTTTGTGCTAGAAATGCAAATTTACCTTTTTTGGGGAGAAGACGAGTTTGCGATGGGGCAAGCTGTGACCAGTTTACGCCAAAGTGCCGTCGATCCCAACTGGGCTAGTTTTAACTATGACAAGATTATGGCCGATCGCGCCGAGGCTGTCGTTGAAGGACTCGATCGAGCTTTGACACCTCCCTTTGGTACAGGTAGCCGTTTTGTCTGGCTGGCCAATACCACTGTCACCCAACAATGTTCTCCAGAACTTTTAGCCCAATTGGAACGGACTCTGCCAGTTATTCCCGACTCAACCGTGCTGCTGTTGACATCGGCAAAAAAACCCGACAGTCGCCTCAAGTCTACCAAGTTACTCAAAGAGTTCGCCCAAGTGCGGGAGTTTTCGCCGATTCCGCCTTGGAATGACAAAGAATTAGCTCAGCGGGTGCGTCAAGTCGCCGCCGAAATGGGGGTAAAGTTGACGCCCACGGCGATCGAATTTTTGGCCGAATCCATCGGTAGCGATACTCGATTGCTCTACAGCGAACTCGAAAAATTGCTACTGTTTGCTGGAAACCGCAGTCAACCTCTGACACCGGAGGAAGTGGCAGCATTGGTCAACTGTCACGCCCAAAATACATTCCAGCTAGCGGATGCCATTCGCCAAGGACATACGGAGGAAGCTTTAGATTTATTGGCCGGTTTAACCGGGCGCAACGAGTCTGGATTAAGGATTGTGGCGGGATTGACCAGTAAGTTTCGCCTTTGGCTTTGGGTCAAGGCCATGATTGCATCGGGCGATCGGGACGATCGAATTGCTCAAGCTCTAGACCTCGGCAATCCCAAACGAATATACTACTTTCGCCAAGAAGTCAAAAACGCCAGCTTAGAAAAACTACAAAAAACTTTACCTTTATTGCTAGAGTTGGAAGCCTCTTTAAAGCGAGGGGCAGAAGAAAAATCAACCCTGCAAACCAAAGTTATAGAAATTTCCAGCTTGTTTGGCTAACGGGCAAAAAATTAATTGTTATAAGCCTAAGTTTCGGATAAAAAGTGAATTCCAAAAAGCTCCGTATAAACCCTGTATCCACATCCAAATATTCATGATAATTTTAGTGCATATTTTCCACGAAAAACAGTATTATTATTTCTCTCTTCTCTTTCTCTGTGTCCTCTGTGTTCTCTGTGGTTTAATCATTCCGATACAACGGTCAACGATAGGAACCTTTTACCGATGTAAATGGTAGAAGAATGATTGTGAACTTGTGTTGGGATATTACAAATATACTTTGGTTGAATATCCCGGAGAGTCGAGTGGGAGTTGTAGAAAGTTATTTGGACTGATGATAATTGGTGCGGCGGTGTGGTTCTGGTTTTTCCGCTGATTTTCTGGTAATCCAGAGGGGGAAATTATGAAGTATTTTTTGCGGTTTTTATTGGGTTTAGTAATTTCTGCGACCGTGCTAGTAACCTATGGGAGTATACAAGGTGTTGGCAATCAAAATTCCAAATTTGAAAAGGTAAGAAACATAGAATCTAGAAAATCTAAGCGGAGCAATAACGTTAAACAAGATGGTCTCCAACTGAAAATGGAATGGCCAAAAATTGTGGCAATATCTATTCACGAAAACAAGCCCGGTGTCACTGCTAAATTTAGCTTTACTGTCAGCCTGACTAATAATACACCAGCCCCTTTGTTGAATTCCGCAATAGTAATTACTGCTATTGTCGGTTGGTTTAGGAGATTTATCACAACTAAACTAACTGTAATTACTTGGATAGATTTAGTCTGATTCATTTTTCATCATGTGCGATCGATCCCTAGTCCTCTCTTATTGATGCTGGTAGTGTTGACAAGGTTCTCATTTTATGCTAAGTTGGGGTCACTGGTGACATTCTAAAAATTCCTTGTAGTTCCATGGTGAACCTTAAATAAGTTTAACTAAGTCTTGTATAGTAGATAATGTCATAAATAAATATTGTCCGGTAGCACCAATTTGAAGTAAAAAAGATGTGCATAGCTTTTATTATGCAGCTATAAGCCCCCCAAAAGAGCGCTAGCCATGACACAACAGAACCCGCGGGAACTTCTCAAGCAGGGCGATCCACAAGCCATTGCATCTAGCATCAACCGTACACTCAAACCCAAAGGCATCAACGCCGAAGTGACGCGGGACAACGGCTGCCTCCACATAACTCTGGAGTCAGGCAAAGTACCGGATCAAATGGTATTGGTGGATTTCATCCGCACGGGGATGACGAAGTTGGGACTAGAATCTATTCACACAGTACAAGTTTACGGGCGTCGAATCGGTGACAGCTCGCCGACATGGCAAGAGGAAATAGAGCTAATACCAGCATCTCCCATGCTTTATGAAGATGAGACTTCTATGCCTCACGAATCAGTAGGTTTGGATGATGTCGAACCCGAAAGTGAAGACTATTATCAAGACGAAGAGTTCGAGCAGGATGAAGACGATGAGGTAGACGACGAGGCAGAGGAAACTCCCCCTCCCAAAAAGCAATTCCCCAAATGGGCAATACCTGTAGGGATATTAGTACCCGTGATGGCCCTGGCTGGGCTGTTCTTTACAGGAAATCTACCATTTTTGAGCGGTTCTACCTCAGAACCCACCTCCCCAGAAGTTGCTTCGCCATCCCCAACAGCTACCTCTAGTGCACCCAAACCAGCCTCACCCTCTCCCAGCGCCTCTGACGGTGAGAAACCAGCATCTCCATCCCCCACACCCGTTCCCAATGCTGCTGCGAAGCCAGCAAGCCCAGCTCCGCTAGCAGCATCTCCTGCACCCACAGCAGCCTCTGGTACCCCCAAGCCATCTCCTGCACCCACAGCAGCCTCTGGTACTCCCAAGGCATCTCCTGCACCCACAGCAGCCTCTGGTACACCCAAGGCAGCCTCTGGTACCCCCAAGTCTGACCCTTGGAGGGAAGCGGTTAATCAGGCTCAGAGTGCAGCAATTCTGGCGCAAACCGCTCAGTCTCAAACTGAGTGGATCGCCGTAGCCAACCAGTGGCAGAAAGCTGTCGATCTAATGAATGCTGTGCCGACAACTAGCCCCAATTATCAAAAGGCTCAACAAAAAGCTACAGCATATAAATTAAATCTGGAAGTTGCTAACCGCAGGGCCGCCTCCGCGCCTTAGCAGTTTTAAGTGGTGAGTTGAATACTCAATGTTTGACACTTCAGGGCGCGTGAACGCACTCTTGATTCTTTATTCTACGAGCTAACTTACTTGCGACTGGATTTCTCCAACCAAAGTAGAGGTTAATTCTTCTAAAGCGTTGCTCGGCTCTAGTCCGAAAGCGATGCCCTGAGCGTAGCCGAAGGGTTCCGGTATGCCCTACCGTACCCAATCCTCGACTTAGGATGTTTCTAGCTGCGTTTTCATCTCTATCCATCGCACAACCACATTTACAAACTGGAGTTTAGACTAAACAGCTATTAAATCGCGATCGTCACCGCACTCTTGAACGGCAACGGTCGCTGGCGACAAGTTATGAGGCTCAACCATAAGATAGAAGTCCAGCGACCGTTGACGTTCTCTTTGAGGCCGCGAAGTCAAAGAGAAAAAAACACGCCAAGGCAGCCTAATTTCTTGACTGTCGTTGAGACTAAAAAAGAGAGAACGGTGGCTTTCAGCAGGACTTGAGCCACCGCGCCGGGAGAGAATAAGGGTGAAAAAGAAAACCTATCCACTCCCTAAATGAACAGTGAACGATTAAAGGACTTTCGTCAAGCAGCATACGAATTATTGGTCAAAGCGAAAGATGCCACATTCGAGCTGATGGATGCAGTGATGACCACCAGAAATGCGTCATGTTTAGCAGAATTTTCACTCAGCCCGCTATTCAATCGTCAATGGTCAAGTATCTATGAAGCATTACAAGACTGTAGACCAGACCGAAAAAAACTGATGGAGTTGTACCGAGAGCAATTAGAACAGCAAGTACCTGCAACAGAACATATATTAGTGGCGATCGATCATACTGCGTGGGGGAGACCATTCGCCAAAACCTTAAAAGACAGAACCCATGAATATCAGAGGGGCGTAATTATTGGACAGGGGTACAGTACCATTGCCTGGATACCTGAAGCTCAAGGAAGTTGGGCATTACCCCTACTTCATGAAAGAATCAGTAGTGGATCTTCACCCATACTTCAAGCAGCTTCTCAACTCAAACTTGTCTGTGAACAAAGCATCAACCCAGTCTTAGCAGTCTTAGACCGAGAATATGGCAATGCAAATTGGGTACTGGCGCAAGCAGACATTCAAGCTGATTGCTTAATGCGAGTCCGAAAGAATGCCTGTTTGTGGTCAGCACCACCAGCATATAGTGGCCGTGGCAGACCACGAAAACACGGGCAAAAAATGAGGCTGAATGACCCAACCACATGGCTCGAAGCGGATACTGCGATCGAAATTGACGAACATCCACAGTTGGGACAAGTCCGAGTCAGACAATGGCTTGACTTGCATTTTTATCGTGCCCCTGGACAAAAAGTCAATTTAATCCTGGTCGAAAGAATGAAGCCTATGTCAAACGGTCAGCCGTTTCCACCTTTGTGGTTGGCTTGGGTGGGAGAACGAACTCTACCCTTAGAAACTGTTTGGTTTAAGTATTTACGACGTTTTGGGGTGGATCATTGGTATCGGTTTGCTAAGCAACGATTACATTGGACATTGCCTAACTTGAGAACTCCAGAACAATGTGAGCGGTGGAGCGATTTAATGCCATTGATGAGTTGGCAACTCTGGCTGGCTAGGGATTTAGTTCTCGAAAATCGACTGCCTTGGCAGTCTGCTACGATCAATTTAACTCCTGGACGTGTCGCCCAATCAATGTCCAGGATTTTAGTTGACATTGGTACTCCTACGAAACTACCTAAACATAGGGGAAAATCTCCTGGCTGGGAAACAGGAAAGGTACGGACTAAGGCACCGCGATATCCCACTGTCAAGAAACGAGTTTCTCGACGCAAAAAGTCTTCAAAATTAGTTGTTTAATCTCCTCTCTTTTGATTTTTTGAGCAATAACTTGCCTTCTGTTGAAAGGCAGCTACTTTTAGATGCGATCGTTTTTTAGTCTAAACTCCAGTCCTTGATGCTTGGCTGTTGTTGGCTTTCCAACTTGGTTAAGGAATGTTTCAGCGCCCCAGCATTAGCAGCAGCGCTA
>Ga0209812_10001683_pt1 | contig 14629 bp, 14 predicted proteins | sample JI71714BDNA_FD_187502 | JGI IMG/M metagenome (GOLD analysis project Ga0209812, IMG submission 187502) | Wastewater effluent complex algal communities from Wisconsin, to seasonally profile nutrient transformation and Carbon sequestration -... | ecosystem: Engineered > WWTP > Effluent > Algae...
CCAGCGTGGTGCGCACGCCCAGGTCCGGCTCGTGTTCGGCATCGACCGGTCCCACGCGCAGCGCATCACCGTCCACGCGCACCTGCAACGCCAGCGGGGGCGAGGTCAGTTGCAGCGCGACGCGCTGTCCATCCAGCCCGCGCAACGCCGCCTGGGTTTCGGCATCCAGCGCCAGCGCGCGATTGAGCGCGACTTCCAGCGCCTTGCCGGCGGGTTGCTTCCAGTTGAAGGCGGATTCGGTCATGCGGGCATTGTATGGGCGTTGGGTGAATACACCGGTGAGTTGCGCGTCCGCTGGGCGACTACCCGTTTCCGTTCGTGGTGAGCCTGTCGAACCATGAATGGCATGCGCTGGCCGCTACACGCGAGCAGCCACGCGCTCAGCCCGCCAACGACCCCCGCAACCGCTCCAGCCCTTCCGCCATCGTCACCTTCGGCACGTAGGCGAAATCGCGCGTGGCCGGCGCCATCGAATACCAATGCGATGTCGACAACTGTTCCGCCAGGAACCGCGTCATCGGCGGCTCGCCCTTCAGCGGCAACGCCAACCACAACCCTTCGCAGATCACGCCGACCGCATACGCCACGCGGAACGGCAGGCGCTTGCTCACGATCGGCGCGCCGGCCGCGCGAAGCAGGCCGTTGAGGACGTCGCGCATCGGCCACGGTTCGCCGTTGCTGATGAAATAGGCCTTGCCGGCGCAGGCCGCGCCCGGGGCGAGATGATCGAACGCATCCAGGTGCGCCTGCGCGGCGTTGTCGATGTAGGTGGTGTCCACCTTGTTGCCGCCGTCGCCGACGATGCGCAGGCGACCGGCGTTCGCGCGTTCCACCAGGCGCGGCAGGATCTGGTTGTCGCCCGGACCCCAGATCAGGCGCGGGCGCAACGCGATGGTCGCCAGGCTCGCATCGTTCGCGGCCAGTACCGCTTTCTCGGCGATGGTCTTGGTGGTCGCGTAGTGCGCCTGGAAATGCTCGCCGTAGGGCACGGTCTCCGCCGTACCGCCTTCCACCGGATGCGTGGCCCGATGGGTAACACTCGGCGTGGAGGTGTAGACCAGCTTGCCGATGCCATGTGCGCGGCAGGCATCGAGCACGTTCTGCGTGCCGACGACATTCGCCTGGTGGTAGCTGTCGTAGCTGCCCCATGCGCCGGCTTTCGCGGCGTTGTGGAAGACCGCATCGAAGCCGCCCGCGAACGCCGCCATTACAGCGTCGCGATCGGCAAGATCGCCCGCGACCTGGCGCACGCCGATGGCATCCAGCGCCGGGTAATGCCCGCGGTTGAAACTGGTGACCTCGTGCCCGCGCGCGACCAGCCCGCGGCACAGCGCCTGCCCGAGGAAACCGCCACCGCCGGTCACGAGGATCTTCATTCGCTCTCCTTCACTGGTTGCTTCGCCGCCCAGGCCGCCAAGGTTTCGCGCCCGATCTTGGCGTTATGGCGGATATCGACAGGAAAGGGTTTCGGATAGCGCAGGAAGGCTTTGACCTTGGCGGTGTGCACGAAGCCTTCGCCGATGTGGCGCAATTCGTCGTTCACTTCCGCAACATCGGCCGCCACCCCAGGCTTCAATTCGTACACCAGCACCGGGGTCTGCGCACCCTTCGCACCGATCCCGACCAGTGCACTGCGCAACACCGACGGATGGGTGTTGAACACCGGCTCGACCTGCTCGGTGCACAGGGTGGTGAGAGCGTCGACGACCACGCGTTGCGACTTGCGCCCGCAGAACCACAGCCGGCCTTCGCCATCGAACCAGCCCAGGTCGCCCATGCGGTGGACGATCCGCTCGCTGCCGTCGGGCAGGGCTTCGCGGATCTTCGCCAGCGCGGTCTGCGCATCGCGGTTGAAGTAGCGGTCGGTCGCGCTGGGGCCAGCCACGGTGATTTCGCCGACCTGCCCCGCGCCGACCAGCAACGCATCGTCCCAGTCGCCAATCGCGTCGTCGCCGATGCGGATGATGCGCACCGTGTTGCCTGCGACGGGACGGCCCACGCAGGTACCGGCACCGGTTTCGGTGCGCGCGCGCAGGGTCAGCAGTTCGCGGCCCTCGATCACCGCGACCGGCAGGCATTCGGTCGCGCCGTACGGCGTCCACAGCTGCGCATCGGCCGGCAGCAGTTCGAACATGCGCTGCACGACCGCCGGCGGCACTGGTGCGCCGGCGCTGGTGACGCGCTTCACCGTGGGCAATTTTTCGCCGTGCAAGGCGAGCACCTGCATCAACGCGGGCGAACCGAACAACTGGGTGATGCCGAAGCGCGCGATCGCCGCATGCAGCTTGCGCGGGTCGGCGCGCGCGGGTTGGGTCGGATCCATGTCGGGGATGATCGAGGTCAGCCCCAGCGCGGGATCGAACAAGGCGAACGGGGGGAACGTGGGCAGGTCGATGCCGCCGGGCGCGATCCCGAAGGCCGTGCGCAGCATCTCGATCTGCGCCACGAAATGCCGATGCCGATAGACCACGCCCTTGGGCACGCCGGTACTTCCGCTGGTGAACAGGATGCCGGCCACGTCGTCCGGTTGCGTGCCCGCCAGTTGCGGCGGTGCGTTGGCACCGTCGCGCTCGACGGCGGCCAGGGTGGCATCGGCCAGCCATGCGCGCGCGCCGGTGGTGATGCGCACGCGCGCGGATCGCGCCCATCCGAGCAGGGCCTTCGCCAGCATCGCCAGCGGAATGCCGATGAAGGCCTCGGGCTTCGCTTCGTCCAGGCACTGCTTCAGCGCGCGCTTGTCGATGCCGGGATCAACCAGCACCGGCACCGCGCCGGCCTTGAACAGGGCGAACATCAGCAGGAAGAACTCCGGCGTGGGCCGCACCATCACCACCGTGCGGGTGCCGCGGGCGACGCCCCGCTTGGCCAGCCCGGCGGCGATGGCGTCGCTGCGCGCATCGAGTTGCGCGTAGGTCAGCGCGACCTCGTAGCGGCCGTTGCGGCCGGGGCAGCGTATCGCCACCTGGTCCGGGCGCTCGCGGGCGAGCCCTGGCAGCGCGGCCGCGATGTTGCAGGTCTCGGGTGGCATCTCGCTCATGCGCGCATTGTCGCCGACAATGGCGCATGCCCGCCGACCATCCCTGCCTCAGTTGCGGTGCCTGCTGCGCGTTCTTCCGGGTCAGTTTCCACTGGTCGGAGGCCGATCCCGCGCTGGGCGGCCAGGTCCCCTTCGAGTTGACGGAGCCGCTGCGCACGCACGAGCGGGTGATGCGCGGCACCTCGCAGAAAGACCCGCGCTGCATCGCGCTGGATGCCGACATCGGCCGCTATTCGCGCTGCACGATCCACGACCGCCGGCCGTCGGTGTGCGCACTGGTGCCGGCAAGCTGGGAGTTCGGCGCGGCCAGCGCGCAATGCGACAAGTCGCGGATCGCGCACGGCCTGCCTGCGTTGACGCCGGCCGACTGGGTCGGCGTGGACGAGGCCGAGAAGAATCCGCTGCCCGAACCCTGATCGCCTCAGTCGAACTGCTGCCAGAGTTTTTCGAACTGCAGGCCGAACACGCGCACCAGGTTGGCGTCGTCGGTCACCACCAGGTTCTCGTCGTTCTTCTCGGTCGCGCTGCGGGTCCAGTTGAAGCTGCCATTGGCCAGCAGGCGCCCGTCGACCAGCGCGAACTTGTGGTGCATGTGGTACGGGCTGTCGTCCAGCCGCACCGCCACGCCGCCCGCGCGCAGGCGGGCGATGTCGCTGCCGCTGTCGTGCTGCTTGTCGTCGTCGCTGACCACCCGGACCTGCACGCCGCGCGCGTGGCATTCGAGGATCGCCTCGGTGAGGCGATCGTCGGCGATGGTGAACACGCAGATGTCCAGCGTGGCCTTGCAGCTTCGCATGAGGTCGCGGAGCCGGCGCAGGCAGGTGTCGCCCGGCGAGAAGTAGGCGCTGGACACGACTGGCGCGGCCTCGTTCGCCGCGTCCAGCGTCTTCACCACCTGCTCGAGCCAGCGCAGCACGTCCAGCGTGTCCGCAGGCGTGGCCAGCATGGCTTCGCGGGCGATGTCGAACGCGCGGTTGCGCAGGAAGCGCACGCGCGGCGCGTCCAGTTGCGCGCCGAGCTCGCGCAGTTGCACCTTCTCGTCCGCATCCAGGGTGAAGTCCTGCGCGGACTCGCGCAGGCTGCGGTCCAGCGCGTCGAAATCCATCACGCGGTACCGACCAGCGGATGCGCGTCCAGGAAGCGACGGATCGCCGGCACCAGCACCTCGTGCTTGTCCTCCAGCACGTAATGCCCGGCATCGTCGAATTCGCTCACCAGGGCGCGCGGCAGCGCCTTGCGGAAGCCGGCCAGGAAATGCTGGTCGAACACGAAGTCCTGCAGGCCCCAGCCGATGAAGGCGGGACGATCCGCGTAGCTTGGCAACGCCGCGGCGGCGGCCTGCACGATCGGCATCGCGCGGTCGCCGGGATCCAGCGGGATGTCCTGCATGAAGCGCAGGGTGCTGATCGCCTGGTCCCAACCGTCGTACACCCCGGCATAGGCGGCGCGCACGTCCTTCGGCAAGGACCGGCTGGTACCGAACCAGGCCGCGCCGCGTGCGAACAGGTTGAAGCGGCGGATCAGCCAGCCGCCCGGCCTCGAATCGCGGCCCATCGCCAGTCGCTTCGGGAAGCGCTTGCTCGCGGGCAGCGGGAACGACGCAGTATTGGTGATCACCAGCCGCCTCACCCGCGCCGGATCGCGCAGCGCCCAGCCGAAGCCGATCATCCCGCCCCAGTCGTGCACCGCCAGGGTCAGCGGGCCATCGATGCCGAGATGCCGCAGCAGGGCATCCAGGTCGTCGATCCGCGACTGCAGGGTGTAGTCGTAGCGCGGCGACGCGGACGCGGCATCGTCCGGCCGATCCGACAGGCCCATGCCCACGTGGTCGGGCACGATGCAGCGGTAGCGATCCTTCAGTCCGTTGACCAGGTGCCGCCAGTAGAAGCTCCATGACGGATTGCCGTGGAGCATGACGATCACCTCGCCATCGCGCGGGCCTTCGTCCAGGTACGACATGGCGATGCCGGGTCGCACCTCGAAGCGTTGCGGGGCGAAGGGGTAGTCGGGGAACTGCATGCGCGGCCGGATCCTGCGCGGCGCGGGCCGCATGGCCGCAAAGGATACCGGCGCAGGCCACTGCGACCAATTCCCGATGGCGAGCCACGGTCCACGCGGCGAGAATCCCCGCATGGCCTTCGACGCATTCGCCCTGATCCTGACCATGCTCGGCATCGGGATGCTGTTCGCGCGGCTGCGCGTGCTGCCGGACAACGCCGCCGAAGTCCTCAACCGCATCGTCCTGGTCGTCTGCCTGCCGGCGGCGGTGCTGACCTACGTGCCACGGTTGCACATGCAGGCCTCCCTGCTGGGCATCGTGGCTACCCCGTGGCTGCTGGCCGCGGCCACCCTCGGCCTGGTGACCCTGGCCAGCCACTGGCTGCGCTTCCGCCGCGACGAACACGCCGTGCTGCTGCTGTGCGTGGCGCTGGGCAACAGCAGCTTCATCGGCTACCCGATGGTGCAGGCGCTGCTGGGCGAACACGCCCTGCCGTATGCCGTGGTCTACGACCAGTTCGGCATCTTCGTGCTGCTGTCCACCTTCGGCCTGTACGTGCTCGCGCGCTACGGCGGCGATGCGCCGCCGACCTTGCGCACGGTCGCGGTGCGGATGCTGCGCTTCCCGCCGCTGTGGGCGCTGCTGCTGGGCCTGACGTTGATGCCGGCCACGCCCCCCGCGTGGATCGCCGGCGGCCTGCAGCGGCTGGCCGATGCCCTGCTGCCGCTGGTGATGCTGGCGGTGGGCCTGACCATCCAGCTGAGGCTGCCGCGCGACGAGGTCAAGCCGCTCGCGGTGGGCCTGGCCTTGCGCCTGCTGGTACTGCCGGCGCTGGCCCTGCCACTGTCACTGGCGTTCGGCCTGCGCGGCGACATGCTGCGGGCGAACGTGCTGGAATCCGCGATGCCCAGCATGATCACCGCCGCCGCGCTGGCGATCTCCCACCAGCTGGCGCCGCGGTTGGCGGCCGCGCTGGTGGGTTACGGGATCCTGTTGTCGCTGCTGACCCTGCCGGCGTGGGCGTGGCTGCTGCAACGCTTCGGTTGAAGCCGTCCGGTTACCAGACCACTTCCGCCATCGAGCAATTCAAGCCCGAGCCGATCCCCAGCAAGGCCACCCGGTCGCCCTTCTTCAGGCGCCCCATCTCGCGCAGCTTGGACAGCACGATCGGCACCGATGCCGGACCGATGTTGCCATGTTCGCCGAAGATGGTCAGGACCTTGCGCGGATCGATGCCGATCGCCTTGGTGAAGGCGGCGGTATGCACCTTGCTGACCTGGTGGATGACGAACTGGTCCAGTTCCTCGGACACCCAGCCCAGCGCGTGCTTGGCGGCGACGAAGGTCTTCTGCGCCAGCTTGATGCCTTCGATCAGCAGCATGCGGGTGTCGGTGACCATGCCGTCCAGGTTGCCGCGGCACAGCTTGTTCCACTCGGTCGCGGCGCGGGTCACGCCGCCCTTGTAGCGCGGCGCGCCCGGGGCCAGTTCGGCGCGGGCCAGCACCATCGCGGCGGCGCCCGAGCCCAGGGTCAGGGTGGCCAGTTCATTGCGGAACTGCTCCTCGGTGGCGTCCTCGCGCCCCAGGCGTTCCAGGGTCTTCTCGTAGGCGAGGTTGGCGGTCTCGCCGTCGACGATCAACGCGTAGTCGATCTCGCCGCGCTCGATCATCCGGCTGGCGATGTCCATGCCGTTGATGAAGGCCAGGCAGGCATTGGCCACGTCGAAGTTCTGGCAGGTGTCCGGCAGGCCCAGGTTGCCGCTGACGATGGAGGCCGTGGACGGCTCCAGGTAGTCGCGGCTGACAGAGGTGTTGACCAGCAGGCCGACCTTGTCCGGGTCGATCCCGGCATCGCCCAGCGCCTTGACCCCCGCCAGCGTGGCCACGTCGGAGGCCTGCACGTTGTCTTCCCACAGGTAGCGCGCGTGGATGCCGGCGATCTCGCCCAGCACGTCGGTCTTGATGCCGAGGCGGTCCATGGTCGGCTTGAGCCGCGCATTGATCTCATCCGAAGTCAGGCGGCGCGGGGCATCGATATGGGCCAGGCCGGCGATGGCAACATGTTGGAACAGCATGGGCGCGGACTTCAGGGACGCGGAGACGCGGGAACCTGACAGGATAACGGGTTAGCCGCGCGCTTGCGCGAACGGCGTTCGCGGTTCCGCAACGCGGAACATCCGCCTCAGCGCGTGCAGCGCCACAGGGCCCAGCGCTGGGTGCCATCCGCGGGCTGGCCAAGCGGGCTGATGCTGTCCGCCCCTAAGCCCGGGGCTTCGTTGCGGGCCAGGGTCTCCAGCTCGTCGCGCACCTGCGCCTCGCTGCGCTCGTAGAAGCCGACCTTGTGGCGGACCGAGACCTCCGCCTCGCCGCGCTTCTCGCAGGACGGCGCGCTGGCCAGCACTTTCACCTTGGTCGCGCTGGGCGCCATGTGCACGAAGGTGCAGGCGGACAGACCCGCCACAAGCAAGGACGTCAGAAACATTCGGATCATGCGTGTCTCCTCCCGGCCCACCGGCTTGCAGGCCGGTGGGCGTTCGCAGGCTCGCAGCGGCGCTGCTCGAAATCCCCGCTCACCCCGCCAGAGTGTGGCGGGCTTCCCGTCTCACTTGCTGAACGGCTGGCTTACTTCTTGGCCACCGGCTTGCCGTCGGCGTCGAGGATGGTGACCTCGCCAAGATTCAGCGCGCGCACCACCTGCTCGGTCTTGGACAGGTCGCCCACGACCACCCAGGTCAACGCGTTCGGATCCAGCGCCTTGGCGGCCACGTCCACCTGCGCCGGGGTCATCGCCTCGATCTCGGCCTTGCGCTTGAACACGTAGTCGTCCGGGCGGCCGTACAGCAGGTTGCTGCCGATCGTGCCCATCACCGACGCCGCGGTCTCGTACGCGCCGGGCAGGCTCAGGGTCAGGATCTTCTGCATGCCGCTGACCTCCTCGGCGCTGGCACCCTGCTTGCCGCTGGCGAAGTCGGTGATCTCGCGCTTGATCTCGGCCACCGACTCGGCGGTCTTGTCGATCTGCACCGGTGCCGACGCCGTCCACATGCGCGGACCGACCGAATTGCCGGCACCGCTGCGCGCACCGTACGACCAGTGCTTGTCCTCGCGCAGGTTCATGTTGAGGCGGGCGGTGAAATCGCCGCCGATCACCATGTTGGCCATGTCGAACGCGACCGCGGCCGGATCCATGCTGGACGGCGCCAGTTGGGCGGCCACGATGTTGGCCTGCACCGCGCCCGGCTGGTCGATCAGGAACACGCGCGGCTTCTTCTGCGGCGCGACCGCCGGGAGCACCGAGGCCGCCGAGGCCGTCCCGGTCGCCTTCCAGTCGCCGAAGTGCTTCTCCAGCACCGGCACGATCTCGCCCAGGGTGGTGTCGCCGACGACGACCAGGGTGGCGTCCTGCGGACGCAGCGCGTTGCCGTGGAAACCGACCAGGTCGGCGCGGGTCAGGCCGGCGATGGAGGCCTCGGTGCCGCTGCCGGTGCGGGGTGCGCCGTACGGGTGGCTGCTGCCGTAGACGAGGCCCGGCACCACGCGCTGGATGATGCCGCCCGGATTCACCTTTTCCTGCTTGATGCCGGCGATCCACTGGCCCTTCACGCGGTCGATGTCGGCCTGCTCGAAGCGCGGCTTGCGCAGCATGTCGGCGTACAGCGCGACCGACGGCTCCAGGTTCTGCTTCAGCGACGACAGGTAGGCGCTGCTGCTGTCCAGACCGGCGCTGGCGCCGAGGTTGGCGCCCAGCGATTCGGCACGGTCAGCGAACGCCAGGGCGTCGAGGTCGCCTGCGCCTTCGTCCAGCAGGCCCATCGCGAAGCTGGCGGTACCGAGCTTCGCCGCCGGATCGGCGGACTGGCCGCCGCGGAACTCGTAGCTCATCTGCACCACCGGGATGTCGTGGCGCTCGGCCAGGACCACCTTGGTGCCGTTCTTCAGGGTGGCGCGCTGCAGGCTGGGGAACTTGAGGTCGGGGAAGCTCGTGGTGACCGGCACGCCGGCCTTGCGATCGACCGCGCTCGCGGTGGTCGCGTACTTCTTGTCCACGGCCGGCAACTTGAACGGTGCCGGGGTGACCGCCGGCTCCTCGGGGATGTCGACGCGCTTGCCCGGGTTCACCACCAGGGTGTGGCTGCCCTTGCCGGCGCCCAGCCAGGTGTTGCCGGTGGCGCGCACCGAGGCCACGGTGGCGTCGCCCAGGGTCTTCAGGCTGTCGCGGAAGCAACCCGGGTCGCCGGTATAGACGGCGCATTCGGCCAGCGCGTCGGCCTTGCCGCCGAAGCCGCCGATGCGTTCCACGCCGCGGATCCAGCCGGCCTGGATGCTGGTGCGCGCGCGAGCCAGCTCATCCGCGGTCGGGCCGTCCTTGAGCAGCTTCTGCAGCTCCTCGTCGATGGCCGCCTCGACCTTGGCCACGTCCACGCCCTGCTTGACCGCGGCGGTGATCATGAAATTGCTGCCCAGCTGCGAGCCGAACGCCGAGGCGCCGATGTTGTCGACCAGCTTGTCCTGGTGCACCAGGCGACGGTCCAGGCGCGACGACTTGCCGCCGCCCAGCACCTGCGCGAACAGCTGCAGGCGATCCAGGTCGGGCTGGCCATATTCGGCCACGTTCCACATGCGATAGATCCGCGACTGCGGGACGTTGTCGGTCATCTCGCCGCGGCTGTCCTTGGTGTGCGCGGCCACGTCCACCTTCGGCTGGGCCATGGTCGGGCCGGCCGGGATGTCGCCGAAGTACTTCGCGACCTTCTCCTTCGCGGTGGCCAGGTCGATGTCGCCGGCCAGCACCAGCACCGCGTTGTTGGGGCCGTACCAGGTCTTGAACCAGGTCTTCACGTCGTCCAGCGAGGCCGCGTTGAGGTCGTTCATCGAGCCGATGGTGCTGTGGTTGTATGGGTGGCCCACCGGGTACATGGCCTTGCCCAGCACGTCCCAGACCTGGCCGTAGGGCTGGTTCTGGCCCTGGCGCTTCTCGTTCTGGACCACGCCGCGCTGCTCGTCCAGGGTCTTCTGGTCGATCGCGCCGAGCAGGTGGCCCATGCGGTCGGATTCCATCCACAACGCCATGTCCAGCGCGGTGGTCGGCACGTTCTCGAAGTAGTTGGTGCGGTCGGAATTGGTCGTGCCGTTCTGGTTGGTCGCGCCGACCTGCTTGAACGGGCCGAAGAACTCGCCCGGGTTGTTCTCCGAGCCGTTGAACATCAGGTGCTCGAACAGGTGGGCGAAGCCGCTGCGGCCGGCCGGTTCGTCCTTGCTGCCCACGTGGTACCAGACGTTGACGGCCACGATCGGCGCCTTGCGGTCGGTGTGCACGATCACCCGCAGGCCATTCGGCAGGGTGAAGCTGTCGTAGGCGATGTCGACCACCGGGGCGGTGGCGGCGCGTGCCTGCGGCGCGAAGGTGCCGGCGGACAGGGCGGTGGCGAGGGCAACGGCAAGCACGGCGGGGCGGAACACGGACATGGGCAACTCCAGGACGGACGCGGGACAGCGAACCGCCGATGTTAGCCGGCGGGGCCGGCCGATACACTAGGCCGGAAGCCACCCGAGGAGCCTGGCATGGCCCGCACCGCCCTGGTCACCGGCGCCAATCGCGGCATCGGCCTGGAATTCGTCCGCCAGTTGCTGGCGCGCGGCGACCACGTGGTGGCCACCTGCCGCCACCCGGGCAAGGCCAGCGCGCTGAACGCGCTGGCCGGGGACCATCCCGCCCGCCTGCATGTCTTGCCGCTGGACGTCGCCGATGCGAAATCGCGCGCCTCGCTGGTCCACGACCTGCCGCTGGTGCTGGGCGACGACGGCCGCATCGACCTGTTGCTCAACAATGCCGGCGTGCTGCACTCCGGCGAGCGCTTCGGCCATGTCGAGCAGGCCACGCTGGACGACAGCCTGCGCACGAATGCGATCGGGCCGTTCCTGCTGGCGCAGGCGCTGGCGCCGTTGCTGCGCGATGGCACCGTCGCGGTCGACGACGCCGCATCGCCATGCACCATCATCGCGAACATCAGCTCGCAGCTCGGCTCGATCACCAACACCGCCCGCTTCGGCACGCCCAGCTACGCCATCAGCAAGGCCGCGCAGAACATGGCCAGCGCGTTGCTGGCGAACGCGCTGGCCGGACGCGGCATCGTGGTACTGGCGCTGCATCCGGGTTGGGTGCAGACCGAGATGGGCGGCGCGCAGGCGCAGGTCACGCCGGTCGACGCGGTGGCGGGATTGCTGCGGGTGATCGATGCCGCCACGCCGTCGCAGTCCGGCAGCTTCCTCGACTGGCGCGGCGAGCCGCTGCCGTGGTAAGCGCGCACTCCTGATGTTCCACGTCATCCTGCATCGCCCGGAAATCCCGCCGAACACCGGCAACGTCATCCGCCTGTGCGCCAACACCGGCGCGCAACTGCACCTGGTGCGGCCGCTGGGGTTCGACCTCGACGACAAGCAGATGCGCCGCGCCGGGCTGGATTACCACGAGTACGCGCGGATGCAGGTCCACGACGACCTCGATGCGGCGCTGACCGCCATCGCCCAAGCGAATGACGAGCCGCCGCGCGTGTTCGCGCTGTCCACCCGCGGCACGGTCCGCTTCGACACCCCGGCCTACCGGGCCGGCGACGCCTTTCTGTTCGGCAGCGAGACCGCCGGTCTGCCGCAGGCCGTCCTCGATGCGATTCCCGACGGCCAACGCCTGCGCCTGCCGATGCGCCCGGGCAACCGCAGCCTCAACCTGTCCAATACCGTGGCAGTGGTGGTGTTCGAGGCCTGGCGGCAGTCCGGCTTCGATGGCGGCGCCTGAACGGCGCGATCGCGACCAGATCGAACCGGAATAGTTCCTGTACCGGATGGTTTTGTATTCATCCCGGGTTGTGACGCCCTGCCCAGAATGCGCCCACGTCCTGACCTCCCCGCAGGGCGCAATAACAACAACTCGATGAGGTTTCCCCCATGAAGCGTTCCCTGCTTGCGCTGACCCTGCTGGCCGCCCTCCCCTTCGCCGCCTCTGCGGCCGACGGCCTGTCCTACAACTATGTCCAGGGCGGCTACACCCACGTCAATTCCGACATCAATGCCAACGGCTGGGCCATCGACGGCTCCGCCGCCATCGCCCCGAACTTCCATGTCTTCGGTGGCTACAACACCGTGAAGGCGGACACGATCGTGCTCCCGGCCGGCAGCTACAAGCCGAAGCTGGACCAGTGGAAGCTGGGCGTCGGCTACAACCACGCCATTGCGACCAATACCGATTTCGTCGGCACCCTGGCGTACCAGAAGGCCGAAGCCAAGCTGGCCGGCGTCAACGCCAATGTCGACGGGTATGCCGCCGAGGCCGGCGTGCGCAGCGCGCTCGGTTCGCGCGTCGAAGGCTATGCGATGGCCGGCTACGAAGACGGCAACGACTTCGACGGCGACTTCTACGGCCGCCTTGGCGGTCAGGTGAAGATCAACGCCAACTGGGGCGTGGCCGCGGACGTGAAGTTCGCCGATGGCGACACCCAGTACTTCGTCGGTCCGCGCATCACCTGGTAAGCGACCACCGAAGCACCGGCGGGCGTCCTCCAGGGGATTCCCGCCAACCAAAAGCCCGGCAGATGCCGGGCTTTTTTTCTTCGTCCCACGACCAGGCGCGACGGCAGCCGCACGCAGGGCGATCAGTCGCCGAACAGCGACTGCGGGTATTCCGCCTTGCGCTCGCGCGCCATCAGGCGCTTGAGGCCCTCGGCGGGGGTGATGTCGCCGTGGAGGACATCGCGGACGTTTTCGGCAATCGGCAATTCGATGCCGTGGCGCTTCGCCAGGCGCATCACTTCGTCGGCGGTCTGGATCGATTCCACCACCTGGCCGATCGCCCGGACCGCATCCTCGATCGACTGGCCACGACCCAGCGCGAGGCCCAGGCGACGATTACGCGAGAGGTCGCCGGTGCAGGTGAGCACCAGGTCGCCCAGCCCGGCCAGGCCCATCAGGGTTTCCGGGCGGCCACCGATGCCGATGTTGAGCCGCAGCATCTCGTTGAGGCCGCGGGTGATCAGGCCGGCGCGGGCGTTCAGGCCCAGGCCCATGCCGTCGGCGACGCCGGTGGCGACGGCCAGCACGTTCTTCATCGCGCCGCCCAGTTCGGCCCCGCACATGTCGTCGCCGGTGTAGGCGCGGAACGCGGGGCCATGCAGTGCATCGGCGACCTGCTGGCAGAACACCGCATCCTCCGAATGCACGGTCAGCGCGGTCGGCAGGCCTTCGGCCACTTCCTTGGCGAAGGACGGGCCCGTCACCACGGCCAGCGGCACGTCATCGCCCAGCACCTCGCCAGCGACCTCATGCAGGAAACGGCCGCTGCCGGGCTCGAAGCCCTTGGTGGCCCACGCCACGCCCGCGCCCGGCTCGCGCCACGGCGCCAGCGCGCGCAGGGTTTCGGCAAAGGCATGCGAAGGAACGACGACCAGGACCAGGTCGGCATTGGCCATCGCCTCGGGCAGTGCGGTGGTCGCGCGCAGGTTGCCCGGCAGGGGAATGCCGGGCAGGTAGCGGGGGTTTTCCCCCTCCGCTTCGATCGCGGAGATCGTGGCTGCATCCCGACCCCACAGCACGGTCGAATGGCCGTGCCGGGCGATCAACGCCGCCAGCGCGGTGCCCCAGGAGCCCGCGCCGAGGACCGCGACCGACGGTTTGCGGGACTGCGTCATGCAGTCGCCGGCTTACGCGTTGCCGGCGGTTTCGGTGTTGGCCAGCTCGCCGCCGGCCTGCTGCGCGGCACGCTGGCGCAGGGTTTCGCCGTACAGCGCGTCGAAGTTGATCGGCTGCATCGGGAACGGCGGGAAGCCGCCGGAGACGATCAGCTGGCCGACCGCAGCCGAGGCGTACGGATACAGGATGTTCGGGCACTGGGTGCCGAGCATCGCATCCAGGATGTGGTCTTCGAACCCGCCCAGGCCGAACACGCCGGCCTGCTCGACTTCGGCCAGGTAGGCGGTGCGACCGTTGATGGTGCAGGTCAGGGTGATGCCCAGGCTGACTTCGAACGCGTTGTCCGACAGGCGCTGGACCTTCTGGTTGAGCTTCATCTGCAGGTCCGGCTGGCCCTGTTCGTTGAACACCTGCGGCGCATTCGGCGCTTCGAAGGACAGGTCCTTCACGTACAGCTTCTCGACGGTGAAGGTCGCGCCCTGCGGCTGGGCGTCGGCGAGCGGGGCAGCGCCGTTCAGGATTTCATCGGACATGGTGGCTCCAGGAATTGCATGGATGCGCGGTGGGGCGCGCGGAAATGAAGACGGCGATTATCGCACCGCGAGGCGCTTGCTGCCTGAGTTGGGGCGGGCCGGCGGTTTCGCAAGCGCCGGGCCAAGCCGGCCCCTTTGGCTCAGCGGCCCTTGACCAGGGGCAGGTCCGCGCCCTGCCAGGCCTGGATGCCGCCCTCGAGCACGTTGACGTTGGCGAACCCGGCCTTGCGCAGGCGCTTCGCCGCGCCGCTGGCGGTCTCGCCGGACTTGCAGACCAGCACCACCGGCAGCGCCTTGGCCGGCGCCAGCTGCTTGTTCTCGGGATCGAACTGGGCCATCTGCACGTTCTTCGCGCCGGCGATGTGGCCTTTCTCGAAGTCCG
>Ga0209812_10001684_pt1 | contig 14621 bp, 6 predicted proteins | sample JI71714BDNA_FD_187502 | JGI IMG/M metagenome (GOLD analysis project Ga0209812, IMG submission 187502) | Wastewater effluent complex algal communities from Wisconsin, to seasonally profile nutrient transformation and Carbon sequestration -... | ecosystem: Engineered > WWTP > Effluent > Algae...
AAGCCCATTCTGAACCCGAAAGGATTTCACCTGAAGCTGTCATGAGCCGAAAGTTTTGCACCATTGCACCCAGGGAAGTCAACGAAAGTCCTGTGCCGTGCGTGGAGGTGGATATTGCTCCGGCGAGGGATTGATGGTTGATATCTCCCTGATTTTCTAGGGCATAGCCTAAGGTGTGTAACTGAGCTGTAAGATCCGATAAGGACGTGCCCGCCCAAGCATTTACCCAAAGCTCTTGTGGATTTAGTTCCACGATCCCTGACAACTGGCGTAGAGATATCAACGCATCTTCTGTAGGAACCAGTGGACTAAATGAATGTCCCCCACCAACAACGCGTACAGGGGACTTTTGCGTAGTTAGCCAGGTCTGTAGTTCATCTTCTTGTTTAGGCTCGAACCACACCGCGGGTCTGCAGGTTTGATGTCCGGACCAATTGGACCAAATTCCCTGCGCATTGACCTGAGGTAAATAGGGCCCTAATCGATGTTGATTGGCGACGCGATGCGCCCAATACCCACCTCCCCCAAGGGCTAAGCTGCTGGCCAAGAATGTACGTCGGTTCATGCCTTTTTGGTTGAATGGCAGAAAGTTAATACAAAATTAGAAAGAGATCAACCCATTGTTACAATCTATCCAATCGCTCCATTACCTTAGGTTTGAATGTCCGGCCAATAGGTAATTCCTCACCATTGGATAGGAGAATCGTTTTAGAGGTGTAGGATCGGATATGATGAATCGCAATAATGAAAGATTTGTGAATGCGAATAAAGTCGAATGGCACAAGGGCTTCTTCAAAGTCTTTTAACGCACCGAGGGTGGGTACAACTTCATCCCCCAAATGAAAATGAACATATTCGCCGAAGCTTTCTAAGAAAATGATGTGTTGACTTGGGAATTTTCGCGTTCTATGATTTGATTTGACCTCTAGCGTTATACCCGTAGGTTTTGTGACTTTCGTATTTTCATCCGCACGCCGTATTACTTTATTGAGTGACAACTGAAAACGTTGCCGATTAAACGGTTTTAGTAGGTAATCAACCACATCCAGATCATGCGCTTGAATGGCATGTTCTGAGGAAGAAGTAGTAAATACCACCAGTATGTGCGGTGGGAAATGAGATACGAGATCAAGGCCTGATACAAAAGGCATGTGAATGTCGAGAAAGACCACTTGAATTTCAGGATGGTCTTTCAGAAAACTCAAGCCGATTTCTGGATTGGTAAATCCTCCAAGAAAATCCAGTTCAGGTACATCGTCGATGAAGCGACGTATAATCTCAATCGCGAGAATTTCATCATCAATTACAATACAAGGTAATGCTTTCACCAAATTTCTTTTTGAGTTAGGTGTATATTGGCCTAGTCTATTATTGGGACATTATTTACGCCTTCGCGTCACTATTAAAATGAAAATAAAAGGTCCGATTTACCCAAAAGCACTTTTTAGGGGTCTGAGCCAAAAATTTAATTCGTTTAAGATCACAAAGATGGACAAGTCAATTTAATTTTTGTGAAAACTACGAAACGTATCACGAAGTTGAAAAATAAACCGATAAAAATAATGTCGTTTATGGGAATTTAGGTGCAATTGGTTTAGTGTTGATGAGGTGTATTGTCAAGTTGATATATGATTACGTACTTTTATGCAGCAATAATTCATTTTCATATACAATTGGAAGGAATTAGGCTAATAAAATAACTTACGTCATTTGCCCTCCATTTGGCGTCCTAAAAAAAAACACGTATGAAGGTATCTGTACTTTCTGCGTTTCAAACAAAAAGTCACACGTCACGCATAGGTAGTTACCTAGGTTTGGAGAAGTGTACCTCCCTAATAACGGGTTTTTGCTTGAAACCGCATGCTTCCAAATTCATCTTATATGGTTTTTTACTGTTGACCTTTGGGGTTAGCGCACAAACCGTTACACAAAGCTTTACTACGCCTGGGTCGTTTAATTTCACGGTCCCTCCGCAGGTTACTGAGTTAACAGTGCAAGCGTGGGGCGGCGGCGGTGGCGGGCGAGGCGATGGCACCCAAAGTACAGGTGGCGGTGGCGGTGGCGCATATGCCTCAGGCGTCATTACCGTAACACCTGGACAAGTCATTCCCTTAATTGTTGGTACGGGTGGTGTCGCCACCTCAAATCCTGGTCAATCCGGTCAAGCTTCCGTTTTTGGAAGTAATCAAATTGTGGCTGCTGGGGGAACAGGTGGGACAAATTCCGGTGGTCCTGGTGGAACTGTGGCGAATAGTATCGGATCAACTCGATTTGCCGGAGGAGCAGGAGGAAACCGCGACCAAAGTTTGCTAGGCATTACCTCAGGTTCAGGTGGAGGTGGTGGTGGGTCAGCCTCAACCACAGCCAACGGAAGCAACGGTTCCAATGGAAATGGAAATACAGGTGGAAATGGTGGCAACGGAACAGGAAACGGTGGGCGAGGTGGTGATAACCTCGGAAACGGCTCGAATGGAATTGCGCCAGGCGGCGGCGGCGGAGGAAAAGGATCAGAGGGAATACTTACCCAGACAGTCGCAGGCCGAGGCGCGACTGGACGCATCGTAATCAGTTGGGTATCACCCAATACCGACCTCCGGTTGGCGATGACGGGATCATCCACACAGACTACCATCGGGAAGCCAGTAACTTTTACACTCACCGTAACAAATGACGGCCCCAATCAAGCTTTTGGTACGGTTGTCAATGCAGCTTTGCCTGCCGGCATAACATTTGTCAGTGCTTCAACCTCTGTGGGGACCTATTCAAAAACTACGGGTATTTGGTCGATAGGCGCAATGAACAACGGACAGTCCGTGACCATGACGATTCAAGGCGTTTTGAATACTACCAATTCCTATCAGTATTCCGCCACGGTTACCGCAATCCAGCCGGATAATAATTTAGGTAATAACACAGCAAGTTCTACCCCCAATATCTGTAAGGCGGGTGATGTAAGTCCAGCTTTCTTCTAATCTCCTAACTAGCTCAACTCGTGAAAAACAATATAATCACCACATGTAGTACTTGGGGTACCAAGTGGGTCGGCATTATGCTGATCTTGGTCACCTATGGGCAAAGTGCTTTTGCCGTTGGGACCAAACAAGTTTCTCCTACAGCTGATCAGATTTCTGCTTTGTTTTCGGCTCCGGACATTAACTCGGGATCTTTTTTCAATGCACCAATTGACAATCGGGTCTATTTTAATATCAAGGATTTCAATACGGAAGGATTTTACTTCGGATTTGATTGGCGAGCACAACAAGGACTCAATGGAACGGCTAATGATAGCAATCCCGCTCAGGCGTGGGATCGGGTGTGGTACCGTATTTTGGATCCAGCGGGTAATGTTGTTTTTGGTCCTGCTTTAGCGCCAATAACCGGAAATGGTAAAATTAATACATATACTGAAGCCGTTCAAGGCCCCAATATCAATGGAAGTAATGCACAAGGCTATGCTCCTTTGTCCTTTACACCAACAGTTAACGGGGAGCATTGGATTGAATATTGGCTCGGAACAAGTACAGCAGATGCGACACCTGTAGCAGGAGGAAGAGCTTTATCTGCATTGTTTGATTTTACAGTGGCACGACGAATAGCCCCTCATACGGTTCAAGACGGACGGGTGTTTTGTTCAAAATGGGGTATGATTGCCGTTGCACCCGTGACCTTTAGAAATTTCGTTTTAGCTTCTGCCTCACCTTCTTTTATTGCCTACACGTCTGATCGGGTTCTGTTGAAGATTTCTTTTGCGGCAGGATTTCAGCCAATTGCGTACGACGTCGCGATAAATGACTATGGTGCACAAAATACAGGTGATCGCGTGGTTGATCGACGTTCACGAAACTCGGCTACCTCTCCCTCGTTGCCTGGAGGATACCGAATTTTCCTCGACACGCCAGACAATACGCTGTACCCGGTCTCTCCCATCCCAGAATCTCCTACGTTCGGCGTACCCCTTTTTGAGGGATGTGACGCCCCGTTCTTGGTCAACTTCAATCTCCCCGCTCGCGGCGATGTACGCCTCCTGCTCGATTTGAATGGAGTACCAGGATTTCAACCCAATTCGACTGATGTTTTATTGGAGGGTTTTGATTTTGAGGCTGGTCCAAATCAATTGCCTTGGAACGGAAAAAATGGTCAAGGCGTTGACGTGGTCGCTAATACAAATTTAAATTTGAAATTGACGTTTCTTCAAGGACGTTTCAACCTTCCCATTTACGATGCCGAACACAATAAAGGAGGACTCTTTTTAGAGACTATTGCTCCCGTTCAGCAAGCGAATCGCCGAGTATATTGGGATGATAGCCAACTAATTAATGTAGGAATTGCTTGTGGTGGTTCAGGAGATAATGCCAACAACTTAACCGGAGCGGGTTTGAATAATTCATTGGTTGGTACGATCACACCAGCACACGCCTGGAATGGGGATGGTAATTTATCCCAAACGATCCCAGCTCCAGCTGTGTTCAATGCGTCAACTTCAAATAATAATGATGTCAACACGATCCAATGTGATGACTTTGGTAACGTCCGTGTCATTAACACTTGGGGCTGGGGAATCGAAAAAGAGGCCAACACAATTGGTATTCGGGGGTGTCCCGACTTGACCGTGGCAAAAGTTGTCAATAAAGTAACCCCTGCAGTAGGTGAAGTCATTCAGTTTACACTTACGGCCCAAAATATTGGGCCTGTGCCGGGTACCAATGTTCAAGTTTTGGATGCCATGCCCGAGGGTTTGACGTTGATCGACGCCGTACCGGCCACCGGAACTTGGACTAGTCCGAACTGGAATATCCCTTCACTTGCCGCTAATGCTTCAACCACTATGACGATCCGCGCCTTTGTGAATTGTTCGGGGTATTGGACGAATGTCACGGAGATTTCAGGAAGTGAAACGGACAGCAATCCCAATAACAATGCTGGATTTGCTATTGTAACGCCACGAGGTAGCGTACCCATTACCGCGCTAAATACTTGTCCAGCTGAATTAGTGAATTTGACCACCCGGGTTCCGTGTAATGTCCCATCTGGCGCTATTGTGACTTGGCATACAGGTCCGGTTCCGTCGAATGCGAATCGTGTCGCAAATCCAGCGGCTGTTGCCGCAGGTACATATTATGCTGCCTTTTTTGATTCCGTTGGAAACTGCTACAGCCCAACTTCTACCATCGTCACGGCAGTCACTGTCATCTGTTGTCCGGCTCAAAGCGTCAATTTCCCCCAACTTAACCAAAATTAATCATGAAAAAGTTTACCCAAATAATTTTCGGTATGGCTTGGTTAGGGGGAGCTCTCGCTTTCGGGGAGGTCAATGCCCAGCAGGCACCTTCCAGCTATGCTGCGGCTACGGCCAATGCAACATCTACGGTGAATAATACGATTGCTGGTTTTGGTACCACTACTTTTCCAACGGCCAATAATTACACCATTCGCTATGGTGAATCAGCAGCCTCTACGGTTGGTCTGAACCGAACCATTCAAGAATTTGTATTGGGCGGACAAACCTTTGTTCGTTTACCCAAAGCGAATGCACCGTTCGATCAAATATCGATCAAACGCCGACCCAACCCAGTTGTGGTTGATCTAAATCGGTCTGCGTTGTTCTTTGAAAGTCCAACCGCAGCTGCCCCAGCAACTGTCGTAGCGAGTAATACGTCACTTTTCTTGTCTTCCTCAGTGGTGACATCCTATGAAAGTGCGATCAATAGTTATGTGGTCAATCGGGGTGCAGAAAATATCTTTACCAATACCAATTTAACGACAGGTACCAGTAACGTAGAACGTGTCGATCTTATTCTTTCCAAAGGATTTACCGCCAAAAATCCAGCCACGGAGGGGATTTTATTGTTAGAAAGGGGAGGAAATGATACGTTCAAGTATGCGGTCATCACAGGTTTAGATGTTTTTGGTAACGTGAGTTCATTAGGTCCGCTGCAATCTTTTACCAATACAAGCAATTGGTCGAATACCGGGATAAACTTCAAATCGACGGTTTTACAACGAAATACAAGCGATGCTTTGCAACGTCCGAGTGGCAATGTTGCCGCCGAGGAGGTAAAGGGTACTTTCCTATCGATGCAAAACCTCGGGGTGAGCCAAGGCACCACCATGTATGGGATTGTTTTATTCCACTCAGATGTAACCTCGGGAATGGACTTGATCGGTTTGACCGATGTACCTGTTAATTCAGGAGCTTCATTGGATTTGGTTGGAGGATCTGGTATTTTTTCGGTTCCTACGGTGGTGAACAACAGTTGTCCAACGTTAACTGCAAATCTAACCAATGCTTTCACGAGCGCAAACTTACCTTCCGGGACTACGTTGACATGGCATACGGGACTTCCGATTTCAAGTGCAACTCTTGTGTCAAATCCCTCGGCGGTGTCCTCTGGATTGTATTTTCCAGCTTATTTTGATGCCAATTTGAATTGTTATTCTGATCCCGGAAACGCGGTTCGGGTTGTGATTATCAACTGCCCACCTACTGCTCTTAACGATCAAGCACAGACATTAGCCAATACTTCGGTGGAAATTAATGTGCGAGGGAATGATACTGATCCTGAAGGTTTGGCCTTGAATAATCCAACCATTCTGACCAATCCGGCTAATGGAACGGTTCAGGTACAAGCCAATGGCAACATTACCTTCACACCGTCTCCAGCCTTTACGGGTACAACCACTTTTCAATATGTTATTTGTGACCAAGGAACACCGAGTTTGTGTGATACAGCTACGGTAACCGTTACGGTAAACAATGCGCTTATTGTGGCGAATAACGATGTGAGTCCTCTCCAAAATGGCGCAAGCGGAGGCTTGGCTATTCCTACAGTCTTAACGAATGATTCCCTCAATAATTTGCCGGTTCAAGCGAATCAAGTTATCATTTCTCCAGTAGGTACGGTTCCGCCACAATTAAGTTTGAATACGACCTCCGGTGCTGTTTCGGTAAATCCTGGAACACCCGCAGGAACCTACTCGTTTACCTACCGCATTTGCGAAGTATTGAATCCAACCAACTGTGATCAAGCGTTAGTCACTATTTCAGTTGGTGTAGCCCCGATTTTAGCGGTAAATGACGGTAATTTGACACCCATCAATGGTGCAACAGGCGGTATTGCCATCCCCAACGTTCGCTCCAATGATTTGTTGAATGGCTTAGCTGCCTCGCCAAGTAATGTGACCACCGCGCTGGTCGGTTCATTGCCGCTCGGTCTTGCATTTAACCCAAGTACAGGAAGCGTTTCTGTTTTACCCGGGACTTCCTCCGGGAGTTATACCTTCGATTACCGCATTTGCGAAGTATTGAATCCAACCAATTGTGATACAGCAAAAGTAACTGTGGCCGTTGGATCGTCACCAATCGTTGCTAATCCTGACGTAAGCACTTTGCCTATTCAGGGAAATTTGGGCGGGATATCCGAGCTGGTCATATTCAGTAACGATTTGTTGAATAATCAACCAATTAATGCAGCTCAGGTCATTTTGACATCGACACCGTCGGGGCCCTTAACCATGAATGCGAATGGGATTATCACGGTTGCTCCCAACACAACTACTGGTAACTACAGTATGGTATATCAGATATGTGAGGTGCTCAATCCATCCAACTGTGATACAGCTCTGGTGACTGTCCGCGTGGTAGCACCACCGATTGCCCGAAATGATGTGGCACTTACTTTAGTCAATACACCTGTTTCTGGTCAAGTTTTGGTAAATGATTCAGATCTAGATCCACTGGATGTTTTAACAACGACATTGCTTTCGGGTCCATCGCAAGGGAGTGTGGTCCTCAATCTTGATGGCACGTACACGTATACACCCGACGCAAACTTTACAGGGAATGATACATTTTGTTATGTTGTATCGGATGGCTTAAGTACTGACACAGCTTGTGTTAATATAAATGTCCAGCCTCTGCCAGGTCGTGTGAACAATCCTCCAGTCGCGTCGAATGATATCGTGGAGACGTATCAAAACATACCCGTGACAGTGGCTATTTTAGCCAATGACTTTGATCCTGATGGAAATTTGACGTCTACACCAACCCTCTTAACATCGGCTCAAAATGGGGTAGGGGCAGTTCTTCCCAATGGACAACTTCTGTATACACCAGCGCCAGGATTTGTTGGAATTGATTCGTTGCAGTATCAAATTTGTGATGCAGGAATGCCAATTTTATGTGATACAGCTTGGGTTTATGTGTACATTCAACCTACTCGTAATGGTAATTTGCCACCTGTAGCTTTGGACGACTTTGCCACGACCGTGCAAAACACACCAGTCTCAGGTACAACAGCCTCGAACGATTATGATCTCGATGGGGGGGTATTGGTTTTCCAACAAGTAACAAACCCAAGTCAAGGTTCGGTAACTTTTCTAGCTGACGGTTCATATACCTATACACCAGCGCAAGGTTTTACCGGAGTAGATTCATTTACCTATAAAACATGTGACCCAATTTTGTGTGACACCGCGGTGGTATTTATCACGGTTACGCCTGCGATTAAAGTTCGTTTATTCCCACGGGTCTACTTACAAGGGGCTTTGTATGGGATATTGTTACCCGACACTTTGATGCAAGATAAGTTGAGAGTTGCTAATCTCATTCCGTCGACGAGCCCATATGCCTATTTGTCACCTGTTAGCGCGACGGGCACTATTGGCAGCGGTGTTTTAACTACATCGGGGGCAAATGCTATCGTAGATTGGGTTTTTGTTGAACTTCGTGATGCACAAGACCCTACCGTTATTGTGGATAGCCGGGCAGGTTTGTTGCAGCGGGATGGTGATATTGTGGATATTGATGGAACTTCACCACTTGATTTTTCCACTGCAATCACCTCAAAATCATACTACGTTTCGGTCCGACATCGGAATCACTTGGGAGTTATGTCCAAGACAGCCCTCCCAATGACACTAACCGGTCAGCTAGTTGATTTTAGAAAATCCACTACACCTACGTTTACATTGACAGCCCAAGCCCTCGATCAATCCCAGGTTGTCGTTGACCAAGGGGTTGCACTTTGGGCAGGAAATGGACTTGTTGACAGTAAGATCATCTATCAAGGAAATGAGAATGATGTCAATGCAGTATATCAAAAGATCATTTCGTCACCCTTAAATGTCTTTTCAACACCTTTTTTCAAGGTTAGAGGGTATTTTCCTGAGGATATTGACCTAAATGGCGAGGTTATTGTACAAGGTACGCAGAACGATATTGAATATATTTATCAAAATATTATTAAGAATCATCCCGGGAACGTACTGAAGGTGCCTTTCTTTGTAATTTCAGAGCAATTGCCTTGATGATGTAAGACTTTTTTAAGGAGGAGCTTTATAGTCCATGAAACTAAAATTATTTGTCTCTTCAAAATTTAACTAAATATGACGAAACGTCTATTTCTAACGTGGGCCCTAGCCTTATTTGCTTGGGTACTACAGGCGCAAAATTCAGTCAATACGGTACGTTACCGAGTAACGTACAGTGTCTCTACTGATCAGTATACAGTTTGGGTAATACCAAATTACAATACACCCAATGCAAACAACCCACTCAGCAACGAGCTAGGTGCGACGGCGCAGGTTACTTTAAAAGTGCCTGCTTCTTTTGTTATTCAGAGTATCACGGATGTCAATGGTATTTGGGAAAAAGACCCTCTTAAATTAGGACCCGCGCAACAATCGTTTTTTGTTGGTCAAGGGTTAGATGAAACTAGATCCTATTATGTGATTGGAAAGTCCGCCTCAGAAACAAATTACGGGGCATTTACTTCGGGTACTCCCATTCCTGTCTAGGCATTGTTCAAGTCATTGAGTCTACGGATCCTTTTGTTGGCGTGGCAGATCAGGTATTGTCGTTGAATACTGCACCAAGCTTCTATTCGAGATCTGGTCAGCCGGCTGGTGGTAATCAAACCCCATTGGAGCAATATATAGGACAAGATGGTCCTGGTGCCAATTGTATTTTAGCCACGACTGATACCTTTACCGGCACACCCGGTACGCCAGCAAATCAAAATGTGCTAGCAAATGACACGTTTTCAGGGGCACCTCCGACACCGGCTCAAGTAACCATCACGGTCACCACACCCCCTACCAACGGAACCACCACGGTAAACCCGGATGGAACAATTCGATATACACCCAACCCTGGTTTTGAAGGGCCTGATACCTATACGTACCAAATTTGCGATATAGCCAATCCTACGGTGTGCTCAAGTGCAACGGTAACAGTTAATGTGACCTGTCCCACGATCCTTTCACCCACTGTTTCTTCGCCTGTCGTATACTGCCAACAGGCTGTGGCTACTCCATTGACTGCCACGGCGCAATCAGGAACAACATTACGTTGGTATACCCAGGCAACGGGTGGGACTTTTACATTAACAGCTCCCACGCCTTCCACTCTTGTGGCGACTACACTAACTTTCTTCGTTTCTAACGTAAATACTCTTTCAGGTTGCGAGAGTGCTCGAGTTCCTATTCAAGTCACCATTCAACCCGCTCCAGCTGAACCCGCCAATGTGAGTCCAGTGGTGTATTGCCAAAATCAATCGGCTGTTCCATTGACAGCTGTTGCCCCAGTTGGGACTACGATACGTTGGTACACAACCCCGACGGGTGGTGTGGGTTCACCCACAGCCCCAACACCTTCGACGGCAACTGTTGGTACATTTACTTTCTATATTAGTTCAGTTTCAACGACAACCGGATGTGAGAGTCTAGGTCGGACGCCTGTTCAGGTCAATGTTTCGGCATTGCCAGCTGCGCCTACAGTAAGTAGTCCCATTTCGTTTTGTCAAAATGAAATGGCTGCTGCCCTCACCGCTACGCCACCCACAGGCTCAACGCTGTTGTGGTATGATCAAGCTACCGGAGGAGTCGGAAGTCCTCAAGCGCCTGTACCACCCACTAATGTGGTCGGTCAACGGATCTATTATGTTGCTTCGGTCCACTCTACCACGGGTTGTGAAAGTGCACAACGGTCTGCGATTGTCGTTAATGTGAATGCCACACCGGCAGTTCCCACAGTCGTAACCCCAGTTCAATATTGTCAAGGCGATGTAGCAATTGCTCTGTCGGCTACCGCGCCAAGTGGATCAACCCTTCGCTGGTACGCAGTGGCCACCGGAGGAGCCGTGTTACCTTCAGCTCCTATTCCGTTCACCTCCACAGCAGGAGATCAATTGTTTTATGTGGCTAGTTTCTCTTCCACTACCGGTTGTGAGAGTGGGCGGTCAATGATTACTGTCCGGGTAAATGCCGCACCAGCTGCTCCAACCGCTGGTTCTCCTGTTGTCTATTGTTTGAATGATCCCGCTACGCCTTTACAAGCTTCTGGCCCTGCCGGAACTGTGCTTCGGTGGTATACTCAACCTACAGGTGGGACGTTTCAATTAACCGCTCCAAGCCCATCTACAGCGATAGCGGGAACAACGACCTTTTATGTAACTTCGTTGAATACGACGACTAATTGTGAGAGCCTGACCCGTACCCCCATTCAAGTCGTGGTGGGCGATCGTCCCGTGGCACCCACGGCACAAAGTACGGTAACCTACTGTCAAGGGGAAACCGCGGTAGCTTTAGCCGCTACGGCACCGGCTGGTGCTAATGTCCGGTGGTATAGCACACCGACAGGTGGCACACCTTTAGCTGGTGCTCCGGTCCCTTCAACAACCACTGTGGGGTCAACATTTTTTTATGCAAGTTCGGTATTGAATACATCAGGTTGTGAAAGTGCTACCCGTACCCCAATTGAAGTAATCATCCGGGCTTTACCTTCGGCACCTACGGCCAGCAGTCCAATCACACTTTGCCAAGGTCAGAGTGCGACACCACTTACAGCCACAGCACCAATGGGGGCAACGCTACGTTGGTACACTACCTCCACAGGCGGTACTGCCTTACCTTCAGCTCCTACGCCTTCAACGGCTACAGCAGGCACAACGTTTTTCTATGTAAGTTCTGTTTTTACGGCTACAGGGTGTGAAAGTGGAACACGGACTCCGGTTCAAGTTATTGTAACGGCTGCACCGGTTGCACCTACAGCCTCACCGATAACATTTTGTCAAGGGGCACCTACTGCACCTTTAACGGCATCTGCACCAAGCGGTTCTACACTACGTTGGTACACCGTGGCATCAGGGGGTAGCCCACTTCCTTCAGCACCATCACCTAGTACAGCCTCATTAGGTCAAACAACATTTTATGTTTCGGCTGTATCAACTGGGTCGTCGTGTGAAAGTTTAACCAGAACTGCCGTGGTGGTGAATGTGGTGGTATGTCGAATTATTTATGCATACAATGACAATAATGTTACCCCAGTTAATACACCTGTTACAGGGACTGTTTTAACCAACGATGATCTTAACAATGGAATTGGCTCCCTCGTGGTCTCCACTGGATTGGTAGCCAATCCTACGAATGGTACGGTTTCCATGAGTGCGAACGGTGTTTATACGTATACTCCGGCACCAAATTTCACTGGAAATGATACATTCCGTTATCGAGTGTGCGATCAAGGCTCTCCTGTTGTTTGTGATACAGCCTTGGTGACGATTCATGTGCACGGACAACCGCGCCTGAACGCAAATAACTCACCTATTGCGCTGAATGATGTATTCACTACAACACGAAATACGTCATTCTCTAATACCGTGATAAGCAATGATAAAGATCCCGATATCGGACAGGTGTTGACTACTACCTTGTTGACCAATCCTACCTCGGGTTCGGTTGTATTGAATCCAAACGGTACGTTCACGTACACCCCTGCACCTAATTTTGTAGGCGAGGTAACCTTTACCTACCGGGCTTGTGATAACGGATCTCCTATCTTGTGTGATGATGCAGTCGTTCAGATTGTTATCAAAGATCCAAGCCTAGATCCGCAATTACCTCCTGTTGCTGCAGATGATTATGCAACCACACCTAGTGGTGTTCCAGTAAGTGGAAATGTAGTGCTAAATGACCGTGATCCCGAAGGTACACCCCTAGTAGTCAGCACAACACCAGTGACATCGCCAACCAACGGTACATTGATTTTATCTCAAAATGGTACTTTTTCGTATAGCCCAACACCTGGTTTTGTTGGAACTGATTCTTTTGTTTACCAAGTTTGCGATTCTGGCACGCCAATTGAGTGTACAAAAGCGACGGTATATCTTCAAGTGACAGTTGGTTCCATTCAAATGTTACCTAAAGTATATCTTCAGGGTGCTCTTTATAATGTTTTCCTACCAGATAGTTTAATGCGGGACGATTTACGTTCCAAAGGATTACTTCCCTTGTCAAGTCCTTATCCAGGATTAGGCATGCCGGAAATTACGCCTACTTCGGCTACCACTTCGGGTGTTCTGGCTGTCACAGGTCGTAATGCTATTGTTGATTGGGTATATTTAGAACTACGTGATCCAAATAATCCGCAACAAGTTTTAGATAGTCGGTCTGCCTTGTTGCAACGTGATGGAGATGTAGTTGAGGTTGATGGTGTTTCACCGGTCACTTTCAAAGCGGTTCAGCCAAGTAGTTATTATGTGGTTGTCCGCCATCGAAATCACCTCGGCGTAATGACACGCAACCCCATTTCGTTAACTGCGGCGCAAACTGTCGTTGATTTCCGGAATCCGTCAACGCCGACATTCCGCCTAACGCAAACGATTGTAGACCAAGCCCAAGTGGTTGTTCAACAAGGGGTAGCTTTGTGGGCCGGTAATGTTTTCCGGGATGGACGTGTCATTTACCAAGGTACAGGTAATGATGTGAACTCAATTTACCAGTTGACGTTCTCTGCGCCTACCAATACATTGCAATCACCTTTCTTCAAGTTAAGATCATATAATTTAGGTGATGTGAATATGAATGGTGAAACGGTTTCTCAAGGGACAGCTAATGACGTCGAGTTTATTTACTTAAACGTCTTTGGCAATCATCCGGGTAATGTTTTGGGGCAGAACTTCTTCATCATTCGGGAACAACTTCCGTAATCTAGTAGGAAAAGAGAGCAGGTTCACTCATTTGAATTAATTTAAGTACACGCATTATGAATCTGAAATTTATCAGAATTTCCCAGTGGTTGACATGGTGTTTTATTGGGCTCATGTCGCTCGCCGCTCAAGCTCAAAACTCAGCCAATACAGTTTCGTTTCGGTTGACGTATGATCAAGCAACTCAACGGTATACTGTATTTGTAGTACCAAACTATTCAGTACCCAATGCAAATAATGGCGGAAGTACCGAACGGGGGGCTACAGCGCAGGTCAGTTTGGCTGTGCCAGCGGCATTTCAAATCACCGGGATCACCGATATTCGGGGATCTTGGGAGAAGAATCCGCTAAAGCTTGGTCCTGGAAATCCAAATCAAAATTGGTCTACGTCGGGTTTACCAACATCTACTAATTACTATGTGATCGGAAAATCTCCAGATGAAACCGATTATGGTACATTTACTAGTGGTACCCCAGTGGCTCTTTTTAGCTTCCAAGGTGTTTCATGTCAAGGTGTTGTACGACTCATTGAACCAGCAGAACCCTTTATCGCAGCGGCAGATCAATTGTTTTCTCTGAATACAGGCAATAGTTTTTATTCGCGTTCAGGTCAACCCGCAAGTGGTAACCAAAATC
>Ga0209812_10001687_pt1 | contig 14607 bp, 14 predicted proteins | sample JI71714BDNA_FD_187502 | JGI IMG/M metagenome (GOLD analysis project Ga0209812, IMG submission 187502) | Wastewater effluent complex algal communities from Wisconsin, to seasonally profile nutrient transformation and Carbon sequestration -... | ecosystem: Engineered > WWTP > Effluent > Algae...
TAACCCATTTTAGCGTAAGGGATTACACCAGATTCGTAACGGTCACTTTTAATTCGAGTCCGTTCTGATACAGATTGAGACATTGATTTCTCCTTAGAATAAAAGGCAATATATATATAATAGATATTTAACTAATTTAGAAAATTAGTTCTATCGGTTAAATTCATTAGAACAACCTTAAGAAATATTATAGTATGCTTCCCGATTGTAACATATATATATGTTATTTAATTATCCCATAACTTTTTATAATAAATAATATTTAAGCTTTATTATGCCAATTTTCTGAAAAATTCCTTTATAATATGAATTAAGAATCATGAATAAATTAAACCTTAATTAAATTTCATCTATATTTATTAATTTTCAATAATTTTAGTAGTGGTATGATTAATAAATCAAATAAAGTATTAAATAAAAACATAACCAATTTAGTAAATCAAACTTATCAATATGGATTTTCGACAAATATTGAAAAAGACATAATTGAAAAGGGATTAACTGAAAAAACAATTCGTTTAATTTCAAAAAAAAAGAAAGAAACAGACTTTTTATTAAACTTCCGATTAAAAGCTTATAAAAAATGGAAACAAATGGCTGAACCGGAGTGGGCGTATTTGAAATTTCCTCAAATTGATTATCAAGATATTATTTATTATTCTGCTCCAAAATCTCAAAAAAAATTAAAAGATTTAAGTGAAGTTGATCCCGAATTATTAAAAACATTTGAAAAATTAGGTATTTCATTAACTGAGCAAAAAAGATTAGCAAATGTTGCGATAGACGTAGTATTTGATAGTATTTCAATTGGAACAACCTTTCAAGAAGAATTGAGTAAACATGGAGTAATTTTTTGTTCAATTTCAGAAGCTATGACTGATTATCCCGAATTAGTTGAAAAATACTTAGGTTCTGTGGTTCCAATTGGGGATAACTATTTTTCAGCTTTAAATTCAGCTGTTTTTACAGATGGTTCTTTTTGTTACATCCCTGAAAATACCATTTGTCCTTTAGATTTATCCACTTATTTTAGAATTAATGATCAAAAGTCAGGTCAATTTGAGAGAACGTTAATAATTGCAGAGAAAAATAGTCAAGTAAATTATCTTGAGGGTTGTACCGCTCCTCAATATGATACAAATCAACTTCATGCAGCAGTTGTGGAACTAGTTGCCTTAGATGATGCTATTATTAAATATTCAACGGTTCAAAATTGGTATTCTGGAAATGAATTTGGAAAAGGTGGTGTATATAATTTTGTTACAAAACGTGGTTTATGCTCTGGAGTCAATTCAAAAATTTCATGGACACAAGTTGAAACAGGCTCATCAATTACTTGGAAATATCCAAGTTGTCTTCTAGTGGGTAATAATTCTCAAGGTGAATTTTACTCTGTTGCGCTAACGAATAACTATCAACAAGCAGATACTGGAACAAAAATGATTCATATCGGAAAAAATACTAGAAGTCGAATTATTTCAAAAGGTATCTCAGCTGGAAAATCAAAAAATAGTTATCGTGGGCTAGTTAATGTTAGTAATAAAGCTCTAGGCTCAAGAAACTATTCACAATGTGACTCTTTGTTAATTGGTAATTTATCAAATGCGAATACTTTTCCATTTATTTCAGTTCAAAATTCAACAACAAAAATTGAACATGAAGCTTCTACATCAAAAATTGGAGAAGAACAGATTTTCTACTTTTTACAAAGAGGTATTTGTATTGAAAAAGCTATTGAATTAATGATTAGCGGATTTTGTAAAGAAATTTTTACAAAACTACCTCTAGAATTTGCTGCAGAAGCAGATAAATTATTAACTTTAAAATTAGAAGGAAGTATCGGATAATGATTTTAAACTCTCCACTTTTAGAAATTAAAGATTTGCAAGTTTCGATTAATGAAAATAAAATTTTAAAAAATTTAAATTTAATAGTAAACAAAGGTGAAATTCACGCAATTATGGGGCCTAATGGCTCAGGAAAAAGTACCTTTTCAAAAGTTCTTGCGGGTCATCCTGCATACTCCATTTTGAGTGGTGATATAATTTTTAAAGGATCTAGTATTCTTGATCTTGAACCGGAAGAACGTTCACACTTAGGAATTTTTTTAGCTTTTCAGTATCCTATTGAAATACCTGGTGTTAGTAATGAAGATTTTTTGCGTTTAGCGTACAATTCAAAACAAAAATTTTATAATAAACCAGAAGTTGATCCACTTGAATTTTTAGCAATAATAACTGAAAAATTAAAACTTGTTAACATGTCACCTTTATTTTTAAGTAGAAATGTAAACGAGGGGTTTTCAGGTGGTGAGAAAAAACGAAATGAAATATTACAAATGATTTTGCTAGATTCTGAATTAACAATTTTAGATGAAACAGATTCTGGTTTAGATATTGATGCTTTAAGAATAATTTCAAATGGTATCAATAACTTTATGAATCCAACAAAATCCATTATTTTAATTACTCACTATCAAAGATTATTAGATTATATAAATCCAACTTATGTTCATGTTATGCAGAATGGTCAAATTATAAAAACTGGATCGGCTGAGTTAGCGAAAGAGTTAGAAAATAAAGGATATGAATGGCTACAAAAATAAATTAGAGCTTTTTTATAAAATAAACCAATTATTATTGAGTAACTCCTTATAATTTTAGTCGTTCCTGTATATTTTTTAATATTGGGTAATTTACTAAGTTAGTTAAATTTTATGTACCCAGAAATTTTTTATTCAAATACGTTTACGTTATTAGCGTCAGCAGAAGTTGGAAAACATTTTTACTGGAATCTTGCTGGTTTTTTAGTACATGGACAAGTTTTACTCGTTATCTGGTTTGTAGTATTAATTTTATTAGTATTATCAATCTTAGGTACATCAAATGCTGATAGAATTCCTCATGGTTTTCAAAACTTTATGGAATCAGCAGTTGACTTTGTGACTGACATTGCTAGAGATCAATTAGGAGAAAGTTTTTATAAGGAATGGATACCATTTATTGGTACTTTATTCTTATTCATTTTTGGCTGTAATTGGGCTGGTGCCGTTATTCCATGGAAATTAATAGAGTTACCCGAGGGAGAACTTGCAGCTCCAACAAATGACATTAATACAACGGTTGCTTTAGCTTTATTAACTTCACTTGCTTACTTCTATGCAGGTTTTAGTAAAAAAGGTTTAGGTTATTTCAAGCGTTATATATCTCCAATTCCACTTCTTCTACCTATTAATATTTTAGAAGATTTTACGAAGCCTTTATCGTTAAGCTTCCGATTATTCGGTAATGTTTTAGCTGATGAATTAACAGTTTCGGTATTGACTTCATTAGTTCCATTAGTTATTCCTTTGCCGATTATGCTATTAGGGATTTTTGCTGGTTCAGTGCAGGCATTAATTTTTTCAACATTAGCAGCTGCCTATATTGCAGAAGCTCTTGAATAGACATTTGAAAAATTAATGCAATTAGATTTTTTAAAAATTACACCTATATATATATATTTACATTTTAAAAATTTATTATGGATTCTATCATTTCTGCTGCTTCTGTTATTGCTGCTGGTTTAGCTATTGGTTTAGCTGCTATTGGACCTGGTATTGGTCAAGGTAACGCAGCTGGTCAAGCTGTTGAAGGTATTGCTCGTCAACCTGAAGCAGAAAACAAAATTCGTGGTACACTATTACTAAGTTTAGCTTTCATGGAAGCATTAACAATTTACGGTCTAGTTGTAGCATTAGCATTATTATTCGCTAACCCATTCAACAGTTAATTTCAATAAATATAAAATTAAAAGTAGAAGTTAAGTATTTTATAATTACTTCTACTTTTAGGTTTTTTATTACAATTAGAAAATTATTTTTTAAATAATGTTTATTTTTTAAATATATAATTTTTAAAAATTTACATTATTTTAATCTTTAGAGTTTTAACATAAAATTTTTTTTTTAAACCATTCGAATTTCATTAATAAGATTAATGATTTTTTTTATTAAAAACTTTTAATTCTATAGCACATAACATATAGATTTTATATGATTAATCTTTCAATACTAATTTCAAATTCAGAAGTTAGTGGTCCTGGAGGGCTATTTGATATTAATGCTACTTTACCCTTAGTTGTAATTCAATTTGTATTACTTGTAATTGTACTAAACATAATTTTATATAATCCATTACTTACTATTATTGAAGAACGTAAGGAATATATTTTAAGTAATCTTGGGAAAGCATCAGAAATATTAGCAGAAGCTACTCGACTAACTAAACAGTATGAACAAGAATTAGCTAGCGTCCGTAAAGAAGCCCAACTAGAAATTACAAATTCACAAAAAATTCATAAAGAAATCTTAGAAGTTGAACTAAAGGTTTCTCAAAAATACATTGATGATTTATTAGATATTATCCAAAAAGATCTTCTTGCCAAAAAAGATATAGCACTAAATAGTTTAGATGACATTGTTAAATCTTTAAGTGCAGATATTGAAACTAGATTATCAATTTAAATTTTTTGTTAAACGTAGTTTTCTTTTTAAAAGTTAACAGTTTATATAAAAACTTGAAAACATGGAAAATTTTACTCAAATTTTTACATTACTTGCACACGAAGAAGGTATTGGCCTAAATTTAGATATTCTTGAAACAGGATTACTAAATATTTTGGCATTAGTGGCAATTCTAATCTATACTGGTAGAGATTTTTTAGGATCTTTATTAGAAGAACGAAGAGCAACAATTGTGAAAAGTGTGCAAGATGCTGAAGATCGATTAAATGAAGCCCAAAAACGTCTAACTGAAGCCCAAAAGCAATTAAGTCAAGCAAATATTGTTATTAGTGAAATCAGAAATGAAGCGATTTCAACTAAAAAATTGTTACTTGAAACAGATGCTTTTGAAGCAAAAAAAGACTTAAAAATTCGATTTGATCGTGCGTTAGCAACTTTCCAATCAAAGGAGCGTCAAATATTTTTAGAAATTAAACAGCAAATTATATCACTTGTATTAAAAAGAACTGTAACGCGTGCAAAAGAAGCATTTGGACCAAAAGAACGTGCAACTGCGTTAATAAATGATACTATTAATAAGTTAGAAGGAGATTTATTATGAGTAAAAATGTATTAGCAGCAAAAATTGCAGTTCCATATGCTCGTGCTTTATTTGACTTCTCTGTTGAAAAAAACATTATGCATCAAATTACAGCAGATTTTCAAAATTTAGAAGTTTTTCTAGATGAATCTACTGAACTTGTGGATTATTTAAATAATCCAATTATTAATAATGCTGCAAAAAGTGAAATTTTAACAAAAATATTAAAGTCTCAAGTTAATACTGAAACTTTTAAATTTTTAATGGTTTTAGTAGAGCGAGATCGAATTAATATCTTAAAATCAGTTATTTCTAATTATTTAGAATTAGTTTATGAAACTGCTTCAATTAAAACAATTGAAGTTGCAACTGCATATCCATTTGCAAATTTACAAAAAAATACTCTAATTCAAAAGTTAAAAGAATTAACTAATGCAAGAGAAATTCGATTAGTTATTACAGTTGATTCTAGTTTAATTGGTGGTTTTTTAATTAAAACAGAATCAAAAGTTATTGATTTTACAATTAAAAATCAATTACAAAAACTAGCAAAACATTTAGATACTGTTTTAGAACTTTAATTTATAAACAAATCTTTTATTAACTTTTTATTTTAAAATAATACAATGATAAATATTCGTCCAGACGAAATTAGTAGTATTATCCGTGAACAAATTGAAAAATACGATCAAGATGTTAAAGTAGATAATATTGGTACTGTATTACAAGTTGGTGATGGTATTGCTCGCGTTTATGGCCTTGATCAAGTAATGAGTGGTGAACTTTTAGAGTTTGAAGATAAAACTGTTGGTATTGCTTTAAACTTAGAAAATGACAACGTAGGTGTTGTATTAATGGGTACAGGCCGTCAAATCTTAGAAGGTAGTACTGTAAAAGCGACAGGTAAAATTGCTCAAATTCCTGTGGGTGATAAATTCTTAGGCCGTGTTGTTAACCCATTAGGTGTACCAATCGATGGTAAAGGGGAAATTGTAAGTACAGAAAATCGCCTAGTGGAATCAATGGCACCAGGTATTATTACGCGTAAGTCAGTATGTGAGCCTTTACAAACAGGTATTACATCAATTGATGCAATGATTCCAATTGGTCGTGGTCAACGTGAGTTAATTATTGGTGACCGTCAAACAGGAAAAACTTCAATTGCTGTTGATACAATTATTAACCAAAAAACAGAAAATGTTGTTTGTGTGTATGTAGGTATCGGTCAAAAAGCTTCAACAATTGCTCAGGTTGTAAATGTTCTTGAAGAAAAGAATGCATTATCGTACACAATCATTGTTTCAGCAAGTGCAAACGATCCTGCAACCTTACAATACATTGCTCCATATGGTGGTGCCGCATTAGCAGAATACTTTATGTATAAAGGAAAAGCAACATTAGTTATTTATGATGATTTAACGAAACAAGCTATCGCTTACCGTCAAATGTCATTATTATTACGCCGTCCTCCAGGACGTGAGGCTTATCCTGGTGATGTATTCTACTTACACTCACGTTTATTAGAGCGTGCAGCAAAACTTAGTGATGCATTAGGCGGTGGTAGTATGACTGCTCTTCCAATTATTGAAACACAAGCAAGTGACGTATCTGCTTACATTCCTACGAATGTAATTTCAATTACGGATGGTCAAATTTTCTTATCGAATGACTTATTTAATTCTGGTATTCGTCCTGCAATTAACGTTGGTATTTCTGTATCACGTGTAGGTTCAGCTGCTCAGACTAAAGCAATGAAAAAAGTTGCTGGTAAATTAAAATTAGAGTTAGCTCAATTCAACGAATTAGAAGCATTCTCACAATTTGCTTCAGATTTAGATGAAGCTACACAAAAACAATTAGCACGTGGTACAAGATTACGTGAATTATTAAAACAACCACAAAACTCTCCTTTATCTGTAGGTGAACAAGTTGCTTTAATTTTTACAGGTATTAATGGTTATTTAGATGATTTAGCTGTTAGTGATGTTAAAAATTATTGTTTAAGTTTAGTAAAATACTTAAATACATCAAAACAATCATATCTTGAAATTGTTCGTTCAACTAATCAATTTACGGAAGAAGCTGAAAGTCAATTAAAAGAAGCGATTGCTGAATCAAAAAAAGCATTTGCAAAAAGTAACTAATATTTAATCTTGTTACTATATTATTTAGTAACAAGATTAAATTACTATTAAACTATATATTTAATATTTATATTGTCTTAATTATTCAATACTAGTTTTTCATAGTTATTTTGATTAAAATGAAAAACTTTAATCTGAATATAAAAAACTTAAACTAGGAAAAATTATTTTATATTTAAAGTTCAAAAATTAGATCCAGTAGATGTAATAAAATTCTATTTAACTTTATTACGTTTACTGGATCTAACATATCATAAAACTCTTGGCGAATTTGTAGAATTAAATTTCAATTATTTTTTTGATGGTAAAACTGTATATTCACGGACAATTTTTCGGAACTCTTCACCATCAATTGTTTCTGAATCTAATAATTTTTCAACTACTAGATCAATAACTACTCTATTATCTAATATAATTTCAGTTGCAATTTGCTCACAGTGATTAATAATTTTACAAACTTCAGCATCAATTCTATCTGCAATTGCTTCATTTGATTCACCACCTAAAAACATTTGCTCATTATTGTCATCTTCCAGTGCAATTGGTCCTATATTTGACATTCCATAACGAGTTACCATTTGACGAGCAATGTTAGTTACTTGTTGCAAATCATTGCTTGCACCTGTTGTAATTTCTGGTTCACCAAATACTACCTTTTCCGCTACACGGCCACCTAAAGTTGTGATAATACGAGCTAGTAATTGTGAACGAGAAACTAACGTTTGATCTTCTTCCGGTGCAAACCATGTCAGCCCCTTTGCACCACCGCGAGGGATTAATGTTATTTTTTCAACTTCATCATGATTTTCTAATGCTGATCCTACAATAGCATGACCAACTTCATGATATGCAATTAATTTTTTATTTTTGCTATCTTCCATTGTACTTCCAGCAATCCCACCAATAATTCGGTCTGCTGCTTCATTTACTTCATTTTTTGTAATTGTTGCTTTTTTATAACGAGTTGCTAAAATAGCTGCTTCATTTAATAAGTTTGCTAAATCTGCTCCTGAAAAACCTGGAGTTCTATTAGCTAATTGAACTAAAGAAACATCTGGAGCTAGTGGTTTATTTTTAGCATGAACTTTTAAAATTCCAATTCTTCCTAATCGATCAGGTAGCCCCACAGTAATTTGACGATCAAATCGACCTGGACGTAATAATGCAGCATCTAAAATATCTACTCTGTTCGTAGCACCTACAACAATTACTCCTTTATTTTCTTTAAACCCATCCATTTCAGTTAATAATTGGTTTAAAGTCTGTTCACGTTCATCATTACCTCCACCAATTCCAGCCCCTCTTTCACGGCCAACTGCATCAATTTCATCGATAAAAACAATACATGGAGTATTTTCTGATGCTTTTTTAAATAAATCACGAATTCTTGCTGCACCAATACCAATAAACATTTCTACGAATTCTGAACCAGCAACGCTGTAAAATGGAACATTAGCTTCATTTGCAATTGCTTTCGCTAATAATGTTTTTCCAGTCCCCGGAGGTCCAACCAATAATACACCTTTAGGAATTTTAGCTCCAACAAGTGTATATCTTTCAGGTTCTTTTAAGAATGATACAATTTCTTCAAATTCTGCTTTTGCTTCGTCAATCCCAGCAATATCACTAAATGAAATTCCAGTATCGGGTTTTTGATCAAACCTTGCTGGTGATTTTCCTAAATTCATTGGTGATGAACCTGAATTTCCACCTAAATTATCTGAATTTTGGAAGAAGAAAATTAAACTTCCGATAAAAATTAATGGTAAAAGTAAATTACTTGCAATTGTTATAAAAATACTTTTTTGCGGCGCCGGATGAGCATCAAAATTTATATCATACTCTTTTAGTTTTTGAATTAATTGTGAAGCACCAACTGGAATTTCTACTCTAATAGATTGAGGTCTATTACCTAATTCTGGACTTGACGCTTGAACAATTGCATTTCTACTGTTATCATATAAGTCAACTTGTTTTACCCATCCCATTTCTAAATATTCTAAGAATCGACCATAAGTCATTCTTGAACTACTTACATTTACATTAACCTCTGGTTTTGATTGGTTTTGGTTAATATCATTTCCATCAAATGTTCTAATGCCAATAAAAATGCAGGCTAGAAGAAATAATCCAATAAGAACCTTCTGTATTGTATTACGATCCATTTTTACTTTTTAATTAATTATTTATATTAAATTTATTATCACAATAATGGTAACATATTTTGAATTATGAAACCAACTTTTATTTAAATTTTATTGTGTAAAAATATGTTTAATCACTTATAATGATAAGTAATTTAATAGATTATTTTAATTTAACTATGGTAGAACGTGGTTCAACAGTTCGTATTTTAAGAGAAGAATCTTACTGGTTTAATGAAACTGGTACAGTTGCAACAGTGGATCAAAGTGGAATTCGTTACCCAGTGGTTGTAAGATTTGAAAAAGTAAACTACAGTGGTACTAATACTAATAACTTTGCAATTGATGAATTAGTTGTTGTAAAAGATAAATAATTAAAAATTGTAATATTTAGAAAGGATATAGTCATTCGTAAATAACAAATGACTATATCTTTAGACTATTATTTTTTAGTTTTAATTGAAAATTTGTATTTTTTCTTATGGTTTTACTTATAAGGTAGAAGTTATAAATTTTGTTCGTTTCAAGCATATAGATATATTGACAAGGAATCTAGAATTAAATACTATAACATTATTTAAATGCTATTTCTATTTTGTACAGTTGTTTAATAAAATTATGAAGCTTATTTACAATGATGGATTATACTAGATAATATTTGACTTTAAATTTATAAAATTAAACTATTTAAATTGTAAGACACAACTGTATAAATTTAGGTCAAAAAATTTAGTATAGATCTATAGACAAAACTCAACTATTATTAGTGTGAATTATTTTGAAGTAAAAAAATAATCCATAATGGATAACTATAGAAAAATTAATTATCGATTCTTAAATTACTTGACGAATACTAAAGATATTAATTTTAAATTTCTAGTATTAGTAAATGAATCACATTAATAAGTTCAATAATTTTCTTTTGTGAGTTTAGTAATTTTTAGAAAAAAATTAGAAATTAATCAATAACATTGATTAAAAATAGATAGAGTGGTAAAATTTTATATTACTCTCTTGCAAAATAAAAATTTCTTTTAAAATAGTATATTTTCAAAAACCCCTAAATTTTATGCCAAAATTAAAAACTCGAAAAGCCGCCTCAAAAAGATATAAAATTACTGGAAACGATAATTTTTTACGTAAACATGCTTTTAAAGGGCACCTTTTAATGAAAAAATCAAATAGACAAAAAAGAAAACTATCGCAAGTGACATGCGTAAGTAAAAGAGATTCAAATGCTATTAAATTAATGTTACCTTATTAATCTAAATATAATTAACGAGAATAAAAAATGGTTAGAGTCAAACGTGGAAATGTAGCTAGAAAACGTCGTAAAAAAGTTTTAGCACTTGCAAGTGGGTATAGAGGTGCACATTCTGTTTTATTTAGAGTGGCGAACCAACAAGTTATGAAAGCATTACGTTATTCATACATTGGAAGAAAACAAAAGAAAAGAATCTTTAGAAAAATTTGGATAACTCGTATTAATGCTGCTTCAAGATTAAATGGAATAAACTATAGTCAGTTAATTCATAGACTTAAAAAATCGAATATTGATATTAACCGCAAGATTTTATCTCAAATCGCAATTCTAGATTCTTCAACTTTTAAAGTTTTAATTAATAACTAAGTTTATTATTTTATAACTAATTTAGATTATTAATATTATATAGCTATACCATATAAGTATAATCTAAATTAGAAACCTAGATCTAAAAAGTAAACTAATGAATGTTAATAATGATTTACGAAAATTAATAGATAATTTGCCCTTTTTTCTTCAAGAGCACTTAAATCATCATCCAAATAAGGATAAACTTATTGAAATCGTATTGGATTTAGGAAGAAGACCTGAAGCCCGTTTTGTAAGTGGACCTGAGTATTTATCTCAAAAAATTATTTCTTGGCAAGATATTGATTATTTAACAAAAAGAATAAGTAAATTTAGTAATGAAAACAGAGCAGGTATCGAACGAACACTTCACCGTATAAGCTGCATTAGAAATCGACAATTTTTAATAAATGGTTTAACTTGTCGTGTAGGAAGAGCTGTATTTGGAACGATTTCAGTTATTCGAGATTTGCTTGAATCTAAAAAATCTATTTTAATTTTAGGAAAGCCTGGTGTTGGAAAAACAACGATAATTCGAGAAATTGCTCGAGTGTTAGCCGATGAAATGGAAAAACGGGTCATTATTATTGATACATCTAATGAAATTGCTGGTGATAGTGACATACCACATTCGGGTATTGGGCGAGCACGAAGAATGCAAGTTGCAAAAACTGAACTACAACATCAAGTAATGCTTGAAGCCGTTGAAAATCATATGCCTCAAGTTATTATTATTGATGAAATAGGTACAGAGCTTGAAGTTTTAGCTGCAAGAACAATAGCTGAAAAAGGTGTTCAACTTGTGGGTACAACACATGGAAATTGCTTAGAAAATTTAATCAAAAATCCGCCATTGGCAGACTTAATTGGAGGTATCCAATATGTTACTTTAAGTGATGACGAAGCAAAACGTAGAGGAACACAAAAAAGTATTCTTGAACGTAAAGCTTACCCTGCTTTTGAAATTATTATTGAAATCAATCATCAGAACTCCTGGACAATTCATGAAGACGTTAAAAACTCTGTTGATCTATTATTAAGAGGAAATTTTACTTTGGGTCAAAGTAGACAATTTTCTTTAACTGAAAAGATTAAAATAAAATCTCAAAAATTTAATAGCTACCAAAATTCTTTATTAAAAAATAGAACAAATTTGAATGATTCTTTTTTATTAACAACTAATAATTGGAATTCCATTAACAAATTAAAAGATAAAAAATCATTAAAATTAAGCTCAAAAAACTTAGTAATTTACCCTTATTCGTTATCAAATAACTTATTAAAAGAAGTTTGCTTAAAAATGGGATTTAAATTTGTTTTAACAAATGAAATTAGAAAAGCAAGTCTAATTATTGGGTTAAAAAAACATTTAAAACAGAATTCTAAGTTGATTAGTTTGGCAAGACAAAAAAATATTCCGATTTATTCATTAAATCAGGTAAGTTTATATCAAATAAGTAAACTTATTCAATTTCTTTGTTCTTAAGTAAACTCAGTTTTTAATTCATATAATATGCTATTATTTTGACTTCAAAGGAAATTATATTAATATTAATTTTAGAAAATATTAATAACTTAGAATTTAGTTTTTCTGTATATTATTTCCTACGAGTTTGTAGAATTAAAGTTATTGCTTATTTTCCTTTTGTGACTAGAAAATAAATTTTATTATTTTTTTGTATTTCATTAATTAGAATGATCAATTTAACATAAAGTAATATTTCAGTATAATTTCTCTGGTTAAACTAGGTTATAAGTTCGTATATAGCTATTAAATTTTTTTAAAGTTTTATACTTTGTTATTAGCTTCAATGATTTCCTTACAGAAGTATAACTAAACCTTGTCTAATTAAGAAAAATTTAGTAATATAGAAGTCAAAAGATATTCGAGGTTACTTTATTTTCGCCTTAATTCGGGATATAGCTCAGCTTGGTAGAGCACCTGCTTTGGGAGCAGGGTGTCGTAGGTTCAAATCCTACTATCCCGATCTTTTTCTTTACCGCATTAATTCTTTCGAGATAATTCAAGACAGTTAAGTTGTCAAAGAAGTATTGATCGAATTCAATTTATTTTTTATACTAATTAGTTATAACTATGAATTATTGATTGACTATACTTTTTTACACTATGTATTATTAATATTAACTTGATATTAGCTCAAAATTACTAATGAGTTTAGACGAAAAATTTATTCCAGTTCGAAATGCTTTTTATGAAATTGTAGGAACTTTTTTCAAAAAAACAGCTGGATTATTTGGATATCCAAATAATCCTGGAATGCCTACTATATCTGATCTTCCCAGTGACTTGTATTCGAGAGCACGATTTCTTGATAGTCTTCCACGTCATAAAACATTTTGGCCCCCAATTCAAAGACCCGAAACGTGGTTTGAAATGATATTTGGACCGGCACCTAAAGTGGAAGCCGTTCCTAGGTATATTTATGAACGAAAAGAAGAAGGATTTTATAATTTTTATATTGAAAATTATAAAAATATTTATTTCTTACCCGATTGGCTCTCAGAGTTTATTCAGGTAAGACTCAATATTTGTTTGGATATTACGATTTTGGAAACTATGCGAGAAGTTTTATTTGTAGGGCTTATGGTTTATTCTCAAATTGTAATACTTCGAATTGCTTTATCGTGGTTTATTTATATAAATCCATATACCGTTCCTTGGTGTTATATAGCTGCTGCAGTTGATTGGACAGAAGATGTTTTACAGGGTATTGTACCAGCCATACTTGGCGTCAATATTACGGGAAGTGTATTCTTAGGAGTACTTGGAGTTTTAGCAGATAGCTTAAATCACTTAGTATTCACAATGCCTTTCTTACCAAGCGAGGGAGAAGAAACTAAATTATTAATAAACCAACAAATGAAAGATGTTCTCGTTTTTCATTATTTACCAATTTTGTGGTATCGTTACCCTATTCCAAATGATATACGAGAATTTTGGTATAATGAGAGGCCGGATATTTTAGAATATATGCAAAAAGCATATCAAGATTTTGATATCCAATTTTTACCAGATAGAATTGTACAAGAATTTAATCAAAAAGTCTTAACAAGCAATTTATCTACAACTTCTGAAGTTTTAACCATTCATTCTCCTAATATAAGTAATTTGATTCCGACTGAAGTATTATCAACTAGTAATCTACTTCAAACAAATACATTTTTGACTAATTTCAACCTTTTAACTCAAGAGTTTCAAAATTCTATAAGTTTATATGTTGAAAAATTGTTTTAGTTACAACAGTATGTTGTAACTTTACTTTAAATTTATTTCTAACATAAAATATTTTTTAAATTAAAAAGGATTAATTAAAACATAATTATTTCTTATCTGTCTTACTTAGTAATCTATAATTCAACTTTATAGAAATGCTTTTACAAAGAAGTTCTAAAAAATTTATGGAAATTTGAAGAGAGTTTGATCCTGGCTCAGGATGAACGCTGGCGGTATGCTTTACACATGCAAGTCGTACGGGAGTTTTTAACTCTAGTGGCGGACGGGTGAGTAACACGTAAGAATTTGCCTTTAGGAGGGGGACAACAACTGGAAACGGTTGCTAATACCCCATATGCTTTCGAGTGAAATGGATTTCCGCCTAAAG
>Ga0209812_10001688_pt1 | contig 14605 bp, 9 predicted proteins | sample JI71714BDNA_FD_187502 | JGI IMG/M metagenome (GOLD analysis project Ga0209812, IMG submission 187502) | Wastewater effluent complex algal communities from Wisconsin, to seasonally profile nutrient transformation and Carbon sequestration -... | ecosystem: Engineered > WWTP > Effluent > Algae...
TCAAATCGGGATTTATAACCCGCACGGTCAGACTTACACGCCGGAAGACCGCTCTATTGTTTCTTACTACAAAGAAGAAACTTCAGGTCAGGTGTTGCAGGAAGGTATTAACGAACTTGGTGCAATGGCATCTTGGGTGGCGGCGGCAACGTCTTACAGCACCAACGATCTGCCAATGATCCCGTTCTACATCTATTACTCAATGTTCGGCTTCCAGCGTGTCGGCGATATGGCCTGGCTGGCGGGTGATCAACAAGCCCGTGGTTTCCTGTTAGGCGCTACTGCCGGTCGCACTACGTTAAACGGCGAAGGCTTGCAGCACGAAGACGGTCACAGCCATATTCTGGCAGGCACAGTACCGAACTGTATCTCTTATGACCCAACGTATGCTTTTGAGCTCGCTGTGATCATGCAGGACGGTATTCGCCGGATGTATGGCCCGGCGCAAGAAAACATTTATTACTACATCACCGTGATGAACGAAAACTATCATCACCCAGCGATGCCGCAAGGTGCCGAGGACGGCATTCGTCGCGGTATTTACAAGCTGGAAACGCTGAGCGGCAACAAAGGCAAAGTGCAGTTACTGGGTTCAGGCACCATCCTGAATGAAGTGCGCCGTGCTGCTGAAATTCTGTCAGAAGAATATGGCATTGCCTCAGACGTGTATTCAGTGACGTCGTTTAATGAACTGGCCCGTGATGGTCAGGACTGTGAACGTCACAATATGCTGCATCCGAATGAGCCAGAAAAAGTGCCGTTCATCGCACAGGTCATGGGCAAAGAGCCGGCGATCGCCGCAACCGACTACATCAAAAACTATGTCGACCAGGTCCGTGCCTTTGTGCCGGCGGTGTCATACAAAGTGCTGGGAACCGACGGTTTTGGCCGCTCAGATAGCCGCGAAAACCTGCGTCGTCACTTCGAAGTGAACGCGGGTTATGTGGTGCTGGCTGCACTGCGTGAGCTGGCCAAACAAGGCACTATCGACAAACAACTGGTGGCGGATGCCATCGTGCGTTTTGGCATCGACACCAATAAGCCGAACCCACTGTTCGCATAAGAGGAATGGCAATGACAATCGAAATTTTTGTGCCGGATATCGGCGCGGATGAAGTGGAAGTCACCGAAATTCTGGTGAAAGTCGGCGATACCGTCAGTGTGGACCAATCGCTGCTGTCAGTTGAAGGCGATAAAGCCTCGATGGAAGTGCCGGCAGCCCAGGCCGGTGTCGTGCAGGAAATTCGGGTGAAAGCCGGCGATAAAGTCAAAACTGGCTCGCTGATTATGCTGTTTGCTGGTGCCAATTCTGTGCCAGCCACCGCGCCAGTCGTTGCACCTGTTGCAGCAGCGCCGGTTGCCTCAGCAGCAACTGCCCCAGCGGTTACCGAAAGCAAAGACGTGAAAGTACCGGATATCGGTGGTGACGCGGTGGAAGTCACTGAAGTGCTGGTTAAAGTCGGCGACGTGGTTAAAGCAGAACAGTCACTATTATCGGTCGAAGGCGACAAAGCGGCGATGGAAGTGCCGGCACCTTTCGGCGGGACTGTGACCGAAGTCAAAGTCAAAGTTGGCGATAAAGTACAAACCGGCTCGTTAGTCTTTGTATTTTCGACCGGTGCGGCAGCACCAGCAGCAGTTGCTGCAGCGCCAGCTCCGGTTGCAGCGCCAGCAGCTCCTGTTGCAGCTGGTCCGGTCGCTACGGCACCAGCTCCTGCTGCCAGCACTGCGCCAGCCGCAGCTGTGGCTGACAGCGTGGTGACAGAAAGCGCAGCTTTTGCTCATGCATCGCCTGTGGTGCGTCGTCTGGCGCGTGAATTTGGTGTCGACCTGTCTAAAGTCACCGGTACTGCGCGCAAAGGCCGAGTGCAGCGTGAAGACGTGCAGAATTATGTGAAAAACATTATTGCGCAGGTCGCAGCAGGCAAAGGCAGTGTCGCCAGCAGTGGCAACAGTGTTGGTTTTGATTTAATTGCCTGGCCAAAAGTAGATTTCAGCAAGTTCGGCGCTGTGGAAGAAAAACCGCTGTCACGCATCCAAAAACTTTCAGGCGCCAATTTACACCGCAACTGGGTGCGCATTCCGCATGTGACCCAGTTTGACGAAGCTGACATCACTGATCTGGAAGAATTCCGTAAAGATCAGAACAGCCTGGCTGAGAAGAAGAAACTCGGCGTCAAATACACCCCGCTGGTGTTTGTGATGAAGGCTGTGGCTAAAGCGTTGGAAGAGTTCCCGACCTTTAACAGCTCTTTATCGGAAGATGGCGCCAGCCTGATTCTGAAGAAATATGTGCACTTGGGCATTGCGGTAGACACGCCAAATGGCTTAGTGGTGCCGGTAGTTCGTGACGTGAATAAAAAAGGCATTATCGAACTGTCACGCGAGTTGCAGGAAATTTCTGTCAAAGCACGCGAAGGCAAACTGACGGCGGCGGATATGCAGGGTGGTTGTTTCACCATCTCCAGCCTCGGCGGTATCGGCGGCACGGCGTTTACGCCTATCGTCAATGCACCGGAAGTGGCGATCCTCGGCGTGTCGAAATCGGATATCAAGCCGAAATGGGATGGCAAAGCCTTCCAGCCACGCCTGATGGTGCCGTTGTCGGTGTCTTATGATCACCGGGTGATCGATGGTGCTTTGGCGGCGCGTTTCACCGCAACGCTGGCATCTTATCTGGCTGATATTCGTCAGATTATTATGTAATGCAGTAAGCGGCAGCCTTGGCTGCCGCTGTTGTTGCGGTGGCAACAGCCCTTGTCTGATGTTGATGTAGCTGATGTTGATGTGGCTGAAAAGTTACGGGACATCTTTCAGGCAGGGTGCTAAAATCCGCCAACTTTTACGCTGTGCCACCGGCGCTGCCGTGGCAACCTACGAGCCCGAAGCAAGTAAAATTGCAAGCTAAAATAGCAAGGTAAAACAATGAGCAACGAAATCAAAACTCAGGTAGTAGTGCTGGGCGCTGGCCCTGGTGGTTATTCAGCTGCATTCCGTGCAGCCGATTTAGGTCTGGAAGTGACCTTAGTTGAAGCCCGCAGCACCCTTGGCGGTGTCTGCTTAAACGTTGGCTGTATCCCGTCTAAAGCCTTATTACACGTTGCCAAAGTCATTGATGACGCCCGCGATATGGCATCTCATGGTGTGACCTTCGGTGCACCACAAATCGATTTAGATAAAATCCGTGCCTGGAAAGACAAAGTGGTTGGCCAGCTGACCAACGGTCTGAACGGCATGGCTAAAATGCGTAAAGTCAAAGTTGTGAACGGCTACGGCAAATTCACTGGCCCGAACACACTGGTCGTTGGTGATACTACTATCACTTTTGACAGCGCCATCATTGCTGCCGGCTCTGAGCCAGTTGCACTGCCATTCATTCCAAAAGATGACCCACGCGTCATCGATTCAACCGGCGCGCTGGAATTAAAAGACATTCCAGGCGAAATGCTGGTATTAGGCGGCGGTATCATCGGTCTGGAAATGGGCACTGTATACCGTGCTTTAGGTTCTAAAGTGTCTGTGGTTGAATTCGCTGACCAACTGGTTCCGGCGGCAGATGCTGATCTGGTCAAAGCCTACACCAAGTACAACAAAGACAATTACACGCTGATGCTGTCGACCAAAGTGACTGCAGTTGAAGCCAAAGCCGATGGTCTGTATGTGACCTTCGAAGGCAAAAACGCACCGGCTTCACCGGTTCGTTACGACAAAATCCTGGTTGCAGTGGGCCGTCGTCCAAACGGTAGCCTGCTGGATGCAGCGAAAGCAGGCGTGAACGTCGATGAGCGTGGTTTCATCAACGTCGACAAACAACTGCGCACCAACGTGCCACATATTTTCGCCATCGGTGACGTAATTGGTCAGCCAATGCTGGCACACAAAGCCGTCCACGAAGGCCACGTGGCCGCTGAAGTGATTTCTGGTATGAAGCACTTCTTCGACCCGCGTTGCATTCCATCTGTGGCGTACACAGATCCAGAAATGGCCTGGGTGGGTATCACCGAGAAAGAAGCCAAAGAGAAAGGCATCGCTGTTGAAACGGCAACTTTCCCATGGGCAGCTTCAGGCCGTGCTATCGCTTCAGCCCGCACTGAAGGCTTCACTAAGCTGATTTTCGACAAAGAGTCACACCGTATTCTGGGTGGCGCTATTGTCGGTATCAATGCCGGTGAAATGCTGGGTGAAATTTGTTTAGCGGTCGAAATGGGCGCAGATGCTGAAGATATCGCACTGACTATCCACGCGCACCCAACGCTGAACGAATCAATCGGTCTGGCAGCTGAGATGTACGAAGGTTCTATCACTGACCTGCCAAATCCAAAAGCGAAAAAGAAATAAGTTTCTTTTGACCCGATAAAGGCCGCTGCTGCGGCCTTTATTATTTCTGCCAGCGACAGCTCCGCTGCCATCAGTTACTCCTGTCCCGGCTGTGCACCGACCAGCCGCAATTTCACTGCGATCGGCCAGTCTTTGCGGTACAATCGGCGCCAAACTCTAGAGAAGCAGCGATTTGTTGTTTATCGAAAATAAATGATGATTTCGAATGCTTTCGATAATAATATACCCAAAGTCATTGCAGGTTTGGCCAAGCAGCCAACAACGCCATATCTGCAACGAAGAAGGGTATGAATACCAATGTCCCAACAGGAGGCTCTATGCGCAATTCCGCGTTCCTCGGCCATATCCAGCAACAAATCGACGACGTTAAAGCCGAAGGCCTGTATAAAGGCGAGCGGATCATCACGTCGCAGCAATTTTCTGATGTCACCGTCAATGGCGAGCAGGTTTTAAACTTCTGCGCCAATAACTATCTGGGCCTCGCCAATTCGCCTGAATTGATTGCGGCGGCGCAGCAAGGCCTCGATAGCCATGGTTTTGGTGTGGCCTCGGTGCGTTTTATCTGCGGTACTCAGGATATCCACAAAACCCTCGAAGCACGCATCAGTGCGTTTTTGGGCACTGAAGATACCATTCTGTATTCCAGCTGCTTTGACGCCAACGGCGGTTTGTTTGAAACCATTTTAGGTGCCGAAGATGCGGTCATTTCTGATGCACTGAATCATGCCTCAATCATCGATGGCGTGCGGCTGTGTAAAGCTAAACGTTACCGTTATGCCAATAACGATATGGCGGAATTAGAAGCGCAGTTAAAACAAGCCGATGCCGATGGTGCACGCTTTAAACTCATTGCGACCGATGGCGTATTCTCGATGGACGGCGTCATTGCCGACCTGAAATCGATTTGTGATTTAGCAGATAAATACAATGCCCTGGTCATGGTGGACGACAGCCATGCCGTTGGTTTTGTCGGCAAAAATGGCCGTGGTACTCACGAATACTGTGATGTGCTGGAGCGCGTCGACATCATCACCGGTACCTTAGGCAAAGCCTTAGGCGGCGCGTCCGGCGGTTACACTTCCGGCAAAAAAGAAATCATCGAATGGCTCAGACAGCGTTCACGGCCGTATTTATTCTCCAACAGTCTGGCGCCGTCTATCGTCACCGCGTCGATCAAAGTGCTCGAGATGCTGGCGCAAGGCGACGCGCTCAGAGCTAAACTCTGGGAGAACGCCGCCTATTTCCGTGAGCAGATGACAGCGGCCGGTTTCACGCTAGCCGGTAAAGACCATGCCATCATCCCGGTCATGCTGGGCGATGCGAAAGTCGCCGGTGAATTTGCCCGTCGCATGCTGGAACAAGGCGTCTACGTGGTTGGGTTTTCGTTCCCGGTGGTACCGAAAGGGCAGGCGCGCATTCGCACGCAAATTTCGGCCGCTCACAGCAAAGCGCAGCTGGATAAAGCCATTGGCGCTTTTATCCGTACCGGTAAAGACATGGGCTTGATCGCTTAAGGTAACAACATGAAAGCATTAGCGAAATTAAAAGCAGAACCGGGGATTTGGCAAACCGAAGTGCCAATGCCGGAAGTCGGTCCTAACGACGTTTTAATCAAAATTAAAAAGACCGCGATTTGTGGCACTGACGTCCATATCTACAAGTGGGATGACTGGGCGCAAAAAACTATTCCACATGGCATGGTCGTTGGTCATGAATATGTCGGTGTTGTGGTGGGCATGGGCTCCGAAGTGCGCGGTTTCTCTGTCGGTGACCGCGTGTCCGGTGAAGGCCATTTAGTTTGCGGCCATTGCCGCAACTGCCGCGCCGGTCGGGTGCATTTGTGCCGCAATACCATTGGCGTGGGTGTGAATCGTCAGGGCTCTTTTGCCGAATATCTGGTGATCCCGGCCTTTAACGCTTTTAAAATTCCGGACAATATCCCGGATAATATCGCGGCGATTTTTGACCCGTTCGGCAATGCCGTGCACACCACTTTGTCCTTTGATTTAGTCGGTGAAGATGTGCTCATCACCGGCGCTGGCCCGATTGGTATTATGGCGGTGGCGGTGGCGCGTCATGTTGGCGCTCGCCATATCGTGATCACTGACGTGAACCCGTTCCGGCTGGAACTGGCGCTGAAAATGGGCGCGACCCGTGCAGTGGACGTCAGCAAACAAAATCTGACCGATGTGATGGCCGAATTGGGCATGACCGAAGGTTTTGATGTCGGTTTAGAAATGTCCGGTGTGCCGTCAGCGTTCCGCTCAATGCTTGATACCATCAACCATGGCGGCAAGATTGCGATGTTAGGCATTCCGCCTGCGGATATGGCGGTAGACTGGAACAAGGTGATTTTTAAAGGCCTGGTGATTAAAGGCATTTATGGTCGCGAAATGTTCGAGACCTGGTACAAGATGGCGAGCCTGATCCAGTCTGGTCTGGATCTGACGCCGATTGTGACACACGAAATGCCGGTTGCTGAGTTCCAGCAAGGCTTTGAGATTATGTGTTCCGGTCAGAGCGGCAAAGTGGTGCTGAACTGGGAGTAGGCAGTACCAAACCCGCTAAACAGATACGCCGGCTTTATGCCGGCGTATCTGTTTTTAACATGTTAAAAATGCCATCTCAGGGAGCGGTTCAGGCCTGTGGTGGTCCTAATACCAGCGTGATTTCCAAATGACCTTGTTCAATCGGTAAACTCAGGTCGGTTTCCAGTTGGACTTTTAATTCGTCATAAGGACGGTGCAAAGCCACCAGACCGTAACCGCGGTTCCGTCCGTGCACCTTACCCATGTAAAGTGCCATGTCTGTCAGTTTCAGGGCTTTTTCCCAGTTCAGCTTCTCTTCGTCCAGGCCGGCAAAAGGTAAAGTCAAAAAACCAGCCGAAGCCGTTACCGGAATAGGCGTGCGTTGATAGGGCACCGGCGTGCTGCCGATCACCTGCAGTGCTCTGTTAGTAAAATTGGTCAATGCGGTTTGGTTAATATTGCGCAGGACTATCAAAAACTCTTCGCCACCCCAACGCAACACCATATCTCCCGGGCGCGTCAATTGTTTCAAACGCTGACCAACCTCGATCAAAACCAGGTCACCGGCGGCATGACCGTGATGGTCATTGATATGTTTGAAGTAATCGATATCAAGCAGAATAAAGCCATCGGTGGTGGCGGTCGATAACTGGCGGCGCTCACCCTGTTCGGTCCGTTTTTGCATAAATTCATGCAGCGAACGCCGGTTCAGCAAGCCGGTCAGCGGGTCGTGCAGTGAATTGTATGCCAGCTGGTCGTTGGCCTGGCGCAGTTGCAGGTTGGCATGACGAACCTTACGATACAGCAAATACAGTAATGCTGTGGCCAGTAACACGACCAGTCCAAACAGCAACATAACCCTTTGCTGCAGTTGTTTTTGTGCCAGCTGCGCCGTGTTCAGCTTGTTTTGTTGTTCCAGACTCTCGATTTGTTTCGCTTTTTCTTTGGCTGAAAATGCTTCTTGCAGTGCGCTGACTTCCTGATCCCGATCTTGCTTAAAAATGTTCTGGCTTAGCTTGTTGTATTCACGCAGTAAACGGGCTTCATCAGCATAGGCCCCGGCATGTTTGTGCGCGTCTGCCAATTCAGCGACATAACTCAGTAGTTCTGTGTCGGCTAACTCTAATTGACGGGCTTTGGCGACAACCGCGGCCATTCGCGCTAACCCATCGGCATGTTTGCCCTGCTTCACCTGGATATAGCCCAGATTAAACTCCGCGGTCAGCACCATCAGACGGTCCTGATTCTGCTCAGCCAGTTGTTTGGATTCGGCGAATAGTGGCGCGGCTTGATCGTACTGGCCTTGCTTCAGGCGCAAATCGCCCAAATTGTTCAACAGGATTGCAACCGAGTAATGATTGTGAAGCTGCCGGGCCCACAGCAAGCCTTGCTGATTGGCCTGTTCTGCTGCAGTAAAATTTTGCTGGGCAGCGAAGTTCCCGCCAATTTGTAAATACAAATCTGGCAGCATAAAGGTTAAATCGGCATTTGCCTGCGCCTGACGCAGGTTGTTTTGCAGGATCTCATCGGCTTTCTGATACTGAGCCAGTGACGTATTTAAAGCGGCAATTGCGTTTTGAATGATGATTTTACGGATCGGTGTCCGTGCGTGTGTGGAGTTTTCAATAGCAGCATAGGCCTGATAAAAAGCCTGCAGCGCTTCATCATAACGGTCTTCCGTTTGCAGAAAGAAACCGAGTGTGCTGGCGGCATAATAGCGGATGCGCTCGACATGAGCGCCGGTCAGCGCTTCTTGCAGCTGAGGCATGATAGCCCGGGCTTTGCCTGGCAGATGCTGTCTCTGATACATCGCCAGTTGATCGGTCAATGCTTCGGCCCGGATATCGTCACTCTGGCTCTGTTCTGCCAGTTCCAGACTCAACTCTATATAGTGCTGCACCCTGGCATAGTCGTTTTGCTGCAGATAATCACTGCCCAGATAAGACCACAGCCTGGCGCGGGTGAGTGCAGGTGTCTGCGGTGATAATTGACTTTCCAGCTGACGGATCAGGGCGGAAGCTTGCGCAGGTTGCTCGTTATTGAGCTGCAGATACTGATCTAGTTGCGTTTCGAGCGATGTTGCCTGAACTAAGGCAGGGAGTAGTAATCCAATACTCAGCAGAAGAGAGCGGGCTGTGGTCAACAATGGCTTCAATCGAACTCCCTGGCGAATTTTATTGTCGTTGGAATAGTGCCTGTGGTGAAAGTACTATCTTAGCCATAAATGCAGCACAAGCGTTAGTAGCAACTGCGCTGAGGAAAAAAACAGTCGTGTGGCGCCGCGAGCCGGAAATCATCGCGCCTTGCTAAATCCTTCTGTTAAGATAACGGCCTTTGTGCCAAAAGAGGTTTTTTGATGCAGGCTGTCCAGCATCTCTTTCGTCAGATCCTGACTTTGTTGCTGTTAGTCGGCACCTTGGTGTTGTGTGCTGCATGGCTGTTGCTCGACCGCGCGCCTTTATTGAATGAGACGGGCCAGCTCAATGCTGCCGCTGTGCGCAATAGTCAGCAATTTCTGAATAACCTCAATCAGTCCATGCGCGACCCCGGCCAGCAATTGGTCATTCAGACCAATGCTGAAGAACTGAACGCGGCGTTTACGCTGGCGAGTCGCACCTTGCCGGGGTTTCAGGGCAAAACCCAGATCAATGAAGCAGGTCTGACCATTTTGATGACAATGCCGTTGCAAGCATTTTCCTGGCAGTGGTACTTGAATGCGAATTTACAAATCGAACCTTCGGTTGGGCCATTACAGGTAAAAAAGGTACAGCTTGGCAGTCTTACCCTGCCTGGCGGCATGGCGCTTAGCCTGTTAGGTTGGACCGCTGACCAGCTTTGGGGCCCCGGTGAGGGCGCTGCGCTACTCGCCAAAGTGCGGTCAGTCACTGTGCAGCAGGATGCGGTGAAAGTTGAATTGAGTAAATCGGCCGATTTCAGTCTGAGCCAGTTGAAGCATTCGGGTTTAAATCTATACAAGCAATGGTTTCGCTCTGACGAGCAAAAAGAACTGATTGAACATTATTACGCGCTGGCATTGCTGCACAGCCAACAATCGGCTGTCACGGGCGGCTCACAAAGTCTGATCAGCTATCTGCAAGTTTTATTGCGTGAAGCAGACCAACGCAGTCAGGCCAAACCCGAATTGGCGGTGCAGGAAAATCAGGCTGTTATTCTGGCGTTAGCACAATTGCTGGGGGGCCGGAATCTGCAGCTGCTGGTCAATGAGGTCAAAACCAACCCGCAAGGCAAAACTCCCAAGGTGACCTTGGCACGCCGGCCTGATTTGCAACAGCACTTTATCTATTCAGCGACCTTGCATGTGCTTGGGAATCAGCGGATCTCTTCGGTGGTAGGCGAGGCGAAGGAATTACTGGATTCGTTAAATGGCGGCAGTGGTTTTAGCTTTGTCGATTTGCTGGCAGACCGCGCCGGCATCCGCTTTGCCAAGTTGGCCGTTTCTTCGCAGCAATCAGCTCGGGCTTTACAACAGTTTTTTGCCACCACTGAACGCACCGAGCAGGATGTATTTCCCAGCAAGAGCCGTTTGCCAGAGGGGTTGCCACAGGCCATGTTTGAACAGCAATATCAGTCGATCGATTCAGCGGTTTATCAGCAGATGGTGGCTGAAATCGATCGACGTTTGAATGCTTTACCGCTGTACCAAATTGCATTTTAATCGCGGGTTTCAGCGTATCAGGCCATTGAGCTGATCCAGCGCGTCTGACCATTCAGCGTCCTGATAAAAAGCCTCCCGCAGAAAACTGGCCTGTGCCGGCGTCCAGAACTCTGCCTGATACAGACTCTGGTTGCCGGACAGACGATAATGCCGGGCAAAACGTTCAATGCTGGCATCGTCACTGGGCAATCCCAGCTGGTCGAACAGGGTATACAAATTGTGTCTGCTGGTATCCATCTCGCATCTCCACTGTTGTTGGACAAAGCTTCGACAGTATAGTCGCGGGCAGCAGTTTATGTTGTCTGTCAGGTTAGCTGCCAAGATGCGGATGATGACGGGCACTGCGTGTGAAGCGAAATCCGAGTAGCACCATACCGCCTAATGTGAACCCCAACGCACTGCCTGCTGCGATGATCAGTAGCGGATGATTAAAGTCACTGCGCTCGTTGTAATCCATGATATGCAACATCCAGAAAAAGTCATACCAACGCCAGGTGTTAGTGCGTACCCGGAGTAATTGACCGGTGACCGGATGAAAATAAAATACGCTGTCGTCCGGATCGGCGAAACTGATCTGCCACAGGGGCGGGATCAGGCCACGGGCTTCGGCGGGCGCTTGTTGTAACAGGGTCGCGTTTCGGAAGAGACCTTGCCCCTGATAGCGCTGCAGCGCCAGCTGCTGAACTTCGTCGGCACTTAGTTGCGTCAGTACCTCGCCAGACAAGGCGCTGATAAATAATTGCTTATCGTCTTGTTGTAGTTGATAGACCGGTTCATCACCCCGTTGGCTCAAGCTAAGTTGTGCTTGCTTAAAGTCTGCGGGCGCGCGCTGCAGCACGCTCGCCGGGGTCACAGCGGCATCGCTCCAGCGCACAGATGGCGCAGGTCGGTGTAAATGTTCGCCACGGACTTCAGCAATCGGAAACCAGCTCATCACCACGCCACTGGCAAACCAGGCGACTAACTGCACACAGAGCAACAACCCCAGATAAAAATGCAGGCTTCGCCAGAAGCGCTCGCTGCGCCAAGCGGGAATACTCATTGATAAGACTCAGATTTTTATTAGAAGTACACGATAGCAGTGGCATAGAAATAAAGAAGCCCCCTGCGACAATAAGTCGCAGGGGGCTGTTTGGAGCGGGGTGCAGTCTTACTGTTGTTGTAACGTAAAGTGGGTCAACAACCGTACACCAAAACCAGTAGCACCGGCTGGATGAACGCCTTTGTCACTGCTCGCCAGGGCATTACCGGCAATATCCACGTGCGCCCATGGAGTGTCACCGGCGAACTGTTTTAAGAACCAGGCCGCGGTAGATGCACCGGTGGTTTTACCGGTGTTGCGTAAGTCGGCAACTTCACTTTTCATTTCACCGGCGAATTCGTCACTCAGTGGTAAACGCCATAAGGGTTCGCCACTGCTTTTGGCGGCCTGTAACAATGCTGTGTTCAGCGATTCGTCTTCAGTGAACAGACCGGCGTAGTAGCTACCCAAAGCGCCGACTTTGCTACCGGTTAAAGTGGCGATATCAACCATCGCGCGCGGTTTGTATTCCTTGCGGACATACCACATCGCATCAGCCAGCACTAAACGGCCTTCGGCGTCGGTTGAGGTGATCTGTACAGTCAGGCCCTGTGCAGTTTTCAACACGTCGCCAGGTAAATAGGCGTCGGACGAAATCATATTCTCTGCCATCGCCATCACGCCAACCACATTGACTTTAGCTTTTTGCAGCGCCAGCGCTTTCACAGTACCAAGCACAGACGCGGCACCTGCCATGTCACTGGTCATTCGTACAATCGATTCACCGTCAGTTTTCAGGTTGTAGCCGCCGGTATCGAAGGTGATGCCCTTACCAATTAAGGCAATCGGCGCTTTCTTATCGCCTTCCCAGTGTGCGATCACCAGCGTTGGTGGCCGATCACTGCCGCGGCCAACCGCAGCGAGTGCTCCCATGCCCAATTCGTTAATCGCTTTTTCGTCCAGCACCGTGACTTTAACGCCCAGTTTTTCCAGCGCTTGTGCCGCTTCTGCGAAGCTTTGCGGCGTTAAATTTGCGGCAGGCAGATTCGTCAGATCACGGGCCAGATATACACCTTCGGCGACAGCTTGCAATTTCTGATGCTGGGTTTCTGCGTTGTTGACGTCAGCGACCACGATATCTACCGGTACTTTACGTGCCGGCTCTGCTTTTGACTTCAACTGGTCAAAGCGGTAGGCGCGTAGCTCCAGACCATGAACTAATTGCGGCACAGCAGCCAGATAGCGGCCATCAATAGTGACGTGTTTTGCCGCGCTCTTATCAATAGCTGCCGCTAAATCAGCGCCATAAGTCGCGAGTTTGTCGTCAGTGATGACCGAGCTGTCACCCAACCCTAACAGCAGCACGCGCTGGTAACCACCGACCGCATAAAGCTGGCTGATGCTGCCTGCTTTGCCGGTGAAGCCTGCTGCAGCAAGTTGTTGTTTCAGCTGTGGATCGCTGAGCAAACTATGATTGCCACCGGTCAGATCGGTACTGCGCAATGGCAGCACGAGCGTGTCCTGTGCTGACGGCAGAGCATTCAGATACTGATACTGTGGATCGATAGCCGCGTGAGCCAGGCTGGTTAGACCTAGCGCCAGCAGGGCGAAAGAGTGACGTAAACGCATAAGGATTCCTTCAAATAATGAAATGTGCTTATTGATACGCCAGAACGATGCCGAGATACCACTGAATGCGGCTGAATGCCATTTTTGGCCGATGAAGTGTGATAGTGTTGCAACCAAAGGCGCAGCAAAGCCGGTGCTTTACTGCGCCTCGCATGCAGGTTACTGGCTACAACTGGTCTTTCTTGGCCGGATGACCCAGCACCGACGCATTGGCCCAGTTGGCACAGACGCCTGTCTTACCGCCAGTGGTTCGCAAACTGAGTAACCGGATGCCGCGGATATCCAGCTCCGGTTTGACTACGGCCGGCGCCTGCACCAGACCTGAGTCATACAGCAGTTTGTCATCGCCGAAGATCTGGAACTGCACACCGCCTTTGTCACGGCAGCTGTCGTCGATGCCAACATCGGCCCGCAGCAGGCGCCATTGACCGGTGAGCGGATAATCAATCCGGCTTTGCGCCGACACGCCAAGGCCTTTACGGAATTTCAGCCCGTTCATCGACATCAGGCTACCGTCTTTGGCTTTATTGCCGCCATTACTTTGATTCAGTTCTACCGGGCCTACCGCATTGTCGGCGCGCAGCGGTTTATGCTCGGCTAAAAACAGCTGGACCGGCTCAGTTTCAGGTTCCGGTTGCTGCAGCACGCGGAACTCGGAAATCGCAATCGGACTGACGACTTTGGGCAACAAGGCGTTATAGGCTTTCGCGGTGCCTTGTGCTGCTGTGACCATCGGATCGGCTTCGGCCTGATCTTGTGTGCTTAAGATGCGAAAGCGAAACAAAGTACCGGGTTTGGCGGCAAACTCGACTTTTTGTTTTTGCTGCAGTTTTTGCAGGCGGCCACGTGCAACCGGCTGGCCCCATTCGCCATTGTTATCACTCAGATAAACCTCATAGTCGGCGACCTGACCATATTGCCAATGTTGGTCATTGCGCGGGGCAATTTCAAAGCCATTCACCATACGCCGTTCGCCCAGCGCCAGCGTGAACTCATGCGCACCGGTTTTCACTGATTGATCGCGTTTGGTGCGAAACCAGGTGCCTGGTTTGCCGTCAAAAGCGTTTTCCAGCACATGACCCGATTCTTCAGCTGGCCGGTTCAGTACCAGAATGCTGTCAGCGGCGATTTCGTTACCAAGGTCCGGTGCTTTGTCATAGCCGGCGGTCGTGGCAAGGCTCTGCGCGCCATTCATCTGTACCGTGAAACTGAGTGGCTGGCGGATATCGGTTTTAGCCGTTTTGACATGGACCACACCATATTTTTCGCTGCTGAAATACCAGCCTGTGCTCGCTTTAGCAAAGGCTGCAGCATCTGGCAGCGCTTTGAGCGTTTGACCATCCAGCTGCACTGCATCGGGCTTGACCCGGCTATGCAACTGCAGCTGATACACCCGCGCAGTTTCCTGGCCTT
>Ga0209812_10001691_pt1 | contig 14589 bp, 10 predicted proteins | sample JI71714BDNA_FD_187502 | JGI IMG/M metagenome (GOLD analysis project Ga0209812, IMG submission 187502) | Wastewater effluent complex algal communities from Wisconsin, to seasonally profile nutrient transformation and Carbon sequestration -... | ecosystem: Engineered > WWTP > Effluent > Algae...
GCTACCATCAAGTTCTAAATGAAATTGTATAAAAGGCTTATGGGCCGCATAGCGGGTTTTTAATTCATGAATTCCTTTAACATCGACCGATTCGCTAACTATTTTTAAAACCATATCTTTATCTTTCTGAGGAAATTCTTCGTCAGCTAAGTTACGAATAGCTAAACGAAGTAACCTATATGATCCATACATTATATATAAAGCAATGCCGATTCCTACTAACGCATCTAAATACCAAAATTTGCCACTCAGATAAATGGAAATAACAACAGTTATGTTGGTTATAAAATCTGAAAAATAATGTAACTTGTCAGCTTCTATGATTTTTGAACGTGTTTTTTTGATAACATAAGATTGGAAACATACTAAAATGAAAGTTAGCACAATGCATACATATATTATGTTTATACCAATCTGCTCATTAACCACTGCATCTCTAGAAATCAAAGCTTTAAAAGAAGAAAACAATATAAACAAACATGATGCAAAAAAGAACATTGATTGAGAGAAAATGGCTAAATCTTGAAACTTTTCATGACCAAATCGATGATTATCATCAGGGGGCAAAAGCGAGATTCTGATAGCTATCAAATTTATTACTGAAGAAGAAATATCGAGCAAAGAGTCAATCAAGGAAGCTAAAATTGACTGAGATTCAGTCATTATCCAAGCATAGGCTTTAATAATCATAATGATTATAGCAAATATTACCGACAAATACGATGCCGCTCTGATTAAATTATTCTTAACCTCTTTATCCATAAATAAATCATCGTAATTTTATTAATTGTGATTTTAACTGGCCCATAACTCTTTAACAATAAGTAATTATTAGTTTTTTTAGTCTGATCTTTTGTTATATTATTACCCAGATCTTTAATACTTGTATTATTTTTCTGTTACTTAGCAAATTTTATAATTGAAATAAAATTCACCGATAGTATATTATTCAATAATAACTGCACTAGGCTGTGTTATCAAAAGATTTATTTAATAATTTATTTAGTTGAGATATATAGGTATGTTGGATCATATGAAAAAACAAATGAAAGTAATATCTACAATTGTTATTTTTGCTATTGCCGCATTAATGCTCCAGTCTTGCAATGGAGAAATGAACAAACAAGGTGCTGGAACTTTAATTGGAGGGGCAACAGGAGCCCTTCTTGGTTCAAGATTTGGTAAGGGCGAGGGCAAACTAGCTGCTACCGGTATTGGAGCGGTTGCTGGAGCTTTAATTGGCGGACAAATAGGTAAAACTATGGATGAGTATGACCGTCAAATGCTTGAAAGAAGTTCGCAACAAGCGCTAGAGTTTTCTCCTGCTGGAAGTAGTGTCGAGTGGCGCAATCCAGATAGCGGTAATCATGGATCAGTGACTCCTACAAAAACCTTTAGAAGTAACGGTGGGCAGTATTGTCGTGAATATACGCAAGAAGTGGTAATAGGAGGGCAAAAGCAAAAAGCTTACGGAAAAGCCTGTCGCCAACCTGACGGAAATTGGGAAATAGCCAGATAAACCAGTTAAACCATCAGGAATTATTAGGCATGGGAGTTATTAGGCCACCGCACGATCAACTAATCAAAAAAGCCTTTGAAAACCCGTTAGTTGCAAGAGAGTTTTTTGACGAGCATCTACCACAGGAGGTTAAAAAGCTGATCGACATTAACAGCCTGAAGGTACAAAAGGAAAGCTTTGTTGACCAATCACTGAAGAACAGTTTTTCGGATATTCTTTTATCGGCGAATTTTGGTGATACAAAGGGTTACCTCTATATTTTACTAGAGCACCAGAGTAAATTAGATCACTTTATGGCTTTCCGTTTGTTTAAATATATGGTCAATATAGTTGATCGGCACCTAATAGAAAACCCAAAGGAGAAGAGGCTTCCTTTAATATATCCGTTAGTATTTTATACTGGCAAAAGGAAATATAATGTTTCCCGAAACTTATGGGATTTGTTTACCAATCCAAAACTTGCCAAGAACTTCTGGGCCTTAGATTACCAATTAATTAATGTTCATGAAATACCGGACAGTGAGCTTAAAGAAAGGATATGGGCTGGTACCATGCAGTTTCTAATGAAGCATATAATGGAGAGAGATTTAATAAGAAAATGGGAAGAAATAACTGGTCTTTTACCTGAGCTTGCTAAAGTAGAAGTAGGGTACGACTACATTAAGATACTTCTTGCCTACAGTTTGACTAAGATGGAAGAAAATGATACAATCAAGCTCAGCAAACTGCTAACTACCACACTAGGTTCAAAAACAGGTGAAAAGATTATGGCAAGTGTAGCTCAAAAATGGTACGAACAAGGCGAGTACAAGGGTAAGCTTGAAGGTAAACTCGAAGGTAAGCTTGAAGGTAAAGCCGAGTTGGTCAAAATGATGGTAAAAAACGGTGTTTCTATTGAGAAAATAGCTCTGATGACCGGTATGAGCAACTCTCAGATTCAAAAGATACTTTCATAGATATAGGTAGTACTTTTCTGTTCTTTCGTAGGTTTTTCAGCTATTTTCTTTTTAAAAATCTGGGGTTTTTGTTCAGCTAGCACGAGGAGAGCTATTCCAGAGGTGGAAGGATTGCGGTGTCCTATTTCCCAATTCCGATACGTGTTGTAGGAGATATCAAGTAGATTAGCAAAATTCTCTTGAGTAAGTTTATAAATAGCCCTGATAGATTTTATCCTCGAAGGAGTCATCAGCTTTGCTTCCGCTAATAGCTTTTCATTTTTTATTTCAAACCATTTTCCGTTATAGTAATTAAGCATTTCCAAATATTTTTAGTGTTTATTCTATTAATACTAATAATACGTCTTTGACGTATACTAATCAATAGAATAATGCACTTAATTTTTACTAAGCATGTGAGTATTCACATACTACTTACCAACCAAATAATTGGAAATTTAAATCAGAGTAATTGAATCCGTTAACAAAGATTCGCTAATAGAAAGATCAGCTAACAGCTGCATATCCTCTTCCGTGCTAACTGTAGTAGTTTCAACAACAGTCTCAGCTTCTATTGCTTCTAGAAGTGCGGTTTTTTTTGCCAGCTCCGCTGCAAGCAACCTTGATGCTTCTGATAGTTTTTCAGTTGCTGATCTCTCCTGAGCAAGAATCTCAGTTAGCTCAGCATTTAAAGCTGTTTTTTCTCTATCAAGCTGTATCGCCAATTCCTGCTTGCTAGCTATATTTCGAGCAAGCGAATCTATCTCTGTAGTTAATTGCTGTTTTTGTCTGATATGTTCTTGTTTTTCTCTTTCTAGGCGGGTAAGTTCTGATTCAGTTTGTCTTATTTGGGTCACGCATTGATTTTTAAGGGTTATATGCCCCTCGGTATTAGAAGTTAAAAGATTTACCCTTTCTTGCAAAACCTGGGAAGCTGATAAAGCAACTGCTTTTTCCCTCTCATAGCCTGAATCTATATAATCCCTAGAAGCTCTAATAATTTCCTCTATTCTTTGCAATCTTGTTGTAATATTAGCGGTATCTTGCCTATAACCCGAGTCTATGTAAGATTGATACATTCTCATTGTAGTTTCGGTTTCTTTTAATGATAGAGTGGTTTGTGATTTGAAATGATGATAGCCAAAATTAATATAACGTTCTGCTGCATCTGCAACTCCTTGGGATTCAAGTATTTTTCTATCGATTATAGCTTTGGTTTTGTAAAATCCATCATCTATATAAGCCTTGTAAATACTCATCGTTTCTTCTACACTTCTTATTTCTACTAAAATTGAAGATTTTTTAGCTTGTTCATTTCCAATTTCTGCTTCAAGAGAAGAAGCTAGACTTTCTAATTGTGTTATGTTTCTTAAAGTCTGTTCTTTTTTTGTATTCCCTACTTCTATGGATTTTCTATATTTTTCTACTTCTTGAGCTGCTGCAGTTCTTACCGAATCATACTTTGATTGATCAAACCTTCTTTCGCTATGATATCTATAATAAGGATCAAGTTTTATACCCAAAAACTTAGGCTTTTTCTTTACCTCTACCGTCACATTATAATAATAATGTTCAGGATTTATGCTTTGTTGACGAGCAATAGCGCTACTGTAAAATCCTTGAGCAGTTTCAATTTCTTTGGTAGCAGTTACTAAAATAGCCTTTTGCACTTCAATATCCTTAAATGCTTTATCTAGGCTTACTCTATGAGCATTTGAAGTTTTCTCACAACTTTCAAGTCTTTGTGCAATATGATGTTTTTTCTGCATCTCTTGTGCGTATAGTAGTCTACAGTCTTCCAATTCATGATAATGAAAATCTAAATCCATTGATAATTTTTCGACTTCAGCTTTTGCCTTAGGATAAACTTCTCTGTAGAAAGTTAAATCTTTTTCAAAAAGATTTAACTTTCTTTGTAAAACTTGCTTGAGTAGGTTAAGATTTTCACATTTACTTTGGCAATCCGCCAGTTCTTGTTGATAAAATTCCAATTCTCCATTACAAGACTCTTTGTCCCGAATAGCCATCGTATAACTTTCATTGTGTCTAACTAACTTATCCTCAATGACTCTCAATTTATTTGTCTCATTTTCTTTGCTAGATTGTGCTGCTCTCAACTCTCTCTGAGATTGGAATAAATCTCGTTCAGCTTTGGCAAGATCATTTTTATACTTTTCTTTGTTTCTTACGGATTGCTGAGTTAAGGATGCTAACCGGGATAAAGCAGAGGCAGCAATTGTTAAATCAGCCCTTTTGCTAATTTGACTACTAACTAAACCATGTTTTAGACTTTGCATCTCTTCTAGTTCTATTTCTAATCTTGATATACGGTCAGCAAGGTTAACTTTCCTAGAAGTAATGTTTTCCATCTCTAATCTAGCCGTTTGTTGCTTAGTTTGGTGTAATTCAATATTTCGATTTATTTCTTCTAGTTGCTTATAAAGGGGTGCTGTTTTCATGATTATTTGATCTACTTTAAGTTAATTAGTTTGTTGACAGATCTATCTTAGGATAGTACTTTTAAAAAAACAACCTTAAGTTAAGCAGTAGTTGTTAGTATAACCCGAATACTCAGGTGTTTTTATATGCTAGAGTTTAATGTCAATTATGAAGAAGCAAGTTTAACCATAGATCTTGATGAATTAGCGGAAGATCGAACAGAGGGAATCCGTTTTTATAATGACCTATCAAATCCTACTAAACTAGTTGAAATAAAGTTAATAGGCCTAGAAGGAGCGACTAGTTACAATTGGCAAAGCCGAACCGTTTTAGTGGGAAGACACAAGCCAGATCTGGTAATCCATACAGATAAAGAGCTTAGGTTTAATTCTGATAGTTTTGTTAATTTTAGCAACGTAAGAATCCAGCGCATCGCTGCATTAACAGATACAACGGCCATAGCTGCTATAACAGGTGATGTTGTTGACATTAAACATCACCCACTTATTCCCCCTGCCCAATCATCGATTGCATTAACTAGTCATACAACTGAAATAATAGTAGACCAATCACTCAGAGAATTTGGAGAGTTACAGGAAAGTTTATCGGACAGAACCGATACAATTTTGAAATTGAATAAACTTAATGTCTTATTGAACGAAGATAGTCAAAAATTCAAACTATCGCCCATGGGTTTTGAGTCTATAAAATCTATAATCAGCTCTGACTCTACTGATAAAGCGACAAAACAATTAGCTGTAAAAACTTTATGTTCTTTGAACGTTAAGCCCTATGGTTTGCTAAATTGGTTAGAGAATGTTGCATCTAGTGATGACGAATTGATAAAACTGGATATTGTTAAGTTGTTTGCACGCAACCCGGATTACCGCATCAATGACATAAGGGTTGTTGAAAAAATGCTAACAAATCCCAAACTAGAAGTTTTTGCTTTAGCTATCCTAAAGGACGCGGTTAATAACCATCATTGCTTGCTATCACTGACTACCATTGAGCATCTAGTTAAATCTTTGCAAATAAAAGCTGAATCCAGAAACATATTAGTAGCAAGATGCTCAGCTTTTATTCTAGCGCTTGCAAGTAAAAACAATCAATATTGGGACGATTTAGAACAATTAATAAACATCATTAAAGTTCAAACTGATGAGGTAGTTAATTCGAATATTTATCACTGTTTAAATATCGTCACAACTTATGGAGTAAATGTTAGCACTGACTTATTAAAAATAATTGATGAATCTAGTCCCCTTTATCAAAGTAACCCAGAAATAATCGTTCATTATTTGGGAATTTATTCCAACTTAATATCAAAAGGTCATTTGCAGGCTACTGAAAAAATCATTGAGGTTATTGGTAAAATACTAATAAGCGATGAAAATTCAAAACTGGTTGGAGCTGTTTGTAATTTATTTTTAAATATTCTTAAAACAGATGGTGCTCATACCGCCAAAATAAAAGAGTATTTACTTTATGTCATAAAAAATAAAAGTTTTAAAGAACAAGAGGTGGTTATTGCTTTGTTAACTGACCTTGGTAAGTTAACACAAATCGCTGAAGATGAAGAACTAACTGACCTAGTTAAAAAATATGTCGGGGACAAGACTCCTCTAACCTCCATAAAAATTTATGATAAAGCGAAATTAACTCTAGAATGGTGGCAATGTAAGAATTTTGTAGGGTTAGAAACTTCTTCGCTACCGATTATAGTTCCTACGGATATTACCTCAAGCAGTTATAAAGTATTCGAAGATGAAACAGATCATGTAGAAAAATCTCCGAGGACATTAATAGATGAAATATGGGAGCTCAATAACGGTTTAAAAATTGGTGAATTAGCTGGTAGTGGAGCACTATTTACTAAATTCGAAGAAGCGAATGAGGCATTTCTTAAAGATTCAATTTTTGCTCCCCAAAAGTTAGCTATCAATTTATGGGATTTGAAAAACGTTAACGATTGGTCACAGAAATTCAGGATTGGTAAATGTTGGCAAGAAGACGGCGCAATCTCCGAAATGATAGCAGTTGTTAACCAAGCCAACAAGTTGCACACTGGTCATAGCCTCAGAGCCACCCAAATTTTGTCTTTGTTAATTTTTACAGCTAATGAAGAACGCGGCTTGCTAGCTCAAATTAAAACCGGGGAAGGCAAGTCCACAACCTGCGCAGCGCTAGCAGCCATAAAAGCTCTTAGAGGAGAAACTGTCGATATTATTACTAGCTCATCGGTACTAGCAGAAAGAGATGCTAGCGAGAGGAAAGATTTTTTTAGAATGTTTGGTATATCGGTCAGTCATAACTGTTTACAGCAGAAAAGCTCAGGGTTCAAGGAGTGTTATGCTTCAAATATTGTATATGGTGATATAAGCAATTTCCAATATGACATATTAAGACACGAATACAAAATGGCCGGCACTAGAGGAAGTCGAGGATTTGGCTGCGTTATAGTTGACGAGGTAGATAGTATGCTCATCGATGAAAGCGCTAAAATTGCAATGCTTGCAAGCCCTGTTCCGGGTAGCGAGTATCTGGAAGCTTTGTTTGCATCACTTTGGGGTGAAATGATAAGAGTTTCGGAAAGGATTATATACGACGATAAAACAGGGGGATACGTTTATGTGCAAGGACCATTTAGCAAACAAAGCGGCAACATAACGTTATTGAGCGAAACCGGTAATATTTTCGAAATTGACGATATAGCCCATTTTAAACATGAGCATCTCGAACATTACTTGCGCCAAATCATAGCTACTGAAATTGTACCAATTCCTGCTCATCTTATAGATTTTGCCAGCACTCAAGTAGAGTCTTGGGTAAGGAGTTGTATTATGGCTGTGGGTCTAAAAGAGAAGCAAGACTACCTAGTTGTGAAAGACGAAGAAAGAAACCACATTATTTCTCCGGTAGATTATTCTAATACCGGATTGATCCAGGCTAAAAGTAGTTGGTCAAATGGATTACACCAGTTTTTGCAAATAAAACACGGATTAAAAATAACGGCGGAGAATCTTACTACTAGTTTTGTTTCAAATCTTGGATACTTAAAGCGTTATGGGGGTAAGATTTACGGCATGACCGGCACCATAGGCTCTCATGACGCTCAAGAGCTGCTTACTCATGTTTACCCTGTAGATTTAGCTTTTATTCCTACTTATAAAACAAAGCATTTTAAAGAACTACCGGCAATTTTAAGTATTGATCGGGAAAGCTGGATGACTGATATAAGTAAATCCGTAAAAGACCAAGCTGTAAATAATCGGGCAGTGTTGGTTATCTGCGAAACTATTAGGAACGTAGAGCTAGTTAGAGAGAACCTGTTACTTAGTGGCTATCCCAAAGATAAAGTGATGATCTATTCCAGAAACGATAACCAGGAAGAATATGAAGCTATAACTCAGGTTGTAAGCTCTGGAGACGTTATTTTAGCAACTAATTTAGCTGGTCGCGGTACTGATATAAAAACCAGTAAAATAGTTGAAGAAAGCGGAGGGTTGCACGTTTGCCTTACTTTCTTACCTTCTAACTTGAGAGTAGAAGAACAAGCTTTTGGCAGAACATCTAGACAGGGGAATGAGGGAAGTGCTCAGCTAGTAATTAATCAACCTGACATTGATTCTTTACTTGGGCTTAATAGTAAAGAATCTGGGGCGATTTCTTACTACAAAGATTTTAGAGATAATCTTGAGAAAGAAAGGCTAAATAACGTTAAGTTATATGAAGCTGACCGTATTGTTTTAGAAGATTTACTCTTTGGTCGTTTTTGTAAATTTGTTAACAAGCTGCGTTTAGTAGAAAACAACAAAGCTAAGTTAGATCAGCTTGAAGAAAATTGGGGAGTAGCACTAAAAGAAATTACTCAAAACATCATCAAAGAAGCTCAAAACCATTTAAAATCAAAAATAAACAGCTACGGTTTAAAGTATAAGGATTCGGGTCTAAAGTTTAACAATGTTTTTCAGGCAATAAGCCAACAATTAAATTACGAAATTACCAGCACTCAGCTGCAAAAGAAGGTAGCGCTTTATTTAATTGATAACGACAGCGGAGCTAAGGATGCTGAGACCCCCTTGGAAGATGAAATATTAAAGATAGCTTCAATTATTTTAGGCAAAAACATCATAGTCTTTGACAGCGAAAAGCTTGATCCCCAAATTTACAAATATCACCCTACTAATAAATTTATTTATCTCGGAGCAGAGACTAATTCCTTAACTCCTCTTATTAATTATAAACCTCTAACATTGCTTTCAGAAAGGGAGTTAAACCCATTATTAGTAAAAATTATCGAAAAAGCAGAAATACATGAGGAAATAACTTTTTTAAAAAGCAAAGAAGATTCTTCCGTTAAAGATAAGGTAAGTAAGCTAATAGATAGCTGGAAAAAACTGGAACTTGCTAAAGCGAGTGCTCATAACGAAGTTCTTAAAAAGCTAGCCCTTGAAAAGTTCGAACTATTTACCAAAAAAATGTACGAACAATATGTTTCTGATCACCAAATCATGCGTAATCCTGCTTACCTTGTGCAAAAAGGTTTTAACAGTATGGGGGTGGGGAATCGCTATGACGAAGCGGCAAAACTCCTAAAGATGGCTTGTAATCTGGATGACAACTTCAGCATGGCAGCGCATTACAATTATGCTTACGCAATAATTAGAGGCAAAATAGGCAATTACAAACAAGATGCTTATACGGAGTTAATGATTGCCAAGGCCCAAATTGAAGGAGTGCTGATTCCAAACCTTGAGGTGATGCAAGTTTCAGCTGTTAAAAATCCGGATAGCTTACTTGCAAAACAAATAATAAACAAAATTGAGCTACTAAAGTTACAAGTAGAATATATCGACAAATCTGCCGAGAAAATCAAACAAAGTAAAGCAAAAAACGCCATCGAAATTAGCCAAAGTAAGCTTCTTAGAGATTTTTTTGGAGGTGATAGTCCAGAGCTAGAAATCCGCGAGCTAAATCATTTTGGCATCCACCAACTGTTTGACGTTGAAGAGATAACTCCACCAGATAATGTTTGGGGAACGGTCTTCATGGCAATAGCAGGCATTGTGCAAATTGGCATTGGGGTTCTTTGTGCAATGTCTGGTAATGTTTCCATGGGAGCAAGCCTTATTGTAGATGGTTTTCGCGATTGTCTATCAGCTTCTGCTGCCGGCAAAGGTGATTTTGACTGGAAAGGCTATTTTACTGCCAAAGGCATCAATATAGCGGTACAGCTTTGTTCTATAGGAAGCAAAGGGGCTCTTAATAAGCTTGGTGTAAAATTTGGAGGAACAGAGGCTACTAAAGAATTGGTAAAACATGGGTCTGAGGAATTAATCAAAGAAACTCTAAAAGAGATAGGTAAAAAGGTGCTAGTTGGGGCTGCTATCGATAAAATAGCCAACAAAGGAACCAAAATAGTTCTCTCTGAATTCAACGATAAATTAAGAGATCACGTTGCTCAGAGCGTGCGTGAGATTCTTGAAACTGATAGCGCAGGATTTAAGCGTTTATTGATGATAGATAATTTTAACGGCAATAACAACCACTTAAATAGTATCGTTAAAAGCGGTTTTGAGGCGCTAAGAAGCAAGCAGAGTATCATAGCTACGATAGCAAGCCAGACGATGAGCCAAGTTTCAGGAACGATGTTAAAGGATTCTAGTAATATAGCCACCAAAATAATAGGAGCAGCTGGACATTTAACAAAAGTTGCTAGTATTGGTTCTAGTATGACCAAGATAAGCGAAGTTACCAGCAAAGTTCAAGACAAAATCCACAGTAAGATATCAAGTTTAAACGGCTCTGCGCCAGATCTTGCCGGATTACTAGAGCAAAAATTGCAGCCATTAATCGATCGCTCAATTGCCCTTGAGCTAATTTCATCTTTGGAAAAATCTGGGGTAATAGTTAGCAGCCAAATTAGCAAGCAAGTAAGCGCTGATAGCATCGAGATCCCGGAGAAATATTCGTTAATGAAGAAGCGTTTGGCAGATGTGGTTAATAAGCTACATAAAGCTCAAACTATAGAATATGAGAAAACAAGAGAGTTGGTCGCAAGTAACCTGAGCAGTCATATCAGTTCAACTATGCTTGGAATGGTCCGTTCTGAAGTTGTTATGTCCGCCGCGTCTCCTTACCTAGGAAAACTTACGGAAAAGGTTACGGATACATTAGCTTCAACTGCTGAAGAATTTATCCACAAGTTCAGCAGCAAAAGCAAATACGAGCAGCATATTCGTGAAACTGAAAAGGCGATAGCTAAAAAGACACTAGAAGAGAGAGATCATCAAGTAGCTCTTGGCGTTGCAGCTGGTGATGTTACAGCTGATGATGATGACGAACCTACTTCAGGAACCAAAGAAAAGAAGCCTAGCAAGGAAGCTAGCAAAGAGGAAATGGAACAGGAGGTTGCTGAAATAGAAGAGCTAGGAGAGAGGGCAAAAGATCTAACGCCAGCAGTCAGTAGAGGAGAGCTAAGTGGCTTTAGCACTGATACTAGCAGCAATCTTGTAGGAGAGGTTGGCGTTGTAGGTAGCGGCAGTTCCAAAGGGAAGATAGGTGATGTTACTAGTATAGAAACGATTAATGCTCGAAAATACGAGTATTATATCGGTGATATCGAAACAACAGCAAGTATGCTTGGAAGGTCTGATCAGCAGCTGGTGGGCAAAGCAATAGAGCAATATAAAGAGGTGCTAAAGAGAGGCGATAGCGGAGATTTTCCAAGCATAATGCATGGTATAATGAAACGGAACATGATCTCCCTTGAAGACAGGCCAGGTCTTAAGTACCTGATTGAATCTGCGAAAGATTCCTGGACTAAAGCCAGTTCTCATTCTGCAGCATCCCTTCAGAGATTTTACGGATCTCTACCACCAACTCCTTCTGGCTCTCCTTCCAGCGTAAGCTTTATAAACAGTGCTTACGCATCATCTGCCACCTTGCCTTTAGGAGTCGCTACACCTCTTGACCTCTCATTAACAACTGACATAGCTATAACTGGTGGACTGTTAAGATCTACAGGAGCTCTAGCAAGAGGGATTCCAGCTGCAGCCTCTATAACTGGAACAGCTATTGTATATGACCGAGCAATGCGTCCAGTTACTGAATTTGAGTCAAAGCATCAATGGGTTGACGGGGATTTTAATGAAATGCTTGATAATCCCACAATTCCAAAAACAGACAAAGATAAAATGGTGCGGAGTATGATGGGCGATCCTTTGCTACGCTCTACATCTACTACCTCTTTATCCACGGGTATAAATTTAAATCAGCTTACTTTAAGCCAGACACTATCAACATTAACACCAGCTCCAAAACTATCAGCAAGCTCTGCATCATCAAGTAGCCTAGGACCAGTTTCGGTTAGCCCTTATATCACTATAGACTCTAAAATAAATAGGCCTTTAATAGAAACCTTCCCTATCGTTGATGACCGCCCGCATGATTTTGTTACCGAAATTCCAGACAGAGATTTAGCCCGATTCAAACCTACCGGTTTTGACCCGGTTGATAAAGATAAACTTCCATCATCACGAGAGGAATTTCCTGATCATAGCGAACTTGCCAGTTCTGCAAGAATATTAGAAAAAACTAGAGCAGATCAAGAAGACTTTAATGAATGCGAAAAAAGCGAAAGTCCTATATGGAAAGGACTAGAATATTATAAAACAATAAATGGAAAAGCAACACGTACTAACGGCTTAACAGGCAAAGACACAAGATATTATCAATGGGATGATTTACATAAAGAAGTAGAAGTGTATAATCGTCATGGCAAACCAATTGACGTAATAGATCCAGTTAATGGTAAAACAAAAGGAAAAAGTGTTGATAGTCATAGAGACTTAAGATTGTAAATTTATGAAATTTTGTTGCAGCTCAATGAGTTTTTTTATATCAGATCCTAGGGATCCTATAAAATATAATCCAATTTTTAGAGAATATTATATAAAATCTTTTACCGAAGTTGACATTATAACTAGGCATACCACTACTTCTTTTTTGTATTGTCCATGGTGTGGGAGCAAACTACCTGAAAGTTTAAGAGTAAAATTTTTTGACATATTAAAAGAAGAACATGATATCGGTACTAGTATATGGGAATATAGCTATCTAAAGCTTCCAAAAGAGTTTCGTTCTGAGAAGTGGTGGAAGAAAAGAGGGTTATAAAATGAAGGTATATAGCGTATATAGAACTTCAAATAAATTATTGAGAATTTTTCTATGGAATTATGTTGTAAAGAAATAGATTTGTTTATATCAAATCCTAAAGAACCTATTGTAAAATACAATTCAATTTTCAGGGAATATTATATAAAATCTTTTGTTAATATTATTACTTTTGAATATTGCCCATGGTGTGGCACTAAATTTCCTGAAATTTTACGAGATAAATTTTTCGATACATTAGAAGCAGAATATAACATCGATACTGACATATTCGAATGCCTTAATAGACCTGATTTGCCTCCTGAATTCCGTACCGACGAATGGTGGAAAAAAAGGGGGTTATAAAGATACACCTGACGGTATGACTTGGCATCATGTTGAAGACGGTAGAACTATGCAGTTAATTGATAAGAGGTTGCATAAAATTGGGCATACAGGGGGAAGGGCATTTTTAAAAGAGAGAGGTAAAAAATGAGTCAAACTTTATGGAAGACAACAGCAATATAAACATACTGAATAGCATATTTACCAATTTTAAAAGGTTTCGTAGCAAAGAAATCACCTTAAATGAAATGGTGGCAAATATAAGTGGAAATTTAACTGCGTTAGAAGGTACAGATTCTGATTTTATAGATAATTTTTATTATTTTATCGGAGAAATGGATTTTATTGATACAACTGAAACCCCTTCAAATGCTTACGATTTGGCTGTAAAAGAGGTTGAGAAGTATGAAACTTACTTACGCAGTTATTTTAATAACTTATTAATTAAAAAGGGGGGGTTATAATGAAAGAACCATGGCCCCAAGAATGGCAAAATGATATTATAGAAGTATCTAAGAAGTGGATTAAAGGGAATCTGAACGCTCAAGAAATAAGGGATAATATAGGAGATTTTGACTGGGCTGTGGCGGGTTTACTTCCTAAACTGAAAAATAAAGTATATGCTAGCAATTCGTTAAATATCCTAATTGACGATATCATGGAAATGGATTCCATATCAGATGAAGAAAAAAATGAGGCTATCATAAGGTTATATAATCGGCGTAAAGAAGAACTAAAAAGCTTAGCTAGAAAGATTATTAAACAAATAGAAATTAACCATAAAGAATTTGTTGAAGAAGCAGAAGAAAGAGGTTACTGTCCAATACTTACCAAAGAGCAATAGAAACAGCAAGTATGCTTGGAAGGTCTGACCAGCAGCTGGCAGCCAAGGCAATAGAGCAATATAAAGAGGTACTAAAGAGAGGCGATAGCGGAGATTTTCCAAGCATAATGCATGGTATAATGAAACGGAACATGATCTCCCTTGAAGGTAGGCCGGGTCTTAAGTACCTGATTGAATCTGCGAAAGATTCCTGGACTAAAGCCAGTTCTCATTCTGCAGCATGCCTTCAGAGATTTTACGGATCTCTACCACCAACTCCTTCTGGTAGCTATACCATCTCAGGCAGCCTTACTCATCCAATCTTAAGTGATAGAAGCGGGACTTTAGGTACTACTCTTAGCAGTATTGGT
>Ga0209812_10001694_pt1 | contig 14580 bp, 11 predicted proteins | sample JI71714BDNA_FD_187502 | JGI IMG/M metagenome (GOLD analysis project Ga0209812, IMG submission 187502) | Wastewater effluent complex algal communities from Wisconsin, to seasonally profile nutrient transformation and Carbon sequestration -... | ecosystem: Engineered > WWTP > Effluent > Algae...
CGAACTGATCCGGTGTCAAAGATTGTGGCCCATCAGACAAAGCTTTTTTGGGATTTGGGTGCACTTCAATCATCAGGGAATCAGTACCAGAGGCGATGGAAGCAAAGGCCATGGAAGGTACAAACTGGGCCCAACCGGTGCCGTGACTGGGGTCAACCATAATTGGTAAGTGAGTCAGAGTTCGCAACACAGGAACCGCAGACAAATCTAGCGTATTTCGGGTATATTGCCGGTCATAGCCGCGAATGCCGCGCTCGCACAAAATCACGTTGGGATTGCCCGCTGCCATGATATACTCAGCAGCCATCAACCATTCTTCAATAGTTGCGGAAATCCCACGCTTGAGCAAAACTGGCTTGTCTTGTGCTCCGACTTTTTTCAATAGGGAGAAATTCTGCATATTTCTGGCCCCGACTTGAACTACATCGGCTACTTCCACGATCGCACTTAAGTCCGCCGCATCCATAACTTCGGTAATAATTCCCAAACCGCTAGCTTCCCGCGCCGCGGCTAACAGCCCCAAAGCACTCTCGCCGTGTCCTTGGAAAGCGTAGGGAGAAGTTCTCGGTTTGTAAGCTCCACCACGCAGAAAATGAGCGCCAGCAGCTTTCACCCGCATTGCCGTTTCGACAATCATTTCTTCGTTTTCGACGGAACAAGGGCCTGCTACGACCGCGATCGGGTGATTTAAGCCGATCGTCACAGTTCCCAGGGGAGTAGCCACTTCTACGGCGCTTGGTTCTCCTTGGCGATATTCCAAGCAAGCCCGCTTGTAGGGTTTTTCCACTCGCAATACTTCCTCAATCGAGGTGCTCATTTCCCGAAGCTGCATCGGTTCGAGCTCAGCGGTGTCACCTACTAAACCGATGACAACTTTGTAGCGTCCCACTATTTTTTCTGGGGACAAACCCCAGTTGGTGCGGAGTTCTGCGTCTAGGCGATCGATCTCGGCTTCTGGAGTACCGGCTTTCATTACAATAATCATATTTCTTTTGCCTTCTCTCTTGGGCTAAACACGGATTATGACACGGATTGACTGTTGGCTGTTGACTGTTGACTGTTGACCAATGACTGTTGACCAATGACTAATGACTAATGACCAATGACTAATGACCAATGACTAATGACCAATGACCAATGACTAATGACCAATGACCAATGACTAATGACCAATGACTAATGACCAATGACTAATGACCAATGACTAATGACTAATGACTAATGACCAATGACTAATGACTAATAACTAACTTTTTGATTTAGCCGATCGCCATCCTTCTCGCATCCGTCCAAAATTGGTATTAAATTCTTCCCAACCCATAACACTTCCTGAAATTTCTTCATCCCAGGAAGCCGACAGGACTCCGTAACTCAATCCTAGTACACCCAAACCAAAACAACCCATACTTACTAACAATACCGCTGTGTTTGGTAAATCAAACAAGCCTTTGCTGACTATCAAATAGCTCACAAAAAATGTCGCAATTCCCAAGAGTGTCGGTACACCACAAAATACCGCTATGCGGGATATCATGCGCTTGCTGACTACTTCTGGGATAGATGGGTCCTGTTTTTTCGTTTGGCTGGCTTTGGGCTGCTTATCGGCAGGATTTAGTTCTAATGCTGTGTTTGTTAGTTCCGCTTGGGCGGGTTTTTTAGGGTTTTTTTTACGATTTTTTGCCGGTTCAAAGGGGAGGCGCTGGCGGGGTGGTTCGGAGGACATATTTTATAGCAGAAGGAATCAGGAATCAGGAACAATAGAAATCCTACTATGTATAGTAATAGTTTCAGCGATTCAGAACGTCCTAACCGTCTTGGTGGTTTCTCTATTTTCCAGGGGGCATTTCAGACATTTATTCTGACATTTATTCAATAGGCATCTCCCAAAACTCTTGTCGGGTAGGCATTTTACCTGCCCTTAACTGATTTTTATTGAGATGACTAATGAATATTGTCGCAAATTTGGGCTTTGGTGTTTAGCCGCGGATGCCTAGACGGGCAATTAATGCTTTGTAGCGCTCAACATTTTCCTTTTGCAGGTAAGCCAGGAGGCGCTTGCGGCGGCCGATCATCATCATCAAACCACGGCGAGAAGCGAAGTCTTTTTGGTTGATTTTGAGGTGGGCGCTGAGTTTGCTGATGCGATCGGTCAGCATTGCGACTTGAACATCTGGCGATCCGGTATCGGTTTCATGGGTTTGGTAGTCGCCCATGATTTCTTGCTTGCGTTGTTGTGTAAGAGCCATGAATTGATTTTAGGTTTTTTTGTACTATCTCACAATCCCTGATTATATCACAGGGGAACCACAAACGATCAAATTTGCGATCGCACTTGCGAGATTAGTCATCGAGGCAGAAACCGGGTTGTTTACGAAAATACTGGACGCCCAGTCTTAGATACGGATGAAAAACCCGGTTTCTGGAGATTTATCGGCTCAAATAAGTAATGGCCTCTTTGATCCAATCATCGGCATTACTTTTTTTTGCTAAATTACTATCCTGACTCAGGGTTTGCAGGGCTTGCAAGACTTCGGCCCCGGTGTAACCCATCGCCAGCAACACCATTTCCACTTCTTCTTGAATAGCCGCAGGTACTCCGGCGGCGACTGAGGTGGTCAAACCTTCCTGTTGTCGCCATTGTGAAAGTTTACTTTTAAGTTCCAGGGCTAAACGTTCCGCGGTTTTGGTGCCGACGCCTGGGGTTTTGGCGAGGATGCGGGTATTGCCGCCGACGATGGCTTGGACTAAATCTGGTAATCCTAGGGTATCTAAAAGTGCGATCGCCAGTTGAGCACCCACCCCACTCACACTGGTTAACAGTCGAAATAAATCTCGTTCCGTTGCACTACCAAAACCGTACAACACGATTTGGTCTTCTTTAACTTGTTGATGAGTAAAGATTTGGGTGATTTCCCCAGAGGGAGGTAATTGACCACTCACGCGGGGCAAAATTTGGATTTCATAGCCAATTTGGTTGACTTCCAGAGTCAGGATGAGGCGGTTACTGCCTTTGGTGATGTCGGCGACAGTGCCTTTGAGATAGCTAATCATAAAAAAATAATATACCCTTTCTCAGTTAGGTGGGTAATCGGTAATGGGTAATCGGTAATCGGTAATCGGTAATCGGTAATCGGTTTACCAATTACCAATTCTCCATCGTACCTCCTATGAGAGTTCGACAGGCTATATACCGTTATTTCAATTCAAAATTAAATTCCGTTTAACGACCGACAAATCGGGTTTCCCAAAATTCACCACCAAAGCCACATTTAAGTTTTCCAAAGATTTGATAAACCACAGGATTTCCTCAGCGCCTTTTCCTTCATAGTGATTGAATAAAATAGAAAATCGCTTTTCTAAATCTGGTTTAACTTTACCAGAAAGTAGTACCAATTTCAGCAGTAAACCCATGGTTCTGCTAGGACCGAGATTGTAAACTAAATCATAAAAAATGTAGTGACTGGGATGGTGTTCGTTTTCCACTACTAAAAAATTGAATAATTCATGACAAGTCTGAACTAATAACAAATTATTTAACTTCACCGAGTCATTTTCACGGAGGGTGTTTTTGATGTATTTGTACAAACGACCGCTAAATTGACGGCGACCGTATTCAGGTTCCACCGCGGAAATTAAATATTCATACAAATCAACTTTAAATGATTGATAAGATTTCGTGTTTTTACTCTGGCGTAAAAACAAATGAGCCGATTCTTTGTAAGTGCGATTTTCACTCACTTTTCCCGCAAATTCCCGGACTGCTAAATGTAATTCTGCATCATTCAAAAGGGTGGGATTGGGCGCGGGATTTACAATGCCCATTTCGGTATGTCCCGGCGCAACTAAATAGTTTAAATAAAGAGATAAGTCTGTTTCAAATTGCCGTTGCCTTTGAGATTGCAGTCGTTGGATTGTTTGCTGTTCTTCGGCAATGCTTTCCTTGCTCAAGAGAGAATAGCCGTATAAATAAGGATATCGAAAAATTAGTTCTCCCAAGGTAGTGTGAGTCTGTTTTGGCTGAGGTTCTGAGCCTTGTTCTAGAGCTTTTACTAAGCGTTCTAAATTAACAAACTCTTCACTTTTTGTAAATAAATCTATTTGACGCTGCAAGCATTTGACTATGTAAAACTCCATCCCAAATCTGGGTGAAGTTTGCTTAAATAGAGCTACCAAATTTGCGATCGCCAATTTGTATTGGGAATTCAATTGCCATCGGTTGATGGGGATGTAACAGCAGCGGTGGAGGATGTATTTAAAATCCTGTTCCGATCGCTTGAGAGAGACTATACTATACAAAGTTGCTTCTATGTCTGGATCGGGATAGCCCATACCGTCTATAAATAGCTGTCGGAAACGCTCTATCACCTGTACCGGCGATTCTGTTTGGACGCAGGAGACTATGTGGTTGTAAAGTTTCTGTTCGTCGCTGCTAGCTGGAACAGTCTCTAAGGGTGCTGGGTTGACAATACTACTGTCTGTAATAGTTTCGGAAATTGGTGCCAAAACCACTGCTGGTTTTTCCGGTAAATCTCGATCGGGATGTAAGAAGCTATAGTGTTCTGGACTTAGTTTTTTATTGGTGGCCCACTCTAAGGCTGCTTGCAAACTTTTCCCCGTCAATAATTGGGACTTATCTTGACGTTCGGAAGCCAGCCATGCTGTGAGTGATGCTTTGTAGGGAGCCAGATTCCCCAACTCTTTTTCTGCCCAAAAAACATTAAATACTGATTCATAAATTCGGTTGGCTACTATTAGTTTATTTCCCGAATTTTTGACAACTAATCCTAATTGTTGTAACGCGATTTTTTCGGGAGATGAGTCCGCAGCTACTCCCCCAGTTTCCCCTAATTTTTCAGAAGCGGGGGTCTGCAAAATTTGCTGGTACAATTCTAACAATCGACTGCTGTCGCCGGAGTTCTGGAAAATGCCTCGGCGAATTGCAGTTAAATGTTCTGGCTTGTCCCAATCTTCCCAGTTTTTTATAATTCTAATTTTGGCTAATTTTTCAATTTCTTTTATTTCACAATTTCTGCCAATAAAAGAGCCATACTCCAGTACCAACCCGCAAAGCTTTTGAGTCAAAAACGGTTGACCACCTGTCCAAGCTAAAATGGCTTGGAGCACTTTTTGAGGTCTAAATGCTTTGACCGCTAATCCTTTGGCGAGGGGGAAACTTTCGTGTAATTCCAATCGGCCTAAATTAATTTGTCGTGCTATGTTAAACGGGTTGCACCTGGTGTCTTCGATTAATTCTGATGGTACGGTTACTCCCATCATGGCAAAAGTAATGCGCTCGTAGTCCCGTTGAGTGCTTCGCTTAGAATAACAATTTAGAATTAAGGCAAAAAAATCTTTAACACAGAAATTTAAGTTGTTAATACTGTCTATGTCATCGAGGAGAATTACGATATTTTGTTGATTTTTAAGTGATTTTAACAGAACTTTTTCGATAAATATCTCTAATCGCTGCACCGGTGAGAGTAGTTCGCGGTCGTTCCACCATTTGAGAGCATCAAACCTATTTGTGAGGTTAAAACTGCTGGCTATGCGATACATAATTCCCCGATACCACTTTTGGGGGGTGATATTGGGATGGCTGATGCTTTTCAAGTTAACTGCTGCAATCAATGTACCTTCTGCTTGCAGTCTTTTCCCGGTTTGCAGCAGTAGGCTGGACTTTCCGGTTTGTGGCGGACTGATGACATAGCAGAAGTTCCTGTCTAGGAGTTGTTTGTAGAGTTCTTCGTCTGCGGGCCGCTTGACATAGGTGGGGGCGCTGACGGGGAGATATCCTCCTACTTGATATTGATAAGTTGTGTTTATTGCCGTTGTCACCTGCTGATCGATCAAGACGGTTCACCTCTATTTTGTCCGATTGAAGGGTTACAAATTTCCGTTATTTGCCAGTGGATTTAGTTGAAACTTTGACTGTCTTTTACTCCATTATCTACTAATTATCGTGGTTATTTTTAATCTTTATTGTATCTTTGCAATAAGAAATCGTCCCACGGAGCGATCGTCCTCCGACCCGTTGTGGTTATTTATACTGGTTGACATTATAAGTATGTTAATTTTTACTGGGAGGCGATCGAGAATCCCCCAATACCTTTGTATTTAGACTGTGTGTTTACATTGTTTTACAATAATACTTTAAAATTCAGTCGGTGGTATAATGCGATCGGGGAAACTTATAATCTTTAAGTTTCTGCTTTCAGCTACCTTTGCCTTCAGGCCCAGTAGCTTTCTACGGAAAATACTGGCTCAGTCATGGCTGGCAATAAAAAACCCCAGCTTTTTTGCTGAGGACTGCTTGAGTGGGAGATATCGTTAATCTGCGTTTTTTTAAGTTGACTTAGATTGCATGAAATTTCATGCAGGTAAAAGATGCGCCCTGATGGATTAACTACCCGATGGATTAGCACCCTGATGGCATAACTCCCTGATAGATCGTGGCCCTGATGGCATAAGCTCCACTACCCAAAATAATCGGGTTGGTGGATGATCGTGGATACTACTAACACGTCACTTTTGGCGCGGCCGATCGCTCAGGGTGTGCCTGTCTGAATTGATTATGACAGGCAGATTTCTCCAAAGGCAAGTGGGCTATTGCATCAACCCACTTCTGACTGGTTGGAGTTGCCAACAAGTGTCAATCTACGCAAATCAGGGTCATCGAAAATGAAATACAGCATCTTAGTTTTAGGCGTATTCGATCTAGGTAGCCCCAGTGTGGCTGGTCTTGCTTCTGGAAAATTTGTTCGCAGTGGTGGGGCTTTGGAGAGTTATCCCGACTTCCATTACACTGGAACGAATGAGGATGGGGAGCAAGAAGAAGTAAAAACAGGAAAAGGATAGGAACTTCTAGGGGATGAGGTTATGGCTGTTGTCCTGTAGTACCTGTGGGAAGCGGTTGAGACTTCATCCTGCTATCAGTCTACCTAAATTCCAGATGTGAGTGGGAAAATAAAAAGATGAGGCCAGTCTTGGGATAGATCTTCCCCATCTCTCAAGTGAGCTAGCTTCTGATTTTCTGGCCAATCAGATGCAGGCTTCGATCCTATTTAAGTTCATAAAAACCCAATGGAAAACACACTCGTGACTACTCGCAGACAGCGGGTATTGACAAGAACCCAGGAACGGCGTCAAGCTACACCCAAAGAAAAAGAGCTGATTCACTTGCTGGCGAATATGGCTTGCAGTTTGGTGAAGTATGACTATCAGCACGCTAGCGGTAAGGGGGTACTCCCGCCATCGGAACGGAAGCTTTTGGCCCAATGGCATTACCTGCGAGTTGAGCAAATTCGCCGGATCGAACGCAGTTTGGAGCCTGTAGCTGCCCTGAAGCGGGTGTATTACAAGAGCATCCTCAGTCCTAGGGATTTGAAGTCTTTGAAACTGCTGTGGACGGAAGAGGATAACAACCGGGTTAAGCGAGTCGATCCTGATTTGGATGATATCCTCAGCGAAGCTTTGGATCGGGGAGATACTTTAAAACAGCTATTTCATTCGATCGAGGTTAAGGAACGTCAATTTTCGGCTACTCCCTGCCCTGGGGTGGTGCCTCTGTGGGTGAAAGAGTGGGAACTTGCGGGATATGATATCAACTATTTTCCGCCTTCGTTCTCTGCCTGGGCTTCGGTAGTGGACGATTAGGCTCTAGAAAACTGTTGTGAACTACTCACCGCTCACCTGGAGTACCAGGTATGGTGGGGGACTTCCCGGCGGTGTAAGTTAAATCGGATCGTCAGATGCCGCTCCTCAATTTATTTTTGTTGGTTCCCATTCCTGATGACTGTGGGGGAACTCTGATGTTCCTCCCCCTTTTGGGCAGGGACATCCCAACAGATAGAAGTGAATCGGAGTCAGTACCATTGTACAATGGGGAAAAACCAGGGCTTCAGCTAATAGCTGATAGCTGATAGCTGATTGTTTCTCATGACTGACTCGATTTCTACTTCTCCATTAGACTCGGCGGCTGTATCAGCCGAACTCCGCTCTCTGTTGAGGTCGGGTTCGGAAAAAACTCAACTGCAATTTCTGCAACAGATGGCAGATTCCAGTTGGGATGTATTGATGGAATTTTTATTAGAGCGCAAGTCGGATGAACCGACGGCAGTAATGGGTAAGGCTTACCAAATTTTGTATAGTGCTAATTCTCCGAGAGCGACGGAGTTTTTGCAAGTGCATTTTCCCACAGGGGTTGTGCCACTGCGATCGGACTCGAATATTGATTACACTCCACTGCAACAATTATTGGCCCTACAGGAATTTCAAGAAGCCGATCGCTTGACTTTAGATAAACTTTGTGAATTGGCGGGGGAAACAGCTTCGGCGAGAAAGTGGCTGTATTTTACCCAAGTGGAAAGTTTGCCCGTGACAGATTTACAAACAATTAATACACTGTGGAAGGTTCATTCTGAAGGAAAATTCGGCTTTTCGGTGCAACGGGAAATTTGGCTAAGTTCGGGTAAAAATTGGGATAAGTTGTGGCCGCTAATTGGCTGGAAGAAGGGCAATAATTGGACTAGGTATCCCCAAGAGTTTATTTGGGATTTGAGCGCGCCTAGGGGTCATTTGCCACTTTCTAATCAGTTGCGGGGCGTGCAGCCATTTTCGGCTTTGATGGCTCATCGGGCTTGGTTGAAATGAGCGCCAACGATTTTGTTTGTTGATGTAGCCACCTTTTCGACATTTAATTGCTTCTCCATCGCTTTTACCCAAAAGCATTCTTCATTCTTCCTGATATCTGAATCTATGTTACTTCCAGACGATCGACGAACCAAGTTAGACGACACCGACGACAACTTGTTCTATGCTTATCCCCGGTTTGTGACTCATGTTGACGAGGGATTTATTCAGCAATTAACGGATTTGTATCGGGAGCGGTTGAAACCGCATACTCGGATCTTCGATATGATGAGTAGTTGGGTTTCTCACTTACCAGATGACATCGAGTTTGCCCATGTGGAAGGGCATGGCATGAATCAAGAAGAGTTGGCGAAAAATTCGAGACTGAACCATTATTTTGTCCAGAATTTGAATGCCAATCCTAAATTGCCACTAGCCGATGCCGAGTTTGATGCTGTTGTCAACTGCGTTTCGGTACAGTATTTGCAACACCCCGATCTGATTTTTGCGGAGATCCACCGTATTTTGAAACCGGGTGGTGTGGCAATTATCAGCTTTTCTAACCGGATGTTTTATCAAAAAGCAATTGCGGCTTGGCGGGAAGGTTCGGAGGGCGATCGGGTAGAATTGGTCAAGAGTTACTTTGATGCTGTCAAAGGAGCGAATATACCCGGATTTAGCAAACCGGAAATAATTTATAAGCAGTCCAGTTTGCCCAGTTTCATGAAAATGCTGGGAATAGGAAGTGGCGATCCTTTTTATGCTGTAGTTGCTTACCGCCAATCTTAGGATATTGAAGTCGAGTTTTCCTGGTAGGGCAATTAAATTTCAACTCTCAACTTAAAATTTAAAAACACTGGACTCTTCTACCTTCCAGGGGGTTAGACTTCAACATCTACATTTGCGATCGATGGGAATAATATTATATGTGATGCTGTAGCTACTTACAAGTTATGCTTAATCCTCAGCGCTGTAGATATTTTTTGTTCTCAGGTGGTCAAAAAAAACTCAATGAAAATCCCCATACATCTTCCTCAAATCCAGAGTAACGAGAATCTTCAAGCCCTGATGTCACCCTGGATTATTGAGTGATTTACCGTTGAGTTACCACACTCATCAACCTTTGGACCAAAGAATTTGGGAGTTTTGGGAGGGGGTGAATTTATTTTGTTTTAAGATTAAAATCTACTTGATACCTATTGTCTATGAGTAAGAGTACAATGTGTCAACATTGATAATGATTAGAAGTAAGGTAATTGGCATTGACACACCAAGAATCTCGTGTGATATCGTTAAGTAAAGGGTGAAACTGTCAATCGGAATATGCTCATAAGCGATTATTTTTAGTAGCAAAATATAAAGAGGTCAACATGGAAACAGAACAAGACCCTAATATCGTAGAAATTAGCACCCAAACCAGACCGGTGCAGCAATTCTCCGCCGAGGAAGGAGAAGAGTCAGGCGAAAAGCCTCAAAAATCCTTGAATATAGCCCCGCTATTGAGGACTTTTAAACGGAAAGCCTTGATAATTATTGGGATTGTAGCCCTAGCAAGTGGTGGCATAGTCTACCAGATAAAAGGTAGCAAGAAAACCTATCAAGGTGATTTTCGGATGTTAGTGGAACCGGTAACAACGGAAGCCAGGATTGCCGATCCCTCTGCTTTGGCGAATCGCGAAGGCGGAGTGCCGAGTCGAGATTTTTTTAGTCTCGATTACGCAACTCAACTGGAAATTCTCAAGAGTCCTCAAATGCTCTCAGAGATTACAAAACAAGTCAGAAAGCACGATCCCAAATTTACTGAAGAGTTTCTCAAAAAAGGATTGCTAGTATTGCGCCTGGGAGATACTGAACTAAATAAAACTAAAATTTTGGAAGTGAGATTCTTGGGTCAAGATCCTAAGTTAGTGGAATTGGTTTTACAAGAAACTAAAAAGAAATATTTAAAGTACAGTCTTGACGAACGCAAAAGTCGCATTGGTGAAGGTGTTAAATTTATTGAAGACCAGCTTCCAGGACTGAATAAGCGCGTCAACGATTTAAAGTCGGAGTTGCAGATTATCCAACAGCAGCAAAGGATCGCCGATCCGAAAGAACAAGGAGCGCAATTGATCCAGCAAGTTCGGAATATAGAAACCTTACAACTAGAAACCCAAAGGCTGCTAAAAGAGCAGAAGATTCTGTATGCAAACTTGCAAAAACAATTGGATTTTACACCAAATGAAGCTATTGCAGCGTCAGCTTTAAGCGAAGAACCTCAATATAAAGAACTGCTGACGAAGGTGAAGGAAGTAGAAGGTCAGATTGCGGTAGAAACAGCTCGGTTTAAGTCGGCGAATCCGATAGTGGAAGCTTTAGAGCGGAAGCGGGCAAATTTAATAGCATTACTAAATAAGCAAACTGACAGAATTTTGGGTCAAAATTTAGTAGGAACTCAGGCTAATTCTAAAGTTCAAAATTTCCAGAATTCCATTCGTATTGGCTTGATTAAGCAATTGGTTGATACTGCTAACCAAGTTCAAGTTTTAGAGGCTCGCAATCAAGCGATTACGCAGACAAGAAACAATTTGGATCGACAAGCAAAAGAATTTCCTACCGTAGCCAGACGCTACAACGAACTGCAACAGCAACTAGATATAGCTGCGCGCACGCGGGATCAACTTTTGACTCAGCGGGAAACGCTACGGGTGCAAGCGGCTCAAAGTCAAGTACCTTGGGAAATAATTTCTGAGCCTCAAATACCGCGAGATCCTGATGGGAAGATGATTCCTGTGGCATCTAAAAATACCAATAAATTAATGATGGGGGTGCTTGGGGGGCTAGTTTTGGGTCTGGTGCTGGCGATAATCATCGAAAAAATACAGAATACATTTTACGGTGCTGACGATGTTAAAGATGCAGTCGATTCCCCTTTGTTGGGTGTAATTCCTGTCAACAAAACTGCTAAAAATTTCTATCCGTCTATTGCAAATGCCTATGAGGTTCTGGAAAACAAGGAGAATAAGTATAAAAAAAATGCTGCGGAATTTATAGAAGCTTTTGACTCTCTTTATACTAACATTCGCTTTCTGTCTTCCCATCGGGCGATCGCCTCTGTGGTCATCGGTTCGGCTACAGCGGGGGAAGGCAAATCTATCATCGCTTTCAATTTAGCTCATGTGGCCGCGCTAGCAGGTCAGCGAGTGCTGTTAGTAGATGCAAATTTGCACGATCCCAGTCTTGATTTGCTGTTAAGTTTGCCAAATGCAAAGGGATTGAGCGATTTGTTGCAAAATAAAATTGAATTTAAGGAAGCGATTCAACGATCGCCTGTAGCGGATAATTTGTTTGTACTAACTGCGGGGATTCCTCAACCGGGCACTTCCAGACTGCTGGCTTCGTCTCAGATGCAGTATTTAATGGCAGAATTTAATGGGATATTTGACTTGGTGATCTACGATACGCCCCCGCTGGTTGAGAGTAAAGATGCTAATTTTTTGGCGGCACGGACTGATGGCATACTGATGGTGGTATCAATTCTCAAGGTGAAGCATTCTGTAGTGAAGAAAGTTTTCGCTCAATTAGAAAACTTTGGTATTCCTTGTTTAGGAACCGTTGCCAATCATATTGGTAAATCCAAAAAATATCAAGCTTCAAAACCACATTTACTGGCAGATAAAAATGAATATTTGAATTTTGCCCCAATCCCGTCGAGTCTGCCTAAATTAGCTCCCAAAAAAGAGTGAGTTGGATGCGGGTTCAACTCAGCAATGATGCGGGAGTTGGGATAGTGAGTAGAAAAGATTGAATTTAAAATTTGGGGTGTAGCTCAGTTTATGAAACCATATCAGCAAATAGCGATCGATGAATGCGGAGAAGCTTTAGTGGCAATTCCGGCTGACATATTTGCTTTGGAACAGCCACATCCCTATCAAAAATTAGGGGCTCCTTATCAGGAAAGCAAAGTTGATTCTCCTTACTATCTACGCCAAGGAGTTATAGATAGTTTGATTGGGGTTCAAAAGCGTTTGCAGCAAGATTATCCTGATTGGCAAATTCTGATATTTGATGCTTATAGACCAGTGGAAGTGCAGCAGTTTATGGTGGATTTTACTTTTGCTGAAATTGCCAAAGCTCAAGGCTATGAATTGCCAGTTTCCGAAGATAAAAGACAAGTAATTCTAGAGCAAGTGTATCAATTTTGGGCGGTGCCGAGTCTCGATCGCGCTACACCGCCACCCCATAGTACGGGTGCAGCCTTAGATGTGACTTTAGTCGATCGCCAAAACGGGCCAATTGATATGGGTTCTCCCATCGATGAAATATCAGAACGTTCTTATCCTGATTATTTTGCCAGCAGTAAGGAACCCGCCGAACAAGCATTTCATTGTCGGAGAAAAATATTAAAAAATGCGATGATTGCTGCTGGTTTTCGACAGCATCCTCACGAGTGGTGGCATTTTTCCTTGGGAGATCAGATGTGGGCTTGGTCCATGGGTGAACAACAGAGGGACAAACAATTTGTCGCCCGATACGGCCGTTATTGAAAGAAGGAAGAAGGTGCTTCGACTTCGCTCAGGAACCAGGAAAAAGGTGCTTCTACTAGGGTGGGGTAAGGGAGTGAGGAATCAGGAAGAAACAATTGGGAGCGAGGGTTTGAGCAATTAAGAATGTCCTCAAGGTATTGAGGGTGGCTGTGATTTTGCTAAAAAGTCGATCGCCTTCAATCCATGGAATCAGAATAGACCCAGACTCTTGCCACGGGAGGAATGGTGCTTTAAGATGAACGAAAGCGAACAAGTGCAGACAAATCCAGTCAGCACCGCAAACCAAGCAAGGATAACTCAGAGTTAACCAAATGAAAGCATTAATCCTCTCTGGCGGCAAAGGAACACGTTTGCGTCCCCTCACCTATACGGGTGCAAAGCAGTTGGTTCCTGTGGCAAATAAGCCCATACTGTGGTACGGAATTGAGCTAATTGTGGCGGCAGGGATTACGGATATTGGGATTATTGTTAGTCCCGAAACTGGTGAAGAAGTGAAAGCGAAAACCGGAAATGGCGATCGCTTTGGTGCGAAAATTACTTATATTTTGCAGGAAAAACCAGCGGGATTAGCTCATGCGGTTAAAATCGCCCAACCATTTTTGGGAGATTCTCCGTTTATCATGTACTTAGGAGACAACTTAATTGAAAGTAAACTAAATCCGTTTTTAGAGACTTTTAACAACAACAAACTAGATGCTTTGATTATGCTGCGGCAGGTGGCGAATCCTACTGCTTTTGGTGTAGCGACAGTGGATGAAAAAGGGCGAGTATTGCAGCTAGTAGAAAAACCGAAAGTCCCCCCTTCTAATTTAGCATTAGTTGGGGTTTACTTTTTTGCTCCTACGATTCACGAGGCGATCGCTCAAATTCAACCATCTGCCCGTGGCGAACTAGAAATTACTGATGCAATTCAACAGCTAATTAATCAGCAAAAAAAAGTTGAAGCTTGCAATTTAGAAGGTTGGTGGTTGGATACGGGCAAAAAAGACGATTTGCTAAGTGCTAACCAAATTATCCTAGATAGCTGTATTGTAGCTTCGACAGAATTAAAAGTAGATGCGAAAAGTCAAATTATCGGGCGAGTACAAATTGGAAAAAGTAGTGAAATAGTTAACTGCACGGTACGCGGACCAGTGGTGATTGGGGAAAATTGCCACATTGAAAATTGCTTTATCGGACCTTACAGTAGTATTGCCGATCGAGTCACGATGATTGATGCGGATATCGAACACAGTGTCATCTTGGAAGGTGCTAAAATATCAGGGATTGAGCAACGAATTGTGGACAGCGTAATCGGCCAGCGAGCTCAATTAACTAATGCTCCTATCCGTCCGAAAGCGCTGAGGTTTATGATTGGGGATGACAGTCAAATCGAGTTGGTGTAAGTTTGGATATTGCCAATATCGGCAGCAATCATGGGGTTTGA
>Ga0209812_10001696_pt1 | contig 14577 bp, 13 predicted proteins | sample JI71714BDNA_FD_187502 | JGI IMG/M metagenome (GOLD analysis project Ga0209812, IMG submission 187502) | Wastewater effluent complex algal communities from Wisconsin, to seasonally profile nutrient transformation and Carbon sequestration -... | ecosystem: Engineered > WWTP > Effluent > Algae...
CAGGCCGTGAGGCGGCCGAACACGCGCGTGGCCATGGTCTCCACGCCGTTGAAGCGCAGGTTGGCTTCCATGCCCGTGAGCGCGTCGGGGCTCATGGCCACGCGCTCCTCGATGGCGATGCGCACCTCGTCGTCCCAGTCGATGTCGTCGGGGTTGCTGGTGACCAGGCCCAGGGCGAAGGCGGCGTCGGCGTCGAGCGCCTGGCCCAGCGTCGCGCGCACGGCGGCCAGCGGGGCGGCTTCGTCGTAGAAGCGGCGGCCCAGGCGGCTCTGGTTGGTGGCCATCGGGTAGGTGCCGAAGTTGAGCTCGGTCACGCCGACCTTGGGCGTGCGCGCGGGCTCGTCGGGCAGGATGAGCATGTAGCTGCGGTCGCAGGCCAGAGCCAGTTCGAGCAGGCTGCCGGTGAAGCAGGAGCCCGGTTCGATCAGCGCAAAGAGGCTGCGGCTCGACACATCCAGGCGGCTGAAGGTGCGGCGCAGCAGGCCGAGCGTCTCGCGCACGAACCAGTGGTTCGCGTTTGCGGCCAGCACGGCGTCCATCGCGCGCACGGCGTCGGCGTCGCCCTCGGTCTTGACCAGCCAGGTGCCGATCTCGGGCTCGTTGGTGCGCATCTCGAGGATGGCGTCTTCCAGCTCGCGCGCCATGGCCAGCGGGTACCAGGCGGCGCCGGCGGCTTCGATCTCGGCAGCACTCGACGGCTGCGCGCCGGCCGGGGCCTTCACGGTGAAGGTGGCCACGCGCTTGGTGCGATCGATGGCCACGGTCACGTTCGGGTAGCGCAGCGCGTCGGCCTCGATCGTGCGCTGCAGCGCGGGCAGGGCCACGCCTTGCACGCCGGCGGGGCGGTCGCTCTTCGCCGCGAGTTCCAGCGCACGCTCCTGCACCTTGGCGGCAAAGGCGGCGGGCTTGGCGATGTCGTCCACCAGGCGCCAGTCCTTCGCCTTCTGGCCGCGCACGCCTTCGTTGGTGGTGCAGAAGATGTCGGCCAGGTCGTGGCGAACCTTTCTTTTGTCCGTCACCCGCGTCAGGCCACCTGTGCCCGGCAGCACGCCCAGCAGCGGCACCTCGGGCAGGCTCACGGCGCTGCTGCGGTCGTCCACCAGGATGATCTCGTCGCAGGCCAGGGCCAGTTCGTAACCACCCCCCGCGCAGGCGCCGTTGACGGCGGCCAGGAACTTGAGGCCGCTGTGCGCGCTGCTGTCCTCGATGCCGTTGCGCGTTTCGTTGGTGAACTTGCAGAAGTTCACCTTCCAGGCGTGGCTGCTCACGCCCAGCATGAAGATGTTGGCGCCCGAGCAGAACACTTTGTCCTTGGCGCTGGTGAGCACCACCGTGCGCACCTCGGGGTGCTCGAAGCGGATGCGGTTGAGCGCGTCGTTGAGCTCGATGTCCACGCCCAGGTCGTAGCTGTTGAGCTTGAGCTTGTAGCCGGGGCGCAGGCCGCCGTCCTCGGCAAAGTCGGCGAGCAGCGTGGCCACCGGGCCCTCGAACTTCAGCTTCCAGTGGCGGTACTGGCTGGGGCTGGTCTGGTAGTCGACGCGGTCTGCGGTGCTCATCGGGTGTCTCCGGCTGGCTGCAATGGAGTGCAGGTGGTTGGGCGGCTGATGAGATGCATCATACTGCCTACGATGATACCGTCAAGCACTTTAATGCATTGACGTCAAACCGGGTTCAGCGCCAGCGCCTCCCGCACCAGGCCGCGCAGCAGGCCGAAGCTGGCCTGCAGGTCCTGCGCGCTGGTGTCCAGCTGCAGCTCTGCCTTGGAATAGAAGGCGGCGCGGCCAGCCAGGATGCCCTTCAGGTCGTCCATGGCCTCGCGGCTGGCGGCCATGGGGCGCAGATCGCCCTGGGCGAGCACGCGCTTCATGTGGTCTTCGGGCGTGGCCTTCAGCCACACGGTGGTGCAGTGGGCCAGCAGCAGGTTGAAGGTGGCGGGGTCGCTCACCAGGCCGCCGGGGGTGGCGATCACGGCCTCGGGGTAGATCTGGATCGCCTCTTCCAGCGCGCGGCGCTCGTAGCGGCGGTAGGCGTTCTGACCGTAGAGGCCCTGGATCTCGCTCACGCTGCAGCCGGCGAACTTCTCGATCTCGCGGCTGAGTTCCACGAAAGGGTAGCCCAGGTCTTCGGCCAGCAGGGCGCCGAGCGTGCTCTTGCCGGCGCCGCGCAGGCCCACCAGGGCCACGCGCGTGCTGCGTGCCACGGCCTGGCCGCGCACCAGGCCGTTGCCGCCGCCGGTGCCCAGTTGTTGGCCGATGGCTTCGCGCACGCGCTTGAGCGTGGCCTCGTCGCGGTGCTCCAGCAGCTCGCGGATCAGCAGCCACTCGGGGCTGGAGGTGGTGACGTCGCCCGTGAGCTCGGCCAGGCTGCACTGCAGCGCCTGCGCCACCTGCAGCAGCACCAGGATGCTGGCGTTGCCGATGCCGTACTCCAGGTTGGCGAGGTGGCGCTCGGAGACATCGGCCGCCAGGGCCAGGGCCTTGCGTGTCATGCCGCGGCGGGCGCGCAGCGCGCGCACACGCTCGCCCAGGGCCACGAGGAAGGGGTTCTTGGCCTCGGCCTCGTCCTCCGGTGGTGCTGGGGCTAACCCGGGGGCATGCAATATAGTGCTTGACATGGTGGGGCGTCGGTCGTAAGGTGCTGACACGCACGATAGTGCATCAACCCTCTGGCGGCAAGCCAGGTTGCTTGATCCCCGTCATGAACCCCGACACCTTCCGACAGCAGATCGCCGCGCTCACCGCACGCATCGCCGGCCGGCCGCTGGATGCGGCGCTGGACGCCTGGCTCAACGCCGAGTGCGGCCCGGCCAGCGACACCTACCGCGGGCTCGAGGCGCACTGCCGCGCGGGCGTGGCCGAGGGCTGGTTGTGCCAGCGCGAGGGGGGTGGCATCCGCTACGGCCGCATCTTCAAGCCGGCCGACGAGCTGCACGGCTTCTCGGTGGATGTGGTGGACATGGCCGACATCGCCGGCCCGCACCACGTGCACCCGGCGGGCGAGATCGACCTCGTGATGCCCATCGACGCCGATGCCCGCTTCGACGGCCGCCCCGCCGGCTGGCTGGTGATGCCGCCCGGCAGCGCCCACCGCCCCACGGTGAGCCAGGGCCGGGCGCTTGTGCTGTACCTGCTGCCTGAGGGCCGAATCGACTTCACCAAGGAAAGCGCATGAGCGAACTGCTCCCCAACTTCGTCGCCGGCCGCTGGCAGGCCGGCACCGGCGCCGGAACGCCGCTGTTCGACCCCGTCACCGGCGGCGAGCTGGTGCGCGTGGACGCCACCGGCCTGGACCTGCCCGCCGCCTTCGCCTTTGCGCGCGACACCGGCGGCACCGCGCTGCGCGGCATGAGCTACGGCCAGCGCGCCGAGCTGCTGGCGCGCATCGGCGGCGTCTTGCAGGCGAACCGCGACGCCTACCACGCCCTCTCGCTGGCCAACAGCGGCACGGTGAAGAACGACACCGCAGTCGACGTGGATGGCGCGATGTACACGTTGGCGCAGTACGCGAAGTGGGGCGCCGCGCTGGGTGAGCGCCGCTTCCTGCTCGACGGCGACGCCGCCAGGCTCAGCAAGGAGCCTGTTTTCCAGAGCCAGCACGTGCAGGTGCCCACGCAGGGCCTGGCGCTCTTCATCAACGCCTTCAACTTCCCGGCCTGGGGCCTGTGGGAGAAGGCCGCGCCGGCCCTGCTGAGCGGCGTGCCCGTGGTGGTGAAGCCGGCCACGGCCACGGCCTGGCTCACGCAGCGCATGGTGCAGGACGTGGTGGATGCCGGCATCTTGCCGCCGGGTGCGCTGAGCATCGTCTGCGGCAGCTCGGCCGGGCTGCTGGACGCGCTGGAGCCCTTCGACGTGCTGTCCTTCACCGGCAGCGCCGACACCGCCGGCCTCATCCGCCGCCACGCCGCCGTGGCCGAGCGCTCGGTGCGCGCCAACATCGAGGCCGACAGCCTCAACAGCGCGCTGCTGCTGCCCGGCGAGGCGCCGGGCTCCGAGGCCTTCGAGCTGCTGGTCAAGGAAGTGGCGCGCGAGATGACGGTGAAGTCGGGCCAGAAGTGCACGGCCATCCGCCGCGTGCTGGTGCCGGCCGAGGTGTATGGCGCCGTGGCCGAGGCCGTGGCCGCGCGGCTGGCGCGCACGACGGTCGGCAACCCGCGCAACGAGTCCGTCCGCATGGGCGCACTCGTCAGCCGCGCGCAGAAGGCCGCGGTGCTGGAAGGCCTGGCCCTGCTGAAGACGCAGGCCGAGACGCTGCACGACGGCGCGCGCACCGCACTGGTGGACGCCGACCCCGAGCGCTCCTGCTGCGTCGCCCCCACGCTGCTGGGCGTGCGCGACGCCGACGCGGCGCCGCTGGTGCACGCGCACGAGGTCTTCGGCCCCGTGGCCACGCTGGTGGCCTACCGCGACCTGCCCCATGCCCTGGCCCTGGCGAAACGCGGGCAGGGCTCGCTGGTGGCGTCGCTGTACGGCAGCGACGCCGGCACCCTGGCCTGCACGGCACTCGACCTGGCCGCCAGCCACGGCCGCGTGCATGTGGTCAGCCCCGAGGTGGGCGCCACGCACACGGGCCACGGCAACGTGATGCCGCAGTCGCTGCACGGGGGCCCTGGCCGCGCCGGCGGCGGCGAGGAGCTCGGCGGCCTCAAGGCGCTGAACTTCTACCACCGCCGCGCCGCGCTGCAGGCCGGCAGCGCCGTGCTGAGCGCCCTCGGCTAGGGCCCGGACGAGGCCGTCACAACAACCACGGAGACAAGCCCATGACCACCGAGCTCCCTGTCGAAGCCCCGCCCGAGCGCTTCAACTTTGCCGCCCACCTGCTGGCGCTGAACGCCACGCGCGGCCCCAAGGCCGCCTTCGTGGACGACAGCGGCCTGCTCACCTACGCCGCGCTCGACGCGCGGGTGCGCCGCGTGGCCGCCGGCCTGCGCGCCCTGGGCCTCAAGCGCGAGGAGCGGGTGCTGCTCCTCATGCAGGACGGCATCGACTGGCCCGTGGCCTTCCTGGGGGCGCTGTACGCCGGTGTGGTGCCGGTGGCCGTGAACACCCTGCTCACGGCCGATGACTACGCCTACATGCTGGAGCACTCTCGGGCGCAGGCGGCCCTCGTCAGCGGCGCGCTGCTGCCGGCTTTGAACGCCGCGATGGTGAAGAGCGATCACGAGGTGCAGAAGGTGATCGTCTCGCGCCCCGTGGCTCCGCTGCACCCGGCCGAAGTCGACTTCGAGGCCTTCACCAACGCGCAGTCGCCGCTGGAGAAACCCGCACCCACCGGCCGCGATGACGTGGCCTTCTGGCTCTATTCCTCCGGCTCCACCGGCCGCCCCAAGGGCACGGTGCACTCGCACGCCAACCCCTACTGGACGGCCGAGCTGTATGGCCGAGCGGTGCTGGCTCTGCGCGAGGACGACGTGTGCTTCTCGGCCGCCAAGCTGTTCTTCGCCTACGGCCTGGGCAACGGCCTGAGCTTCCCGCTGAGCGTGGGTGCCACCGTGCTGCTGATGGGCGAGCGGCCCACGCCCGACGCCACCTTCAAGCGCTGGACGGGCCAGGTGCACGGCTTCAAGCCCACGGTCTTCTTTGGCGCGCCCACGGGCTTTGCCGGGATGCTGGCCTCGCCCGTGCTGCCCGCGCGCGAGGCCGTGAGCCTGCGCCTGTGCAGCAGCGCCGGCGAGGCGCTGCCCGCCGACATCGGCCATCGCTTCAAGGCCCACTACGGCGTCGACATCGTCGACGGCATCGGCAGCACCGAGATGCTGCACATCTTCATCAGCAACCGCCCGGGCGACTGCCGCTACGGCACCACGGGCTGGCCCGTGCCGGGCTACCAGATCCGCCTGCAGGGCGACGAGGGTGGCCCCGTGCCCGACGGCGAACCCGGCGACCTCTACATCCATGGCCCCAGCGCCGCGATGATGTACTGGGGCAATGCCGCCAAGACCCGCGAGACCTTCCAGGGCGGCTGGACGAAGAGCGGCGACAAGTACATCCGCAACGCCGACGGCACCTACACCTACGCCGGCCGCAGCGACGACATGCTCAAGGTCAGCGGCATCTACGTCAGCCCCTTCGAGGTGGAGGCCACGCTGGTGCAGCACCCGGCGGTGCTGGAGGCGGCCGTCATCGGCGTGGCCGATGTCGAGGGGCTCACCAAGACCAAGGCCTTCGTGGTGCTGAAGGCGGGTGCCGAGGCCAGCGACGCCGAGCTCAAGGCGTTTGTGAAGGACAAGCTCGCGCCCTACAAGTACCCGCGCTTCATCGAGTTCGTGGCCGAGCTGCCCAAGACGGCCACCGGCAAGATCCAGCGCTTCAAGCTCCGCGAGCGGGAAGCGCGCGCGTGAGCGTGGCCTTCGTCGACGTGGCCTGGGCCGGCCGCCCGGTGCGCATCGAGCACGCCTGGGTGGGCGATGCCGAGCCCCGCACCAGCGAGGTGCTCGTGTTCCTGCACGAGGGCCTGGGCTCGGTGTCGATGTGGCGGGATTTCCCCGAGCGCCTTTGCACGGCGCTGGGCATGCGTGGCCTCGTGTACTCGCGCCCCGGCTACGGCCGCAGCACGCCGCGCGCCGAGGGCGAACGCTGGAACCCCGACTTCATGCACCGCCAGGCCCACGAGCTGCTGCCCACGCTGCTGGCGGCCCTGGGCGTGCAGGCCCCGTACGCCCTGTTCGGCCACAGCGACGGCGGCTCCATCGCGCTGCTGCACGCGGCGCGGTTCCCCGGGCGTGTGAGCCGCGCCGTGGTGCTGGCGCCGCACATCCTGGTCGAGGACCTCTCCATCACCGGCATCGAGGCCGCGCGCACGGCCTACGAGACCACGGACCTGCGCCAGCGCCTGGCCCGCCACCACGACGACCCCGACTCGGCCTTCCGGGGCTGGAACGGCATCTGGCTGGATGCGCGTTTCCGCGGCTGGAACATCGCGGCCGAGATCGGCACCATCAGCTGTCCGCTGCTGGCGGTGCAGGGCTTGGACGACGAGTACGGCACGCTGGCGCAGATCCGCGGCATCCGCGAGCGGGTGCCGCACACGCAGCTGCTCGAGCTGCCCGCCTGTGGCCACTCGCCGCACCGCGACCAGCCCGGGCCCCTGATCGCCGCCTGCGGCGCGTTCTTCCCACACCACACCACGACGGAGAAGACCCCTTGAACATCACCCGCATCGCCCTGGCCGCCGCCATCGCCCTGGCCACCGCATCGGCCCCCCTGGCCGCCCAGGCGCAGGCCAAGATCAAGGTCGGCCTCATGCTGCCCGCCACCGGCACCTTTGCCGCCCTGGGCACGGCCATCGAGAACGGTTTCCGCCTCTACGTGGACGAGCAGGGCGGCAAGCTCGCCGGCCGCGAGATCGAGTTCGTGCGCGTGGACGACGAGAGCGACCCCTCCAAGGCCACCGACAACGTCAACAAGCTCATCAAGCGCGACAACGTCGACGTGGTGGTCGGTACCGTGCACTCGGGCGTGGCCCTGGCCATGGCGCGCGCCGTGCGCGAAAGCGGCACGCCGCTGATCGTGCCCAACGCGGGTGCGGATGCCATCACCGGCCCGCTGTGCGCGCCCAACATCGTGCGCAGCAGCTTCAGCAACTGGCAGCCGGGTTTTGCATCGGGCGTGATGGCGGCGCAGAAGGGCTACAAGCGCGCCGTCACCATCTACTGGAACTACGCCGCCGGCCAGGAGTCGGCCAAGGGCTTCACCGAGGCCTTCGAGAAGGGTGGCGGCAAGGTCATCAAGGACCTGAGCCTGCCGTTCCCGAACGTCGAGTTCCAGGCCCTGCTCACCGAGATCGCGGCGCAGAAGCCCGACGTGGTGTTTGCCTTCTTCGCCGGTGCCGGCGCGGCCAAGTTCGTGCGCGACTACGACGCCGCCGGCCTGCGCCGCAGCACGCCGCTCATCGGCTCGGGCTTCCTCACCGACGGCGTGCTCGAGGCCCAGGGCCCCGCGGCCCAGGGCCTGCAGACCGCGCTGCACTACGCCGACGGCCTGAACACCCCGCGTGACAACAAGTTCCGCGCCGCCTACGCCGTGCGCTACAAGCTGCAGCCCGACGTCTACGCCGTGCAGGGCTACGACGCGGCGCAGATCCTGGCTGCCGGCCTCAGCGCCGTGAGGGGCGACGTGAAGCAGCGCGAGCCCATGCTCGCCGCCATGCGCCGCGCCAGCATCGACAGCCCGCGTGGCAAGTACACCCTGGCCGCCGCCGGCAACCCGGTGCAGGACTTCTACATCCGCGAGGCCAAGGGCCGCGACAACGCCATGACCGGCATCGCCGTGAAGGTGCTGCCCGACCCCGCCCGCGGCTGCAACCTGCGCTGAGGCGCCGCACCCGCCCACCGACCCCGACTGCACCGCATGGACCTCGCCACCTTCCTCATCCAGTGCCTGAACGCGGTGCAGTACGGGCTGCTGCTGTTCCTGGTGGCCAGCGGGCTGACGCTGATCTTCGGGATCATGGGCGTCATCAACCTGGCCCACGGCAGCTTCTACATGATCGGCGCCTACATGGCCTTTGCGCTGTCGGCGCCGGTGGCCAGCACCTTCGGCGGCGGTTTCTTCTCGGTGCTGGTGGTGGGCGTGGTGTTGGCCGTGCTGCTGGGCTACGTGCTCGAGTGGGCGTTCTACAGCTACCTCTACGAGCGCGAGCACCTGCAGCAGGTGCTCATGACCTACGGCCTCATCCTCGTGTTCGAGGAACTGCGCAGCCTGATCGTGGGTGACGACGTGCACGGCGTGCCCGTGCCGCCGCTGCTGAGCGCCGCGCTGCCGCTGGGCGAGGTGATGACCTACCCGGTCTATCGCCTCTTCATCTCGGGCGTGTGCATCGCGCTGGCGCTGGGCATGTACCTGGTGTTCACGCGCACGCGGCTGGGCATGATGATCCGCGCCGGCAGCACCAACCGCGAGATGGTGCAGTCGCTGGGCGTGGACATCAGCTTCCTCTACCGCGTGGTGTTCGCGGCCGGCGTGGCGCTGGCGGCACTGGCCGGCATGGTGGCCGCACCCGTGAGCAGCGTGTACCCGGGCATGGGGCAGTCGGTGCTCATCATCTGCTTCGTGGTGGTGGTCATCGGCGGCATCGGCTCCATCCGCGGCGCACTGGTGGCGGCGCTGCTCATCGGCTTCGTCGACACCTTCGGCAAGGTGCTGCTGCCTTCCGCAGCGGGCGTGCTGGTGTACGTGCTGATGGCGCTGATCCTTCTCTGGCGGCCCGACGGCCTTTTCAAGGCGGGCTGAACGATGAGCGACAAGCTTCACCGGCCCTCGGCCGGCCAGATCGGCTTCGTCACCGCGGTGTTCGCGGCGCTCGCGGCCTACCCGCTGGTGGCGGGCAGCTACGGGCTGGACCTCGTGGCCAAGATCATGATCTTCGCCATCTTCGCGCTGAGCCTGGAGCTGCTCGTGGGCGGCACCGGCCTGGTGTGTTTTGGTCACGCCGCCTTCTTCGGCATCGGCGCCTACGCGGCCGTGCTGCTGAGCCCCGAGTACGAGGCCGCCAACCTGCTGTGGCTGCTGCCGGCCAGCGTGGGCGCGGCCGCGCTGTACGCGCTGGCCGTGGGCGCCCTGAGCCTGCGCACCAAGGGCGTGTACTTCATCATGGTGACGCTGGCCTTTGCGCAGATGGCCTACTACGTGGTGCACGACACGCCGCTGGGCGGCGGCACCGACGGCATCTACCTCAACGCCAAGCCGGCCATTCGGGGTGTGTTCGAGCTCCAGGGCGGCGTCGTGATGTACGGCTTGGCCTGGGCGGCGCTGCTGGCCACGTTTGCGCTGCTGGCGGTGGTGTCGCGCTCGCGCTTCGGGCGCGCGCTGGCGGGCATCCGCGTCAACGAGCAGCGCATGCGTGCCACGGGCTTTGCCACCTACCCCTACAAGCTGGCGGCCTTCACGCTGAGCGGTGCCCTCGCGGGGCTGGCGGGTTTTCTTTACGCGGTGAAGGACGGCTACGTGAACCCCGAGCTCATGAGCTGGCACCTCTCGGGCTCGGTGCTAATCATGGTCATCCTCGGCGGCATCGGCCACCTGCGCGGCGCGCTGATCGGTGCCTTCGCCTACGTGCTGCTGCAGGAGTTCTTCAAGAGCGAGGCGGTCTTCGGCGAGTTTGCCCGGCACTGGCACCTGGGCATGGGTCTGGTCATCATCCTGAGCGTGGCGCTGCTGCCGCGCGGGCTGGTGGGCATTCCGGCTCAGCTGGCGGCGCGGCTGGCGGGGCGTGCGTCGCGGCGCGCCGAGGCGCAGCCGGGCCTGAAGGAGCAGCGATGAACACCACCACCGCATCGCCCGGCGAGGTGCTGCTGCGCGGCCGCGGCATCACGCGCCGCTGGGGCGGCCTGGTGGCCGTGAACGACGTGTCGCTGGAGCTCTGGCGCGGCGCCGTGCACGCCGTCATCGGCACCAACGGCGCGGGCAAGAGCACGCTCATCAACATCCTCTCGGGCGAGTTCCCGCCCTCGGCCGGCACGGTGGAGCTGCTGGGCCAGGACATCACGGCCTGGTCGCAACCGCGGCGCGCGCGCGCCGGCCTGGGCCGCAGCTACCAGCGCAACACCATCTTCCCGAGCTTCAGCGTGCTCGAGAACTGCCGCCTGGCGGCGCAGGCGCGCACGCCGCGGCCCTGGGCGCTGTGGGAGCCCGCGGCGCGCTGCGGGCCGAGCAACGAGGCCGCGCGCGAGGCCGCGGCGCGCACGGGCCTGGCGGACTACCTCGAGCGCCCGGCCGGCCTGCTGAGCCACGGCCAGAAGCGCCAGCTGGAGATCGCCATGTGCCTGGCCACCGCGCCGCAGGTGCTGCTGCTCGACGAACCCCTGGCCGGCATGGGCGCCGAGGAAACCGAACGCATGCTCACGCTGCTGGCCGAGCTGAAGGCCGACCACGCCATCCTCCTGGTGGAGCACGACATGGACGCCGTCTTCCGCGTGGCCGACCGCCTGACGGTGATGGTCAACGGCGCCGTCATCGCGCACGGCACGCCCGACGCCGTGCGTTCCGATGAGCAGGTGCAGGCCGCCTACCTGGGCGGGCATTGAGCATGAGCGCCTCGCACACCGATCCCATCCTCGACGCCCGCGAGATCCACGCCTGGTACGGCAGCAGCCACGTGCTGCACGGCGTCGACCTGTCCATCGCCCGCGGCGAGACCGTGGGCCTGCTCGGCCGCAACGGCATGGGCAAGAGCACGCTCATCCGCACGCTGCTGGGCCACGTCACGCAGCGCGAGGGCCACATCCGCCTGTTTGGCGAAGACTTCTCGCGCGGCCGCCCGCACGAGGTGGCGCGCCGCGGCGTGGCCTATGTGCCCGAGGGCCGCGGTGTCTTCCCCAACCTCAGCGTGCGCGAGAACCTGGTGATGGCCGCCAAGCCCGCCAAGGTGGCGCCGCGTGGCAAGGGCTGGAGCCTCGATCGGGTGCTGGCCACCTTCCCGCGGCTTTCAGAGCGCATCGGCCACCCGGGTGGCCAGCTCTCGGGCGGCGAGCAGCAGATGCTGTCCATCGGCCGCGCGCTCATGACGCAGCCCGAGCTCGTGATCCTCGACGAGGCCACCGAGGGCCTGGCGCCGCTGATCGTGGCCGAGATCTGGCGCGTGATCGCCGAGATCCGCGCCGACGGCATCGCCACGCTCATCGTCGACCGCGACTACCGCAAGGTGCTGGCTCACGCCGACCGCGCCGTGGTGCTGCAGAAAGGCGCCGTGGTGCTGCAGGGCGCCAGCGCCGAGCTGCGCGAGAGCGCGGCGCTGGCCGAGTTCCTGGGCGTCTGAACGCGGCGGTGCGTCAGGCCGCCGGGGCCGGCTCGCGCGGCAGCTCGCTCAGCCGGCCGGCCTCCATGCGCAGCTGGCGGTCGCAGCGCGCGGCGATGCCGCGGTCGTGCGTGACGAGCACCAGGGTCGTGCCGGCCTCGCGGTTCATGTCGAACATCAGGTCCATGACCTTGGCGCCGGTGGCGAAATCCAGGCTGCCCGTGGGCTCGTCGGCCAGCAGCAGCGCCGGCTTGGTGACGAAGGCGCGGGCCAGCGCCACGCGCTGCTGCTCGCCGCCGCTCATCACGCGCGGGTAGTGGCCCAGGCGCTCGCCCAGGCCCACGCGCTGCAGCATCTCGGTGGCCTGGGCGCGCGCGGCGGGGTCGCCCTTCAGCTCCAGCGGCAGCATCACGTTCTCGAGCGCCGTCAGGTTGGCCAGCAGCTGGAAGCTCTGGAACACAAAACCCACGCGCTCGGCGCGCACGGCGGCGCGCGCGTCCTCGTCCATCGCAAACAGGTCGGTGCCCGCGAGCCTGACCGTGCCCGAGCTGGGCATGTCCAGCCCCGCCAGGATGGACAGCAGCGTGCTCTTGCCCGAGCCCGAGGCCCCGACGATGGCCACGGATTCCCGCGCCACGAGCCGGAAATCGACCTCATGCAGTATGGTGAGCGTCCCGGTGGCGTCGGCCACCTGCTTGGTGACACGTTCCACCGCGATGATGGGTTCAGACATGAAGGCGGTTCGCCGGCCGGCGCAAGGTGCGCGGCGGCGCTGGGTGGTTGCTGCGGTGCGGCACTGTAGCGCGCTGCTCCTGGCGGGGCCGGCGCTGTGGGCGACGGCCGCCCAGGCGCAAGGGACTCCGGCCGCCGCTGCGGCGGCCACGCAGCCCGTGATCCTGGTCGTGGGCGACAGCCTCTCGGCCGAGTACGGCCTGGCGCGCGGCACGGGCTGGGTCAACCTGCTCACGCAGCGCCTGGCGCGCGAGAAGCTGCCCTGGCGCGTGGTCAACGCCAGCATCAGCGGCGACACCACCTCGGGCGGCCGCACGCGCCTGCCGGCGCTGCTGCGCGAGCACCGGCCGCGTGTGGTGCTGATCGAGCTCGGCGGCAACGACGCGCTGCGCGGCCTGCCGCTGGACATGACGCAGGCCAACCTCACGGCCATGGCGCAGGCCGCCAAGGCCGCGGGCGCGCGGGTGCTGATCGCCGGCATGCAGGTGCCGCCCAACTACGGCCGCCGCTATGGCGAGCAGTTCGCGCAGCTGTTCGCCACCGTGGCCCAGGCCGAGGGCGCGGCGCTGGTGCCGTTTTTCCTGGCCGGTGTGGCCGACATCCCGGACTCGGAGCGCCTGTTCCAGCCCGACCGCATCCACCCCACGGCCGAGGCGCAGCCGCGCATGCTGGACAACGTCTGGCCGGCCCTGCGCCCCTTGCTGCGCGCGCCGGGCTGATCAGCGCCCCGCCGGCGGCCGCGCCTGCAGGCGGAAGACGCGCGGCGGCTGGTCCTCCACCGTCAGCGTCAGCACCCAGGTGCCGGGCGGGTCGCCCGTGGTCACCGTCCAGGCGCTCTGAAGCACGCCGTCCTGCGGCGCCAGGCGCCACTGCGTGATGGCCGTGCGGCCGTCGGGCGTGGTGCGGCGCTGGATGTCGGGCTCGGGGTCGCCCCAGGTGCGGGGCTCGGCGGGCAGCGTGAGCTCCTCGCGCACACGCACGAAGGGCTGCGTGGTCTTCACCACCAGGCGCCAGGCGAACTCCTGGCCATCGCGCAGCGGCAGCACGGTGCCGGGGGTGAAGGCCTGGCGACCGGCGGTGTCGGGTGCCGAGAGCAGGCCCACCTCGGCGCGCAGCACCTGCACGGCGGCCGGCCTGGCCTGGGGCTGCGCCGCCACCGGCGCCGCCGCGAAGCCGATGCCGAGTGCCAGGGCCTGCAGGGCCTGCAGGGCCACGGTCACCCCGCGCAGCGGCCGACCGGTGGGTGGTGCAGGGCAAGGCATCATCGTGGCGCGAGCCTAGCCGGCCCCCGCGCCGCCGTCCACGGCCGGCCGCTCGCCACCTGCCGCCACCCGCCCGCCACCCCGCTGCATGTCCGAGCCACCGCTTCCAAGCCCCGCCGCCGCGCCTGCGCCGCCGGATCTGCCCAGCCTGCCGCCGAACACCCCGCCCCGCAAGGGCCACGTGCGCGCCGAGCCGCTGGCCGTGTCGCCCGCGCTGCTGGGGCGCCGGCTTGGCGGGCCGGGGCGCCGCGCCGCGGCGCTGCTGGTCGACCTGGCGGTGCTGGGGCTGCTGTCCTCGCTGTCGTCGTGGGCGCTCGCGCTGGCGCTGCTGCTGCTGGCGGCCCTGGTGCACCAGGCCCTGGTGGCCGACGGCGCACGGCCCGCCGTGGCGCGCGGCGTGGCCGGCGTGCTGGTGCTGGCCGCGCTGGCCGTGGCCTGGGCCAGCGCGCGCCCGCCGGAGCGCAGCGAGTGGCAGCGCGAGACCGGCCGCGCGCTCGAGGCCGCCGAGCTGGCACTGGCCGCCGACGAGGCGGCCTCGGCCACCGCCGCGCTGCAGGAGGCCACGGCCGCGCTGCCGGCCTCGGCGCCGGGCGTGGCCCTGTTGCACCGGCTGCCGGCCATCGCCGCGTCGGCCGCAGCCGCCGCAGCCGAGCCCGCCACCCCGCCGTCTGCCGACCGCGAGGCCGAGCTGCGCCGCCTGGTCGAGCAGCTGGAGCAGCTGCAGCGCGAGCACCGCCCGCCCTCGCTGGCCGACCGGCTCGACGCCGCCGTGGCCGAGCTGGGCCTGGGCTTTGGCTGGGGCATCGTCTACTTCTCGCTGCTGCCCGCGTTGTGGCCGGGCCGCACGCTGGGC
>Ga0209812_10001697_pt1 | contig 14575 bp, 7 predicted proteins | sample JI71714BDNA_FD_187502 | JGI IMG/M metagenome (GOLD analysis project Ga0209812, IMG submission 187502) | Wastewater effluent complex algal communities from Wisconsin, to seasonally profile nutrient transformation and Carbon sequestration -... | ecosystem: Engineered > WWTP > Effluent > Algae...
CGCAATGGTTGTCTATCACTCGCGTCATCACAAGCCGGAAATGGCCGCGGGTTCACAGAGAGTACAAGGGCGATCGCGCCATCTAATTCAAACTCTGCAAATACCTGCTTGTCAAACTCTAGCGGAGCAAATGCTAGAAAATTTGCGGACTGGACAAGGGGAATATGAACAGTTTTTCGATCGCTGGGGCTATGATGGGGAGCAAAAAGCGGCGATCGGTTCGGCACTCAGCGAGGCGATCGGCTAATCAACAGCCCATAAGTGTCTTCGGGCTTCAAAAACCATCCCTCTGGGTGCAGCTAGCCCACAAACCCTTGATCAAAGTAGCGAGGCTGTGGAATAATTGCGGTTTAACAAAAGCTGCTATCAAGCAGCTTGAGTTGATTTAGGTGTGAAGGTAGCGAACGAGGGCAAAAAAATTGCTGAGATCGGTCAAAGGATTTGCCCACAAAGCCCGAACGGTTAGCCGCGGGCGACGGGCGAAGCTCAATTTGCTGGCAACATTAGTGCGCCGCGATTTAGAATCTCAATACAAAGGCTCAATTCTCGGCAATTTGTGGCCTTTGCTGAATCAGCTATCACAATTGCTGATTTACACTTACGTGTTTTCCATTGTCCTCAAGGTAAAACTCAACCTTGTAGGCTTCCCAGAAAACAGCGACATTACCTTTGGAGTCTGGCTGTTTGCAGGTTTACTGCCTTGGAGTGCCTTTACCAGTGGTTTGATTAAGTCGGCAGTATCCGTAGTAGGGCAGCCAAATTTAGTGAAAAAAGTGGTATTTCCCCTCGGTTTACTCCCGCTAGTACCTATTTTGACAGCATTTATTGAAAGCTCTCTCGGTCTAGCAGCTTTAATCGTCATAGTAGCAGTATCATCGCAAAAGCTCAACGCTACACTGTGCTTGCTGCCCCTGGTTTGGATGCCTCAGTTGCTGCTAACTGCCGGCTTGGGATATTTGACCGCAGGCTTAACGGTATTTTTGCGAGATATTCCTCAGACTTTAGGTGTTATTCTAAATTTTTGGTTCTATTTAACACCGATCGTCTATCCAGCATCGGTGATTCCCGAACAGTGGCGTGGATTGATCTTTTGGTTGAATCCCATGGCAGCAATTTCAGAAGTTTACCGCGACCTCATACTGCTTGGAGAAGTGAAACACTGGGGCGAATGGGGTGTAGCCACATTAATTTCTGCTGCTATATTTTGTGGAGGTTTAATTGTTTACCGACGTTTGCGTCCGGCTTTTGCTGACGTGCTGTAAATTGGTTTTAGATAGGGTACTGTAAATTTGTTTTAGATCTAAAGTCAATCTAAAATCTTAAATCTAAAATCTAAAATCTAATGACAGAAACTGTAATTTCACTCAAAAATGTTTCCAAATGTTTTAAACGGTACGATCGCCCTGGAGACCGCTTAAAGGAAATAATTTATCCCAGCAAAAAACTTGCTGACGAATTTTGGGCACTACAAGACATCAATCTGGAAATTTTTCAAGGACAAACTCTAGGAATTGTCGGTCGCAACGGTTCGGGAAAAAGCACGCTCCTGCAAATAATTGTGGGGACGCTAACACCAACCGCAGGTAGCGTCGAAGTTAAAGGGCGAGTCTCAGCTTTGTTGGAACTCGGCAGTGGTTTTAACCCAGAATTTACCGGACGGCAAAATGTATTTTTCAACGCTCAAATCCTGGGATTCAATCAAAAAGAAACCGAAGAAAAATTTGATGAAATAGCAGCTTTTGCTGATATTGGAGATTTCATCGAACAGCCAGTCAAGACCTATTCTAGCGGTATGTTTGTCCGGCTGGCTTTCGCTGTCGCCACTAGCGTTGAGCCAAATATTTTGGTAGTTGATGAAGCACTTTCTGTCGGTGACGAAGCTTTTCAGCGTAAGTGTTTTGCTCGCTTACAGTCAATTCAGGAAAGTGGGGGAACCATTTTATTTGTTTCTCACGCAGCTACTTCTGTGGTACAACTTTGTACTTCGGCAATTTTAATGGATAGCGGGGAATTACTCCTAGCTCACACGCCCAAGGTGGTCATATCTAAGTATCAAAAATTGATTTATGCCGATCCAGATCAAGTCTTGGGGTTAAAGGAAGATATTCGAGTATTGAATAAGCTGACCAAGCAGGAAGCGGAAGAAGACCTTCAGGATGTCACCACAGAAATCACAACTGGAGAAATTAAACAAGAGCCATCCATTCCAGAATTCAAGGACTATTACGAAGAGTATTACGATCCAGGCATGATACCCTCGAATACGGTGAGGTATCCGTCTAGGGGAGCCTCCATTATTAATCCCTGCATCACTACGCTGAAGGGAAATGTGGTAAATCACTTGATTGGTCGTCAAGATTATATTTATACTTACTCTGTCACTTTCTCGAAGTCTACTTCCAAAGTTAGATTTGGAATGTTAATTAAAACCATTAGCGGCTTTGAGTTGGCTGGTGCTTCTTTGAAGGCTTCTAGCAAGTCAATTAAGTATGTGGAAGCGGGAACAACAATTGTAGTCAAATTTCAATTTAAATGTTTGCTAAATCCTGGGGTTTATTTTTTGAACGCCGGGGTGGTGGGAACGGTAGATGAAGATTTGACTTATCTCGATCGCTGTGTAGATGTGGCAATGTTTAGAGTTCAGTCTTGTACTGAATCCTGTGGGAACGGTATTGTTGACTTGCTGATTGAACCGTGTTTAACTGTTGTCAATTCTGATTCAATGGTAACAGAAGCGTCAAGCGAGGTCATCAGATAAATTTTGTGGAAATAATGAGCAACATTAATCTAGATATGGTAGAAAATTCTGTTATTAAAGCATTAATTGGAGAGCAAGCTAAGTTTCCCGAAAATTTTAAACAGAATATTTGCGAAAACGATGAAATGTATTTGTTTGCTCTGAGGAATGTAAAAAATGACAGCGATCGGGCTTTGGTGCGCTATTATTCCCTCGGTCGTCGGATTATGGATACAGTTAAACAAGTTGTAGATTGGCATTTTGGCGATTTTGAAAATGTGCCATCTTTTCTCGACTTTGCCTGCGGTTACGGTCGCTTTACCCGCTTTTTGATTCAGGAAATGCCACCGGAACGAGTTTGGGTGTCTGACATTTCTACCCAGGCTGTCAAGTTTCAAACAGAATACTTCGGTGTTAACGGTATTGTCTCTACGGGAAATCCAGAAAATTATCTCATTGACCAAAAGTTTGACTGCATTGTCGCTAATTCTTTTTTCAGCCATATGCCAGAAAAAACCTTTGGTGGCTGGTTGCAAAATTTGTATAATTTGTTGAATCCTAATGGCATTTTGATGTTTAGCGTTCACGATGAGTGTTTGCGGGCACCAGGTACAGAAATGCCAGCCACAGGTCTTTTGTTCAGCCCCAACAGCGAAATTCAATCCTTAAATCAGCAAGAATACGGCACAACTTATGTAACAGAAAAGTTTGTTCGAGAAATTGTACATCGCGTCAGTGGTGGCCAAGCATTTGTGCATCGCATAGAAAAAGGTCTATGTAGATTTCAGGATTTGTATATTGTGACAAATCACCGAGTTAAAGATTTTTATAGCTGGCAATTCAATCATCACCCGGAGGGATATGTTGATGTTGCTACTTTTACTAAAAAGGGTAGTTTATATTTGGAAGGGTGGGCTGTAGATGTCAATCAGGATGGGATAATTGATGAGGTTCAAGTGCTGGTAAACGGTAAGCTTGTCCAGAAAACAGAGCCTTTTTACGACCGCCTGGATCTGGAGCAACATTTTCAGAAAGATGCAATCTGGCAGTCTGGCTGGAACTGTTATTTAGGGAAAGATACTATTTCTCCCCAGGATATATTAACGGTGAAATTGATTAATAACTGTGGCGGGAAATTGATCGTTGAAAATTGCAGAGTTCAATCCCTGGTCAGCCAGAAGTTATCGAAGTCTTTGTTGAGTTCTACAAATCACAAAATTAACTTGGTGGAAAGTCAGTTGGCTGCGGCTAAGATAGAATTAGAGCAAACTAAACAGGAATTAAATTCTACTAAAGCCCTAGGGCAAGAAACTCAAGCTAAGTTACAAGAAACGGAAGCAAAGCTGCAAGAAACTGAAGCTAAATTGGTTGATGTTCAAAGGAATTTTGAGCTGACCGAAGTTCATTTAGGAGCTGTGAAAGGGCAGTTAGAAGAAACAGAAAAATCGCTAAATTATGTCAAAGCAGAAGTTGAGCGATCGCATAATCGGATTCTAGCAATGGAAAGCAGCAAATTTTGGAGACTCAGATCGGCTTGGTTTCAAGTCAGGCGCGCCCTAGGCTTAGCCGGAGAGTAAACAAAGGTAGAATAAAGTTAATCGGTTTGGGAATTAGGGCGAGGGAGAGAAAACGTGAATATAAATAATGACAGCAAATCTTCGGTTTTTATTGTAACTGGAATGCACCGTTCCGGTACTTCTTTGACAGCTTCTTTGTTTCAGAAAGTCGGAGTTGATATTGGTAAAAAGTTAGTCGGGCCTGCCGATGGAAATATTAAGGGTCATTTTGAAAATGTGGATTTTGTGGAGTTTCACAAAAGTGTTTTGCGATCGCACGGCATAGATGAACTCGGCTGCACCTTTGAAAAAACGATTCCCGTAGCAGCCGAATTTGTAGAAATCGCCCAAAAATTAATTGCCGAAAATCAAAAAACAGACAAACACTGGGGCTGGAAAGACCCGCGGACAGCACTTTTCAGTAATTTTTGGTTAAATCTGCTACCCGAAGCTAATTTTATCTGCGTGTATCGATCGCCCTGGGAAGTCGTCGATTCCCTGTACCGTCGTGGCACCGATGTCAGCTTGCTGAACAATCCCGAAATGGCAGTAAAAATGTGGATTCACTACAATCAGCAAGTTTTAGAACTTTACGAACGTTTTCCCGATCGCTGTCTGCTAGCCAACGTTTACCCGATCGGCAATCATCCCGAACTTTTCATCAATCAAGTCAATCAAAAATTTAATGTTAATTTATGTGCTATCCCCACCGACAATTTTGACAAATCTCTATTAGTCAACGACCTCGAAAACAGCCACAGACATAGCCTGATCGAACAGTATTTTCCCGAAGCTGTTGAAATTTATCAAATCTTAGAATCCCAAGCCCAAGATTTAAGCAGCAAGACCAGTTTATCCCCAGATACAATCATCAGTTTACCCACACCTGCTGTGGGACAACTCCAAGATTGGCTAAAAATTCGCTTACTGGAAAAACAGCAAAAAACCAGCACCTCTGAAGTCAAAAAATGGCAAGAGGAATTTCAAAAAGCTCAGACAAAAGTCTTGGGATTAGAAACAGAATTAGGGCAAACTCAAGTACAGTTAGTCGGCAAAGAATCCCAATTTGAAGACGCTTTAAAAAAGCTCTTGAAATTAGAAACAGAATTAGGACAAACTCAAGTACAATTAGCAGGCAAAGAATCCCAATTTCAAGAAGCTTTAGCCAAACTCCTAGAATTGGAAACAGAATTAGGGCAAACTCAAGTACAGTTAGCAGGCCAAGAATCGCAATTTCAAGAAGCTTTAGCCAAACTCCTAGAATTGGAAACAGAATTAGGGCAAACTCAAGTACAGTTAGCAGGCAAAGAATCTAACTTTAAAATAGCCTTAGAAAAAGTGCTAACTTTAGAATCACAATTGGGAGAAAAACAGGCAGAAATAGAAGAAAAAGAATTAGAGTTAAAAAAGAAAGCAGCGAAGTTCCTGCGACTGGAAACCGAAACCAGAGAAATTCAGGAAAACCTCAGAACCTCGGTCCTCAACCTCGAAAAATCGTGCCAAGAAATTGAACCCCTTCGCCGGGAACTTGACCAAATAAAATCTTCGACTTGGTGGAGAATCTGGGAAAATTTATTAGAAATAAAACGCCGAACGCGCGAACTTTTTCCGAGATTCATTTTTTCGATAGACGGTGCAAACAATTTGCATATTTACGATTCTGATTTAGTAATCAGTGGCTGGGCTTTTCACAGTCAATTTAGCATTACATCGGTGCGAGCCAAAATTAAAAATACAATCTTTACAGGTTTTTGTGGCATAGAAAGAAGTGATGTAGCGGAAGCTCACTCTAATATTATTGCAGCTAAAAATTCAGGTTTTAGAATTGAATTATCCGTCCCACCGGGACGGCACGAAGTGCTGTTGGAAGTGCAAGATACTAAGGGTAAATGGCATCTGTTGTCAGTTTATCCGCTTTTTGTGTCCACAATTCAAGCATCCTTTGATACGCCCATAGTTTGGGAACAACGGCCTGGTCAGGTTTTGTTTGCCGGTTGGTGTTGTCACCACGATCGCAAAATTGTTAAATTAACCCTTGTCTGTGGTGATACTTCTGTAGAATGCGCCTATGGTTTGCGACGAAAAGATGTCGGTGAAGTGTTTCCCGATTGGGTGAATAGTTCGGAAAGTGGGTTTGAGGCCCTCGTGAATGTGCCGGTGGGAGAATGGCTGGTTTCTTTAAACGCCGAGTTAGAAACAGGGGAGATTTTATCTTTTCAAGCGTCGCAAATATTGAAGGTTCAACCTTATGATATCTGGCGCAGAAGTGCTGATAAATTTGAGGAATTGTCTAGGTTTATAGAGGCAATTCGGCAACGGGCGAGGGAAAGAAAACAACGTCTCGGTAGAATTATACCGATGCCTTGGGAAATACTCTCGGTGGTGCGTCAGTTTGGCAAGATTTATCGCCAGCAACAACAGTTTATTGCGCCAGGGGAATTGCTACCACCTGCGGGTTTTGTTGTGCCGCAGCCCATTGATAGGTATGATGCTTGGCTGTCGGTGAATCAGTGGAATGAGCGATCGCGCAGTTACTTGATTTCTCGTTTAGAATCTTGTCAGGCACCACTGCCGAAAATTTCGGTGGTAATGCCAGTTTACAACCCGGAAGTAGAATTTTTGTCAAGTGCGATCGGCAGCGTGTGCAATCAAGTTTATCAAAACTGGGAACTTTGTATTGCCGACGATTGCAGCACCGATTTAACAGTCATTGAAACTTTAAAAAACTGGGCGACAAAAGACAATCGAATTCAGCTTACCTTTCGGGAAAAAAACGGCAACATCAGCGCCGCCACCAACAGCGCCCTAGCCATCGCCACAGGTGAAATCATCGTATTTTTGGACAACGACGACGAACTAACTCTCGACGCATTAGGAGAAGTTGCCTTATATTTTGCCACCCATCCCACCACAGATTTTCTCTACTCCGACGACGATAAAATTGACACCAAAGGCAGCCGATTTTCCCCGCAATTCAAACCCGAATGGTCGCCAGAATTGCTCCTTTCCTATATGTATCTCGGTCATTTATGCGCCGTCAGAAAGCAAATAGTTGAACAAGTAGGGGGTATGCGACTAGGTTTTGAAGGCTCCCAAGATTACGATTTTGCCTTGAGAGCAACGGAAATTTCTCGCCACGTCGCCCATCTGCCACTGGTATTATATCACTGGCGCACCGCCCCAGGCTCTACCGCCATATCGGGAGCCGCGAAACCAGCCAGTTTTTCAGCAGGTCAAAAAGCAATTCAAGACGCATTAAACCGCCAACAAATCCAAGGAGAAGTTGCTCAGCACACCTGGGCAATCAAAGAAAATTTGGGAATTTTCGCTCAAAACTTCCCCGATACCGGGCCGTCGGTGACAATTATTATTCCCACTAAAAATCAGCAAGAATTGCTTAAATCCTGTCTGGATTCTCTGGAGGCTACCACTTACAAAAACTATCAAATTCTCGTCATCGATAACGAAAGCGACGACCCCAAAGCCCTGGAATATTTCAAAAACTTAAAATGCCAAGTTTTGCCAATCAAAAATGAGCAAGGAAAGTTTAGTTATGCAGCAATTAACAACCGCGCTGTCGAACAATGTGACAGCCAATATATCTTGTTTTTGAACAATGATACTGAGATAATCAACCCCCGCTGGCTGAGTCAGATGGTGGGATACGCGCAAATTGCCAAGGTGGGTGCTGTCGGCGCGAGACTCTTATATCCCGATAATAGAATTCAGCACGCGGGCATCATTCATGGACTCCATCATGGTTTAGCTGGTCACGCTTTTAAGTTGATGAGTAGCGATAATCGAGGCTATCTTTCTCAGGCGATGGTGACGCGAAATTACTCGGCGGTGACTGCTGCTTGTATGCTGACTCCCCGTCAATTGTTCTTAGAATTGGGCGGTTTTGATGAGGCTAATTTTGCTGTTGCTTACAATGATGCCGATTACGGATACCGATTGTTAAAAAATGGCTATCGCTGCGTATATTGTCCCGATGCGGAACTGTTACACAAAGAGGGAGCTTCTAGGGGTTTTAATGACAATCCCACAGAAGTAGCGGCATTTCGACGCAAGTATGCTGGTAAAAAAGATAGTTGTTACAGTCCTCACTTGTCTTTAGAAGATGAATATTTTCGGATTCAACCAGTCCGATTTTTTATGCAGGAATATACGCCTCTAAGTGAAGTCGAAGAGCTCGCGGTACAAACAAAGCCCTGGGACGGAGTTAAGCCAGTCAAATTGTTGATGTGTAGTAATTCCCTTGATTTCACGGGTGCGCCACTACATCAATATGAAATCGCCGTGAAGTTGGCTGCTTTGGGTGTGATTAAGCCCATCATCTTTTGTGTTTCCGATGGACCACTACGTCAAACTTACGAACAGCAGGGCCTTGAGGTAATTATTTATGATAATCCTCTGGAACATATCTACCAGCGTGATGCTTATGATGAGGCGATCGAGAATTTTAGCCAAGAAATTAAGAAACTCAAAGTAGATGCGATTTATGCTAATACTTTAGAAAATTTCTTTGTAGTTGATGCGGCGCAGCAAATCGGAATTCCGACAGTCTGGAACGTCCATGAAAGCGAACCTTGGCAAACTTATTTTAACAGGTTCGGTTCAGAAATTGCGGCACGAGCTTTAGAGTGTTTTCGGTTTCCTTACAAGGTGATTTTTGTGGCGGATGCAACGCGAGATAGATATTTACCTCTGAATAGCCACCACAATTTTACAGTCATTCACAATGGTTTAGACTTGAGCCGATTGGATAATTCGGACAATCCTGAATTGGCGAGAAAGAGTCTCGGTGTTGAGCAAGAAGATGTGGTAATTTTGGTGCTGGGAACAGTATGTGAAAGAAAAGGTCAACAGGATTTAGTCAAGGCGCTGGCGCTGGTGGCGGAAGAATGGCACGACAAAATTAGGTGTTTTATTGTGGGCGATCGCCCTAGTATTTACAGCAATAAATTAGCCGAATTGGTGGGTGAGTTGCCACAAAAATTACGGCAAAGGGTAACTATTGTCCCGGAAACTTCGGAGACGGGAAAATATTACCAAGCCGCCGATATTTTTGTTTGTACTTCTCGGGTTGAAAGTTTTCCGAGGGTGATTCTAGAGGCGATGGCATGGGATTTGCCAATTATTACCACCCCGGTTTTTGGGATTAAAGAACAAGTTAGACCGGGAATTAACGGTTTATTTTACACCCCCGATCGCCCAGAAGAACTAGCGGCATCATTGCATACTTTGTTGGAGGATAAAGCTTGGTGTCAGCGGTTAGCAGAAAATGCTAAATATGTGTTAAAGTCATTGAATACTTTTGAAGAAATGACTCAAGATTACGGTCAGATTTTTCGAGAAGCCTATTTTACTAAAAAGTAACTGTTGAAAATTAAAGGGTGAAAAAGTATGCAGTCAAATTCCCAGCCTATAGAAGATAACACCTCCGAGGAATTAACGGCTAAAAATTATTGGGAGACTAACCCCACTGCTGCCATTGGAAAGCAAGGTTACTGGTTATCTAATCCGATTATTGAAGCTGCTATCAACCATCGACTTTCAGGTGCTAAGGGTAATGGTTATTGGCTAAGCTGGTTAGCTAATAAATTTTTCAAAAAACAACGGTTCGATCGCCTATTGTCTATTGGTTGCGGTGTCGGGAATCACGAGATTTTAATGGCTAAATTAGGATTGGCTACTCAAATTGATGCCTTTGATTTTTCCGAAAGTTCTTTAGAGATTGCTAGAAAAGATGCCGCAGCAGCCGGAGTGGCAATCAATTTTTATCAAGATGATTTCAATTTATTTACCATTGATGATAGTAAGAAATACGATCTAGTTTTTTGCTCAGGTTCCCTGCATCACGTCAGAGAACTAGAAAGATGTTTGTCAATTGTTCGGAAATGTTTAAAACCCGATGGATATTTTATTGTCAATGAATACATAGGAGATTGCTACAATATATATAATCCAAATCAAGAGGCTTTGATTAATCGCATCTACAAATGTTTTCATTACACGCTGAGGTCGGGAACAACTGAAATATTTGCCAGTCCAAGTATTGAGAGAGTATTTGCGAAAGACCCTTCTGAAGCAGTCAGGTCAAAGCTGATACTGCCCTTTTTAGAATTCTACTTTGATGTGGAAGTTTTGAATCCGGCCGGTGGAGGGTTGCTTCATGAACTTTACCCTTTGTTAGATCACTATCAACTTTCCGACGGAGATCCTAAGAGTGAAACGATAGTCAAGTTATTGCTTGAGATTGAAACCATCTTAATGGAGATGCCGGGAGGAATATCAAGTGATTTTTGTTTGTGTATTCTGAGACATAAAAAACCCAAAACAATGGAAATAATACCGTCTAAAATAGACTACGAAAGAGCGTGGGATAGCTACGCCCAAGAATGGAAAGAGAATAATCCTGAACTTGCTTATTTGGGCGATGAATGGATCGGAAAAGGTGCGGGTGCGGCTAATTCACTATCAGAATATGAATCTTTGATAGAACAGGAATTTATTGCGCCTTATATCAAAAAAGAACATCGGGTGTTGGAAATTGGCATCGGTGGTGGCAAAACCAGTTCGTTGCTGCTAAAACATTGCGATCGACTAATTTGTGCTGACATTTCTAGTCAAATGCTGGAAGCAACCCGATCGCGCTTGGGAGACGATCGCGTTTCCTATGTAAAACTTAACGGTTTAACATTAGATGGTATCGCCCCAGAATCGGCTGATGCCTGCTTTTGTTACGATACAATGGTGCACGTAGAACCAGTGGATATATTCAACTACCTAACTCGCATTCCGAAACTGCTGCGAGGCGATCGCATTTGCGTCTTTCACCACGGGAATATTCTCAGCGAATTAGGGTGGGAAAAATTCACCAACGAGTGGGATAAAAACTTGCTAGGACGCAGAGACGGCACTGCATTTTCAGTGATGACGGATACAATTATGGAAAAATTTCTCAACCATTTAAACTATGAAATCATCCTGAAAAACACATCTTCAGTACCACGAGATTGCGTCTGGATCTGCAAAGCGCCATTAGTAAGTTCCGGCGGTTGAAACCGCGACTATACAAACAAAGTTCACCTCCGTGGACTAATGTAAAAATTCGGAAATGGCATTGCCGTTTCCCTTCTTCACATCGATCTTCTTCCTTCTTCCTTCTTCCTTCTTTCTTCCATAATGAAAGCATTATTTCTCCATCCCAACTTTCCGGCCCAATACCGCCACATTATCACGGCGTTAGGGGCAGACCCGAATAACCAAGTAGTTTTTGGAACTAAAAACGAGCGGCCAGAATGGAACATTCCCGGTGTTCGCAAAGCAGCATTTACACCCAGCCGAGAACCCAACGCCCAGACTCACCAATACGTTCGCCCCTTAGAAAGTGCTGTCATCTACGGACAAGCCGTATTTAGAATGGCGGAACAACTCAAAGCTGATGGTTTTGTACCGGATATTATCTGCGGTCATTCCGGTTGGGGGCCGACATTGTTTGTCAAAGAAGCTTTTCCAAATACGCCACTTTTATGCTACTTCGAGTGGTTTTATCACGCGATCGGTTCCGACGCAGATTTCGACCCAGCGGAACCTTTAACAGTGGACGATATGGCGAGAATTAGAATTAAGAATGCGCCGATTTTAGTCGATTTATACTCTTGCGATTGGGGTTTATCGCCTACTTATTGGCAGCGATCGCAATTTCCACCAGAATTACAACAAAAACTCTCCACACTTCACGACGGCGTAGATACAGACTACTTCAAACCAGACCCCGGTGCTAAACTGGTTTTGCCTAACTTAGACTTGTCCGGCGTTGATGAAATTGTCACCTATGTATCGCGAGGAATGGAACCTTACCGAGGATTTCCAGAGTTTATTGAATCCATCGCCTATGTACAAGAACGCCGCCCCAATTGTCACGTCGTAGTTGTTGGTTCCGACAGAGTTTGTTACGGCCGTTCTTTACCTAATGGCGAGTCTTACAAAGACTATATGCTCAAAAAAGTGCCGCTAGATATGTCGCGAGTTCACTTTGTCGGACCGCTACCTTACGGACTGTACTTAAAAGTCATTCAAGCATCAGATGTGCACGTTTATTTAACCAGACCTTTTGTGCTATCTTGGTCAATGATTGAATCTCTATCAACGGGATGTTTAGTCATCGGTTCCGACACCGGGCCAGTCCGAGAAGTGATTCGGGATGGAGAAAACGGTTTATTAGTCGATTACTTCTCGCCAAAACAAGTAGCCGATCGCATTGATGAAGTTTTAGACCATCCTACCCGCATGGCAGAAGTTCGCGTCAGGGCTCGTCAAACAGCATTAGAACGATATAGTTTAGCTAAAATGTTGCCGCAACATTTACGACTAATTGAGCAGGTAGCGACTCGTTCGATGCCGCCTACAGTTGGTATGGAACCAGAACGGGAATTAGCAGCATCTTTTGCGGTGAGAATTTAATCGTTTGTAATGCCATAGCCTGGGTTTGAACTAAGTGTTGAACCCACGGTTTTTCAAATTATGGATTGCTAACAATACTGACATCGGGAGGATTATTATCAGTAATTTATGATATAGCAATCCTAAATCATTTGTGAATTTCTTACTCCCGGACCTTAATAAGGGGAGGGTTGGGGTGGGGTAAAAAACTTTACGACTCCTGCAAGGATTGCTATATAGTGTTTAATAAAGCTTGTTTAAAATCTGCTGCACTTTTGTAATAAATTTCAGGATTGTCGATTAAAGCGCGATCGATTACCGTAGCTAGGGGTTGAGGGATGGATGAAGTGCGATCGCGAATCGGAACCACATCATTATCCAAAACAGCACGAAACGGGTCTAATCCCACAAAATTGCGAGGCGCATATCCCGTAATCATCACATACAAACAAGCCGCCGCCGCCCAAACATCAACCTCCGGCTTAGCATACTTATAATCAAGCACTTGCTGTCGCGGCATAAAATACGGCGTACCAACAGCATTACCACTCAAAGTTAAGCCACTTAAACCCGCCTGATCGAAAGCCTTTGCTAACCCATAATCCCCAATCTTAGCAACTTGTTTCCCACCAATATTAGCCAGAAAAATATTCCCCGGCTTCAAATCCCGGTGAATCAAACCCCGTCCCTTTGCAAAACTACCATCAGCCAATCTGACATTGGGAATTTCCGCATGATGAGTATAAGTCAAACCATCTAAGACTTGTGTAATAATACCTACAGATTCGGCGATCGGCAAAGTGCTGACACCGCGTTTGGCCATCAAATCCACAACACTGCCACCCTCGCAGTATTCCATCGTAAAAAAGAAAGTTTCATCAGCATAACCCGACTCTTTAAATCCTACCACATTCGGATGTTTCAAACATTTAGTATTATCAACTTCCCGCAAAAACCAATTCACAGCCCGCTGATTCGCCGCCACCTTTGGTAACATCACCTTCAGCGCCACTTCTTCATTAGTTAGTTTGTGTCGCGCCAAATAAACCAAACTAAAACCACCCTTACCCAACTCCTTCAGCAAAACATAATCAGCGAGAACCCCAATATTATTTTGACCGCCCACAGCTTTGAACAGAAAAGCTTTCAACATTTCCCACAAATTCTCTTGATTTGATGGAACAGAAGCGGGTTTTTGTTGCTGGGCTGTTTTGGCAATTTCCGGGTCAAGGGCAACAGCAACTCGAAAAGAAGTATCGCTGAGTGTAAATTTATCACCCTCTCTCAAGTCATACTCTGGGAATTGAATTTGAGCCGCCTCTTCAGGAGATTGATGAGCTTCTCGCTGACCGATTTTATGGCCGTTTACAAAAGTACCATTCTTGCTACCAAAATCGCGCACCCGGATATCGGGAGGATTGATATCTAGCAAACAATGATAGCGGGAGATGGTGCGATGTTTGTCGTCATCGGGAATCTTGGGATAGCAATCTTTAGCGCGGCCAATTATGCAAGTTGTGCGGGTATCAAAGGTGAATTCTTTGCCTTTGAGATTACCTGCGGTGATGGTGAGAGTAACTTGTGAACTCATATAAATTGTAAATTATGAATTTTGGATTATAAACACTTTTGCACCCACCTTTAGTAAAATACTAACTCTTGCTACCAACCCTTAACAAAGAGCTAACTCTTGCTCCCCCCCTTAGCAAGAGGGGGCTGGGGGGGGTAAAAGAGTAGATGCAATAAACGATTAAATCTAATCTACATTTCTAACTCTTGCTCCCCCCAAAGTTCGGGGCTAACTCTTGCTCCCCCCCTTAGCAAGGGGGGGGCT
>Ga0209812_10001698_pt1 | contig 14551 bp, 9 predicted proteins | sample JI71714BDNA_FD_187502 | JGI IMG/M metagenome (GOLD analysis project Ga0209812, IMG submission 187502) | Wastewater effluent complex algal communities from Wisconsin, to seasonally profile nutrient transformation and Carbon sequestration -... | ecosystem: Engineered > WWTP > Effluent > Algae...
ATACAGGAATTATCGGGACGTGGCGATTCCGCCTATCTGGAAATGAAAGCGTCCGTGATGGCGGCGGTGCAGGGACATTTCCGGCCGGAATTCATCAACCGCCTCGACGATATCGTGGTTTTCCACCCGCTGGAAAAAGCCCATATTGCCAAAATTGCCAGCATCCAGACGATTCAGTTGTCGAAACGTTTGCTTGAACGCCAGATGAAACTGGACATCAGCGACGAAGCACTCGCATTCCTCGGCGAAGCAGGGTTCGATCCGGTTTATGGTGCAAGACCCCTGAAGCGCGCGATCCAGACCTATCTGGAAAATCCACTCGCGAACAAGATCCTGTCCGGCGAATTTATTGGTGGCGATACGATAAAAGTGACGCTGAAAAACGGCAGTCTTGTCTTCACAAAATAAACGAAAACCGTCATCTGCGGGCAAGTAAAGTCGTAGCCCGGGTCATGGCTCCATCTGACCCGGGTTGGTTTTGAAACTATTTTGCAGATTTCCCCGGGCCAAGTGGAGCCATGACCCGGGGGATAAGTCTAATTCCCCAGGCTCACTTTCTTGCGGTTATCGACCGAAACCCGATCGATCAATTTATTGTTTGGATCAAAGCCAGCCTGGGTCGGTAATTGATCGACGACGATGGAGATTTTCAAATTCTTTTCGGTGATGTGATGGCGTTTCAAATACAGGACCTTCTGGTTTTTGTCGTCTTCACCGGAGTAAATGCCAACTTCAATCCAGTCATCCAGCGTGCCGGGCGTTTCCTTGCCCTTGCCGTCGGAGTAGAGCTTGTCGGCATGCAGGGACAGGGTCACGTCGTATTTGCCATCGCTACGCTTTTTCGCGCTGGCTTCTTCGACACGATTATCGTAAAAACTGATTTTCTCGAACAAGTCGGTGATCAATACCTGTTGTTCGGGCTTTGCTTCGGCACGGATGTATGTAATCAGTTCCTTTGAAGTGGTGAACGGGGCTTTTTGATACGCCTTGTCGGCAATGAATTTACTTAATGCCCGATTCAATGCCGCTTCGCCCATTTCTTCGCGCAAGCGGTAGAACACCATCGAACCCTTGCGATAGTGGATGTATTGCTGGTTTTCAACTCGGTACAGCGGTTGTTCCTCCACCAGCTCGCCACCGCGGTCGGACAGATAGCGGTCCAGCTCGTATTTCAGGAAGCGGCGCATTTTTTGCGGGCCGTATTCCTTTTCCATCACCATAAGCGCCGAATACTGTGCCAATGATTCCGACAGCACCGTTGCACCTTGTACGTTGGCCCCAATGACTTGGTGCGCCCACCATTGATGTGCGATTTCGTGCGCAGTTACATAGAAAACGTAATCGATATTGTCGGGATCGCGTAGATCGGCGACAAACCCGATATCTTCCGAATAGGGAATCGTATTCGCGAACGACTGGGCAAACCGGGCATAACCGGGGAATTCGATAATGCGGACCTGCTTGTGCTGGTATGGCGAGAAATTGGCTTCGTAATAAGCCAGTGATTTCTGCACCGAATAAATCATCCGGTCCACGTTGAAGGCATGTTTGGGGTCGTAATAGATCTCGATCGGGATATTTTTGTAGCTGCCTTTCTTGACCTTCCATTTTGCCGAAAGATACGCATAGAAATTCAGCATCGGTCGATCCATGGCATAGCTGAAGCAATGCCGGCCATTGCGCGTGAATTCCTTCTGCAGGTAACCAGGTGCCAACGCGGTCTGGTCGGGAGCTGTGCAAATGGTGGTCTTGAAATCTATCCAGTCGGAATCATTACCGATGTAGGTGTTGGCACGTGCCGCCTCGTCTTCGAGCTTCGGCATGCGCTGCGGGTCTCCCATTTTGCGTTTGCGCCGTTCGTTCGGATCGGTGATTTCCGCACGTTCCTCGTAGCCGAAACTAGGTAGCATCCTGTTGTTGAAGAAACTGCCGTTCTCGACGATTTCGCTCTGGTTGCCCGAATTGGTGAAGCCTTTTTCCGCGACATCCACCTTGAATTTCATGTCACGCTCTTCGCCCGGCAACATCGGTTTTTCAAGCGTGTAAATCCGGTAGCCGACATCTTTATCGTGCAGGCTCATCTTTGCCTTGCCGAAATCGATCGAAGTCAGCGCCTTGTCGTCCTGCATCTGGATATGGATTTCTTTCAGCGCATGAGGGTGGTTGTTGCGAATGCGATATGTGCCGTTGAAATGTACGCTCTGGTCTTCCGGACGTAAATCAACATCGAGGCTGGTCGCAATAATCCGGGGCTGCGGGGTATTTTTATATTTCTTGAAGTCTTTTTCGTAGCGCGCCTGCAGGTCCAGCTGCTGGTTCGGGGTCAGGTAATCATTGAGTACATTGGTGTTGTAGAAAATAAAACTGCCTGCGCCGAGAAAAGCCGTCGTCACTGCGGCCAGTGCCAGACCGGATTTTCCGCGAAGTTTTTGTCTTGCCAATGCCACGCGATCACGTCCGGTGAGTGCGACACCACGAACCCAGAATGCCGAGGCCAGTATCAAAAGTGCCGCGAGGAATAGTGACCAGTAAACGGTGAACCATAATTGCGCCGTCAGGAAATGACCGTAACCGTTCATGTCCGAATATTGCGCGTTGGGGGCGCTACCGTAGGTGTAAAGGTTGTGGCTGAAATCCATCATGCCGAGCACGCCTTGTGCAACCAGGATGGCAATCAGCAGGCCGTAGCCGATAAATTTATTATTGGTAAACACTTGCAGTACAAGCGCAAGACCACCCATCAGCAAATAGGCAATCGAGTTCAGTGCCAGAATTTTTACATAGACCATCGGTTCAATCTGTGTAAAACCTTTCCCGAGTTGAATAAGTACGGATGTAATGCCACCCAAGGCCTGAAAGCAGATTACGACGAAAATCAGTGCGGCGAATTTCGCGGCGAGAGGCACCCAGTTTGCTACCGGCATTGCATCGGTGACTTCGCCGAGTTTCGCGCTGCGCTCCTTCCAGACCAGTTCGCCGGCATAGAACAGGGCAATGATGATCAATAACCAGCTGAATGTGCCATTCAAGGTTCCCAGCATTTGCGAAGTGACGGGATAGATCGGCGTTTCGAATAGTGATTGCGTGTTCAGGGCGGCGGGTATGAAGTTCACCATGCCGAATGCGAGCATCACCAGAAAGGGAATGCTTTTGAAAACCCCCATCGCATCGAATCGGACCTGTCGGATGAATTGAGCGACGCTAGTGCTTGATCCGAAGGTCGGCGTGACCTTCGAAGGCTGCGCTGCAGTTGGGCTTGTCGCTTTGGGCGTATCCACGACCGCCGATACTTTGTTTTTTCCCGAAAACCAGGCTTTTCCCGTTCCGGCGCGTTCGGTTTTGAACAATTTGAAAGCCGCCGCCGTTATCAGGAAAGCTACGGCTACCCATAGCGCACGGTTGGCCAGAATATAGCCTCCAATCGCGGGCAATCCGCTGTTCCGTTCCGCACTGGACCAATAACGGACTGTGCGTCCAAAAGCACGCATACCGAATGGGTCCAGCAGGGAGGCCATCCAGACATTGTCGAGTTTCGACAGCATGCTTCCGCTGACGAAATAGAGCACCATGAAGCCGAGTATTCCGATGTATACCCATAGCACGCTGCGGGTAGTCACGGCCATGAACGCCAACACCGCGCCCGTGAATAAAACATTGGGTAAAACGATGATGAAAAAAGCCCATGCGAGCGGTTGCAGGCTTGCTGGCCCGAGGCGTTCCGGGTCTATCCAGGGCATGAATTGCGCAATAAAAATGAAACATGCAATCACGACATAGACGATGAGACTTGCCAATATGGCTGCGCCGAAACGACCAATCAAAAAATCGCGCTTGCGGATTGGATTGGAAAAAATAAGATCCGCAGTGCCCAGTTCAAAATCCCGCAAAAGCGCGCTGCTGACCAGCATGCCAATAATCAGCATGCCAAAGATCGTGAATATGCCCATGAACTGTACGGTTACCGTAGGCGCGTTGCGATAGACATTGCCGATGGCGCCGCCGATTTGAACGGCATCCGATGCGACGGCACCGAAGGCCAGAAGACCGAACAGGGCTGACAGCAACCACAGTAATGGCGAGCGCAATTGTTCTCGCAGTTCGAACTTGAAAAATTCCCGAATCATGCTGTCGCTCCTTATGCCGCTATGGCTTTGTGAGCGTTCAGGCGTTGGAAATACACGTCTTCAAGATCGGGATCGATTTTGTGGAAACCGGCTTCGGGCTGGTGTTCGCTGTAAACATGAATCACAGGCTGGCCACCCACCAGTCGTGTCGAAAGCACATTGTATTTATTTTGATATTCCAGCAATTCGGATTTTCCGACAATCGCGGACCAGATCCGGTCATTCAACGCGGCAATCGCATCATGCGGTTTGCCGGTCAGCAATACCTGGCCTTTGTTGATGATGGCCATATTCGGACAGAGGTCAGTCACGTCTTCGACGATATGCGTGGATAAAATCACGACGACGTTTTCGCCGATTTCGGAAAGCAGGTTCAAAAAACGATTGCGCTCTTCCGGATCAAGGCCGGCGGTGGGTTCATCCACGATCACGAGTTTCGGATTACCGATCAGTGCTTGCGCGATGCCGAAGCGTTGGCGCATGCCGCCAGAGAATGTGCCGAGTTTGCGTTTGCGGGCATCCCACAGATTGACTTGCTTCAGCAATCCTTCGACGACTTCCTTGCGCTGACCTGATTGGGTGAGTCCTTTCAATACCGCAAAATGCGTTAGCAGGTCTTCGGCGCTGACTTTCGGATACACGCCAAAATCCTGCGGCAGATAACCGAGTTGCCTGCGAACCGCGTCCTTGTCTTTTAGTACATCGATGCCGTTGAACTCTATGCTGCCGCTGTCGGCTTCCTGCAGCGTTGAAATGGTGCGCATTAATGACGATTTGCCTGCACCGTTCGGGCCAAGCAGCCCAAACATCCCGTTTGGAATTTCAAGATTAACGTTGTCGAGGGCGCGCACGCCATTGCTGTAGGTTTTGCTGAGAGACTTGATGCTGAGCATGTCTGGTCGCCGGTGATGGATTATCGACACCATAATGCACTGTTGTGAGTTTCTGCTATGGGGCTAAAGTCATGTTTTCGATGCATTCGTTTTCTTTGCAGCGGCTTTCGCCACTTTCGACACCGGCTCGACCGGCACCTCAAGCAAATCCTTGGGTAGGTCGCGCAAGACTGCTGCCATTTTTTTCAGGAATTCGCCCATTGCCGAGCTCTTGCGCCAGACCAGAGCAATGCTTCTTGTCGGTGCCGGTTTCTTGAATGGCAAAAGTTGAATGAATTCCGATGCCGCAACCGGTGGTTTGATGGCAAGAATAGGCAGCAGCGTAATTCCGACACCCGCCGCGACCATCTGTCTAAGTGTTTCCAGACTGGTGGCGCGAAAGCCTTCTTTTTCTCCGGCACCCGCCAGCGCACAGACTTCCAGCGCCTGGTCGCGCAGGCAATGACCGTCTTCGAGCAGCAATAAATGTTGTTCGGATAATTCATTCAATTGCAGATTGCGGTGACTGGCAAGTGGATGTTTGGCGGGAACCGCGAGCATAAAAGGTTCGTCAAACAGGAATTCGATGTCCAGCCAGTCTTCGTGCAATGGCAGTGCAAGTACCGCGCAATCGAGCCGGCCTTCGCGCAGCATCTGCAAAATCACTTCGGTTTTTTCTTCGACCAGCAATAATTCAAGCCTTGGAAAGCGGGCGCGAATATTCGGAACAACATGCGGCAAGAGATAGGGCGCGAGTGTCGGAAAAATTCCAAAACGCACACTCCCGGCTTCCGGATCGGAAGTGCGTCTCGCCGTTTCGCGCATCTGGTCGACTTCGGCAAGCACCCGCCGGGCGCGCATGATGATGTCGCTGCCTGCAGGCGTGAGCATGACCTGGCGTGGCGAGCGTTCGATCAATTGCACGCCAAGTTCTTCTTCCAGTTTCCTGATTTGCGTGGAGAGCGTAGGCTGGCTGACATGGCAGTATTCCGCCGCACGGCCGAAGTGCCGAAGGTCGGCGAGGGCAATCAGATACCGCAGGTCACGCAGGTTCATGGAAATTCTTCATATAGTTAAAAGCTATTGATTTGATCATAACAATTAATTTGATAAATCACTATCAGAAGCGGAAAGTGAGCTTCTGTCATCAGCCTGTATCAGGCTGATAACCAGAATTAACGGGTTCGAGTACTGCGCAAGCGCAAACACTGAGCCTGGTAGTAGAACAAACAGCCAAAGGAGAGGAACCATGTCAAACGAATCAAAATGCCCATTCTCGGGAGCCGGCAGTCATGCGGTATCGACCGGTCAGACCAATGCCAGCTGGTGGCCGAACCAACTGAATCTCAAGATTCTTCATGGCCAGTCATCGAAATCCAACCCGATGGGCGAAAACTTCAATTATGCAGAAGAATTCAAGACGCTTGATCTCGATGCCGTGGTGAAAGATCTCACCGCCTTGATGACCGATTCGCAAGACTGGTGGCCGGCCGATTGGGGTCACTACGGTGGCTTGATGGTTCGCATGACCTGGCATGCTGCCGGCACTTACCGCATTGCCGATGGTCGCGGTGGCGCCGGTACCGGTAATCAGCGCTTCGCACCGCTGAACAGTTGGCCCGATAACGGCAATCTCGACAAGGCGCGACGTCTGTTGTGGCCGATCAAACAGAAGTATGGCCGTAAAATTTCGTGGGCTGACTTGTTTGTGTTGGCCGGTAATGTCGCAATGGATTCGATGGGTTTTAAAACCTTTGGTTTCGGCGGCGGTCGTTCCGATATCTGGGAACCCGAAGACGAAATCAACTGGGGCGCCGAAACGGAATGGCTTGCCACCAGTGACAAAGCCAACAGCCGTTACTCGGGCGACCGCGAACTTGCCAATCCATTGGCTGCGGTGCAGATGGGTTTGATTTATGTGAATCCACAAGGACCGGACGGTAATCCCGATCCGATTGCCTCCGGTCGCGATGTCCGCGAAACCTTTGCCCGTATGGCGATGGACGATTACGAAACCGTGGCTCTGGTCGCCGGTGGTCACACCTTCGGAAAAGCCCACGGGGCAGGCGATGCGGCATTGGTCGGTGTTGAGCCGGAAGGCGCCGACATCGCAGAGCAGGGCTTTGGTTGGACCAACAAGTTTGGTAGTGGCAAAGGCGTGCATGCGATCACCAGCGGCATTGAAGGCGCGTGGAAACCCAACCCCACCACATGGGACATGGGTTACTTCAACATGTTGTTCGGTTACGAGTGGGAGCTTTCAAAGAGTCCGGCTGGCGCGCATCAATGGACGCCGAAAAACTGCAAGCCCGAAGACCTGATTCCGGACGCGCATGATCCCTCCAAAAAACATCCGCCGATGATGACGACGGCCGATATGTCGCTGCGCATGGATCCGGCTTACGAAAAAATTTCGCGCCATTTCCACCAGAACCCGCAGGAATTCCACGATGCCTTCGCCCGCGCCTGGTTCAAGCTGACTCATCGCGACATGGGTCCGCGTGCCCGTTATCTGGGCAAGCTGGTTCCATCCGAAGTGTTGATCTGGCAAGACCCGGTTCCGGCAGTCGATCATGCATTGGTTGATGCACAAGACATCACGGCGCTGAAAGCAAAGATTCTTGCTTCCGGCCTGTCGATCTCTCAGCTTGTTTCGACCGCATGGGCATCGGCATCGAGTTTCCGTGGCAGCGACAAGCGTGGCGGTGCAAATGGCGCACGCATTCGTCTTGCACCACAGAAAGATTGGGAAGCCAACCAGCCGGCGCAGTTGGTGACGGTTCTGGCCAAGCTTGAAGCTATCCAGGCCGAGTTCAACGCTTCGGCGACCGGCGGCAAGAAAGTGTCGCTGGCCGATCTCATCGTGCTGGGCGGTAGCGCAGCCATCGAAGCTGCTGCGAAAAAAGCGGGAAGTGACGTGACTGTGCCCTTCGCTCCAGGCCGCACGGACGCGACGCAGGAACAGACCGATGCCCATTCGTTCGCTCCGCTCGAACCGAATGCCGACGGTTTCCGTAACTACGCCAAGAAAGAATTTGCAGACAAACAAGCGGAACTGCTGATCGACAAGGCGCAATTACTCAAGCTCACAGCACCGGAAATGACGGTCCTGGTCGGCGGCTTGCGTTCCTTGAATGCCAACGTCGGACAGGCCAAGCATGGCGTGTTCACCAAGCGCCCGGAAACCCTGAGCAATGATTTCTTCATGAACCTGCTCGATATGGGCACGAGCTGGAAGCGTTCGGCCGGTGATGCCAATGTGCTTGAGGGCCGTGATCGCAAGACCGGCGAAGTGAAGTGGACGGGAACGGTTGTTGATCTCGTATTCGGCTCCAACTCGCAGTTGCGGGCAATTGCCGAGGTCTATGCGACCGGCGATGCTCAAGCAAAGTTTGTAACCGACTTCGTCGCGGCCTGGACCAAAGTCATGAACAATGACCGCTTCGACCTTGCGTAAATTCTTCACGGCGACAAGCGCTCAAGACTTCTTTGCGACATAGAACCGACCCGGTACCGGATCATTCCGGACCGGGTCGTCTTTTATCCGGAGCCGGCAAGCATTCAGTCCGACGGCACCCGAGCAAGCGGATTGCGCGTTATCATTCCGCTACCCGAGGTGCCGCAATGACGACAAATCCGCAAACCGAAAACCAGAAAATCGAAGAGGCTTTCGCTGCCATTCCGGAGCGAAATACCAGCGACAATATGCTGCGAACCATGCAGCAACATCATGTCCAGTTGTCGGTCATGGCCGACAACAAGGCCAATATCCTGATCACCGTTTCGTCGATCGTATTGACGATGATTCTGGCCAATCTGAAAGATCCCGACCTGCGTGCGGCCATGCTGACACTGGCCGGATTCGTACTGATTGCCTTGCTGCTTGCCATCATCGCGGTGCTGCCCAAGTACCGGCCATTGCGAATTGGTCCGGGTGAATTGCCACCGCAATTCAACCTGATGTTTTTCGGCCATTTTGCCGAATTGCCGCGCGAGCGCTTTCTCGACGAAATTTCCGAAGCCCTGAAAGCCGATGGCTCGGTATACGAAACCATGGCGAAAGACGTGTATGCGATTGGTTACTACCTTGCGCATTTCAAATATCGTTTTCTTCGTCTTTCCTACCTGTTTTTCCTCGGTGGTTTTATCTGCGCCTGCCTGGTGGAATTGATCCATCTGCTGGCAGCGTAATGGCAACGATTGCCGCCTTGCTGCGCGAGGCAAGTTCGGAAATCGGATCGGAATCCGCACGTATCGATGCCGAGTTGCTGCTCGGCTTCGTGCTCGAAAAAAACAGTGCATGGTTTATTGCGCATGGCGACGACGAATTGCATCCCACGGTGCAGGCAAAATTCCTTGAACTGCTGCAGCGTCGCAAAGCCGGTGAGCCTGTCGCTCATATCATTGGATCACGCGGGTTCTGGACGCTCGATTTGGCAGTCACTGCCGATACCCTGATCCCGCGGTCGGAAACGGAACTGTTGGTCGAGTTGGCGATTTCGAAATTTTCGCCCGATAAAAAACTTCGCATTCTTGATCTGGGTACGGGAACGGGTGCTATCGCATTGGCAATGGCAAGTGAATGCAAAAACTCCGAAGTGGTCGCCGTTGATAAAAGCGCGAATGCGCTTGCCGTGGCAATCGAAAATGCACGGACAAATCATCTGCGAGTCGAATTCATTCAAAGCGACTGGTTCGCTGGATTGCAAAACCGGAAATTCGATTTGATCGTCAGCAATCCGCCGTATATCCCGAGCAACGACCCGCATCTGTCATTGGGGGATCTTCGTTTCGAACCCCTGTCTGCATTGGTTTCGGGTTCGGATGGCCTCGATGATATCCGCCTCATTGTTTCGCAATCACAAAAGCATTGTTTGCCGCATGCATGGCTGATGATCGAGCACGGTTTTGATCAGGGCGAAGCCGTGCGCGGACTGTTTTTCGAAGCGGGTTTTGTCCATGTCGAAACAGTCAGGGATCTTGAACATCGTGATCGTGTGACAGTCGGGCAATGGGCCGAAATGCCTTAGGAGCGGCTGACATCGCTCCCTTGGAAAATTCTTCTATCGCGTATCGACCTATTTCCCCGTGGGTTCATGCGGTCAATCAACTTTGCATCAGATCAGCGTGCGCGTTGTAAATCATCCAGCAATGCACGAAGGAAACGTGCCGCTTCGCCGCCAGTGCAGGCGCGGTGATCGAAGGTTAGCGAGATCGGCATGATGCGATGCGTTTCCACTCCGCCAAGCACGGGTACCAACTCATGGAACAGGCGGCCGGCCCCCACGATGCAAACGCAGGGCGGCGTAACCACGGGCGTTGCATACTTGCCGGCAAACACGCCGAAGTTCGACAGCACGATCGTGAAGTCGCGTAATTCTTCCGGCGGAATCGCGCGTGTTTTCACCAGTTCGCGAATGCGATTGATGGCTTGACGGGCATCCTGTGCAGTCATGTTTTCGCAATTTCGCAGGGCCGGTACGAACAGACCGTCGTCGGTGTCGACCGCTATGCCGATATCGACTCTGGAATGTCGGCGCAAGGTGCCTTCCTTGCCGTTGAACCAGGAGTTCAAGGCAGGTACTGCCTGCGAAGCCACCACAAGGGCGCGAATCAGGCGAACGGTAATGTCTTCACCCGGTGCCCAGGAATGGATATCGGCGTCATCCATCAAGGTCGTCGGCACGACTTGCGCATGGGCTTCGCTCATTACGCGGATCATATTGCGGCGCACGCCGCGAATCGGCTGGTCCACATCAATCGGGGCATCGGCTTTTTTCACAGTAGGCGTTGTTGATGGCGCACGCAGGGCAGGCGGAGGCGCGTCATTGCCGAACAATGACGCCGTCGCCATCGGTGCTGCTTGTGCACGTACTGCAGCTTGCGGTTTTGCACTGCCATTGGCCGCCGCATTTTTGACATCGCTCATGGTCACGACGCCACCGGCCCCCGTCGCATTGACGCGAGCGAGATCAACGCCGAGTTTTTTGGCAAGCGCGCGCACGGCGGGAACCGCTTTGACGCCGCCGATTGCTAATGTCTGTTCGCTGCGGATGGCATCGCTGCTTTGCATCGCGCCGACCACGGTGCCGGCATCGGCGGATTTCGGCACTTCTTCAGTCGGCGCAACGACGGTCGGCGGAATCGCTGAATTCGCTTGTGAGGTTTCTGCATGCGCCGCAGCACCATGCTGATGCCCGGTATCCTGTGCTTCTGCACGCTGTGGCAAGCTCATATCCATTTCGAACTCCACCAGCAGTGCGCCAGTGTTGATCACGTCACCGGGCCCGCCAGCGAGCTTCAGGATTTTTCCGGAGACCGGCGATGGTAGTTCCACCACGGCTTTCGCTGTTTCCATCGAAACCAATGGTTCATCAAGACGAATCACGTCGCCGACTTTTACCATCCACTCGACAATCTCGGCATCCGGCAAGCCTTCGCCGAGGTCGGGCAGATAAAATATTTTCGTATTGCTCATGTTTTATTTCTCGAAATAATGTGTCGCAAATCATTCGCGCCTGAAGGCGCTCCTACAAAAAAAGCATCGCGACTTCCGTCGCATCTACACCGATAAGCTACGTTTTACCGCGGCAAGAATTTTTTCCACGCTGGGCAGATATTTCATCTCGAGACGGAACAGCGGAATGTGGGTGTCGTAGCCGGTAACGCGCTCCACCGGAGCCTGCAAGTCGTAGAGTGCTTCTTCGGCAAGGCGCGCTGCTATTTCGGCACCGAAGCCGGCGGTTTTCGCGGCTTCATGCACGATCACGCAGCGTCCGGTTTTCTTCACTGATTCCAGAATGGTGTCGAAATCCAGCGGCTTCAGACAGGCGACATCGATCACTTCGGCGCTGATGCCTTCTTTCTCGAGAGCATCGGCGGTTTCAAGTGTTTCCTTGATTTGCGAGCCCCAGCTGACCAGGGTGACATCGCTGCCATCGCGCAATACGAAACACACGTCAAGCGGAAGCGCTTCACCGTCATCCGGTACTTCTTCCTTGTATTGGCGATAGATTCTTTTCGGTTCGAAGAAAATGACCGGGTCCGGATCGCGAATCGCGGCCAACAATAATCCGTAGGCACGTTGCGGTGATGAAGGCATCACGACACGTAGTCCAGGGACATTGGTAAAGATGGATTCATTCGCTTCGGAATGATGCTCCGGTGCACGAATGCCGCCGCCCCATGGCACACGCAATACCATCGGGCAGGTGAGCCTGCCGCGGGTGCGATAGCGCATGCGCGCGGCATGGCAAACAATATGGTCCACCATCGGGTACATGAAGCCGTCGAATTGCGCTTCGGCTACCGGTTTCATGCCTTGTGTCGCAAGGCCAACCGTCAGTCCGGCAATCGTTGTTTCATCGAGTGGCGTGTCGAGTACGCGCTGGTCACCAAATATTTGCTGCAAGCCGGCGGTGGCACGAAACACGCCACCGTTCACGCCGACATCTTCGCCGAGCACGATCACGCTCTCATCGTGCTTCATTTCGTAGGCGAGTGCCTGCGTGATGGCTTCAATCAAGGTAATGGCAGCCATCAGCGTTTCTCCCACGCTATGGCATCGGCACGCTGGGCGAGAACGTCCGCCGGCATGTCGCCGTAAAGATAATCAAACATGGCTTCCACCGGCTGCACCTTGGTTTCGAGATAGGCGTTTACTTCGATGTCCACCAGGCGACCGCATTCTTCCTTCCACGCCGCTTCTTCGGTTTCGCTCCAGAGCTTTTCATTGATAAGAAAAGTGCGCAACCGTGAAATCGGCTCGCGTTCCCAGGCGGCTTTTACTTCGGCGTCATCACGGTAGCGACGTGCGTCATCGGCCGTGGTGTGATCAGATAGACGGTAGGTAATGAACTCAAGCACGCTGCCGCCATGGCCATTACGCGCGAGTTTCAATGCATGGTCCATCGCCGCTCGCACGGCAATAATGTCGTTGCCATCGACCTGCAGGCAATGCAGGCCGCCAGCCAATCCTTTTTGTGCCAGTGTTTTCGCACCGGTTTGTGATTTGCGCGGAACTGAAATTGCCCAGCCATTATTAATGATGCAAGAAATATAGGGCAGGTTGTAGGCACCGGCGGAATTGATTGCGGCATAGGTGTCGGTCTTTGATGATCCGCCGTCGCCGACACAGGAAACCGCAACGCGGGGTTCTCCACGCAGCTTGAAACTCAATGCAGCGCCTGCGGCGTGCAAACACTGGGTGGCGATCGGCACGCACCAGGCATAGTCATGCGGCGGACCGGAAAAATTATTGCCGCGTTCATCGCCGCCCCAATACATCAGCACGTCGCGTGGTTTTACGCCGCGCATGAATTGCGCACCGTATTCGCGGTAGCTCGGTGCAAAAACATCGTCGTACTGCATGGCGCTGCCAATGCCGATATGGGTCGCCTCGTGGCCCAGGCAGGAAGCATAGGTGCCGAGTTTGCCCGTGCGTTGCAAGGCCACGGCCTTGGTGTCGAAGCTGCGCACATACAGCATGTGCTTGAACAGTTCGAGAATGTTTTTGCGGTCTTTGGCAAATTCCGGCAAATCGTCGTTGATCAAACGGCCGTCGGCACCGAGGTATTGCAGATATTCGATTTCAAAATTGGCAACTATTGGCATTGTCATAGCCCTCCCAGGCAATCCGATAGATAGCAGTCATCGCACCCCGAGTGCAAGCCGTTCGTAGGCGAATGGATAAAAAAACCCAGCCGAAGCTGGGTTTTTTAACAAATACCAAACGCAAATTAATTGCTTGGCGTGGAGGGCGGGCCGATCCTGCGCACGACGTTGACAAGCAACGAGTAGCTGTCTTCGTTGTTGCCGATGTTGGCATCGGCAGTATCGGAAGAAACACCGGTGCCCACGATCAGGTTGGTAGATGCCATCGAGGCCGGTGCCGTGAATGTCAGCACGAACTCCGGACGATTGCCCACTGCAAGCGGACTGCTGTCGGTGATGTTGCAGAGGAAACGTGCCGTCGGGTAAGCACCATCAAGATTGCAGGTCCAACCCGCTGGCGCAGCGATTTTGAAGGCACTGGATGGCGCGTTGGTCGTGATGGCGACCGCGACGTTGCTGGCGGCATCGGGGCCGTAATTGTCGACAACGACATTGATACGGGCCTTGACGCCAACATTGACCGAAGACGGACCGCGTGCGCGGATGGCAAGGTTCGCGGTTTGCCCGATGATACTCACGGTGTCCGACGCAATATTGTTCGTGTTCGCCGTGTCGCTTTGATCGGCTGAGATCGCTGCACTGAGTGTCAGATCACTGGTCGGGAAGTTCGCCGCAACGGGAACCGCAACACTGAAGCTGGCATTGCCGGCCGCTGCAAAGCTTGTCGCCGAGCAATCGATCGTGGTGCTGGCGGCTGCCAACACCGGTGCGCCACAGGTCCAGCCTGCTGGTGCAATGACATTGACGCCACTGATCGCGGCATCCAGCACCATGCTGAGTTGGGCATTGTCGACTGCAACGGCTTGATCCAGATTATTTGCATCCACGGTGAATGTGGTGGTGTTGCCGGAATTCAGCGTGGCATCCGGGTTGCTTACGCTG
>Ga0209812_10001703_pt1 | contig 14535 bp, 10 predicted proteins | sample JI71714BDNA_FD_187502 | JGI IMG/M metagenome (GOLD analysis project Ga0209812, IMG submission 187502) | Wastewater effluent complex algal communities from Wisconsin, to seasonally profile nutrient transformation and Carbon sequestration -... | ecosystem: Engineered > WWTP > Effluent > Algae...
CCATAAATCCACATTATGCTTATCACTCAGAATGACCAGTTTTTCAATGCTGGTGGCACCTATTCCCCGTGTGGGATAGTTAATAACCCGTTTGATGGCTTCTTCATCTTTCGGGTTCAGTGCCAACCGGTAATAGGCCAGCAGGTCTTTAATTTCTTTGCGCTGGTAGAATGAAATCCCACCGTAAATGCGATAAGGAATATTCATTTTTCGTAGCGCCTCTTCCATGGAACGGCTCTGCGAATTGGTTCTGTATAAAATGGCAAAATCGCGGTTACCGGCCTGCGAAAGCATACGTTCCTCAAAAATAGATTGTGCAACCATTCGTCCTTCCTCATTATCGGTAAGGGCTTTAAATACGGCTATGCGCTCGCCGGTTTCATTATCGGTATAAACCGTTTTTTTGAGCTGGTGCTTATTTTTGGCAATAATGGTATTGGCACTTTCTACAATGGTTTTGGTGCTCCGGTAATTTTGTTCGAGTTTAAATGTTTTTAAATCCGGATAATCTCGTTCAAAATTCAGGATGTTTTGAATATTCGCCCCACGGAACGCATAAATGCTCTGTGCATCATCGCCTACCACGCAAAGGTTTTCGAATAAGGCGGCCAGTTTTTTTACAATCAGGTACTGGGCAAAATTGGTATCCTGGTACTCATCCACCATAATGTATTTGAAACGCTGCTGGTACTTGTATAAAATATCCGGAAAGCGTTCAAAAAGTTCGTAGGTTTTAAAGAGCAGATCATCGAAATCCATGGCACCCGATTTAAACAGGCGTTTTTGGTAATTGAGGTAAATTTCGCCCAGTTTGGGGCGGCCCGAAGCTACGTCATCAGCCACCAGGTCGTCCTTTTTGGCATAGGCCGTGGCCGAAATTAAGTTGTTTTTGGCCGATGAAATGCGGTTGTGCACAACGTTGGGCTTGTACACTTTTTCATCCAGGTTCATTTCTTTGATGATGGTGCGCAACAGACTCCGCGAGTCATCCGAATCATACACCGAAAAGTTTTGGGGGAAATTAAGTTTGTCGGCCTCAACTCTTAAAATCCGTGAAAAAATGGAGTGAAAGGTTCCCGTCCACAAGTTTTTGGCTTCGTGTTCGCCGGTAATTTTCGCAATACGCTCTTTCATTTCCTTGGCTGCCTTATTGGTAAAGGTCAGCGTGAGGATATTAAACGCATCGGCACCATTATTGAGGAGGTGTACGATGCGGTAGGTAATTACCCGGGTTTTTCCCGAGCCGGCACCGGCAATAATCATGCTGGGTCCGCTGATACATTCAACCGCCGCCCGCTGCGATGGATTTAATTCGTCTAAATAGCTCATACGTTCTCTGCAAAAGTCGCCTTTTTCGCTCAGATTCTGAAAAGGATTTCATTTTTCAGGTTTGTTTTTTTCAAGACCCACCGGCTAATTTTTGCTAATCCATTATATTCGTGATTTAATATTCGAAAATGAAAGTCTTTTATTCGTTTTTCTTCTTGCTTTTACTACCCGTATCTGGTTTTTCGCAGGAAGTGTTTTCTAAACTTGCAGATGATGTTTGCACCTGTATGCGGAAACAAAAGGCATTTGATAAATCAACTGAATCCATGCAGTTGGCCCTTGGTTTTTGTTTGTTAGAAAATGTGGGTACACATAAAGCTGCTCTCAAGAAAGTGGGGTATGAGACGGAAAGAACCGGGGATTTTGAAAAAATAAGTGAAAAAACGGGTGCCTATCTGGCTTTTCAGTGTCCGGAGGTTCTTTCAATGGTTTCAAAAATGTTGGAAGATGAAGATTCTGATTTCAGAGAAAAAGTAATGGAAAGGGTAGAAGAACGAAAAAGTACGGGTTCATCGTCTTTGAGATCGGATAGCTATAAGGGTGCTGTTGCCGGAGTTAAGCAGGATGATTTATTTCGCCTTTTACTCCGCTCAAATACCAGCGGTACGGTAGAATTTATTTGGCTCGAAAAATTTTATGGAGATGACCTGCTGATGGGGGAAGCTTCCATAAAAAAACTGCTGAACCGCAACGTAGAAGTTCAGTATGTAGAAAAGGAAATTTACAACCCCAAAACGGCTTCTTACCAAACGGTAAAATGCATCACCGGCCTGAGCTTGAATTAATACCGTTTAGAGATAATTAACAGGATTGGTATCGGTATTGCTTACCAAGAGGGTTAAGTCACCCAAAGCGGCACTTAACTTATCAGCAATAAGTTCTTTGGTGAACTGTTCACTTTCATAATGGCCTATATCGGCAAGGAGGATTCGGTTTTCGGCATCAAAAAATTCGTGATATTTTACATCTGCCGTAATATACACATCGGCACCGGCCGACAGGGCTGTTGGGAGCAGGAAGAACCCGGCACCGCCACATAACGCCACCTTGTTGATTTTTGACGGCTTTTTTCCCGCATATTTTATTACCCCGCAGCCAAAAACAGTTTTTATGCGCCGTAAAAAATCATCGGTATTTTCGGGCATACTTAGGTCGCCTACCAATCCGGCACCCACTTCCTGGTTGGTGTTTTCAAGGCGTATGATTTTGTAGTCAAATTCTTCGTAGGGATGTACTTTTTTAAGTGCCTGTAAAATGCCTTGCTGTAAGTGAGATGGAAACACAAATTCCAGCTTCATTTCGGGCTTGCTCATGTAATGGTCAATACTACCGATACTTGGGTTGGCTCCGGCTTTGGGTTTGAATCCGGCCGTGCCCTGTACGCCAAACCAGCCGTCGGCGTAATTTCCGATATTTCCGCCCCCGGCCTCAAAAACGGCCTGCTTAATTGGCTCAACGGCTTCTTCGGGACAGGCGGTTTCCAGTTTCATCAGTTTGCCGGTTGCCGGAGCCAGAATTTTAGTGTTTTTAAGCCCAATTTTTTCGGCAATTTTATGGTTTACGCCGCTGATTACATTATCTAAATTGGTATGGATGGCGTAAATCGCTACATCATTTTTTATGGCTTTTATGAGTGTGCGCTCCACGTAGTTTTTGCCGGTAAGGCTTTTGATGCCTGAAAACAGAATGGGATGATGGGCCACAATCACATTGCATTTATTGGCCAAAGCTTCATCCACAACCGATTCAATACAGTCTAAACTGATTAAAACGCCCGTAATTTCCATTTCAGAATGGCCGGTAAGCAAACGGCTGTTGTCGTATGCTTCCTGATAGGCGGGAGGTGCCCAGTTTTCAAGCTCCCGGATGAGTATTTTCAGCTTCATGCCGTAAAGATAACGATTACTTAAAATACCCCGTACGGGGGATGGATTTTATGAACCTGAAAACTTGCTATTCGTATCTTTGCAAACAAATTAGGACAATTATGGACGCTATGAAAAGAGAAATCAAATCAATGGAAGATATTCGTTTCATGGTTGACAGTTTTTACGCACTGGTGAGGGAAGATGAGTTAATCGGTCCCATTTTTAATGACCGTATAGGCGATAAATGGCCCGAGCACCTCGAAAAAATGTATCGCTTTTGGCAGTCTTTGCTGTTGCATGAACATACCTATCAGGGAGCCCCGTTTGTGCCACATGCAAGTATGCCCATTTTTGAAGCCCATTTTAACCGTTGGGTTGTTTTATTTGAGCAGAATATCAATACCCATTTTGAGGGTGAAATTGCGGCAGAGGCACTTGCCCGGGCAGCCAATATTGCCCGTATTTTTCATGCTAAACGTGAAGCCCTTCGCCATTAATTTCAATACATTCCATTTTGCCATTCATCCGGCTTATATTTGTATATGTTTAACTATCGTATCCTGTTGCTTTTTAGTTCCGCTATTTTGGGCCTGATTTTGCCTTCTTGTAATCTTTCTAAGCCTATCATTCATAAAGAATTTGAAAACTGGGAATCGCAAAAGGCGCCTTCCGAAAAACCCGTTTATTCGGTTTATCTCTCGGGTGACGGAGGTGAGCCGCTTCCCGATGGCACAGATCCTTACATCAAAGCCCTTAAAACAGAGTTGAATGCCTGTGATTCAAATGCCGCCTTGGTTTATTTGGGCGATAATATTTATCCCGCAGGTTTGCCCGGATATGCCGACCCCAAACGCAAAACGTATGAACAGGTGTTGAATGAGCAGATGGATGCCTACGCCCAGTTTAAGGGGAAAGTTTTTTGGGTGGCCGGAAACCACGATTGGGATGACGGACACGAAGAGGGGCTGGATAAACGCCTGAATCAGGAACGCTACATTGAGCAACAATCGGGACGCGGGAATATTTATTATCCGGACAGCGCCTGTCCCGGACCGGCTACGGTTATGCTGGACGATAATACGGTATTGGTGTTGTTGGATACCCAATGGTGGTTACATCAATTTGATAAACCGAAAGATAAGGCTTTGTGCGGGGTCTCAACCGAAGAGGAACTTACCCAATCGCTAAGGGCCGAATTTGATAAACACAAGGGGAAAACCATATTCGTTGCTGCCCACCATCCCATGGAAACCTGTGGCCCGCATGGAGGCAAATATCCCCTGCGCTCGCATTTTTTTCCCTTGCTTGAGTTTAACCGCAAACTATGGGTTCCCCTGCCCATTTTGGGCGGTATTTATGTTATTGCCCGTAAATCGGCCCGTTATATACAGGATACGCCCAATAAACATTACCGTCGTATGGTGAACGCATTCGAGGGCGTATTTGAGGAATATCCGGGAACTGTTTATGTAAACGGACACGACCATTCGCTACAGCTCATCCGTAAGAAAAAGGTAAATTACTTAACCAGCGGATCGGCAAGCCAGGCTTCACACGTGGTTCGCAAACCCTATTTGGATTTTGGACTGGCCGGCAACGGATATGTAAAAGTAAATCTGTATGCCAACGGTGAAAAATGGGCCGAATTTTATCAAACTTCGGAAACCGGCTCAGCGCTTGTTTTCCGGAAGAAACTGGATTAAATAGGTTTTAAAAAAAGTATAACAAAAAAGCCGTCTATTGGTAGCCGGCTTTTTTGTTATACTAAAGTAATGTATTATTTGGTTGTACCGGCCGGAACCACAAATTTGGCATCGGCTACGGGCATTGCCTGCACCGAAACCAATTCCTGATCCAGGATAATGTTTCCAGTGTAATCTTTCGATACAATTTTTACCGGTATTCCCTGAATTCCATTGCGCTGTAAAACGGCAAAAATGCCTTTTCCCAAAATAATGGCCGGAAAACTGGCTGAACTTACGCCCGTGGCATTACTTACCCAGCAATTAACGGTGGCATCCGGTGTTTGAATGAGGTATTCTTCGCAAGAAAATCCGGCATAAGTACCCTTGTTTCCGGTTGCTTCAACCGAGAATGCATCCGAAAAATCGGTTTTGGCAAATGCAGAATAGGGTACATCATAAACGGCTGTTCCGCCATCGGCTTGAGAAACCATTTTTACACCGCTTTGGCCTTTTACAAAATAAAGGCTCATGTTGGCATTTGCTTCTTTGGTAACCGAATTGATTTCGAGCATACTGTTTCCGCCTTTCACAAACCAGTTTACGGTTGAAGTTTCGGAAATTGTTTTGTTTTCGGCTTTAAAAGTAAGTACACCTTCAAAAGGAGCTTGGGCAAAAGCCTGACCCATGCAGGCTGTGATGGCAGATATAATTAATAACTTACGCATGATGATTCAGTATTTTAGTTACCCACCGTACCTTTTAGGTTCGATGTGGAATAGTTGTTATCAGGAATATTACATGTATTTCCATTGCGCTTGATGGCAAAGCCGGCAAGTCCGGGTGCCGGTGGCGGAACCGGAATGGGAATATTGATTCCGTTGAGCAGGTTGATGGTAATGGTACCGATGAACGGGATATTGATGTTAGCGCTGGCAGATAGTGTAAGCTGAAATACGCCTTGGGTGCCGGGAAATCCATATCCACCGCCGTTTCCTCCGGCTGTGTTCGGGTTGAGGCCGATGGTAACCGGCCCAAGCTGGATGGGAATAGGGAAATTCAAAATACCGCCGTCTCCGCCTACGCCAAACTGTCCGGCACTGCCGTTAATGCCCGGGGTATAATAGGAGATACCAATTACCGGACCCGAGTTTCCTCCCAATCCGCCAACACCGCCAAGCGGACCGCCGGCGCCACCGCCACCGCCGGAACCGATAAATATTCCAAAGTTGATATTCACCACCGGGATATTTTGGGTAAGCGCAAAAGCCATGGCATTTCCGCCGCCGCCGCCGCCATATATGTTAAAGTTATTTTGAACGGTGGCCGGAAGAGTGAGGTTTATGGCATTTCCACCATTAAAACCCGAACCGTTCGTACCTTGGGCCGGATTGTATGAAATACCACCGTTTCCGCCTTTTCCTAAAATGTTTCCGTTGTTTTCGATACCCACTAATGAGCCAACCGGAAGGTTACCCGTGGTGAAGGCCGGAGTAGCCGTATTATTGCTCGAAATTTCTACACCGGTACCCACAATGGCCAATACACAAATGGGCTGGTTGGTAGGTGCGTTGGGATAAGTGTTATACAAATCAACCGACATGTTATAATTCTGAACGCTGTTGTCCACATTAAGAATGTAGCAGGGTTCGATGGTAAGCGTAAAAAGGATATTGCTAAACTGGTTTCCGCAGAATGCCTGAATGATGATATTGTAGGTTCCGGCCGGCGCAAATGGCGTGGCATGGAACACAATATTGGTGGTGCCCGGCGGAGTAACCGGGTTTTGGGAGAAGCTTACCGTAACCCCAGGCGGAAGGGTGTTCAATACCCCAAATCCGACCGAAGTGGGAAGACCACTGGTTTGAACTACGTTCGCCGTAATCACTACAGAGTCTGAAATTACCCGGTCAATGGTATCTGCGGTTGCGCTCAGGTCAATATCAAAATAACAGGAAGAACAGTCTTCTTGGTATGAACGCAGCCAACACTGTCCGTTCCAAAATTCCAGCGTACTGTCTTCTACATTGAAAATGATCAAACCGTGGGCGGGTGCCGCAATTGCGTTTCGCTGCGCAAGGGTTAACCTGGGCGCCAGAAATCCCATACTGTCTGACTCTAAATCTAAAATGGCTGTGTTATCCGGCGTATTGGTCCCGATTCCCACATTCTGGGCCATCGAAACACCGAAAAGTCCGGCAGCAAAAATGGTAAGTAATAATTTTTTCATTGATCAATAAACTCAATTCGGGATAAAGTTAACTAAAAGTCCTATTCAGATAGGCTGCATGCCTCATTTTTTTTGCGACATTTTTGCATAGAAATCCCAATGAAACTGACTATTTGTCAGGATATAAAGCGGTTCTTGAAAAGCTTGAAAATTATACCCCTGTTAATCTGTACTTTATACATCTGTGATAGTTTTCGGCAATCCTTTTGAGTGGTACTGGTTGTACAAATTTAATAACAATGAACCTCGAAAAATTTACCATCAAAGCCCAGGAGATTCTTCAGGCTGCCCAGCAAAATGCCTTGGCACTCGATAATCCGAATATGGAAACTGCCCATATTATGCAGGCTTTGTTAAGAGAAGATAAGGAAGTGGTTCCGTTTTTACTTAAAAAACAACAAGCCAGTCCGGAGCAGATTGCCAAGCGGCTGGATGAAATGATAGCCACTTTTGCCAAAGCAGGCGGAAATATGCATGTTTCGCAGGATGCTGCGAAAGCAATTGCCAAAGCCCAGCATTTTGCCCAACAGAACGGGGATGAATTCGTGGCCCTTGAAATGTTGCTGTATGGTTTATTTGCCGTAAATGATCGTGTTTCGCAACTACTCAAAGACCAAGGTGTTACTGAAAAAGGGCTTCAGGCCGCTATTGCCGAACTCCGCAAGGGTTCTAAAGTTACGGGTGCAGGCTCTGAGGAAACGTATAATTCGCTTGAAAAATTTGCCCGCAATCTCAATCAGGCAGCTAAATCAGGAAAATTAGATCCGGTAATTGGCCGTGACGAAGAAATTCGCCGGGTATTGCATATCCTTTCCCGCCGTACCAAAAATAACCCCGTGCTCATTGGTGAGCCCGGGGTAGGTAAAACGGCTATTGCCGAAGGGTTGGCCCATCGTATCATCAAAGGGGATGTACCCGAAAACCTGAAATCAAAAACCATTTATGCGCTGGATATGGGCGCCCTGATTGCCGGTGCCAAATACAAAGGTGAATTTGAAGAACGGTTGAAATCGGTAGTGAAGGAGGTGCAGAGTGCCGATGGGGAAATTATTTTGTTTATAGATGAAATTCACACGCTGGTGGGTGCAGGAGGCGGCCAAGGTGCTATGGATGCGGCCAATATATTGAAGCCTGCCCTTGCCCGTGGTGAGTTAAGAGCCATCGGTGCAACCACCCTTGATGAATTCCAAAAGTATTTTGAGACCGATAAAGCCCTTGAACGCCGTTTCCAAAAGGTAAATGTGGATGAGCCTTCTACCGAGGATGCCATTTCTATTTTACGCGGGATCAAGGAAAAATACGAAACGCATCACAAAGTACGCATCAAAGATGAGGCCGTGGTGGCATCGGTAGAGTTTTCGCAACGCTATATAACCGACCGTTTTTTGCCCGATAAAGCCATTGACTTAATGGACGAGGCCTGCGCCAAACTCCGTATAGAAATTAACTCAAAACCCGAAGAACTGGATGCCGTTGAACGCGAAATATTCCGTCTGGAAATTGAACGTGAAGCCATTCGCAGGGAGGGAGATACCGATAAGGTAGATAAATTATCGAAAGATATTGCCGAACTCAGTGAAAAACGCAATGCCATCAATGCCCGCTGGACATCAGAAAAGGAGGTAGTAGAACAAATTCAGAAAACCAAGGCGGATATTGAAGAACTGAAATTTAAAGCCGAACAGGCCGAACGGGAAGGCGATTTTGGCAAAGTGGCTGAAATACGCTACGGCAGCATTCGCGAAGCAGAAGCCAAATTAGCCGAGGCACAGGCCAAGCTTTCGGAGATGCAGACCGATAACAAGTCGCTTATCAAAGAAGAGGTTACGGCCGAGGATATTGCCGATGTGGTTTCACGCTGGACAGGCATTCCGGTGAGTAAAATGTTGCAGAGTGAACGGGAAAAACTCCTGCACCTGGAGGATGAATTGCATAAACGGGTGGTTGGCCAGGAAGAGGCCATTGAAGCCGTTGCCGATGCCGTACGTAGAAACCGGGCCGGTTTGCAGGATCCTAAACGGCCCATCGGTTCGTTTATTTTTCTGGGAAGTACGGGTGTGGGAAAAACCGAATTGGCCAAAGCCTTAGCCGAATATCTGTTTGATAATGAGGATGCACTTACACGTATTGACATGAGTGAATATCAGGAAAAACATAGTGTTTCGCGCCTGGTGGGAGCGCCTCCCGGATATGTGGGTTACGATGAGGGCGGGCAGTTAACCGAGGCCGTGCGCCGTAAACCATACAGCGTGGTTTTGTTGGATGAAATTGAAAAAGCACACCCCGATGTATACAATATTCTGCTTCAGGTGCTGGATGACGGACGTTTGACCGATAATAAGGGTCGCGTGGCCAATTTCAAGAATACCATCATTATTCTTACCTCAAACCTTGGTTCACACATTATTCAGGATAATTATTCAGAAATCACACCAACCAATGAGGAAGAGATTTTGGCTAAAACCAAAACCGAAGTGTTTGATTTGCTCAGAAAATCATTGAGGCCGGAGTTTTTGAACCGAATTGACGAAACGATTCTCTTTACACCGTTGAGCAGGGATAACATTACCGACATCGTTCGCTTGCAGCTTAACGGCATTGCCACCATGCTTAAGGAAAACAATGGGGTAGAATTGCGGTTTACGGAAGATGCGCTTGACTGGCTGGCCCAGCTGGGTTATGATCCAACGTTTGGCGCCCGTCCGCTTAAACGTGTATTGCAAAAAAAGGTAATGAACGAGCTCTCTAAAATGATTTTGGCCGGCAAAATTGACAAGGATAAAACGATTATCATAGATCAGTTTGACGGGCAGATTGTATTCCGGAATGAATAAATAAATTGTAATAACAAATTGTTTAACCTTTAATATTTAAGACTTTTATAACATTTTGAAAAACTTTTTGGTACATGATTTGTTATGTATTAAGTATATTATACAATTAAAAATAGTTTTTTCATAGGTTAGGGTTAAGGGTTGACGGGATTCGCCCTCCAAAAGGCGAATCCCGTTTTTTAACTCGATTGGATAAAAGCGATTTTAAATTGTGATTGCAAATAAAATTAGGAAATAAATAACAAATTCGATAAATTTTTGGTACGGGATTTGTAATACTTAAGGTGTAAATAAATATAAGAATTAAAATATAGTTTTTTCATAGGTTAGGGTTAAGGGTTAACGGGATTCGCTCTCCAAAAAGCGGGTCCCGTTTTTTTGTTATCTACTGTTAAAACAAACATGACCTTTATAATTTTAGGAATACCCATTCGTTAACTTTAGCATAACTAAACCATTTACGTATGAAAAAACACATTCTTATCCTTCTTGCTTTTCCTTTTTATTCACTGGTTTTCAGTCAGTCCGTACCCAGTTATGTGGGTGATGCCGCATTAGAAATAAAAAATCCGGGTAAATTTTTATTGGATGAATTTGTACGGATCGAAGGCGGTAATTTTTTAATGCAGGGAAATGCAACCCATTCAATTCTTTCTAAACAGGTTACGATCAATTCCTTTTATATGCAAGACCGAGAAGTAACCAATTTATGGTATAAACTGTTTTTGTATGATATAGCTAGAAAAGACCCGGCAGAAGCACTTCGGATGATGCCGGATACAAGTGTTTGGGTAAGCGATTTTTCGTATTCCTACAATGAACCTTTGAAACACTTGTATTTTAGTCATAAAGCGTATAATAATTATCCCGTGGTGGGAGTGAATTATAAACAGGCGCTGGCTTTTGCGGCATGGGCAAATGAAAAACTCAAGGCTTATTTAACAACGCTGCCCGCAGCCAAACAGCTTGTGGGAGAGATTCGGCTACCCAATTCGGCCGAATGGCAGTATGCGGCTGCAGGTGGATTAAAACAAACTTGCTACGGATTAAAAAATGAAAGTAAAAATTTGCCCGACTGCACCGTATTTGGTTTGTATGACGATACAAAGAAAAAATTCAGGGCAAATTATAAAAATGATGACGGACTTTTCATTCTGGACGGACAGTTTCATACCGGTCCGGTAAAGTCATTTCCTTCTAATGCATACGGATTATATGATATGGTGGGCAATGTTTCGGAATGGGTTTCGGATGCGTTTGTTTTCTTTGAAAAATATGAGTCGCAATATAAGGAACAAAAATCATGGACTGAACCGAATGTATATACGGTAAGCGGCGGTTCTTGGTGCGATGATTATAAGAAACAGTATATCAATACCGTAAATCCGTTTCATGCTGATTCCGCTCATTCATACATTGGTTTTCGCCTTGCTGCATCTGTAAAGTGAACCTTTTTGTCTCGAATTTTAGGTATTGATTAACCTAGTTTTAACGGAAGTTTTTTATTCCGCGGTTTATCTTGCGGCATGAATCGGAATACGTTTAAACTTGAAGTTTTTTTTGGTTTTCTCCTGATTATCACAAATATATCAGTGCGCGGCCAAGTTGCTGTTCCGCCCGGAGAAGACAAAGAAGTAAAAGACAGTATTTATATCGCCCAAACCGAAGAAGTAAAGGGACGTGCCAAAGTCCTACACGCTGAACCCTTGTACATTGATTTAATTCGGGATTTGGGTGCCCGAAAAGGAGAACGCGAATGGAACGTAGGTCTCGGAATTACGGATAATCAAAACTTTGACCGATATACTGCCCTTGTTGAATATGAATGGGCACCGGTTGACCGCCTGGGTCTTGAGGTTGAACTGCCCTTTACCTTTGTTGCCCCGCAACGGGGAGTGAGTAAAGACAGTTTGCCGGGGAGTAAGTTGAACGGTATTAAAACCGCCATTCAGTGGAGTTTTTTCGTAAATGAAAAGGCAAAAACATCCATGGCACTTGGCTATATTAATGAATTGGAAATTAATTATTTTAAAAATTACCGCAAAGGACAATTCTTTATCGGAAATACCTATAATCCGTTTTTGGTGGCAGCAAAGCGATGGAAAAACAACTATCATACACTTATTTATACCGGTCCTTTATTAACCCAGCATTTTGGCGAGAATCGCCTGAGTTGGGTTTACCAGATCAATACCAGTTTTCATTACATGATAACGGGAACCCGCAATTTTGTTGGCGTTGAGTTTAATAAAGAGATTTATAAGAAAGATTTTGACATGATTATCCGTCCCCAGTTCAGGTTAGAAATATCCCAGCATTTTTTGATGGGTATAGTAGCCGGAGTGCCTATCAGCAGAGAAAACGAACGCTTTAGTGCATTTATGCGTTTAATTTATGAACCGCCGCATAAAACAAAATCAAAAAAGAAAATACATCACGGTTAGCACCACGTATTTTAATAGTCTCCTTCGGCAGGATCTTCTTTCAGCGTATGGGTGATGAAATTTTCCCATTTATCAAGCATAATGCTGAAACCTTCGGGAAGTTCAGAGTCAAACAACAGGTGCTTGCCGGTTCTGGGGTGTATAAAGCCCAATGTTTTGGCATGAAGTGCCTGACCCGGTATTAATCCGAAACAGTTTTGTACGAAATTTTTATAATTCGATGAATTCGGTCCTTTCAGTATGCGGTTTCCGTCGTAACGGTCATCGTTAAATACGGTGTGGCCGATGTGTTTCATATGTACCCGGATTTGATGGGTACGTCCGGTTTCCAGGATACATTCACACAAGGTAACATAACCAAAACGTTTCAATACCCGGTAATGGGTGATGGCGGGCTTTCCCTGAGTTCCGTCTGTGTACACTTTGAATATTTTCCGCTGCCTGTCATCACGGCCTATATTACCTTCAATGGTGCCCGAATCGGCTTCCACATTTCCCCAAACCAGAGTAATGTATTTACGGTCAACGGTTTTGTCATAAAACTGTTTGGCCAAAAAGGTCATGGCTTCTTCGTTCTTGGCAATCACCAGTAAACCGGAGGTATGCTTATCAATGCGGTGTACGAGTCCCGGACGGGGTGGTTCTCCATCGGGCGATTTACTGTTTTTTGAAACGGGTAAATTTTGAAAATGCCAGGAAAGTGCATTCACCAGGGTTCCGGTAAAGTTGCCCACTCCGGGATGCACCACCATGCCGGCTTTTTTATTTACGATGAGTAAATCCTGGTCTTCATACGTAATTTCAAGTGGAATATTTTCGGGAACCAAAAAGCGGTTCACCGGCGGAGCCGACATGACAATGGTAATCTCGTCGAGCGGTTTTACTTTGTAGTTTGATTTTACCGGTTTTCCGTTTACTCTCACCGAGCCGGCTTCAACGGCAATCTGAATGCGGTTACGGCTTTTGTTTTCCATCCGCGAGGTAAGAAAACGGTCAATGCGTATAAGGCTTTGACCCTTATCTACCGTAAGCCGGAAATGTTCGTATAATTCGTCGTTTTCCTCGTCTTCTAATCCTTCGCTTGGAATGTCAATCGGGAATAATGCCTCGTCTTCGTCTTTATCTGAATAATTCACCTTAGTTAGCAATAATCAATTTGTGAACGGAATACATGGCATTACTTTGTGCCTGGAAACGGGCAAAATAAATGCCGTTGCCTAATCCGCTTAAATCTAAGGTTCCTGCAAAATCACCCCTTTGTGTGCGTACAATTTTCCCGCTCATGTCAACCACGCTGATTTCCAAATCATTCGGCATGGAGCTGCTCAGTTCGTAATAAAACAATCCGCCCGAAGGGTTCGGGAATACGCGCACTTCGGTAATCACGGGTTCCGGCTCTTCTATGCTGATAAAGTCTTCCGCAGTAACCGGGGCACCCACTACCGGCCGAATCATAAAGCTGCCTTCATAGCCGGGTATATCGGCAAATGAAAACCATTCTCCGGTAGTTTTATAGAATATTTTATCGGCGTTATCCCAATTTTTATCAAAACCCACATTCATTTTAAATTGGGTATTTTGTCTCCATCCCACATAAAATTTACCTACCGGTAAGGCTACCGGCCGGTCTAAGATATAGGTGGTAAACATGTTGGGACCGAGGTTATTGTACTGCGGTTTGATAAAGGTTTGGGCATACAGGGTATCTTCTTCGGTGTCGTTCAGCGTTCTCCAGATGCGTATTTCAAAATTATTGTTTGAAATGTTGGGTTTTTGCGGATTGAAATAAAACTGCACGGCCCTGAGCGTATCCGCAAAATTCATTTCAAATTCATAAGCAATCTGTCCTACCGATCCCAGAAAGAATGAACCTTCGGCTTCTCCGTCGTCATAGGCAAAGAAATTGTAGAATGTCTGTTCACGGTAAATGGTATCGTTACCCGTATATAAATCATAAGCCAATGGTCCGCTTTGCGATTGCAGGTTCTGTACCACATGTCTTACGGTGAATTTACTGCTGTCTGGCAAAGGACAGCAAACGGGTTCAGAAACATCAAACAAATACGAAAACTCGGGAAGGCTGTGCCTAAAATAATCATGATATCCATTGCTTATAAACGGCTCAATGGCAGCGGTGTCATAAGGTCC
>Ga0209812_10001706_pt1 | contig 14525 bp, 16 predicted proteins | sample JI71714BDNA_FD_187502 | JGI IMG/M metagenome (GOLD analysis project Ga0209812, IMG submission 187502) | Wastewater effluent complex algal communities from Wisconsin, to seasonally profile nutrient transformation and Carbon sequestration -... | ecosystem: Engineered > WWTP > Effluent > Algae...
GATAACATCATTGTGCATCGTGAGCGCAATGAAAACATGACCCGCGAGCTGCTATTGCCGTAACTGGCAATATAAAGGACGCTATGCAATATCGCTCTATTATTCGTATATTGGGGATGCTGATTGCCATTTTCAGCATCACCATGGTACCACCTGCTTTGGTGGCGTATTGGTACAAAGATGGCGCTGGCGTTCCTTTTATCCTATCTTTTTTACTGTGTTTAGCGATGGGCTTTCTTATTTGGTATCCCAATCGAAAGTACCGTGACGAGCTAAAAGTACGCGATGGTTTTTTAATTGTCGTCTTGTTTTGGACGGTATTGGGTGCGGTGGGTGGGATCCCATTTGTGTTAGCCGAACGCCCTAATATGTCACTAGCGTCTGCAATGTTTGAAGCCTTTTCAGGCTTAACGACCACGGGTGCTACGGTATTAACGGGCATCGAATTGTTACCAAAAGCCATTTTGTATTATCGGCAACAGCTACAGTGGCTAGGCGGTATGGGGATCATTGTATTAGCTGTAGCTATTCTACCTCTGTTAGGGGTGGGGGGGATGCAGCTGTACCGTGCTGAAACGCCGGGGCCGGTCAAAGATAATAAAATGACACCGCGTATCGCTGATACTGCAAAGCACCTTTGGTATATTTATTTAGCCATTACCATCTTATGTGCTTTGGCGTTTTATTTGGCTGGCATGTCTATTTTCGACGCTATTTGCCATGCGTTTTCTACCGTTGCGATTGGTGGATTCTCTACCTATGATGCCAGTATTGGACATTTTGACAGTGCGACTATTAATCTTATTTGTGTGGTGTTTTTATTGATCAGTGCGGTTAATTTTCCACTGCATTTCGCAGCTATTCGTGGCAAGAGTGTAAGTACTTACTTACGCGATCCTGAGTTTAAAACCTTCCTAGGAATTCAAGCTGCTCTCATTTTGATATGTGTTTTTGTGTTATTACATACGCATGTTTATGAGCGCGGTTTAACGGCGCTGAACCATGCGGTGTTTCAGGCGGTTTCTATCTCTACGACAGCGGGTTTTGCCACTGACAGCTTTGCTAATTGGCCATTGTTTTTACCTATTTTGCTTATTTTTTCCAGTTTTATAGGAGGATGCGCAGGCTCTACGGGGGGCGGTATGAAGGTGGTTCGAGTGCTGTTACTCTTTAAACAGGGTACGCGTGAATTAAACCGTTTAGTGCATCCGCGTGCTGTTTACGCCATTAAATTAGGTCGTCGCCCCGTTGAAGATCGGATTGTGCAAGCGGTGTGGGGGTTTTTTGCTGCTTACGCACTGGTATTTGTGGTGATTATGTTGGCATTGATTTTTACTGGGCTGGATAACATTACGGCTTTCTCGGCAACGGCGGCATGTTTAAATAACTTGGGACCAGGACTAGGGGAGGTTGCTGCGCACTTTGGCAATATTCCCGATGCCAGTAAATGGATTTTAATTGTGGCGATGGTATTTGGCCGTTTAGAGATTTTTACGTTGTTGGTGCTATTTACTCCTGCCTTTTGGAAAGATTAACGTCACAGGTGTGCGTTAATCTTTGTATTAAGGCGCTTAGATGAAGATAGCGCTGACCTGAAAGAGTTTTTCTACTTCCATAATATGCTTTTTATCAACCATAAATAAAATAATATGATCATCTGTGGCAATCAGCGTATTGTCGTGAGCAATTAACACCTCATCGCCGCGGACAATGGCACCAATGGTTGTGCCTGGGGGTAATTTTATTTGGCCAATCGTTTTACCCACCACCTTGCTTGTGCTGCTATCACCATGTGCAATAGCTTCAATAGCTTCAGCGGCGCCTCGGCGTAGTGAATAGACGTTAACAATATCACCACGTCGAATATGCGTGAGAAGTGCGGATATGGTAGCTTGTTGCGGTGAAACCGCAATATCCACTTCGCCTCCTTGCAGTAAGTCAACGTAGGCGCCACGTTTAATCAGCACCATCGTTTTTTGGGCACCCATTCTCTTCGCAAGCATTGCTGACATGATATTGGCTTCGTCATCATTCGTAACGGCAATGAATACATCAATTTGCTCGATATTTTCTTCTTCAAGCAATTCAGGATCGGATGCATCCCCGACATAAACGACAGTATTATCTAGGCCACTGGATAAAAATTCCGCACGTTCTTTACTGCGTTCAATCAATTTTACGCTGTGTGTTTTCTCAAGGGCCCGAGCTAATCCAAACCCAACATTTCCCCCTCCTGCAATCATAATGCGGCGATAACTACGCTCCAGTTTTTGCAGTTCACTCATAACGGCACGAATATGCTTAGTGGCGGCAACAAAGAATACTTCGTCATCAGCTTCGATAATGGTTGTGCCAAGAGGTTTAATAGCTGTACCACGGCGATAAATCGCGGCTACGCGTGTTTCGATATGCGGCATGTGTTCTTTAAGCGCTGATAAAGCGTGCCCAACTAATAAGCCACCGTAATAAGCTCGAACTGCCACCAAGCTGACTTTACCTTCGGCAAATTCCACCACTTGCAGTGCGCCCGGATAATCGATTAATCGACGAATATAGTTGGTTACTAAGGCTTCCGGGGCAATAAAATGATCAACGGGCATGTCGTCTTTATGGAAGAGTTCATCACGATACTTTAAATATTGATTGGTGCGGATCCGGGCAATTTTTAAGGGGGTGTTGAACATGCTATAGGCGACCTGACACGCCACGATATTGACTTCATCGCTGTTGGTAACAGCCACCACCATATCGGCATCTTCAGCGCCAGCTTTGCGTAAAATGTCAGGATGAGAACCGTGCCCATACACCACTTGTAAGTCGAATCTGTCTTGCAGCGCGCGAAGTTTATCTAAGTTAGTATCAACGATAGTGATATCGTTTTGCTCGCCTACCAGGTTCTCTGCCAACGTTGCACCAACTTGTCCTGCACCCAGAATAATGATTTTCATAATCTGCCTTACGTCGTGATTTTTTTATGTAAAACGGCAAAGAAAAAACCATCTAAATCATGTTCACCGGGTAAAATTTGCCACGTCGTTGCGTTATTTGCTATCGAAATAGGGTGTAAGATGGCATCTGCTTGCTGCGATAAAAAAGCCTGAATTTGCTCACTATTTTCCGAAGGTAAAATACTGCACGTGGCATATAACAAGGTGCCACCCGGTTTAAGTAACGACCACGCTCGCCGTAAAATTTCAGACTGTAATGTTACCAACGGTGCGATATCCGATTTTTTACGTAGCCAACGTATATCAGGATGGCGGCGAATCACGCCAGTGGCCGAGCAGGGAACATCAAGTAAAATGCGATCAAATTGTTCGCCTTGCCACCAGTTAGCAGTATCAAGAACGTCAGCAGCCACAACACGTGCTTGTAAGGATAAACGGGCTAAATTATCGTGTACACGCGCTAAGCGTTTTTCATCACGATCCAGCGCGGTTAGGGTAATGTCTGGTGTTTGCTCTAGGATATGACAGGTTTTTCCACCAGGGGCACAGCAAGCATCTAGGACTACATCACCGGGTTGCGAGTCGAGTAATAGGGCGGCATGCTGAGCTGCGCCATCCTGTACCGAGAACCACCCTTCAGCATAACCAGGCAATAGCGTCACGTCTCGTGCTTGTTCAAGCTTAATCGCTACCGGTAAATGACTAAAGGGTTGGCTGTAGGCGATGTCTGCCGCAGCTAGTTCTGCCATAAAAGCCGTTGGGGTAATCTGTTGTTGATTAACGCGTAGCCAGAGTGGCGCCTTATGTTGATTGGCCTGTAAAATTATTTGCCATTGTTCAGGAAAGGCTTGTTGTATCGCGTCAATGATCCAGCCCGGATGGTTGTATTGCACAGCAAGGCTAGCGGATGAAAAATCAAATAGCGCCGATTGGCGCTGCACATTTCGTAACACACCATTGATCAGTTTGGTTAGGCTTTGGCCTTTTAAACTGCGCGCAGCTTCAACGGTTTCGCTGATAGCTGCATGGTCAGGAATGCGCATAAATTTTAATTGGTAGATCCCAACATAGATTAAAAACTGCAGTGGTCGCAGTTGTTTAATCAAAGGCTTACTCATCAAGTGTTGGCAAACTGTTTCGAGTTGCGGCAATGTACGCATCACACCAAAGCAGATTTCTTGCAATAACGCTTTATCAGGTGCGGATGCTAATTTTTGCTGAGCTTTAGGTAATACTTCTGAGAGAGACTTGCCTTGATCGACTACTAAGAAACAGGTTTCCGCGGCAAGTGCGCGTAATTGCGCGCTCATAATTGCTGCCCAGGTTTGAGCCACTCTGCACGGCCATTTAAAAAGTCTGCTGCTGACATGGGTTTTTTACCTGGAGGTTGAAGTTGAGTGATCATTAATACACCTTGGGCGCAGCTTATATAAATACCCGTTTTGTCAGTTTTCACAACCTGTCCAGACACAGTGTGTTGCTCTTCAATAACACGTGCGTGCCACACTTTCACCATACCTTGCGGCAGTTCAATATAACTGATTGGCCAAGGATTAAATGCGCGAATTTCACGTTCTAGTGCTGCTGCAGAGCGGGTAAAGTTTAAACGTGCTTCGTCTTTATGAAGCTTTTCAGCATAGTTAGCATGCTCATCGTTTTGTGCTTGCGCATTTCTTTGCAAAACAGGGAGTTGCGCTAAAGCTGTTACAAGTGCGTTTGGCCCTAAGGTTGCGAGCTTTTGATAAAGAGATGCGCTGGTATCTTCTGCCGTAATTGCGCAGCGAACATGGCTTAACATGGCGCCGGTGTCTAAGCCTTCGTCCATTTGCATAATTGTGATGCCGGTTTCGTGATCACCTGCCCAAATGGCTCTTTGGATGGGCGCCGCACCACGCCAACGTGGTAAGAGAGAACCATGCACATTAATACAGCCTAAACGAGGCGTTTCTAAGACCGCTTTTGGTAAGATTAGGCCGTATGCGACAACAATCATTAAATCGGCTTGTAATGCAGCTAACGCGAGTTGTGCAGGCTGTTTTTTAAGAGACTTAGGTTGATATACCGGAATATCATGGGTTTGTGCAAGCTGTTTTACTGGGCTTGGCTGAAGCTTTTGGCCGCGACCTGCCGGTCTGTCTGGTTGCGTATAAACAGCGATAACATCATAACCGCGTTCAAGCAAAGCCTGTAAGTGGCTTGCTGCAAAGTCCGGCGTACCGGCAAAAATAATACGTAAAGGTTGTGTCACGTTATATCCTGTTTACAGCGCGTGGCGCTCGGCAAGTTTAGCTTCTTTTTCAAGCTTTTTACGAATGCGATCACGTTTTAGGGGTGACAAGTAATCAATGAAAAGTTTGCCAATTAAATGGTCTAGCTCGTGTTGTAAACAAATAGCCAGTAAACCATCTGCCTGTAATTCAAACCATTTACCGTGTTTGTCTTGTGCTTTTACTGTGACATGCTTTGCCCGTGAAACGGATGCATAGTTCTGAGGTACTGATAAACATCCTTCTTCATAGCTGGTCTCGCCATCATGTGCGATAATCTCAGGATTGATAAACACCAATGGAGCGTTCCGCTCTTCTGACAGATCGATAACCACAACACGTAAATGCACGTTGACTTGTGTTGCGGCTAAACCAATACCATTTTCATCGTACATGGTATCAAGCATATCGTTAACCAGTTGTTGAATTTCGGGTGTCACTTCAGCGACAGGTTTTGCGATGGTACGCAAGCGATCATCGGGATAATGTAATACTTTTAAAACAGCCATAACACCTACAAAATTATGCTTTAATTAAACCACTGTGGTATGTTTTAATTTTAGCCATTATTGCGCGGCAATAACAGCTTAGTATGTAATAATTACGAAAAGTATAGGATTAAAGGACGCAGGCATGCTAAAAAAAATAACGTTGGTACTGGCAGCCTTAATAAGTTGTTTTGTTACAGCCGTTTTTGCCGATGTGTTAAAACTCAGAGCCGACGCGCCAGCTACCTATGTGGTAAAGCCTGGTGATACCCTTTGGGATATTTCGGGTTTGTATTTAAGTGAGCCTTGGTTATGGCCACAACTGTGGCAGGCCAACCCACAAGTGGCTAATCCACATTTAATTTATCCTGGTGATGTACTGTATTTGACTTATGACAGCGAGGGGCGTCCTCGTTTAACGGCAAATGCAGTAAATAATAAGCCTGCTGTTCGTCTATCGCCGCAAAGTAGGATGACGCATAAAAACCCTGATGCAATCGCCACCTTGCCATTGGGCATTATTCGGCCTTTTTTAACGTATGAACAAGCCTTATCGCAAGAGCAAATTGATGCGTTGCCTTACATTTTAGGCAGTAACACGGCTTCAAAAAGTGCAGCAGATACGCATACCTTATACGTGAATGCTGAATTAGTTGCAGGGGCAAGTTATGCAATATATCGCCAAGGTCGTCCTTATATTAATCCTGAAAATGGCGACGTGTTGGGCTATGAAACAAAACTGATTGCCAGTACACGTGCCGTTCTCGCGGGCTCGGCTAAAACGGATACTTCGGCATTAGTGCCAGCTTCATTAAACGTCCTTTCTGTAACACGAGAAATACGCCAAGGCGATAAAGTGATACCCGCTTATGATAATCAGGCGTTGCCTGCTTATTTTGTTATGACGAAACCCGAGCAGCCTGTTGATGGCGAAATTATTGCGGCGACGTCAGATCTTCGTGAATTTGCAAAAATGGACATTGTTGTTCTTAATCGTGGTCAAGCGCAGTTAGCTGCGGGGCACATGCTCGGTATTTATCGGCAATCTCCCACAGTCGTTGATGGTCGCGATGGACCTGTTTATTTAGAGGATGCCACGAAGCTGCAAAAAGTCTTGCGAGATTTTGGTGGTGAAGCCCTTGCAATGCCACGTGAGAAGGTAGGTGAGTTAATGGTGTTTAACGTTTCAGATAATGTCAGTTTTGCCATCGTTACACAGACGTCACGTCCGGTTCGAGTAGGCGATCAGATCGGTAATTTGTAATAGTTAACTAATAGGAGCTAGTGTGCGATGGACAATTTGCACAACTGGCTCGCTTTAGCGAGTGTAGGCCTCAGAGGTCAGCGGTACCGTAAGCTAAGTGAGCAGATGAGTTTGGCTGAGTTAGTATCGCTTCCAGCCAGTACCTTGCAACAAATCGGCTTAACGCAACGACAAGCACATGGGCTGAGCTATGAAGCTCATGTGTGGGTAGAGCAAGCCTTGGCTTGGCAAGCTGAAGCAACAGACCATCATCTTATCTGCTTTGATCATCAATATTATCCTCCTTTACTAAAGGAAACTCGTCAACCACCTTTAGTGTTGTTTATAAAAGGGGATCCAACCTTACTGGCCTTGCCACAAATCGCAATGGTGGGGAGCCGTTTGCCCACCCCTACTGGTCGCAAAGTAGCCCGACAGCTGGCAGCAGAGCTTACCCAAAATGGCATGATAGTTACCAGCGGTATGGCGCAAGGTATTGATAGTGAGTGTCATTTGGGAGCGTTACACGCAGGCGGCAAAACACTGGCGGTGCTTGGGCATGGCCTAAGGCAAATTTATCCAACGAGTAACAAGCGTCTAGCGGCTGATATTGCACAGGCTGGCGCCTTGATATCAGAGTATTTTCCAAATGTTCGTGCACGCGCAGAACATTTTCCTCAGCGTAATCGTATTGTGGTTGGTTTGAGTATTGGCACCTTAGTCGTAGAAGCAACCATAAAGAGTGGTTCGTTAATTAGTGCCAATTTAGCGGCTGAATACAACCGGGAAGTATTTGCGGTACCAGGCTCTTTTTACAACACTCAGGCGAGTGGCTGCCATCATCTTATTCAACAGGGGGCTAAACTTGTTACCGGTATCGCCGATATATTAGAAGAGCGCGCGTTGTTTGCTGATAACGGCATGAGGAGCAACAACGAAATAAATTTAACATTAGACTTGTGCACCCAACAGTTGTTGGATAACGTAGAAGACATACCTATATCAGTTGATGTGTTAGCTGAGCGGGTAGGCATGACAGTGACAGACGTTTCCATTATCTTACTTGAGTTAGAATTACTTGGTAAGATCGCAGTTGTACCCGGTGGTTACATTAAAGTGGGGAGTACCTGATTATGTTTGATATCCTCGTTTATCTATTCGAAAATTACCTTCATAACGAAGCTGATGTGTATGTTAACCATGCCGATCTGACCAAAGAGCTCAGTAAAGCCGGTTTTCATGATGATGATATTTTTCGTGCGTTAAAATGGCTCGATCGCTTATCTGCGTTACAAGAGAATCAGACTAAACCTTACTTATCAAAAGTTAGTAACAATGCTATCCGTATTTTAACGGCAGAAGAGTATCGCAAAATTGATACGGAGGGTCAGGGATTTTTAATGTTCTTAGAGCAAATTAATGTGCTTGATGCCACAACGCGAGAAATGGTTATTGATCGGGTAATGGACTTAGATAGCAACAGTATTAGCTTAGAAGATTTAAAATGGGTGGTTTTAATGGTGTTGTTTAATGTGCCTGGACGAGAAAACGCCTATGCACAGATGGAAGATTTACTGTTTGAACAACCTGAGGGACCACTACATTAACGTTTTTATCGTTCGCGCGTGTTTATGGCATGTGTTATTACGTTGTACATAAATGCTAACTTAAACTAACGACATTACACAGAACATCATGGTGTGCTCAGGCGGGGTACAGATAAGCTCTCTTACCCCGACCTTCTTGATGAAAGTACGTGAGCAAAGGTTCTCAAGTTGTTATGACAGATCATTCCCCTTTATTTTCCTTACCACAGCAAACTGAGCCTTGCCCGCTGTGTCAGAACCCTTTAGTTATTCGCTCAAGTAAGAATGGGCCATTTTTAGGATGTAGCACTTACCCAGAATGCCAATACAGCAAAGCGTTACATCAACATGAAAACAGCGTGGTTAAAATTTTAGAAGAAGAACCGTGTCCTGAGTGTGCAGCGCCGTTGGCGGTGAAGAACGGCCGCTTTGGTATGTTTATTGGTTGTACGCGGTATCCTATCTGTCATTTTATTGTACATGACGAGTCTCAATCCCTTAGTACTGTTAACTGCCCAAAATGTCGGAGTGGCCAGCTGACGGAGCGACTAAGTAAATACGGAAAAACGTTTTGGGGGTGTGATCAATACCCTGGATGTACTTTTTTGCTAAATGATTTACCGGTGGCAGGAACTTGCGAATATTGTGCTCATTCATTGCTGGTGCAGAAAAAAGCGGGACTTTTTTGCGCGGCAAAAGCGTGTCAACGCAAGCAAAACTCTGCATCAAGCGCTTGATACGTTTTTAAGTTGAAATTGCAGCCGCGATAACCGCAATTTCAATTCTTTGGTTTTAAACGTTGGAGTTAAATGCGTTGTAGCATTTGCTCCAGTTCAGGAAACGCTGCAACGGGGAGTTGATCAATCAGTTTTGCAAATAAGGCTTTTAATTCTGCATTACTATTTGCTGAAAGATTGATATGGCCCATTTTACGTCCTGCTCTTTTAGTTTTCCCATACCAATGTAACCCTAAGGCTGGCAACGCAAGAATAGAGGAAGGAACGACGTCTTCACCCAGAATATTGATCATCAAGGTAGGTCGGACTAACGTTGTGCTACCTAACGGTAAACCACAGACTGCCCGCAGATGATTAGCAAATTGGCAACAGTCAGCACCCTGTTGGGTCCAGTGGCCTGAGTTATGCACTCTAGGCGCAATTTCATTAACCAGCAGAGACCCTTGTACTTCGAAAAATTCAATTGCTAGCACGCCAACATAGTTCAGATGATTTGCTACTGCGGTAAACATCTCTTCAGCGTGTAACTGTAATGCCTGATCAACTGGACGAGCCAAAGAGACACTGAGTACGCCATTGACATGATGGTTCTCCGTTAATGGGTAAACTTTAATTTCCCCAGAGCTACTGCGAGCGCCGACTAAAGAAACTTCGCGTTCAAAGCGAATAAACTGTTCAGCGACGATGGCTTGTTTCGTATCTGCGGCTAAAAAGGCCGCGATTTGTTGCCAAATTAGTTTGGCATCATCAGCGCTTTTTAAACGCCATTGACCTTTACCATCATAGCCGGCCAGAGCACTTTTAAACACCAAGGGTAAGCCGAGCTCAGCAATCGCCTGGTTAAAATCAGCTTCTGATTTAATAACGCGGTAAGCGGCACTGGCTACACCTGCGCTTTCTAACAGGGCTTTTTCTAAGCGACGATCACCACCGGCTTTTATAGCGTCAGCGCCAGGTAAAAACTTACCACTTTGTTGGCATTGTTCTAATATCGGCAGAGGGATATGTTCAAACTCAGCGGTCACCACATCGGCTGCTGCCAACGCCTGAGCTAAACCACTACCCAGTTGTGTTTGAGTTAATGGATGAACAATAGTGTCAGTGTTGACATCATAAGCACTGATAGTGATATTTAGTGGGGCACCTGCCAGTGCCATCATTCTGGCCAGTTGCCCGGCGCCGAGAACTAAGACATTCATAGGGCTACCTGTGACGGATCGGGCTGGCTTAATACCATGTCAGTTTGTGCAGCGCGGAATGCATCAATTTTTGTTAATAAGTCAGCATTGCTGGTTGCTAAAATTTGCGCAGCGAGCAAGCCTGCATTCGCGGCACCGGCATCGCCAATAGCAAGGGTGCCAACGGCAACGCCTTTGGGCATCTGCACAATAGAAAGTAGCGAATCTAACCCTTTCAATGCTTTAGATTGCACTGGTACACCTAAAACCGGAAGGCTAGTAAAAGCAGCTGCCATGCCGGGTAAGTGTGCTGCACCACCTGCACCGGCAATAATCACTTTTAAGCCACGTTCTGCAGCACCAGAGGCGTAATCAGCCAATAACTGTGGTGTGCGATGAGCAGAAACCACTCTTGTTTCATAAGCAATGCCAAAACGGTCCAGCATATCTGCTGCATGTTTCATGGTAGGCCAGTCTGACGTTGACCCCATGATAATACCAACCTGCATAGTGGTTTCCTTTGTGAACTTGATGAAGTTGAAGGGCTAAAAGGTTATTATAACGCTCATCGGGTCATGAATAAACGTTTAGTGTCTTTGGCAAAGAAGGGTTTTAAGTGATTTCGCAAAAGCGCTGTAGCAAATAACAAGAATTAGACTTGAATTGCAGCATGAGCTGCTGCTGTTTTTACAAAACATTCTTCTGTTATTACAGGCGATAGGTTTTTATTCCCAGTGACAGTATATTAACCATATTACATTTGATGGGTTCTTATCGTCTCAATGTAATAATGGCAGTTCCGTTTTAGGAGTTTAGATGACAACACATTCAGCACAGCTAGATCAAGTACAGGCGTTTCTGATGGCGCTACAAGATCAAATTTGTCATCAATTAGAGCTCGCTGATGCTGGCGCTTTATTTGTAGAGGATGCTTGGCAACGGGCTGAAGGTGGTGGTGGCCGCAGTCGTGTTCTTACGAGCGGTAACGTATTTGAACAAGTCGGCGTTAATTACTCTCATGTGTATGGCGCACAAATGCCGGCGTCGGCCACAGCACATAGGCCTGAGCTTGCTGGGCGTAACTTTAATGCCTGCGGTGTCTCGTTGGTGATTCACCCGCACAATCCTTATCTACCGACTACCCATGCTAATGTGCGCTTTTTTATCGCTGAAAAAGAAGGAGAGGCGCCGGTCTGGTGGTTTGGTGGAGGCTTTGATCTCACGCCTTACTATCCGTTTGAAGAGGATGTCATTCATTGGCATCAAACGGCAAAAGAGGCCGTTGAGTCCTTTGGTGCCGAGTTCTATCCAAACTATAAAAAATGGTGTGACGACTATTTTTATTTAAAACACCGAAATGAAACCCGGGGTGTGGGTGGGTTATTTTTTGATGATTTAAATGCGCTAGGTTTTGAGCAAAGCTTTGCTTTAATGCAAGCCGTTGGCGAGGCTTTCACAAAAGCATATTTACCTATTGTCGCCAAACGTAAAGATACCCCATATGGCGAACGAGAGCGGCAGTTCCAGCTATATCGCCGAGGGCGTTATGTTGAGTTTAATTTGGTGTATGACCGTGGCACCTTATTTGGTTTGCAAAGTGGTGGTCGTACCGAGTCCATTTTAATGTCGATGCCGCCACTGGTGCGTTGGCAATATGGCTATCAGCCAGAAACGGGCAGTGCAGAGGCGCTCCTCTACGAGCGTTATCTTAAACCACAGGACTGGTTGCAAACTAAAACTAGCTAACAATTAATCATATGTGTCGCCAGTTGCCCAATTGACTGGCGAATGCCTTCCCGCAGTACTTTATGTTCTACGACTTCATCCAGCGCCTTATTCATACAAAACATCCACTCATCGCGTAGTTGTTCATTCACGGTAAAAGGCATATGGCGGGCCCGTAATCTAGGATGACCATATTTCTCTTCAAATAACGCAGGGCCACCCAGCCAACCGGATAAAAACTCAAAGAATTTTTGTCGAATAGTATCTAGCGGCAGAGGATGAATAGCATACAGCGCTTTCGCTTCGGGCGCAGTTTCCATAATATCGTAAAAGCGATTAGCCAGGGCTCTTACCGCTGTTTCGCCCCCCATTAATTGATAAGGCGTTTGTTCTGGTGTCGGATGTGCCTTGCTATTTGTGGTACTTTTATTAAAAATCATCTGTATTAACTTCTTAAAAGGCATTCTTGTGGACCGTTACGCTGTATTTGGTAATCCGATAGGACACTCAAAGTCTCCTTTTATACATCAGCACTTTGCTCTGCAAACCGCTGAATCATTGAGCTATGAGGCTATTCTAGCACCAGTAGATAGTTTTGCCGACAGTTGGCGTACCTTTGTTAGTCAAGGTGGCAAAGGCGCTAATGTTACCGTGCCGTTTAAAGAACAAGCCTTTGCACTGGCCGATGTTGTGTCTGAGCGAGCGCAACAAGCCGGCGCGGTTAATACGCTATATATAAATAGTGAAGGTAAGTTAGTAGGCGATAACACCGATGGTATTGGCTTGGTGCAGGATCTTGAGCGCCTTGGAGCAAAACTGACAAATGCCTCTATATTACTGCTGGGCGCGGGTGGCGCAAGTCGCGGGGTTGTGGGCCCACTATTACAGGCAGGAGTTGCGAAAATCGTTATCGCAAACCGCACAGTGGCAAAGGCGCAAGCTATTGCTGAGGCTTTTCCTGCATCAGTCATTGCTGCAAGCCTAGATGCTATTCCCGAACAGCCGTATCATTTGGTGATCAATGCCACTTCGTCAGGTTTAACTAACGAGCGACCAGCACTTGCCAGTAAGCATTTAATACACTGTCAGTTAGCGTATGACATGCTATATGGGGCTAAACCAACGGCATTTTTAAGTTGGTGTAAAGAGCAGGGTGTACCTGTGCAGGCAGATGGCTTGGGTATGTTAGTTGCGCAAGCGGCGGCGGCTTTTACTATTTGGCGTGGCAAGCAGCCAAATATTGAACCCGTACTTACCCTATTACAGGATCAGCTCCGCCGATGAATCAGCAGCTAATATTTAACAATGACTTTTACTATGAAAGAGATAAGGCGGCCATCGGTTTTAGTTGCCTAGTAGCAGGACTAAAAGTTTCTTGCTTTATACCTCTCGTTATCACCGACAATCCAGAGCAAGCATTATCCCAAGTAAAAGCCGAGGCCTTTACATGGGAAGATAAAGCGGAGTTGGCTATCTCTAAGGATAGTTATAATGAGTTTGGTGAAATCTGGCTTTAAACTTCTGCCAGATACTCATCTTTCAGTTGGACATAGTTTAACGCTGACTCTTTTAGAAAAGCCATTTCATGCTCTGTTAAAGGCCTTGCTTGTTTAGCGGGGCTGCCAACATATAAATAGCCACTGGCTAATCTCTTACCCGGTGGCACCAAACTACCGGCCCCGACAATTACATCGTCTTCTACTATTACATCATCCATCACAATAGCGCCCATACCAATTAAAATCCTATTACCGAGGGTGCAACCATGCAGCATAACTTTATGCCCCACAGTAACGTCCTCTCCAATAATGAGAGGCGAACCTACTGGTTTACCTTTACTTGGGCGAGATAAGTGCAGCACAGAACCATCTTGTATGTTTGTTCGTGCGCCTATGCGGATAAAGTTAACATCACCGCGGGCAGCTACTAAAGGCCAAATACTCACATCTGCGGCTAATTCGATATCGCCCACTAACACGCTGGAAGCATCAATATAGACTCCTGAGCCCAGCTTTGGGGTTTTCCCTTTATAAGTTCGTAACATCATATAATCCTCCTGTGTCGACATATTATGCAGCAAACGTGGGAAAAAGCTGCATTTCGCTGAAATTTTCTGCTAACAGCATAAAATGATAGGTTTTTCTTAAAAAGACGCTTGCACCATTTCTAAAACGCCCTATAATGCGCGCCATGCCACGGGGCGCTGCGCTAAACGAGAGTGAAGCAAGTCACCGGGTGAGAAAAACGAGTTGCAAAAATCTTTAAAAAGACGCTTGACAGCAAGTTTAAAATCACTAAAATGGCCGCCTCGCTTCAGGGTGCTAACGAAAGCCTCGAAAAGCGAAGTGAAGTT
>Ga0209812_10001707_pt1 | contig 14518 bp, 17 predicted proteins | sample JI71714BDNA_FD_187502 | JGI IMG/M metagenome (GOLD analysis project Ga0209812, IMG submission 187502) | Wastewater effluent complex algal communities from Wisconsin, to seasonally profile nutrient transformation and Carbon sequestration -... | ecosystem: Engineered > WWTP > Effluent > Algae...
CGTGGCGCGCACGGGTGGCGGCGCGAGCGAGCGCCAAGGCATAAGATCCTCCCCCTCCGGGGGAGGTGCCCGCAGGGCGGAGGGGGCTGCAAGGACTGCACTCGCCGCCCCCCCGTCACGCTTCGCGTGCCACCTCCCCCAAGGGGTGAGGAATTTACAGCTCGATCAGCGTATCGGGCAGTTCGTTCACATCATCGGGGCGGGGCGGCAGATGCTGGGCCAGCACGGCGCCGGCCCGCCCGATGGCATCGACCAGCCCATCGGCGGCACGGCCGGCCTTGATGCCGGCCACCAGCGCCGCGATGGTGGCACCCCAATCATCGGCGCTCACCAGTTTGAACACGGCGTCATCGGCGATCACTTCCGCCACATGCTCGGCCTCGTCCAGATAGAGCAGCACGCCGGTGCGGCCGGCGGTGGCGGTGAGGCCGCGGGCGCGGAACTGGGTCATGGCGGCATGGTGGACCCGGTCACGCCGCAGCCCGCGCGGGGTGAGAATGCGATCCAGCCGGGCAAAGCCGACCAGCGCCAGCGTGGCGAGGTACAGCAGCGCCTGCACGGCGGCAAAGGCTTCGATGCCGTGCGCCTCGCGGGTGGCGGCATCCAGACTGTCCCAATCCGGGAACAGCTGCGAGGGTGTCCAGCCCAGCAGCACGGCGGCAAAGGGCAGGATGAAAGCCGCCAGCACCGCCGAGGCCAGCATGGTGGCGGCATAGCGATGGGGCCGCGTGTTGATGATCACCACGATTTCCCCGGCGGTGGTGGCTTCGGCCGCGGCGATGGCCGCCGCGATGCGGGCGCGATCAGTGTCGTTGAACAGCATCACCAGTCTCCCGACGCGCCGCCGCCGCCGAAGCTGCCGCCGCCGCCCGAAAATCCGCCGAAACCACCGCCACCGCCGCCGCCCCAGCCGGAACTGCCCCGGCCGCTCCAGCTGCCGCCCACATCGGGGCCCCAGATGATCACCAGGCCACTGCGCCGCCCACGCGAACCGCGGCGGGTGGCAATGATGATCCACACCACGATGATGATCAGCCAGATCAGCGCGCCCCAGCCCGGCCGGTCGCCCTTTTCTGCCTTGCTGCTGGCGAGTTTTTCGGCGGCCGCCGCCTGTTCCTCGGGCGGCAGTTGCAGCAGGGCGATCATCTGGTCCACCCCGGCCTCAACCCCGCCGGGCAGATCGCCGGCCTTGAACGCCGGCACGATGGTACGGCGGATGATCTTGCTGGAGACGGCATCGGTGAGCGTGCCTTCGAGGCCATAGCCGACCTCGATGCGCAATTTGCGCTGCGCCGGCGCGATCAGCAGGATGGCGCCATTGTTCTGGCCCTTCTGGCCAATGCCCCAGGCGCGGCCCAGCTGATAGCCATATTCATCAATCTCATAGCCGCCCAGATCGGGCACGGTGGCCACCACCAGCTGGGTCCCGGTGGTGTCTTCCAGCGCCTTCAGCTTGGCATCCAGCCGCGCCACCGCGTCGGCCGGCAGCACGCCAGCCGCATCGGTGACCCGGCCGGCCAGCTTGGGAAATTCCGGCTGGGCAAAGGCCGGCGCCGCCAGTTGCAGCAGCAACAGCAGCGCCGACAGCCAGAAGGCCAGATTGGCCAGCCGGCGGACATTCCTGGTTTCGTTCATGGCGCGCCCCTTGCGGCCAGAGGGATGGGCCTAGAACTTCACCTCGGGTGCCTTGTCGGCATTCACGGTCGTGGCCTTGAACGGCGCGATCGGCTGCGCGCCATAAACCACCTTGGCGGTGATCAGTGCCGGGAAGGTGCGGATTTCCGTGTTATAATCCTGCACCGCCAGATTATAATCGCGGCGGGCCACGGCGATGCGGTTTTCGGTGCCTTCCAGCTGGCTTTGCAGCTGCAGGAACTGCTCATTGGATTTCAGATCCGGATATTTTTCCACCGTCACCAAAAGCCGGCCCAGCGATTGGCCGAGCGCACCCTGCGCCTGGTCAAAGGCCGCCAGCTGGGCAGGATCGGACAATTTGGTTGGGTCCACCGTCACCTGCGTGGCGCTGGCGCGGGCCTTGGTGACGCTTTCCAGCACATCCTTTTCCTGCGCGGCATAGCCCTTCACCGTGGCGACCAGATTGGGGATCAGATCGGCCCGGCGCTGATACTGGTTTTCCACATCGGCCCATTTGGCCTTCACGCCTTCTTCCTTGGCCGGGATGCTGTTCACACCGCAGCCGGACAATAGCAGCGCGGTGCCGGCCAGCGCGGCCAGCATGGCGGGGCGGCGAAGGTTGGAATTTGTATCGGCAGAGGTCACAGTCGTGTCTCCAGTTGCTGCGCCGGCTTGCGCTGTGCGGCCGGGCTCGTCAAAGTGCGAATATGCGCATGGCTCAAGATAGTGCGCTGTTGGAATTTACAAGGGGGCAAGCGGCCGTGTTGCAGGAATTCAAATCATTCATCATGCGCGGCAACGTGCTGGATCTGGCTGTCGCGGTGATCATCGGCGCGGCCTTTGGCAGCATCGTCACCGCCTTTACCGAAGATCTGGTGATGCCGATCGTGGGCCTGTTCACCGGCGGCATCGATTTCACCAGCCTGTTCGTGGTGCTGGGCGACGTTCCCGCCGATTACAAGGGCAGCCCCACCGATTACGAGGCGCTGAAGAAGGCCGGCGTGGCGCTGTTTGGCTATGGCAAATTCCTCACCGCGCTGATCAACTTCCTGATCATCGCCTTCGTGATCTTCGTGATGGTGAAAGCTGCCAACAAGGCGATGGCCCCGCCGCCGGCCGCCCCTGCCGAGCCGCCCGGCCCCACGGCATCGGAACTGCTGCTGGCCGAAATCCGTGACGAGCTGCGGAAAAACCGTCCTTGATCAACAGCCTGGCCGCATGGCTGGATCAGGTGCCGTTGCCGGCGGTACCGCTGGTGTTGCTGGCCATCTTCATGCTGGCGGCCGAACTGGGTTTTGCCTGCCACCGCCGCTATGGCGGGAAAGGCGGCGGCGAGGACGAGACGCAGGTGCTGTCCACCGCGCTGCTGGTGCTGGCGCTGCTGCTGGGCTTCACCTTTTCGATGGCGCTCGACCGCTATGACGAGCGCCGGCAACTGGTCGTGCAGGAAGCCAATGACATCGGCACGGCCTGGCTGCGCGCCGGGCTGGCGCCGGCGCCGCACGGCCCGGCCCTGCAGGATGCGTTGCGCGCCTATGCCGGCCTGCGCCAGACCAGCCCGCTGCCGGAAGAAACCGAAAAACTCGCCCGCGCCGCTGCCCAGCGCAATGAAGTGTGGCGGCTGACGGCGGCAACCCAGGCCATGCTGGATGGCCCGCGGGCGGTCAGCATGGTCAGCGCGGTCAATGCCGTGCTCGATACCGGCACGCAGCGCGAAAAGGCGGTGGCAGCGCGCGTGCCCGGCGAGGTGATATTGCTGCTGGTGCTGTTTGCTGCGGTCACCTGTTTCCTGCTTGGCTATGTGCTGGATGCGCATGGCCAGCGCCACCGGCTGGCATCGGGCATATTGTTTTTGTTGATGGGGCTGACAATGATGTTGATCCTGGATCTCGACCGGCCGGTGGATGGCGCCATATTGGTCGATCAGTCGGCGATGGCGGCGCTGGTCGCCAGCCTGCCGCCGGCGGTGGCACCATGAGGTCGGTGCTGATCCCACTGCTGTTGCTGCTGCTGGCCGGGTGCCAGAATGAACGGCGGCAATTGGGCCAGGCGCTGTCGGGCCAGCCGCCGGTGGTGGCCGGCAGCCTGATCGGGCGATGGGCAATGGCCGATCTGAATGGCGGCGGCGCCGTGGCCGGCGGCCTGCTGGAATTCAGCGCCGGCACGCTGGCTGGCACCGCCGGCTGCAACCGGCTGATGGGCAGTTGGCAGGAAAAGGGCGCGGTGCTGACCGTCGGGCCGCTGGCCGCCACCCGCATGGCCTGTGCGCCGGCGGCCATGCAGGCGGAACAGCGGGTGATGGCCCTTTTGGCAGCGCCGCTGAGGGTACAATATGATGGCAATGGCGGCGTCACGCTGATCGCTGCGGACGGCCGGCGGCTGCGGCTGGTGCCGGCCCTGCCGGAACCAGGTTGAATTCGATTGAAACAGGGCCCCAGTCGCTCATGCCGAGCTTGTCGAGGCACGCACCACGCTCGGTCAGTGCCTCGACAAGCTCGGCATGAGCGGGTTGGTGCGTGGTTCGCGGCCTAGGCCGCGACGCGATCGATCGACAGATCAGCCAGGCTGGTGGTGTCGAGGATATTGGCCGTCTGTTCGCGCACGACGAGCATCACCTTGCGAATGACGCAGGTGGTTTCCTCGAAACAGTCGGCACAGCGTTGATAGGCAGTGACCGACACGCATGGCACCAGCGCCAATGGCCCTTCGATCAGGCGGATGATCTCGCCAAAACTGATCTGGCCGGCCGGCCGGGCCAGGCGATAACCGCCCATCTTGCCGCGATAGCTGGTGACGAGGCCACCATTTTTCAGATCGAGCAATATGGCTTCCAGGAATTTGCGCGGCAATTTCTGATCGGCGGCGATGGCCGAAATCGGCACGGGTTCCAGCCCGCCCGAACGGGCGATGAAGATCAGGGCGCGCAGGGCATAGCGGGAGCGTTGGGTCAACATGACGGGCGTGTTATCCTATGCACCAGCAAGGGATTGGTGCCAAGCCATATACTGAACCAGCGAATTCGCGAGCCTTGCTGACAGATGGGAAATTTTCCCATTTCTTGGTCATAAAAACATTCACCCGTAATGCCGTTGTAACACAATGATTATCTAACATACTGATTTTATTGATCTGCATTTTTCCCAGACCAGTTGGCACGGCCGTTGCAATGTTGTTGGCATCGGCCGCCGGATGGTCCGGCGGCTGAAAAATGAGAAGAGGTCCCCCATGTTTGCTTCCATCCAGAATTTCAGCCGCAACCTGGTCGGCGCTGCCGGCACCCTGGTGTTCGCCGGCCTGTGCATCGCTGGTGCCACCACCCCGGCCAACGCGCAGATCGCTTATGGCGTCAACGAAAATGGCCATAAGGTCGCCTATGTTTCCTATGCTGACCTCGACCTGGACAGCAAGGCCGGCCGCGGCCGCCTGGAAAACCGCCTGCGCAATGCCAGCAAGGAAGTTTGCCACGGTTCGTCCAACGAACGCTCCGCCGCCGGCAACGAATATCGCTGCTATCAGGAAACCCTGCGCGCCACCCGTTCGGCCACCATGGCCGCGATCGAAGCCGAAAAGATCGGCGGCTGATCGATTGACCTGCCGGCAGGCATGGGCAGGGGCCGTCCTTGCCTGCCGAACCGGGCCAGGGATGCCAGACGCCCCCTCTGGCATCCCACCTGCCCGAAACCGCCGCACACTGCCCGCCCCCGGCAGCGTGCAGGCCAAGGCTCCCAAAATTGCTTTGATGCGCTTCCCACCCGCCCCTCGGGACGCATCATCACGGTGCCGCTCGGCGTTTGTCCCTCGAACGCCGGGCGGCACTTTCTTTTTTGGCGGCAACCGCCATGATGGCGGCCATGAAAATCATGCTGCTGGCCCTGCTGATGATGCTTGCCACCCCCGCTGCTGCGATGCGTACCCGTGATCTGGGCATCGCGCCCGGCCCGTTGCCCACCGGGGCAATGAACGCCATCACCGATGTGCCGGGCGTGGCTGTTGGCCAGGTGACGATCGACCGGGGTGACAGCATCCGCACCGGTGTCACCGCCATCCTGGCCCATGGCGGCAATCTCTTTGCTGACAAGGTGCCGGCGGCCATCCATGTCGCCAATGGCTTTGGCAAGCTGATGGGCTTGAGCCAGGTGCAGGAACTGGGCGAGATCGAAACGCCGATATTGCTGACCAACACGCTGAACGTGGCGGAGGCCGCCAGCGCCATCATCACCCACACGCTGGCGCAGCCCGGTAACGAAAGCGTGCGGTCGGTGAACGCGGTGGTGGGCGAAACCAATGATGGCGGGCTGAACGATATCCGCGCCCGCGCCGTCAGCCCGGCCGATGCATTGCGCGCCATCACCAGCGCCAGCACCGGCCCGGTGGCCGAAGGCGCCGTGGGCGCCGGGCGCGGCACCATTGCCTTTGGCTACAAGGGCGGCATCGGCACCTCATCGCGGCGCACGCCCGATGGCTTTACCGTGGGCGTGCTGGTTCAGAGCAATTATGGCGGCCGGCTGATCCTGGCCGGGGTGCCGATCCCGCCCCCGCCGGCCGCGAAACCGCCATCAGCCGATGGCTCGATCATGATCGTCGTGGCCACCGATGCCCCGTTGAGCGACCGCAATCTGCAGCGGCTGGCAGCGCGGGCCATGGTTGGCCTGTCGCGCACCGGCTCGGCCTTTTCCAACGGTTCCGGCGATTATTCCATCGCCTTTTCCGTCCACCCCGATGTGCGCCGCACCCCGGCGCGGCGGGAGGCGGTGACGGCCTATCCGGAGCTGAGCAACGAGGCGATGTCGCCGCTGTTCATCGCCGTGGCCGATGCCACCGAGGAGGCGATTGCCAGCAGCCTGTTGATGGCCAGCACGGTCGAAACCCGCGATCCGGCCACGGGCGCCCTGCGGCGCGTGCCGGCGCTGGATGCCGAAACGGTGCAGCGCGCGCTCAGCCGCCGCTGATCACAGCGCCCCCCAGCCGGCCAGCAGGGCGGCCGCGCCATCGGCGGCCAGCGTTTCAGCATCGCCCAGATAGGCATCATTCGCCAATGTGGCGATGCCGTGCACCAGCGCCCAGATGATGGCACCGGCCTGTTCGGCACTGACACCGCGCAGGCGGCCGGCCGCAGCCAGTTCGCCCAGCATGGCCGCCAGGCTCTGCCCCGGCCGGGCCGCGGCAAGGGCCAGATCGGGATAGGCCGACCGGTCTGCCAGCGCCGGGCTTTTCATCAGGCGATAGAGCGCGGGATGTTCGGCGACAAAGCGGACATAGGCGATGCTGCCGGCGACGATGCGATGCGCCGGATCACCGGTGGCAGCGGCAAGCGCCGCCATCTTTTCATCGTAAAGCTGATCAAAGCCCCGGGCGGCCACGGCCGCGACCAGCGCCGACCGATCCTTGAAATGGTGATAGGGCGCCATCGCTGAAACGCCAGTGGCGCGGGCGACGGCGCGCAGGGTCAGCGCCTCGACACCGTCCGCCTCCACAATGGCGCGGGCAGCGCTGACCAGGGCGGCCTTGAGATCGCCATCATAATGCCAGGCTGATTCGGGCTTCACCACTCCACCCTATCTTGACCGCGCCGCCGACGCAATTTATACGCCGTAAAGTTTACTGCGTAAGGATAGGTTATGAAAATCGTCATGACCGGCGGCAGCCGGGGAATCGGGGCCGAGGCGCTGCGCCACCTGCGCGCGCAGACCGATGCCCGCATCTGGCTGGGGGTCCGCGATGCCGCGCCGGCCGGCGTCGTCGGCCTGCCGCTGGATCTGGCCAGCCTGGCCAGCGTGGGCCGCTTTGCCGATGCGGTGATTGCCGAACTGGGCGGGGCCGGCATCGATGCGCTGGTGCTCAACGCCGGCGGACAGCGACCAACAGCAGCCAAACGCTCGACCGATGGCTTCGAACTGACCTTCGCGACCAACCATCTGGGCCATTTCCTGCTGTTGCAGCGTTTGTGGCCATATCTGGCCGATGGCGCCCGCGTGGTGATCACCAGCAGCGGCACCCACGATCCCGACGAACGCACCGGCCTGCCGCCGCCCCTTCACGCCAACGCCCATTGGCTGGCCCATCCGGCGAGCGACCCAGGGCTGGATGGCAACGCCATCACGGCTGGCCTGCGGGCCTATACCGCGTCCAAATTGTGCAATGTCATGACAGCGCTGGTGGCCGCCACCCAACCGGATGCCGCCGCGCGCGGCATCAGCGTGGTCGCCTATGACCCGGGCCTGACCCCGCAAACCGGCCTGGCCCGTGAGCAGATGTGGGTGGTGCGCGCGCTGATCTGGCCCTTGTTGCCGCTGATTGCGCCGTTCAGGCCCACCATGAACAGCCTGGCCGATGCCGGTCGCCACCTGGCGCTGCTGGCCAGCGATCTGCGCCCGCCGCCCGGCCGCGCCTATGCCTCGCTGCGCAAGGGCCGGCTGACCTGGCCCGATCCTTCGCATCTGGCGCGCGACGAGGCAGCCGCTGCTGCATTGTGGCACGACAGCCAGGCGCTTTGCGGCCTGACCGCCAGCTGATCAGCTGGCGCGGGCGCGTTCCCACAGGCCCACGGGTTCGGCGCGATAGACGGCCTCGCCATAAATGCCAAAGCCGCAGCGGCGGGCCACCGCAATACTGGCGGCATTGCCCGGATTGATCATGGCGACCGTGCGATCAAAGCGCGTGTCCGCCCAGTTCAGCGCGCAGGCGACCGCCTCGCTGGCATAGCCCTGGCCCTGGGCTTCAGGGTGAAAGGCCCAGGCCGCTTCCGGACAGCCAAATGGCTCCACGCCAGTGCGTTCGGCGTGCAGAAAACCCACATCGCCCAGATGCACATCGTCCCCCGGCCGGGTGACGGCCCACATGCCATAGCCCATCAGCTGCCAATGCCCGGCATAGCGCAGCAGGCGGTTCCAGCTGTCTTCCCGGTTGAACGGCTTGCCGCCGAAATGCGTCACCACCACCGGGTGTGACCACATGTCGACCAGCCGATCGAAATCATCGAGCCGGTGCGGCCGCAGGACAAGGCGTTCAGAGGTGAGGACGGGGGGCGCGGCCATTGCAACAGCTTAGCCAGCCCGGGACGCAAATTCCAGTGACGGCTTTTTGACAGGCTGTTGCCGGTGCGGCCGGGCGTGATAGCGATGGCGGGGTGATACGCCCTGCCCTGCCCGCCGATTTGCCGCTGCTGCCCGCCATCGAGGCGTCGGCCGCCAGCCTGTTTGCCGGCACCGCCATGGCGCATGTGATCGGCGGGGCGACCACGCCGCTGGACGCGCTGGAGCGTGGACTTGCCGGCGGCAGCCTGTGGGTGGCCGACGCTGCCGGGCCATGCGGCTTTCTGCTCGCGGCGGCCGAGGCCGGCTGGCTGCATATAGTGGAGCTTTCGGTGCAGCGCGACGCGCAAGGCCGGGGGCACGGCGCGGCGCTGTTGCAGGCCGCGATTGGCGCAGCGCCGGAGTTGGGTTGCCGGCACCTGTCGCTGACCACCGATCGATTGCTGGCGTGGAATGCGCCCTTCTATGCCCGACATGGCTTTGTGGAGCGGCTGGCCGATGATCCGGCCCTGCCCGATTGGCTGGCCGCGATGCCGGCGCGCGAGGCGGCGAGCGGGCTTGATCCGGCGCGGCGCTGCATCATGGTGCGCTGCGCATGAGCGAGCTTGATCAACTTGGCCATTGGTTGGCCACTCAGGGGCTGGCGCTGGCGCCCGATGCGCGGCTGGAGCGGCTGGGCGGCGGCATTGCCAACCGCAATGAAGGGGTGATGCTGGCGGGCGGTGCGGCGGTGCTGCGGCGGCCGCCGCCGGGTGTGCTGGCGGCCGGGGCCAGCGACATGGCGCGTGAAGCCCGCGTGCTGGCGGCGCTGGCGGCGCATTTTCCGCTGGTGCCGCGCCTGATTGCCTTTTGCGATGACGAGGCCGTGCTGGGGACGAAATTCCAGCTGATCGAACGGCGCGAGGGTGTGGCGATTGCCGGCAAATTGCCTCCCGAGACTGGTGATGGCCTGGCGCTGGTGGAGACCACGATTGCGGCGATGGTGGCGCTGCATGGGTTGGACCCGGTGGCGGTGGGGCTGGGCGATCTGGGCAAGCCCGAAGGCTTTTACGCGCGGCAGTTGAAGGGCTGGACAGCGCGGGCGCAGGCGGTGTGGCCGGGTGGGCTGCCCGGCGACGTGGCGGCGCTGATTGCAGCGCTGGGGGGCGCGGTGCCGGCCGAAACCGGCGCACCGGTGCTGCTGCACATGGATCTGAAGCCGGACAATCTGCTGGTTGATCCCGTCACGCTGCAGGCCCGCGCCATGATCGATTGGGACATGGCGACCCGCGGCCCGCGCGCCTTCGACCTGGCGGTGCTGCTGTCCTACTGGATCGAGCCGGGCGACCCCGATGATGTGAAGCCGCTGATGGCGGTGCCGTCGCTCACGCCGGGGTGGCCGGGGCGGCTGGCGGTGGCGGGGCGCTATCAGGCGATCAGCGGGGTTGCGGTGGGCGATCTGGTCTGGCCGCTGGCGCTGGCGCGCTTGCGGCTGGCGGTGGCGTGGATGCAGCTTTACCGAAAATGGCAGCGCGGCGAGATGGACGGCAGCCGCTATCAGGGGTTTGAGCCATTGGCGCAGGCGATCATCGCCCAGGCGCTGGCCGCGTACAGGAAAGGCGATTTGTGACCGATTTCACCCTGCCCGAAGACACCAAGGCGCTGGCCCGCCGTGTGCGCCAGTTCGTGATCGACAAGATCATTCCCTATGAACGCGACCCGCGCCTGACCCAGCATGGGCCCAATGATGATCTGCGCAGCGAGCTGGTGGCGCTGGCGCGGGCCGAGGGGCTGCTGACGCCGCAGGCGCCGGCCGAACTGGGCGGGATGGGCTTTGATCATGCCACCCAGGCGGCGGTGTTCGAGGCAGCGGGCTGGTCGACGCTGGGGCCGGTGGCGATGAATTGCGCGGCGCCGGATGAGGGCAACATGTATCTGCTCTCCCGCATCGCGCGGCCGGATCAGGTGAAGCAATATCTGCAACCGATGATCGATGGCGAGCGCCGCAGCGTGTTCGCCATGACCGAGCCGGACGGCGCCGGTAGCGACCCCGGCCAGTTGAAGACGCGCGCCGTGTACAACGGCAATGACTATGAGATTTCGGGCCTGAAATGGCTGATCACCGGGGCCAATGGCGCGAAGACCTGGATCATCATGGCCAATGTCGAGCCCAATGCGCATGGGCCCCACGGCCCCACATTGTTCCTGTGTGAAGGCGACACGCCGGGCATCAGCATCGAGCGGGTGATGGATTCGATGGACCGCAACTATGTCGAAGGCCATTGCGTGGTGCGGTTCGAGGGCTTGCGGCTGGGGCCGTCGCATCTGCTCGGCGAGATTGGCTCGGCCTTCCGCTATGCCCAGATGCGGCTGGCGCCGGCGCGGCTGACGCACTGCATGCGCTGGCTGGGCGCGGCGGCGCGGTGCCAGCATATCGCGCTGGAACATGCGCGGGTGCGAACCGCCTTTGGCAAGCCGCTGCTGGCGCATCAGGGCGTGAATTTCATGCTGGCCGACAATGAAATCGCCCTGCACCAGGCCCGGCTGGCCATCCGCCATGTCGCGTGGATGCTGGATCAGGGCATCCGCGCCCGCCACGAAAGCAGCATCGTCAAGGCAAGCGTGTCGGAGGATCTGTTCAAGGTGGCGGACCGCTGCGTGCAGATATTGGGCGGCATCGGCGTCACATCGGAAACCGTGGTGGAAATGATCTTCCGCGACATGCGCCCGTTCCGCCTGTATGATGGGCCTACCGAGGTGCACAAATTCGCCATCGCCACCCAGTTGGAGCGGCAGGGCAGCGCCTTCACCGATCCGGTGGGGTGGTGAGGCGCAAGGTTCGATTCCAGAACTTCGTCATGCTGAACTTGTTTCAGCATCCATGGGAGGACGGCCCCGCCATACGCGCCTTGCGGGTTCTGCATCCCATGGATCCTGAAACAAGTTCAGGATGACGAGTGCTATGCTTTGAAAGTGAGCCCCGTCGCTGCCGCCAGATCGGCCAGCGCCTGGGCTTCGCCGGTCACCTTGATGGCGTGCATGCCCAAGGCCGCCGCCGGTTTGCAGTTGATGCCGAGATCATCGAGATAGACGCAATCGGCCGGCGACACGCCCAGCGCCTCGCACATCATCAGGTAAATGCGCGGATCGGGTTTGCGTAAGCCGGCCTTGGCGCTTTCGATGACATGGTCAAACTCGGCCAATATATGCTTCACGCTCGGTCCCCAGCCAATGTCCTCTTCGCTGGCAACATTATTGGTGATGCACCCCGTCTTGAACGCCGCCTTGCAGGCCTTCAGCGCCGCGACCATGCCGGGCCGCACATCGCCGGCCAGCAGCGGCAGCACCTCACCGCCCGGCACATCATGGCCCAGCGCGAGCGCCTCGGCGCGGAATTCGGTGTCGAATTGCGCCGTGCTGATCTCGCTGCGCTCCAGCCGCGCCCAGGCGTTGCTGTCGGGATTGGTGGCGTTCACCGTGCGGATGAAGTTGGCCGGCAGGCCGCGCGCCGCCTCATAACGGGCGAAGGCTTCGAACGGGGAGGAGGTGATCACCCCGCCGAAATCGAAAATCACTGCCTTGACCATGGTGCGCTCTCCCTTGGCCTTGCTGTGCCCCAGCCGCCACGGGCGTGACAGCTGGGGTTTGCAACAGGCGGCACCCACAGATCCTCCCCCTCTGGGGGAGGTGCCCGCAGGGCGGAGGGGGCTTTTCAGGACGGCACGCGCCGCCCCCTCCGCCTCGCTTCGCTCGGCACCTCCCCCAGAGGGGGAGGATTTTGCTCAGCGCGCGAAGTAAAAGTCGTAGGCCGGGTTGGTCAGGAAGGGCTCCAGCCTGTCGGCCAGCACCAGGGTGCGGAACAGTTCGGCGGCCTCGACAAATTTGCCGGTGGCGAAGAAATTGTCCCCCACCTGGGCCTTGTAGACCGCCAGCTGCTCTTCGGTCACACGGGTGATCAGCGCCGCGTCCACCGCCTCGCCGCTCTCCAGCGCAGCACCGGCCTGTTTCCACTGCCACAATTGCGTGCGGCTGATTTCGGCGGTGGCGGCATCTTCCATCAGATTGTGCAGCGGCACAGCGCCCTGCCCGCGCAGCCAGGCCGCGATATAGCCGATGCCGACATTGATGTTGTTGGTCAGCCCCGCCAGCGTGCGGGTGCCTTCGGGCGGGGTGACGAGATCGGCCAGCGTCGCTTCGCCTTCCGGGATCACGTGCAGCTGGTTGGGCGTTGGCATCAGCCGGTCAAACACCTCGCGCGCCACCGAGACGAGGCCGGGGTGCGCGACCCAGGTGCCATCATGGCCCAGGGTTGCCTCACGCTCCTTGTCAGCCCGCACGGCGGCGAAGGCGGCCTGGTTGGCGGCTTCATCGTCCTTCACCGGGATGAAGGCGCTCATGCCGCCCATGGCGTGGGCTCCGCGGCGGTGGCACACCCGCACCACATGCGCGGCATAGGCGGCCATGAACGGCACCTTCATCGTCACCTGTGCCCGGTCGGGCAGCAGCTTGGTCGCGTCTTTCTGGAAGGTCTTGATATAGCTGAAGATATAATCCCAGCGGCCGCAGTTCAGCGCAGTGATGTGATCGCGCAGCTCATAAAGGATTTCCTCCGCCATGAAGGCGCCGGGCAGGGTTTCGATCAGCACGGTGGCGCGGATGGTGCCCAGCGGCAGGCCGGCCATGGATTGCGCGGTGATGAAGATATTGTTCCACAGCCGGGCTTCCAGGCTGTGCTGCAGCTTGGGCAGATAGAAATAGGGGCCGCTGCCCTTGGCCAGCAGCACCCGGGCATTGTGGAAGAAATAGAGGCCGAAATCGAAGATGGCGCCCGAAACCCGCTCGCCATCAACGATCATATGGGCTTCATCGAGATGCCAGCCGCGCGGGCGGCAGATCAGCACGGCGGTCTTGTCGTTCAGCTTGTAGCTCTTGCCCTTGTCTTCGAGGGCAATCGTGCCGGCCACCGCATCGCGCAGGTTGATCTGGCCCTGCACCATCACGTCCCAGGTGGGGGCCGAGGCGTCTTCGAGGCAGGCCATGAAGCATTGCGCGCCGCTGTTCAGCGCGTTGATCACCATCTTGCGGTCACACGGCCCGGTGATTTCCACCCGGCGATCGGCCAGATCGGCCGGGGCGGGGCGCACCTGCCAGCTGCGGTCATCGCGGATCGAGGCATATTCGGGTTCGAAACCGATGAAGCCTTCGTGGTTGATCCACTCCTGCCGCTGATCGCGGGCGCGCAGCAGGGCGAGGCGGGTGGGGTTATACATGCGGTGCAGTTGCGCCACGAAGGCCAGCGCCTCGGGCGACAGGATCGTCTCGTAACCGGGCTGCATGGCGCCCTTGATCTCGACGCCGCGCAGGGCAGGATGGCTGGTGATGGGGTTTGACACGGGCAAAAGGCCTTTCATTCATCGGTGAAGCGGAAGGGAGTGAGGCCACGCTGGCGTTCATCAAAGGCCAGGTGGGCATTGGCAGGCGGCAGGCCGCGCTGGCGGCAGGCGGCGCGGTGGCAGGCGGCGCAACCGGGGCCGATCGGCGCGGCGGGGCCATTGAGATCGATGCCGGCGCTCCACGACAAGGCGGGCGCATGGGCAATGGCGCAGCCGATGCCGATGGCAAAGCTGGGCCGGGCGCCGCCCCACGGCATGGCCGCGGTGCGCACGGTGCGCGCCAGGGTGAGGAAGCGTTGTCCATCTTCCAGCTCCACCAGCTGACGGCGGATTTCGCCCGGCCGGTCAAAGGCATGATAGACATGCCAGAGCGCGCAGCCGCCGGTGAGCGGCATGGGGGACGGGCCGGGCGCAAAGCGTTTGGAAATGGTGCCGGCACGATCGACGCGCAGGAAAAAGAACGGCACGCCGCGCGCGCCG
>Ga0209812_10001708_pt1 | contig 14505 bp, 14 predicted proteins | sample JI71714BDNA_FD_187502 | JGI IMG/M metagenome (GOLD analysis project Ga0209812, IMG submission 187502) | Wastewater effluent complex algal communities from Wisconsin, to seasonally profile nutrient transformation and Carbon sequestration -... | ecosystem: Engineered > WWTP > Effluent > Algae...
AAATGCTTTTTTAATGTAACATAATAAAAAAAAAAATAAAAAAGTATTAACAATTGATTATAGCTAAAGGATTATTACAAAAAAGTTAGTTTTTTTTATTTTAAAAAGCTAATTTATTTTTATACATTTATAAATAAATAAAGAAGGAGGAACGTTAGTTTATGTCTAAACAATTTTCTGTTTTAGCCGCAGGTATTGGTCGTCGTAAGGAAGCTACAGCACAAGTTAAATTAGTAGAAGGTTCGGGTCAATTTATCATTAACGGTTTACCAGCCACTGTTTATTTACAAGAAGATCCGCGTTCAATTTTAGCAATTGATGCTCCGTTAAAACAACTTCAAATGGATTATAATTCAGATCAAGATTTATTGTCAACTTTTGATACTATCGTTAAAGTTCAAGGTGGAGGAAAAATTGGTCAAGCTAATGCAATAAAATTAGGCGTAGCACGTGCTTTATGTGAATTTAAAGGCGAATATCGTAAATCATTAAAAGATAATGGTTTTTTAACACAAGATTCACGAATTAAAGAACGTCGTAAATATGGTTTAAAGAAAGCACGTAAAGCTTCACAATATCATAAACGTTAAGTTTTTTTAATTTTTGTTATAGGATATTTTTCTTGTTATTATTCTAGTTTTTTGTCTTTAAAAGTTTATAGTTTTTTTCTTTTTTATAAGGAAAAAACTATAAACTAGAAACTATAAAGTTAAATAGAAATTTTTTATAGTTTGAGTTGAATAAACTTTTAACATCGTTGTAGTTGTTAAAATTTTTTTTAATGTAAATTAATTATTTTTTATAAACATTTATAATTTTTATAGTATAGTAATAGTTTTGTTTTGTTACTTAAAGTCTAGTTTTTTCATTAGTAGTTAATAATGAGAGAGTCTTAAAAAGCAATGATTTTATTGTTATATTTGTCTAATTTTATTAAATTATTTTCGGTCATGAGTCCATAATCTTTATTTTTTACTAAAAAATAAAGATTAACTGTAATTTTGTTTATATTTATTTGCTATTCTAAAAAATATATTTTTTTTTATAATTTTAAGTCTAGTTAGTAATTATTAAAAAAGTAGAGTTTTTTCGTTGAGAGTTTTTTATAAAAACAGGTAAAAATTTTTTATTTTTTCTTTAAATATGTTAATCAATAAAACTTTAATGTTACAATCGAAAACAGAACTTATTTCAAATCCCATCATACTTTCATGTCGTGAATCGGTAATGGAACATAAAACGAGTTTTTACGGAAAATTTTATATTGGCCCATTAGAACTTGGTCAAGGTCTTACTTTAGCAAATGCCTTACGTCGTTCTTTACTTTCAGAATTAAGTGGGTTAGCAATTACATCGGTTGAAATAGAAGGTGTTAGTCATGAATATTCTACTTTAACTGGTGTACGTGAGTCAGTCTTAGATATTCTATTAAATTTAAAACAAGTTGTTTTAAAAGCAAAAAAATCTATAAAACGTCCGCAAACAGCTTATATTTATTGCCAAGGTCCAGGTGTTGTACGTGCGGGTGACATACTTATTCCATCAACAATTGAATGTGTTGATCCTGAACAATACATTGCAACGTTAAGCTCTGATGGAATTTTTAAAATAAAGTTGATAATTCGTCAAGGAAAGAATTATTTAGTACAAACCCCGATTTTAGAAGATTCAAATAGTTCTTTAACTTCATTAGTTTTAGATAAACAGCATGAATCTTTGAAATTTTTTTCTGGAGCCCAAAAAAAAGCTAAAACTATAAAACGTTTACAAAAAAAATATAAAACAAAAACTACCCTTTTTTCTGAAAAAAACTCTTTGCTTTCACTTCAAAATGATAATTTATTTCTTTCAAATTTAAACAATTTTGTATCGAGAAGTGCAGTAGTAAATACGGCATTGGAATATAAAATTTTCTTAAAAAATTTGTATTCTAAAGAAAAGGTAAACCTTGGTCAATTAGGAAATACTAAACAGAAAATGTTAGTTTTAAAAAATAAAAAAGTCTGCTTATTTACAGTTAAAAATTATCGTTCAATAAATAAAATTTTTGAAAATTCAAAAAATAAAAATTGGTTTATTAATTTATTTAAAAAACAAATTTTATATATTTTAGCTATAAAACTTTCAAAACTAAATGTTAATTCTTCGTTCAATGATAAGATAAATTCTTTATCAAAAAGTAAAACTTCCTTTGATAATTATGCTTTAATTTCAAATTTAATTAAGGTTGTTAAATATTTAGAAACTTATCCAGGAACTTATTGTTCAAATTTTAAATCTTTTCCACAGTTAGATTTTTACAGTTTATTTTCTTCATTACAAAATAAAGTTTCTTATACAAATAATACAAAGCCTTTATTTATAGACGCTGTTTTTATGCCTGTAACAAAAGTTAATTATATCTTAGAAGAAAGTAAACAAAAAGTTTTTAATGATATATATTTTAATATAAATAATCAGTTTTCTACTAATAATTCATCTAATTTTGAACAAAACGCCATGAAATCAATTTTTTTTGAACAAATTGAAACCAAAAAAAATTTAAAAACTGATTTTCTTCAAGTTTCGTCGAATAAAAACTTTGATTCTACATCTTTGAATCAACAATCAGAGGATTTATTTTTTGGTTCAAATTATTGGTCATTATTTTGTTTGGATTTAACTTCAAAAAATAAAGAAAATTTCTATTCTGAAGATCTTTTTGATCAATTTAATCAATCACCAAAAGATATTATTATTTTAGAAATTTGGACTAATGGTAGTATCTTACCGAGAACAGCTTTAAAACTTGCTACCAAAAATTTGACTAATCTTTTAATTAAATTTCAACATGCAAAAATTATGAAAAATAGTTTTTTTGAAAATAAAAAAATATATAGTAAAACAATTCAAAAATTATATGAAAAATATCAATATCCAAATTTAAAATAAATTTTGAAAATAGGCAAACGTAGAATGAAGATTCGAAAAGAAACCACATACCCGAATCCAACGTGTATGTGGTTTCTTTACTAGTAGTCAAGCGAAAAAGTTACTTTTTTTAATAATATGATGGTCTTAGTTTCGTTCCTTTTTCACTTTACTATTTGTCCTCTTGTTAGTGAAACGTGTATTGAAAAAGAAAATAGACCTTTTGAAGAGCTTTTTTATAAGGATATAGTGTATGTTTTACAATCGTTTATTCATTTTTTAAAATAATTCTTCTGCTTACTCATTTTTTTTAAGCTACACAGTAATTAGCTCATTTGTGAGATTTAACTTAAAGCAAATTTTCTTTATTTGCTTTTAAAACAAATTTTATTTTGAAGTTACTATCGGAAACTTTACATGTTTTTTTCATTGAATTTGTTTAGAAAAGTATTTTAAAGAAGAATTTCGAAAGGAGAAACACGTGTGTTTTTCCTGACTCAATTTTTAGTAAGGATAGGCAACCAACTTTAGAAAATTAATACTGAGTTTGTTGTCCCTCCTTCCGAAAAATTTGATTATTCTTTTAGAGAAAATAGGGTGGAAGAATAAAAATAATTGAGGATGATTTTTAAATTTTATAAAATTTTAATTAAAATGAATTCCGAAAATTTGATACGTCGTTATGTTATCACGGGTTCTCGTCGATTAAGTAATTTTTGGTGGGCTTCAGTAGTTTTTTTAGGTGCTTTTGGTTTTTTATGCACTGGTTTATCTAGTTATTTTGGAAAAAATTTGTTACCCTTTTTGCAAGTTCAAAATATTAGTTTCTTTCCACAAGGTCTAGTTATGTCTTTTTATGGAATTTTAGGTCTTTTATTAAGTATTTATTTATGGTTAACTATTATTTGGAATGTTGGCGGAGGTTTTAATGAATTTAATAAAAAATCCGGAAATATTCGTATTTTTCGTTGGGGATTCCCAGGTAAAGGACGTTGTATTGATATATCATATTCTTTAAAAGAAGTTGAAGCAATAAAAGTAGATTTAAAACAAGGAGTTAATCCTCAACGTACATTATATTTACGTGTAAAAGGAAAACGTGAAATTCCTTTAAGTCAAATTGGACAACCGTTAACGGTTGAAGAAGTTGAAAAACAAGCTGCTGAATTGGCGAAATTTTTACAAGTTTCAGTTGAAGGTTTATAAAGATTTGAAAAAAAACGTAAAAATTTTTTCTTGTAAAAAAGTATTTTAACGATTACTTTTTTAAAGTGTCTTATCGCGTTTCTTATTTAAAATAAGAAACGCGATAAGACACTTTAGTTTTCTGGTTTTTAATTTTTAAGTTAAAAAAAAGTTTTTCTAATAAATAGTTCTAGTAATTAAGCGTGTTTGGAAAATTGTGTGAACACTTTTTATCTTCCAAGGTTCTCTCGATTACTAATTATAAAATACAAAAAAAATATTCAATCATTATTCTATTGATTATAATTTTGGTTTTATTTTATTATTTGACAATTATTTTTAATTTACTATAATTTTTAAAAGAATTAAAAAAGTAAAATAAAAAAAGTGATAATTTAAACGAATAAAAAATTATTCGGTTGATAGACATTTATTAATGTATTTTTAAAAAATATACTAAACTTTAAAAAAGTTAAAGTTTAATTTATTCTTAAAAAAATATTATTAGTTAGAAAGGACAGAGCGGTTAAAAAGTAACAAAAAAAAATTATTTAATCTATAATTTGTATGGGTACAGTAGTTAGTCAGAAATTGGCAAAACAATTGCCAAAGCGTCGAAAATATAAAAATGTTCTTTCTTTAAAAGTAAAGAAAAAACGTAGTAAAAAAATTTTCAAAGAGAAAAAAAGGTGGAACATTAACATTACCTGTTATACCACCAAAATCGGTAATTATTCTTTTAAAATCAAGAAATAAAAAAATTTATGATCGTAAAATTATCGATTATAAAAACCGAAGTTTGTTACAAGAATATATTTATTTTACTGGAAAAATTATTCCAAGAAGAAAAACAGGAATAACAACTAAACAACAACGTTATTTAACAAAAGCAATTAAAACAGCCAGAATTTTAGGTTTATTACCATTTGTTAAAAAAGAAAAAGGATTTTTTAGATAATTTTAAAAACTCGTTTTCAAGAAAAAACTTAATAAATCGGTGTGTTTTAAATGTTGGTTTTGTCAAAGAATCTGAAGTTTATTAATTATTATTGGTCGGTTTCTTCGGATTTTGTCTTTTTTGTCTATAAAAGAAGCTGAGAATTATTCAAAGGAATCAGGTACATTTCAATAAACCTTTATTCATTTATGAATACAATTTCATAGTCTATAAAATTGTATTCATAAATGAATAAAGCAAGCTTTAAGAAAAGCTTCACTCACTAGTTTTATTGGGTAAAGCTTTTTGCCTTAAAAATAAAAGGCGTATGAGAAAAGCGAAGCTTAAAAGCTTCAAATTTTTCAAATTTAGTGAATAATAAAAGTAAACTTTTTTCGTTGTTCAAATATGGTAAACGATACAATAAGTGATATGTTAACACGTATCCGAAATGCTTCAATTGTTCGTAAAAAATCAGTTTTAATCCCTTATACAAAAATGAATTTAAAAATTGCTGAAATTTTAGAAAAAGAGGGGTACATTTTATCATTTGAATTAAATACTCAACAAAGTTTGAAACAAACAAACAAAATTTCAAATTTACGAATGCTTAAAATTTTTTTAAAATATTATAAAAAATATAAAACTAATTATTATAAATTAACTGTCATTAAAAATAAAAAAGCTTTAAGTGATTTTAAAAATTTAATTAAATTATTGAAAGGAAAACAAGGTAGTAAAAAAACACCTTGTATTACAAATTTAAAAAGAATTAGTAAACCAGGACTTCGTATTTATGTTAATCAAAAAGAATTACCTCGTGTATTAGCAGGTACTGGAATTTATATTCTTTCAACTTCAAAAGGTATTTTAACAGATCGTGAAGCACGTTTTCGTGGTATAGGTGGTGAAGTATTATGTAGTATTTGGTAAACTTTTATTCTAGAGTTTAAAAAACTAGAAAAAAAGTTTAGCTTTTTCGCTTTATTTGTCTTTAAATCTAGTAAGTTTATAAAAGAAAATTTTATCGTTCTAGTCAAATAAGATCAGGTCGCTAATTATAATTATTATTATAATTATTATTATAATTATAATTATAATTATAATTATTATTATTAACATACAAATCGTAAAGAAAAAGTTACGTAAGTAACAAAGAAGTAAATTATGTCAGGTAAACCAAACGAACGTCCTTTCTCTGATATTATTACTAGTATTCGATACTGGGTTATTCATAGCATCACAATTCCGTCTCTTTTTATTGCAGGTTGGTTATTTGTAAGTACAGGTTTAGCATATGATGTTTTTGGTAGTCCACGTCCAAATGAATATTTTACAGAAGAGCGTCAAGACGCGCCTTTAATTACAGATCGTTTTAATGCATTAGAACAAGTTAAACAATTATCACAACAATAATCAAATAATTAGTAAATAAAAAAATACATTTATAATAGCTTTGCTTTCAAATTTGTCTTTTTTTATTTACTAATTAATTACGTTAAAGCTTTTTATATAAAAAGCTTTAATTTAATTAAAGTTGTTCTTATAAAAATTAGTTTTTCATCTTTTTAATTATGTTGTTTTCCTAAAATAAAAAACGTTTTTTTATTTGAATTAGTTTTTATTTTGGGAAAATGAACATTTAAAATGTAAAAAGCTAGTCTAACCAAAAAACGTAAAAAAAATTGAAGAAACAAAAAAATATTCTTTGTTCAATTTATTTTTTTTTCTATAGTTTATATTATAGCAAAAGCTATAGCTTTAATTATTTTTGTATCTAGTGCTATAAATATTTGACCAAGAGGGAACATATAGCAATTGCCGCTAAAAGGCGAAAACTTATATTTTTTATGAGTTTTAATTTTGAAAATTTTATCTCAAATTTATCTTTTTGTTTGTTATTTATAACAATGTTAAGTTATTTTATTTCAATTGTTTTTCCAACAAATTCGAAATTATTGTTAAGTAGTAGAGTTAGTATGCTTTTTACTAATTTATCGCTTTTTAGTTTTTTAGCTTTTCGCTGGAAAGAATCAGGTCATTTCCCATTAAGCAATCTATATGAGTCATTAATCTTTTTATCTTGGAGTTTAACATTTATTCAGTTATGGTTAGAAAAGGATCAGAAAATTTTTTTTGTAAATTCTGCTAAATTACCATATGCACCCTTTTTAGGTGCACTCATAGCTCCAAGTTCACTACTTACATATGCTTTTGCTACATTTACTTTACCTCAAGAGATGCAAAAAACATCAGCTTTAGTTCCAGCATTACAATCAAATTGGTTAATTATGCATGTTACTATTATGATTTTAAGTTATGCTGTATTAATTTGTGGGTGTTTATTTTCAATAGCTTTTTTAATAATAACTCGTGGTCAAGAAATAAATTTAACTGGGAATAGTTTTGGTAATGAGTCTTTCATTATGGGTAAACAAGTATACGAAGATTCTTCAGGTGTGAAAGATTACTCAATGACTCCTTTGATAAATGACAAAGTAGAATTTTTTGGACAACAAGAAACAACAATACTTTCAACTAGTTCTTTAGAAACAAATTCTTCTAGTTCTTTAGAAACAAATTCTTCGTTTTCTAATTTGAATCCAGTTTTTTCTACTTTTTCTTTAACTATGGCAAGAAATTTAGATAACTATAGTTATCGTATTTTAGGAGTTGGTTTTCCTCTTTTAACTATAGGTATTTTATCTGGTTCTGTTTGGGCTAATGAAGCTTGGGGTTCTTATTGGAGTTGGGATCCTAAAGAAACTTGGGCATTATTAACATGGTTTGTTTTTGCAATTTATTTACATACACGTTTAACAAAAGGATGGCAAGGCAAGAAACCTGCATTGATAGCTTCTGTAGGTTTTATTGTTGTTTGGATCTGTTATATTGGGGTCAATTTATTAGGAAAAGGTTTACATAGTTATGGTTGGATCAATAATGTTTAATTAGTTTGAATTGTTTTTTACAAAATTTTATTTTTCATTTTTGGTTTAGCTGTTAATTCTTTTTCTTTTTCTTATAAAATAAAAAAAGAAAAAGAATTAACAGCTTGATTAAACTTTCTAAAATTTTAAACGCTTAGTTCATATAGTCTATAGAAAAAGTATTCATAATAAGAGAGATGGCTTAAAAATATATTTTTACGTTTTAATTTTTTGTTTACTTAACTAGTATAAAAAAATACTTTATTTTTGTTTTTTATTTAAAACTAAGCTATAATTTATTTTGAGGAAAGATGGCAGAGTGGTTGATTGCATCGGTTTTGAAAACCGACGTGGCCTTGCGGTCATCGGGGGTTCGACTCCCTCTCTTTCCGTATATAATGTCTTTAATATTTCTTTTGTTCTGAGTTGGTACTATTAATACGAAAAATTATAAAAAAGGAGGTTACATTCATGAATCCTATTATTGCTGCTGCTTCTGTTATTGCTGCTGGTTTAGCTGTTGGTTTAGCTGCTATTGGTCCTGGTATGGGTCAAGGTACAGCTGCTGGTTACGCGGTTGAAGGTATCGCTAGACAACCAGAAGCTGAAGGTAAAATTCGTGGTGCTCTTTTATTAAGTTTCGCATTCATGGAGTCTTTAACTATTTATGGTTTAGTTGTTGCTTTAGCTTTATTATTTGCTAACCCTTTTGCTGGTGCTTAATTTTTAGTAAGTAACGGAAATATTAATTATTGGATGATTATCCGACTCATTTATATTAAATGAGTCGGATAATCATCCAATTAATATTACATTGTTCTTTTTTTATTTTCCTTTTTACTTTATTCAAATTTGAATAAATAGACGTATATGTTAATACATGCCCACTCATATAATTTCTATGTTTTATTTTCTCTGTTAATCAATTTTTTGATAAGATAAAAAATTAAATTATTTTATTGTTATTTTATTGTTGCTAAGAAATTTCGCAAAGCGGTAATTTCTTTTTTTAGTTCAAAAAAAAAGAATAATAATTTTGAAAAACGTTTGAATGATTAAACAAACTTAGGAATAAACATAATTGTTTTAGATATTTTTCTAAAAAATAATAAAGAAATTAAGTTTTTACTAGAAAAATGCCAACTATTCAACAATTAGTAAAATCTGCTAGACAAAAATTAGTAAATAAAACAAAAGCACCTGCTTTAAAATCATGTCCACAACGTCGTGGTATTTGTTTACGAGTATACACAGTAACTCCGAAAAAACCGAATTCAGCTTTACGAAAAGTAGCTCGTGTTCGTCTAAGTTCTGGATTTGAAGTAACAGCTTATATTCCTGGAATTGGTCATAATTTACAAGAACATGCTGTTGTATTAGTTCGTGGTGGTCGTGTAAAAGATTTACCAGGTGTGCGTTACCATATAGTACGTGGAACATTAGATACAGCTGGGGTTAAGGGTCGTGTTCAAGGCCGATCAAAATATGGGGTAAAACGAGTTTCAGCTAAATCAGCTGGAAAGTCAAAGTAAGATTAGTTAACTAATATAATAAATTTATTAAGTTAGTTTAGTTTTAAAAATTAATTGTCTTTTTTGTTTAATATATGAAAAGAAAAAAAAAGTATAGAAATATTATTTATAGTTCAATAGTATGTTTTAAATCATTATTTAAAAAATAGCTATAAATATCATGAAATTTTTTCTTTTCTCCATTTTAAAATAGTTAAAAATTTTTTCTTATGGCGCGTAAAGGTGCTCCAAAAAAACGTGTATTATTACCAGATCCAATTTATAATAAGGTTTCCGTACATATGTTAGTAAATAGGATTTTAAAAAATGGTAAGAAATCTATAGCTTATAGAATTGTTTATAGTGTATTTAGAAAAATTTCTGATAATATGAATCAAAATCCGGTTGAAGTTTGGGAAAATGCATTAAATAATGTAAAACCGCGTGTAGAGGTAAAACCTCGTCGTCGAGCGGGTTCAATTCAGCAAGTGCCTCGTGTTATGCCTTCTTCTGAACGTGCTCGAGCAATTGCCATCCGTTGGATTGTAGCTGCTTGTCAAAAACGAGCAGGAAAAGATATGATTTCTAAATTATTTTCAGAAGTTACAGAAGCTGCAAATAAAAATGGAGCAGCATTCCGTAAAAAAGAAGAATTACATAAAATGGCGTTATCAAATTTAATGAATTCACGTAGACCTGATAAAATTGTTAAAGCTATCACAGAACAATCTGAAATGAATGAAGAAAATAATTTATATTAGATTATTTTTTAATTTAAAAAACAAAAATTTTTTGTAAATTTATAATTTTTTTTGCTTTTTTCGTAAGAAAATACCTAGACTATATTTTTCTAAAAAATTAGTTCGTGTCTTTTCAAATTCATTATAATGCATTTTTCGTTTTACTACTAGTGAAGCCATTTTTTTTGCAGTTCTTGAAAAATAACTAAAAAAAATATAATTGTTGAAATTTCTATGATTTTTACTATTAACAAAAAAAAAATAAATTATGACACAAAGGCTTTCAAAACTTTATTTTGAACAAATTAGTCCGAAATTAATGAAAAAATTTTCTTATAAAAATATTCATGAAGTACCCCGTATTGAAAAAATTGTAATTAATAGAGGTGTTGGAGAAGCAGCGCAAAGTAATAAAGTTTTAGAATCTTCTTTAAAAGAGTTAAATTTAATTTCTGGTCAAAAAGGGATTATTACTCGTTCAAAAAAAGCTATTGCTGGTTTTAAAATTCGTCAAAAAGTTCCTGTAGGTGTATTTGTGACTCTACGTGGCGATCGTATGTATAGTTTTTTAGATCGCTTAATTAATTTAGCATTCCCTCGTATTCGTGACTTTCAAGGTATAAATACTAAGAGTTTTGATAAATATGGAAATTATAGTTTAGGTTTAGAAGAACAATTAATGTTCCCAGAAATTGAATACGATAAAATTGATCAATTACGAGGAATGGATATTTCAATTGTAACAACTGCTCAGAATTCAGAAGAAGGATTAGCATTATTACAAGAATTTGGTCTACCATTTAAAGCATAATTTTAAAATTAGATACTAAGTTGGGACATTAAACCAATTTAGTATCTAATTTTAAACACAAATAAGAGTCAGAAATTTTAAAGTTGAAATCAAAATATTTTTTTCACTTCGAAGAATTATTTTTAAAAATGATTAATGTTATTTCCTAAAAGTGCGAATGGTAAGAATATCATCTGCATGTTCTGAATTTTCATTATTCATTGTTTCAATTTTTACAGTTATTTTTATGATTAAAAAATTACTAGTTTTAATTCATGCTTTAAATACTATTTTTTGGAATATAAAAATATAAAGCTGATATATGAAATAATAAACAATAAATTTAAAATAGAAAACTAAATTTATGAATATTTATACTGAAACAAACAAAAATACTGGTCGTATTATTCAAATTATTGGTCCTGTAGTAGATATTGCTTTCCCAGCAGGAAGTGTTCCTAACATTTACAATGCTGTTGTTATTAGTGGTAAAAATACAGCGGGTGCAGATATGCGTGTTACATGTGAAGTACAACAATTATTAGGTGATCGTTGTGTTCGAGCAGTAGCAATGAACCCAACAGAAGGTTTAATGCGTGGTATGGATGCAGTAGATACTGGAAAACCGTTAATGGTTCCAGTAGGAAAAACGACTTTAGGTCGTATTTTTAATGTTTTAGGTGAACCAGTAGATAATTTAGGTCCTGTAGAAACAGAACAAACATTACCAATTCACCGTCCTGCCCCTGCTTTTACAGACTTAGATACACGTTTAGCAATTTTTGAAACAGGTATTAAAGTTGTTGACTTATTAGCTCCTTACCGTCGTGGTGGTAAAATTGGTTTATTTGGTGGTGCTGGTGTAGGAAAAACAGTTTTAATTATGGAATTAATTAATAATATTGCTAAAGCACACGGTGGTGTATCTGTATTTGCAGGTGTTGGTGAACGTACACGTGAAGGTAACGATTTATATATGGAAATGAAAGAATCAGGTGTTATTAATGAATCTAATTTATCTGAATCAAAAGTAGCATTAGTATATGGTCAAATGAATGAACCACCTGGAGCTCGTATGCGTGTAGGTTTAACAGCTTTAACAATGGCTGAATATTTCCGTGATATCAACAAACAAGATGTATTATTATTTATTGATAATATTTTCCGTTTTGTTCAAGCAGGTTCAGAAGTATCAGCTTTATTAGGTCGTATGCCAAGTGCTGTAGGTTACCAACCGACTTTAGCTACAGAAATGGGTGGCTTACAAGAACGTATTACTTCAACAAAAGATGGATCTATTACATCTATTCAAGCAGTATATGTTCCAGCAGATGATTTAACAGATCCTGCTCCAGCAACAACATTTGCTCACTTAGATGCAACGACTGTATTATCTCGTGGTTTAGCTGCTAAAGGTATTTATCCAGCTGTAGATCCATTAGATTCTACATCTACTATGTTACAACCATGGATTGTAGGTGACGAACACTATGGTATTGCACAAAGAGTTAAACAAACATTACAACGTTATAAAGAGTTACAAGATATTATTGCTATTTTAGGTTTAGATGAATTATCTGAAGAAGATAGATTATTAGTAGCTCGTGCTCGTAAGATCGAGCGTTTCTTAAGCCAACCGTTCTTCGTTGCTGAGGTATTCACAGGTTCTCCGGGGAAATATGTGTCTCTAAGCGACTGTATTAAAGGATTCAACCAAATTCTTGGTGGCGAATATGACTCATTACCTGAACAAGCTTTCTACCTTGTAGGTGGTATTGAAGAAGCTATTGCTAAAGCAGCATCTCTTAACAAGTAATTATAAATCTTTACAAGTAATTAAACATTATTTGTAAATGATTTATTAATTAAAATTAATTCAATTTTAATTTATCTAAGCGTCGAACTCATGTATTGAATTCGACGTTTAGATAAATTAAATTTTTTTCTACTGTTAATTTATTTTTTAAGATTTTTAATCTTAGAAAATAAAAATCCGAAGAATTATTTTTTAAAATCATTACTTATTTTCTTCGTGAATTAGGAATATTTAAAATTGTTCGCCCTTTGGTCCATTACAATTGGAAATGCTGTAAATTTTGCAAGACGAATTCGTATAGGAAGTTAAATTGTTTACTCTAATAAATGAAAGTAATACTAATTTATGAATGAAATCATTGTCTCGAGTTTTTAGTTAAATGTAAAATAGACTAAAATATTCGAGCTAGATAAACAAAGAAACTTCTTTTATAATTTAATAAATTTATGTTTAATATGAATTCTTTATTTTTATTGGCTTCGCATGAAGGAGGGTTTGGTCTGAACGGGGATATTTTAGAAACAAATGTTATCAACTTAGCAGTAGTTGTAGGTGTTGTAGTATTTTTTGTTGGTCAAAATTTGACAGCAATTCTTGAAAATCGTCAACAAACTATTTTAAGTAACCTTCGTGAAGCAGAGCAAAGAGCTATTGAAGCTCGAGAAAAATTTACTAAAGCAAAACAACAATTAGAATTAGCTGAACAAAAAGCGAAACAAATTCGTGAAGAAGGAGTTTTAAAAGCTAATATGGAAAAAAATAATTGTTTAACTCAATATGAACAAGATTTAGCTCGTTTAGATGAATATAAACAAGAAACATTACAATTTTATCAACAAAAAGTATTTAGCCAACTTTATGTATCATTAGTTTCGAAAGCATTACAAAAAGTTAAACAAAAATTTGATAAACGTTTAGATAATCAATTCCATATTACTGTTAATAATTTTTTTATTGCTCGTTTTACAGAATATAACCCTTAAAAAACTTATTTTAAAAATAGCGCAGCGGTAGTTTTTAAAATAAGTTTTTAATCGATTAATTATATTTTAGTTTAAACTTTAGCTATGTCTTTTTTTTATTGGTGAGTTTATTTTTGAAAAGTTTCAAAAAATAAAATAGTTTTTTTTCCGAAAAGAAAATCCAATCAAAAAAACTGATTTGGATTTTCTTTTCGTATTATTGTAATTTCCAACAAATTTTTTTTTAACTTTTAATTTTTCATATTTTTTTAAAATATGAAAAAGATAAGTATAATTTAAAATAATTTAAATTTATAAATAAAATCTAAAATATGAAGATTTTTTATAAATTTAAATGGTGCTCAAAAAAAGCGCTTTTGCTATCAATAGAAAGTTTGATAGTTTTTTTTGTTAGAATGAGGAGTCTTTACTACTAATTTTTTTTTTGAAGTTCCTTTTTAAATTGTGTATTATGAAAAAACTAAGATTTAATATGGTTCTATTTTAAAAAATTATAATTTTTAAAGCTAAGTTTGAATAAAAAATTGCATTTAATTACTTTTATTATTTCCTGCAGCGTCTTTAAGTTTAAGTAGGATATAGATTCGTTTTTTTTTTTCGTTTATGTAATGAAAAAACAGCTATTTTTTTGACGAAAGCATAGTTTGAAAATTTAGTAAATAAAACACATAAACTAAAATAATCTTACGGCCTTATCAAAAGG
>Ga0209812_10001709_pt1 | contig 14502 bp, 11 predicted proteins | sample JI71714BDNA_FD_187502 | JGI IMG/M metagenome (GOLD analysis project Ga0209812, IMG submission 187502) | Wastewater effluent complex algal communities from Wisconsin, to seasonally profile nutrient transformation and Carbon sequestration -... | ecosystem: Engineered > WWTP > Effluent > Algae...
TGTTGAACACCAATCTAAGATCGTCCATTTTCTTAATATTTTGTAACTGTTTGCACAAATATCAAGTTTCTCGTCAGAGAATGTGGTATTGATCTTACAAAGTGTACTATTACCAATGAAGTTATGGTAGAATGTATCTATTAATGCATTCTGTGTACCAGATAAATTATCACACGTTTGCTGCCAAGTACCTGTAGCTACATTGTAACCTACTAAGTTTCCAGCAACACAACCTGGTAATGAAGCTCCAGCTAAAGTCGGAGTTCCTACACGGTAACCTCTTACAAAACCTCTGATGTTAATAGCATTAGGAATGTAAGGTCCACCTGTTTCTTCTGGATCTGGATAATTGTTATTGTTGGTATCCCAGTCACTACCGAATGGTACATTTTGAACTGTTTTGTGTGGATTCCAAGCCCAACCACCATCACACTCTAAGTGAGGTCTGTTGCCTGCTGTTCCATCATAATTCTTAGGGAATCTGATAGAATCTAGTGTGATTCTGCTATAATAGATAGTTCTAGCACAGATCAAAGACAAGTTATTGCTTGCATCTTTTGCTTGGTATCTAATGGTTCTAACAGCTCTAAGTACATCTGTACATGGAAGCTCAGTAGTAACGTCTGATAACGTCGTCACTGGTACAACTCCATTACAATTGTCAGTAGCTATAGGTGCGGTAAAAACGCGCGGATCATAACAACTAACTGTGATTGGCGCAGGACAAGCAATGATTGGAGCCAATTTGTCTTCAATCTTGATAGTTCCCCAGCATGAGTTGGCACCTAACCACACTCTTACAGTCAAAGTTTGACCTACGTTAGAAGATGATACCCAGTTGTTTCCTGAGTATCCTACAGGTGGTTGAAGTGGCTGTCCATTCAAACCAAGAACCTGAACGACGTAAAGACAATTGCCAGGGAGACCATTGCCTTCCAGCATCATGTCTGGCGTTATTTCGACGATACAGTCCTCGTCCATTGATACTTGCACAAGGTTGTTACACGCCAATGGGCATTGTGACTGAGCTTGCATTCCCGAGTACCAGAGAGTCAGCACCGCTGACAATATACTCATTTTGATAAACCTACCAAAACCAGTACGTTTTGTAAATGTAAATTTCTCCGATTTCATGAGACAATTTGATTTAAGTTATAAACTAAAAATGATTCCAAATTCTTCTCAGACTTACGAAAGGGAAAATACTGTTGCTACTGTTAATGAATAAAGGCAAGGGGATGCCTTGAAAAATGGATTATTTATTGTTAAGACAAAAACTATACCAATTGATGATCAACTGAAAATTTAATTAAATTTGCTGTATTGTTTACACCGAATTTTTTCATGATTCGTTTTCTGTGTGCCGATACAGTTTGATCACTTATGAATAGCTCTTCTGCTATTGTTTTGTTATTCTTAAACTGGACAATGTAAGTCAAGATTTCCTTTTCTCTTTTTGTCAGTTTCTGCTTTAGTAAAAATCTATCTTCATAGACTTTTATCTTCTTTGATGCGGTATTTGGTTGGTTTACAAATTCAGGTGAAATTCTAATACCATCTGCCATGTAGGTTTTACCTTCCATTACCATATCTATACACTGGATTAATTCTATGGAATTGTTTGATTTTAAAACATATCCATCTGCTCCTTGCAAAAATGCTTCGCGCACCATTTGCGGTTCGCCATAATTACTTAATACGATGACTCTTACATTTGGATTGACTTTCTTTAGTTCAGAAATATAAGTCGATCCGCTGTTTTCAGCCATAGCTAATTCCATGATCAATAGATCTATAGGAAAAGCTACCATTCTATTAAGTTCTTCAAGACTGTAAGCGATACCCACTATCTTTATAGGTGGATATTTCATTTCAGTCAGTATGGCTTGTATTCCCTCTGCAAACATTTTCTGATGATCAGCTATTACAGCTCTCGTGGCCATGTGACATTATTCTTAAGTTAAAAAATAAAAATTGTATCTATAATAATCCATCTCAATACAAATCAAATAAGATGCCAAAACAGAACACCTGTTTTTGAAATCTAAAATTTTCATTTGAGTAACAATTTAATTATTGTCCCTAATTTTATCAAATATCACATTAATAAGTAGTTATACTTTTGCATTTTGTTTAATATGTTGTGTAATATTTTTTTGAATATTTTTATAGAATTTCCCCTATGCCCTAGTCCTAGGGATGAATGTAAAAGATATAAGAAGGTAAATATGGTAGCTCTTACAGATTAATCAATGGGTATATGGTGGAATTTGGCCATCATTTAACCAAAATAATGCGGGTTTAATAGATAATTGAAAATGTAGTTAAATCTCCGGTAAATGAGATTGAAGGGTCAGTTTAATATCAACACACCATTTGATTATAAAATAATAAAAATGCTATGAATGGTTGCCCATTTCTTTTTTGTAGATTGGATTGTCTTTCAGACTTCTGTATTTTTCTAGTAGCTTTAAAGCATTTGTTCCATGGTCATAGTAGTCTTCTACAAACTTCTTGGCAGATTGTCCTAACTGTAATGTATTAATTTTACCACTTTTTACAGCAGAAATTTGCTCTATAAACGCGCTAGGGTCATCAGCTATTAATATTTGATCACCATGTACCGCATCAATGCCTTCTTTGCCTAACGTAGTGGTAATGACCACTTTACCAAGCGCCATTCCTTCCAAAATCTTTACCCTCATACCACTTCCAGAAAATAATGGGACGACCATCATACCGTGATTACTCACAAATTCAATGGCATCTGCTACCTCACCATGAATGATGACGTTTTCAATTTGTTTATTCAGAAGTGACTCAGGTGTATTTCTGCCTGCAATATGGAATTTAATATCAGGAAACTTTTTATGCAAATCAGGCCACACATTATCCAAAAACCACAATAATCCTTCCATATTAGGCATCCAATCTAAAGCACCTATAAAACAAATGTCTTTGGATTGATTGGTTTTGCTGATTCTTGTATAATTTTTAAGATCTAACCCAATTGGAGACGATATTGCACCATTTTTATATCCCAAAGCTTTAAATTTCTTGAGATCTCGGTCAGATACCGCTATTAAGTAATCGTACTTATTAAGATGGTTTAATTCGTATCTTTTTAATTTATGGGTCAAATATCTGAGATACCATTTTTTAGGCAGAAACTTAGTGTTTTTAGAAATCCTTTCCCAAATTTCAAACTCGACATTGTGTGCACGCATGGTAATAAGTGCATTAGAATGCTCTTTGATCACATCTATATAAGGTGCAAGGTACAACGTCTCCAATTGCACCACATCGTAATCATTAGTAGATAGTAGCTGTATCAGCTTGTCTCTAAATTCTGTACTCACAAATCTACTTACATGATAGGAGTCCTTAGAAAACAAATTTTTAAATGCATCTAGCCAATTAACTGTATTGTCTAGGTCAGTGACATGGATTTCTTTGTAGTGATTAAAATCAACCGGCAATTCTTTCAAATCTGTAAAATGCTTAGTAGTATTCATACTCAACAATGATATCTCACAACCAAGGTTGTGAAGCGCATTGCTAAGATACGTTACTGCTATGGATTCCCCGTCTTTTAATGGATAAGGGAACTTTTTACACAATTGAAGGATCTTCATAAACTATATTAGATATCGTTTCGAACTATTCGGGCGCCAAAGGTAACCAAATAATATATAAATTACATTCTTTGGTACTTAATTTTGACAACCTATTTGCTTTAATGAATGAATGATTAAATATGCTTTTAAAACTTTTGATTCGTTTCTTTTATTGTGAAAAGTGTTAACAAAATATTAATAAATGATGTATATGATTTTTGTTTTTGTATAAGATATTGATAATCTATATCTTTTATTTCACAAATTCAAAAAAGAAAAAACGCTTTGTTTCAAATATATGATAGCCGATGTATGATTACGAGCGTTATTAAACGTCCTTTAACTGAGGTTTATGAAAATATTATTTTTTCATCTCCTTAGCAAAAGAATCCTTTAATCCGACTGTAAGGTTGAAAATTGGCTTATCTTCATTACTATCGACATCAACACAAAAATATCCATGTCTTAAAAACTGATAATGACTTCCTACCTTAGGTGTATCTTGGTTTGACTCCATCAGCGCTGTAGGGATGACTGTCAGCGAATTTTGATTATAATAAGTTAGAAAATCTACATCATCGTCACCCGTTGGATCGGCTACTGTAAACAATCTATCATACATTCTGACTTCACATGGCTTTGATTCTGTAGCACTTACCCAATGTAAAGTGCCTTTTGGTTTGATACCCGATACATCTTCGCCACTACGACTATTATTGTAATAAGTGGCATAAATAGTGGTAACTTCTCCATTTTCATCCTTATCTACACCAGTACAATGAAGGATATAAGCATGTTTTAGTCTGACATCTGATCCTGGAGTCATTCTGAAATACTTTGGTGGAGCATTTTCCATAAAATCTTCTCGTTCTATGTATATTTCTCTACCAAACGTGATCTCTCTATGACCTGCTGTGGCATCCTCAGGATTGTTTTCTGCTTGCAACTTTTCAGATTGACCTTCAGGATAATTGGTTATCACCACTTTCACAGGGTCTAATACAACCATGGTCCTTAGCGCTGTTTTGTTCAACTCTTCCCGCACACACGACTCTAAAAGGGATATTTCAATGGTGTTTTCACGTTTAGCTACGCCTGCTTTATCACAAAAAGTACGAATAGCCATCGGTGGGTATCCTTTACGTCGCATTCCTGATACTGTAGGCATTCTTGGGTCATCCCACCCTGTGACATATTTATCTTGTACGAGTTTAAGCAATTTTCTTTTGGAAGTAATCATATACTCCACATTCATCCTAGCAAATTCATATTGCTTAGAAGGGAAAATCTCAAGTTTGTCAATAAACCATTCATATAATGGTCTATGATGTATAAACTCTAGTGAACAAAGCGAATGTGTGATCTCTTCTATAGAATCTGACTGTCCATGGGCAAAATCATACATTGGGTATATACACCAAGTATCTCCTGTACGATGATGACTTTCTTTTTTAATTCTATAGATGATCGGGTCACGCATGAGCATATTTGGAGAAGTCATATCGACATTTGCCCTGAGTACTTTTGAACCATCAGGATATACACCATTTTTCATATCTTCGAATAGTTGAAGATTTTCGGCAACACTTCTAGACTTGTAAACACTGTCTGTGCCAGGTATAGAAGGCGTACCTTTCATGGCTGCTATCTCTTCAGGTGTACTATCGTCTACATAAGCAAGGCCTTTTTCTATCAACTTAACCGCAAATCCATATAATTTGCCAAAATAGTCTGATGCGTACAATGGCTCACCTTGCCATTGATAACCAAGCCATTGTATGTCTTTTTTGATACTTTCTACATACTCTGTTTCTTCTGTCGTAGGGTTGGTATCATCAAATCTAAGGTTGGTTGCTCCATTATATTTCTGTGCAATACCGAAGCTTATGCTTATAGCTTTACAGTGTCCAATATGCAAATATCCATTGGGTTCAGGTGGGAACCTTGTAAGAATTCGACCATTATGTTTACCATTTTTGATATCTTCTTCTACTATCTGTTCGATGAAGTTGAGTGATTCTTTTTTATCTTCTGACATATTATTAAGGCTAAGGTTAAGGCTGAGATTTAGGTTAAGGTTGAGAATAAGATTAAGGCTAAGATTAAGGTTAAGAAATGATTACATTCTTTCAGGCATTTCGATTCCGAGCATGTCAAATGCTTTTGATAACACATCTCCTACTATGATACTCAATTGAATTCTGAATGACTTTGCTTCACTAGACTCTGCATTCAAAATTCTAACATCGTGATAGAATCTATGAAAATCCTTGGCTAAAGCATAAGAATAGTTGGCAATAGATGACGGATCATATTGTTCTCCGGCCTCTCTGACGATGTCAGGGAAATTCATAACGTGTTTGATCAATGTTTTTTCTTGTTCATTGACATCGTTATATAAATAGGCGTTTGAAGATGTCTCACTACCTGCTTTTCTGATGATAGATTGGATTCTGACATAAGCATTTTGAATATATGGTCCTGTTTGTCCCTGCATATCTACAGATTCTTTAGGATCAAAAATCATACGTTTTTTAGGTTGGACCTTGATTATGAAGTACTTGAGTGCTCCGAGACCTATTTTTCGCAATGTATTGATTTGTTCAGCTTCAGTGAGTGTTACTATTTCTCCTCTTTCTGCCGACATTTCTGTTGCTTCTGCAATAACTTCTGCAATAAGATCATCAGCATCTACTACGGTGCCTTCACGTGATTTCATTTTGCCAGTCGGTAGATCTATCATACCATAAGACAAATGATACAAACCATCAGCAAAAGGCTCACCAAGTCGTTTTAAAATCTCAAAAAGTACTTTAAAATGGTAATCTTGTTCGTCTGCAACCGTATAAACCATCTTGTCTATGCCATAGTCTGTATATCTCTGTTGAGCTGTACCAATATCTTGTGTTATATACACAGATGTACCGTCGCTACGCATGACAATTTTGCGATCCATACCCACATCTTCAAGGTTGACCCACACACTTCCATCAGGCTCTTGGTAAAAAACACCTTTTTTGATACCATCATCTACTGCTTTTTTCCCAAGTAGATAAGTATCCGACTCATAATATAATGAGTCAAATGTTACACCAAGTTTGTCATAAGTGACATCAAATCCATCATAAACCCATTGATTCATTTTTTGCCATAGTGAGACAGTATCAGCATCTTTTGCTTCCCAATTGATTAGCATTTGTTTTGCTTCTGCACCTAAAGCACTATGATCGTTAAAATATTTATTTTTATATTCCTTAAAAAAAGTTGTTTGGTCTTGACCTTCCTTTTTTAGTGCTTCGTAAATAGCAATTCCTTCCGCTGAAGATTGGAATTCGTTATATTCCTTCATCAACTCTTGCTCAAAACGGACATAATATTCACCAACGAAATGGTCCCCCTTTATTTGGGTTGAAGAAGGAGTAGCATCATTTCCAAATTTTTGCCATGCAAGCATGCTTTTACAAATGGCGATACCTCTGTCGTTTATAACTTGAGTTTTGATAACTTCGTAGCCATTGGCTTGAAGGATTTTGCTGCATGACCAACCAAGCAAAATATTACGAATATGCCCTAAGTGCAGTGGTTTATTGGTATTGGGAGAAGCAAATTCTACCATCACTTTTTTGCCATTAGGCGCTGAAATACCGTAATTCGAAACGTTAGAAATGCTCTTAATAGTTTCTGTCCAAAACTGAAATGATAAAGTAAGATTTAGAAAACCTTTGATAGTGTTATGAGCAATAATATTTTCATCATTTGTCACTAACCATTCACCTAGTGTTTTGCCAATATCTTCAGGGGATTTGCCTAGTGTTTTTACCAATGGGAAAATGACAAAAGTATAATCACCATCAAACTCTTTTCTTGTTTCATTAATCAAAACATCATTTTCGTTCAATTCGATACCAAAAGCTGCTTGGACTGCCTTTATATAGCTGTGTTTGATTGCTGTCAAATATAACATATCTTCCCTTCCTTTTTCGTTTGAAATGCAAAGGTACGAATTCCTAAAGAATTTTATTTTGTATTGCTTTAATTTGGGTGTGATTAATGTTAAAATATTTTGTAGTAGGCTATTTTTACAGTTTGACCGATTTTATTCATACTATTTAATTTTCATATGCCATTTTTGGAAATATGTATCTAACAGACATAAAATATATTATACTGATACTTTGATACAAGGCGAAAATCTAATAAATTTATTACCTAAAATACTAACAATGAGACGATTTTATTATTAATTTTGCGATGTTTTTTAATTCATAAGACATTTTGATCTATATATAAATAATAATGCCCATGAGGAATTTTATAAAATTTGCATTTGCGTTCCTTTTTGTCACGCTAGTATTATCTTCTTGTAAAAAGGACATCGAAGGAGATAATACATCTTCTTTAAATAAAGTAGAAGAATATAATAATCACGTTTTGCACGAGTGGAATGATTTATTTCTACGAATAGAAAGACATGGCGCAGGCTATAGACCTTGTCCGACTGCCAATGCATTAGGCTATATTGGCCTAGCTAATTATGAAGCTTGTGTGACTGGTATGCCTGCATATGCATCTTTAGAAGGCTATTATAATAATATTAATATACCAAATGCACTTGTAAACCAAGAATACCACTGGCCAACAGTCGTAAATGCGGTAAATAGATACATGTATAGCAGACTTTTTCCAGAAGTTAGACAAGAACTATACAGCGAGATAAAAGTATTAGCAGATAAACTTGATAAAGAATTTGAAGCTGATGCTACTGCTGATGTTTTGATTAGATCTAAAAATCATGGGGAAGCGGTAGCTGCTGCTGTGTGGGAATACATGAAAACAGATCCTGCTACTTTTGATAAATACAAAGACCCTTTTGAGAATTATGATTGGGAAGCTAATTATAAAAAGGATGGAGATTGGGTACCTACATTCCCAGGTCCAAACAAGGGTATGTTTCCATATTGGGGAAAAGCAAGAACAATGGCCATTAAAGAAGATTTGAAACTTTGTCGTCCTTATTCTACTTATACCGAATATAGTGAAGATCCTAAATCAGGATTTTACGCACAAGCAATAGAAGTTTACAGTAAAAATACACCCGCATTAGATTATCAATCAGAATGGGTGGGTGAATTTTGGAGTGACGATTTATTAGATTTGACTTTCAGCCCACCATCTAGATGGATTGCTATAGCAAATCAAGTGTATAAATATGAAGACGCGAGCTTAGAAGAAGCGATAGTAGCTAATGCAAAAGTTGGTATCGCGCTTCATGATGCAGCAATCGGCTGTTGGAATTCCAAATATCATTATAACCTAGAAAGACCAGAATCTTATATTCAAAGAGTAATTGACCCTACTTGGGAGCCAAATCTTGATAATCCATTGACTGGTGATGGTGGTATTTCACCGTCTTTCCCAGCTTATCCTTCAGGACACTCTACATTTGGAGCTGCGTCTGCGGAAGTGCTTGCAAGTGTGTTTGGATATAGTTATGCTATGACAGACAATTGCCATAAAAATAGATCTGAATTTTCTGGCTACCCTAGATCATTTACAAGTTTCTACGAAATGGCAAATGAAATCGCATGGTCTAGAGTTCCTCTAGGTGTGCATTTCAGAATGGATGCAGAAGAAGGTATGAGATATGGTACCGAAATAGGAAGAGCGGTTAATAGACTCAACTGGAAAAAATAAAATATATCTAAAGTATTTAAAAAGGGTCATTATTGGCCCTTTTTTGTTTCATAAATTATCTAATTCATATGTTACTTAATATCAAATCATTTTTTATCATACTTTTTATAACATTATCATTATTTGCTTGTAAAAACAAGGAAGAAGCTCAACCACAAAGTGATACCCAAGAAATAAAAGAGAATTATGGTACAGGCGAGACATCAAGGGTATTCACACGTGTCAATGGTAAAATAGAAGGTAAAATGACAGATTATTATCCTTCAGGTAAACTCATGGGAGAACGTTTTTTTGAAAATGATAAACAAATCGGGAAAACTACGTTGTATTACGAAGATGGTACTATAAAAGAAGTTCAATATTATGAAAATGGTCTCAAAAATGGTGGGGACACTGTCTTTTATGAAAATGGCAAACCTAAGTTTGCAGTAACGCTTAAAGATGAGAAAAAGAATGGTTACCTTCGAAAGTGGGATGAAGATGGCTCTCTAATTTATGAAGCCAAATTTGAAATGGACACCCTTGTAGAAGTTGGTGGCGAATCAACCAGAAAATAATGAAAATAATCATCCAGATACATGCAGCAGTAGAAATCACAGGTGGTTTTGTGTTATTGTTTAATCCCGAGTTGTTGCTTAGTAACAATAGCCCGAATCTACAAGCACTTGTTGTTGCTAAATTATATGGTATCACAGCTTTTTTTATAGGTATCATATCTTATTTGATTAGTAAGTCATTTGAGTATAACCAAACCTACAAAAAGATTATACTTAGTGTCATTGGATTTCATCTTTGCCTAGCATTTTACATGTATGGAGTGTATCAACAGAATTTGACGCCACATCTTGGTGCTTTTGGTACACATTTGGCACTAGCTGTCGGGTCATTGATACTTTACCTTAAGGATTTCCAAAAGTTTGAATCATGATAGATAGCCAACTTTCAGAATTAATTGATATTCTGACTTTCCAAAAAACAGACGATGATACATACATTGCTAAAAACTTATTCATTGGAAGCCCAAATGTTTATGGTGGACAAGTACTTGCCCAAGCTATAAGTGTTGCGAATCTGACGATCTCCGACGATAAAGTTTTGCATTCCATTCATTCTTATTTTATTAATCCTGGCGATAATGACGAAGATATCATTTATAAGGTAGAGACGATCAAAGATGGAAAGTCCTTCAACACAAGAAGGGTAGTAGCGACCCAAAAAGGTAGAGATATCTTTGTACTCGTAGCATCTTACCAAAAACCAGAAGTTGGTATAGAACATCAAGCTGTAATGCCTAATGTCGCAAGACCAGATTCATTGACGTCTTTTTCTGACCTTTTTGCAGAATTTGCAGAAAAATTTAAAGTTGAGCCGAGAGGTATCTTTTCGCCCAAAGGTCCTTTTGTTTTTCACCCTGTAGAACATTATGATCCATTCAACCCTCGCATTAGACCACCAATGAATCACACTTGGTTCAAGACTAATGGTGCATTAAGCGATGACACCAAACTACATCAAACAACATTGGCTTATGCATCAGATTTTAATTTGTTGATTACCGCATTGATGCCACATGGTCTATCGTTTTTTACAACACCGATGCAGATAGCAAGTCTTGATCACGCCATGTGGTTTCACCGACCTGTGAGAACAGATGATTGGTTATTGTATGTAGTCGAAAGTAGCAATGCAAACAGCGGGAGAGCTTTTTGCACAGGTAAAATATTCACAAAAGACGGTTTGCTAGTAGCTAGTACAGCTCAAGAAGGACTGATAAGGAAGCTATCTTAAAGCTATATTTTAGACAGTATTTTATGATTTTTTTAGACAGTAATTTTTGGGATTTGCAATAATTTGCTTATTATGAGTATAATGTATTGTAAATAAAATGCATATAAATGTAATTATATCTTATATGACCTTTTCTACAGATAAATCTCCCCTAGAAATCTTATCGTCAGTGGTAATTTTACCAATATTCCACTGTATAGTACATATGCGATCGAAAATGTTTTTAATAAAGAAATATAATAAGTAAAAAAGAAAACTTATTTTTGCGAACAAATGTTCGTATTGGATGAGTAGTAAATATTTCAGTAGTCTCGTTGTCAAGGATATTGACAAACAAACAAAAGATAGCGTCAAAATTACTTTTGATATTCCAACTAACTTAAAAGATGATTTTAAGTATGTGGCAGGTCAATATTTGACGATCAAAAAAACTATTAACGGGGAAGACTTGCGTAGGTCTTATTCCATATGTACGGCTCCTGAAGAAGATACTATTTCTATTGCAGTCAAAAAAGTTGAAGACGGAAGGTTCTCATCATTTGCTGTGGATCAACTTAAGGTAGGAGATAGCCTAGAAGTTATGCATCCTACAGGAAATTTTATTTATAATCCAACTTTAGATAGCAAAGGGCAAATAGTTTTTTTCGCAGCGGGTAGTGGTATTACACCTGTGATGTCTCATATAAAACATTTACTAAAGTCCTATCCTGATATTCAGATTGTCCTTTTTTATGGCAATAGGAATTTTGAGTCCATCATATTTAGGGAAGAGTTAGAAGGTATTAAGAATAAATATTTGACTCGATTTGCACTTTATCACATATTCACAAAGGAAAAAATAGGAATTCCCATCCAATATGGACGTATAGATGGTGAGAAGTGTCAAAAGTTTTCAGGAAAGTTTTTTGATCCATCAAACACTGATGCCTACTTATTGTGTGGTCCTGCTGATATGATATTTGGTGTCAAAGATGCTTTGATAGGATTAGGTATAGATACTTCAAGAATTCATTTCGAATTATTTAATACAGACGGTATAGTTACAAAAAGCAAAGAAAGCCAAGCAATAGTTGATCCTAAAAATGATGGGCTGGCTAGTAGTGTTTCTATAAAAATGGATGGTGATATTTTTGAATTTTCTGTTGGTTATAATGGTATCAATCTACTTGATGCAGCTTTAGAAAATGGTGCTGATCTTCCTTATGCTTGCAAAGGTGGTGTGTGTAGCACATGCAAAGCAAAACTGACTGAAGGAGATGTCTCCATGGATCTAAATTATGCACTAGAGCCAGACGAACTCGAAGCCGGATATATCCTACTCTGTCAGGCACATCCACGAAGCGAAAAGATAAGTGTGGACTTTGACCAAAAATAATAGATGATGATCGCTGAGAAAATAAGTAAAAAACAAATCATAATAAATGCAGCTGCTGACCTATTTAAAGATAAGGGCTACAAAGCTGCGTCAATAAGAGACTTAGCAACCAAAGTTGGGCTAGAACCATCTAGCATCTACAGCCATATAAAGTCCAAAGAAGATTTACTGAGCGAAATCTGTATGGGATGCGCACAAAAGTTTACAGAAGGTATGGCGCAGATTTCAAATACAGACATGTCTTCTAGGAAAAAAATTGGAGCCCTAATAACATTACACCTAGATATTGCTTTTGAAAATCTTGCTTCCATCACAGTGTTCAATGATGAATGGAGGTATCTTCCTGATTCCGTTTTGAATGAATTTTTAATCCTACGGAAGGATTATGAAAAGCAATTTAAAAAAATATTGATGGAAGGCAAAGAAGAAGGTAAATTTGAATTTCAACACACAGATATTGTTTTTAATGTCATCATTAAAACATTGAGCTGGTCTTATGCTGGCGTCAAAAAGTATAAAAAAGAAGAGTTGCAACAAGAATTAACTAGTTTTATTTCAAATGCACTTCATAAAAACTGAATTATCCAAAACACTTTTGATAAATAAATATTATAACAAAAAAATATAGTATCATGGACAATATAAATTCATTAGAGCACAGATTTCAATCAGCAATTGACAATGATGAAAAAATTGAAGCTAGAGATTGGATGCCTGATGCTTATCGTAAGACATTGGTCAGACAGATTTCACAGCATGCACATTCTGAGATCGTAGGTATGCTACCTGAAGGCAATTGGATCACAAGAGCTCCGAGCTTAAAAAGAAAGCTAGCACTACTTGCCAAAGTTCAGGATGAAGCTGGTCATGGTCTTTATTTGTATTCAGCAGCGGAAACGCTCGGCGTGTCTAGAGATGAAATGTTAGATCAGTTACACACTGGAAAGGCAAAATATTCTAGTATATTTAATTATCCTACGCTGACTTGGGCAGATATGGGTGCTATTGGTTGGCTTGTTGATGGTGCAGCTATCATGAATCAAGTACCATTATGTCGGTGTTCTTATGGCCCATATGCACGTGCTATGGTTAGAGTGTGTAAAGAAGAGTCATTCCACCAAAGACAAGGATATGAAATTTTATTGACATTATGCAACGGTACACCTGAGCAAAAGGCAATGGCTCAAGATTCGCTCAATAGATGGTGGTGGCCTTCATTAATGATGTTCGGTCCAAGTGATGCCGATTCGCCACATTCTGCGCAGTCAATGGCTTGGAAGATCAAAAGATTTTCTAATGATGAGTTGAGACAAAGATTTGTAGACATGACCGTTCCGCAAGCGGAAATTTTAGGGATTACAATACCAGACCCGTTATTGAAGTATAATGAAGAGACAGGTCATTATGATTTTGGTCCAATAGATTGGGATGAATTTTGGGAAGTAGTCAATGGCAATGGACCTTGTAATAAAGAAAGGTTAGCGGCAAGAGTGAAGGCTCATGAAGATGGTGCTTGGGTTCGAGAAGCAGCAGTTGCCCATGCCAAAAAACAACAACAAGCAAAGTTATCAGTCGCTTAAAAACACAATATTTATGTATCGTTATATTTTAGTTTTCGTTTTAGTTATACTAAGTGTACAAATGGTCATCTGCCAAAAAAGCAAAATCGATGCTAAATTATTAAGTGCGCCTGAAAATGAAATTCAAAATATAGTGGTCATCCTTCACGAACAAGCAGATATCAGCCAAGCAAAATCACTTCGGGGCAAAGATGTCAAAGCAAATTTTGTGTACAAGCAACTTATTGACAAAGCAAATAAGACACAAAATGAAGTAACAGATCTATTGAAATCAAGAAGCAAGCCATTCAGAAGTTTTTATATTGTCAATATGATATCGCTTTCGGCAGATTTAGACCTTATAAATGAATTAGCTGCCTTATCTTCTGTCAAAAGTATCATTCGAGATGGCAATTTTATGATGCTTGAACCCGTACAAAATCGAACAGAAGGTCAGAATAGAGCCATA
>Ga0209812_10001710_pt1 | contig 14496 bp, 11 predicted proteins | sample JI71714BDNA_FD_187502 | JGI IMG/M metagenome (GOLD analysis project Ga0209812, IMG submission 187502) | Wastewater effluent complex algal communities from Wisconsin, to seasonally profile nutrient transformation and Carbon sequestration -... | ecosystem: Engineered > WWTP > Effluent > Algae...
CCTTTTTTGGTTTGTGTTTCGGTATGTTCCGGTCGTTTCACTACCTGATCCCACACGGGAATATGCATGGTGGCCGAGATTCCTTCGCAGAGTACCGTGGCCTGGTTGTATCCCCTTCTTTTTTCTTTGGCCGGGAATAAGGGAAGAGGGATCAGTGCATCGGCTGTAAAGCGACCTGATTTTTTTAGGGCTTCTCCCATTAGCATTCCCAGTTGTATACCCAACTCTTTATTGCCTTTGTATTTCAGCTGGTGCATCAGGTGTTGTACCAGTGATTCCTTGGTGAAATAATAAGTGGCACCGGCACTTTGCAGGGGCAATCTTCCCCAGAACATTTTTTCCGCCGGATTGGAGGGATGCCACTCAAAACAGGTTTCGGGTAACGCATGCAGGCAATGAAGGCAAAGGGTGGAGTCTTCCGGTAAAATATCAGTGCCGCATCCACAGCAGGTATGCGGAAAGAGGAAGTGAAGGAGGGAATCCTTCATTTCTTTTAAAAACAACATAGTGATAAGGTTTGGGCCGTAAATCTAAGGAAAGGATCAGAATAAATACCGGTACACCTCCTCCACGCGCCCCATAGTCACTACTTCAATATTGAATTTCTGTTTGGCCAGTCCTTTCTGGTTATACTTGGAGACCAGGATTTTTTCAAAACCAAGCTTTTCCGCTTCCGCGATCCGTTGTTCAATCCGGTTCACGGCACGGATCTCGCCGCTGAGACCCACTTCGCCGGCAAAACAAATATGTTGTGGCAGGGTTACATCTTCATAAGAGGAGAGCAGGGCGCAAAGTACAGCGAGATCGATGGAAGGGTCTTCCACTTTGATACCGCCGGCAATATTGAGGAAGACATCTTTCATACCGAAATGAAAGCCGCCTCTTTTCTCCAGTACGGCCAGCAGCAATTGTAAACGACGAAGATCAAAACCACTGACGGTCCGTTGCGGCGTACCATATACCGATTGTGTTACGAGGGCTTGTACTTCGATCAGCAGGGGACGCATGCCTTCGATCGTGGCGGCAATGGCGATGCCACTTAACTGGTCTTCTTTCTGCGTGATCAGTATTTCACTCGGATTGAGTACACCCCGCATACCGGAATCAGTCATTTCATAAATACCCAGTTCAGCGGTACTGCCGAAGCGGTTCTTCAATGTACGCAGAATGCGGTATGCATAGTGACGGTCGCCTTCAAACTGCAATACGGTATCCACCATATGTTCGAGAATTTTCGGACCGGCAATGCTGCCGTCTTTGGTGATATGCCCAATGAGAAACACCGGTGTATTGGTTTCTTTGGCAAAGCGCTGAAACTCGGCGGTACATTCACGGATCTGTGATACACTGCCGGGTGAAGATTCAATATGGGTGGTGTGTAAGGTCTGGATGGAGTCCACTATCACCAGTTGTGGTTTCAGTTTTTTGATCTCCTGGAAAATGATCTGTGTGGAGGTTTCTGTCAACAGGTAAAACTGATCATTCTTTAATCCGAGCCGGTCGGCCCGCATCTTCAGTTGTTGTTCACTTTCTTCACCACTGATGTACAGGACTATAATTTCTTTGAGCCATAAACCGTTTTGTAAAAACAAGGTTGATTTACCAATGCCTGGTTCGCCGGCTACTAATACAAGACTGCCGGGAACAATACCACCACCGAGTACACGGTTCAGTTCCGCATCAGCAGTCGGGAGTCTGCGTTCTTCCGTATTTTTTATTTCATTCAGTGAAACGGTTTTCGCGGTTCTTTTTTCGGAGTTGTAATCTTTCCATCCCGGATTATTTTTACCATTATCCTTTTGTACCAGTTCTTCAACAAATGTGTTCCATTGTCCGCATGAAGGACATTGACCTGCCCATTTCACACTTTCATGTCCGCATTGCTGACAAAAAAATGTTGATTTTGCTTTACTCATGCGATAAAATTAAATGATTTGGAACAGCAAGCAGAAAGGATCACTGATCAAACAATCAATTGATAAAAATCCGGATGAAAAAATGGAAGGATTATAAAAAGAAATGGGTAAAAAAAAGTGGATGTTTCTGAAATGTAAAAAGGGCCAATCTGACGACTGACCCTTTTACTTACTAACCCATTAAATTCTATTGCTAAGTTACAATTATGCCTCAGATTTCAAAATATATTTTTGCTGCTGTGAATAACTTAAAGGGACTGTCAGGTATTGTAAATCAAGGATATAAAACATCAGTTTTTAATTTTAATTAACTGATTGTTAAATAGTTATGAGGAGGAAATAAAATACCCTATCTTTAGTTATTCTGTCTGAAAATGATTCATTTTTAAACAGAAAATGACAAAACGACTGGAAAAAACCGGACTGATCCAAATGGTCGCAAATTTGTTATAAACTATATTTAAATCAATAATTTTTAAGCCATGACAAGTGAGATTTTTATCGTTTCGTTGGTATTTCTGGGACTCAGTTTCCTGGTCTCAGCCGTGCTCAAAAGTAAGTTCAAAAAGTACAGCAAAATGGGGCTCGCCAGTGGTCTTTCCGGACGCGAAATCGCCGAAAAAATGCTCAGGGAGAACGGAATATATGATGTAAAAATTATATCTGTTGATGGGTTTCTGTCTGATCACTATAACCCGGTGAACCGGACGGTGAACCTGAGTCCGGATGTATATAATGGTACCAGTATTTCTGCTGCGGCGGTTGCAGCTCACGAGTGCGGACACGCTGTTCAGCACGCTACACAGTATGGCCCCCTGATGTTCCGGAGTAAGATGGTGCCGGCTGTTCAGTGGAGTTCCATGCTGGTAAACTGGATTTTGCTGGCGGGTATGGTGGTATTGGCCAGTACGAAGAACCCGACCATTTTGCTGGTAGGTATTATTATTATGGCCGTTACTGTATTATTTACCCTGGTAACCCTGCCTGTGGAGTTTGATGCCAGTAAAAGAGCCCTGGCCTGGCTGGAGCAGACCAATATTACCAATTCCGTTGAGTTTCCGAAGGCAAAGGATGCATTGAAATGGGCCGCAACCACTTATGTAGTGGCCGCTTTGGCAGCAGTGGTTCAGTTAGCACAATATATTATGATATATATGGGGAGCAGGGATAGAAGCTAAAGCCTTTTTGTTGACTTAAATCAATTTTAAAAACCATGCAGCAAACTGCATGGTTTTCTTGTTTTGTTAAGGCAAGGTTAACATATATTTATCCCTTCTTATATTTCTAAAAACCAACACAATGAGTAAACTAAGACTGCTCTTGCTGGGATTTGTGCTTTTTTCAGCGCAAATACTCTCAGCTCAGACCAGAGAGGTAACCGGAAAGGTTACTGATGCGGGCGGAGCCCCAATGTCAAATGTTTCGGTAACCGCTAAAGGTTCAAGAAACGGCACAGCCACAGGCAATGATGGTACTTTTACCCTGACCGTGGATGCAAATGCAAAAGCCCTGATTGTTTCAGCGATTGGCTTTGAAACACAGGAAATCGCCATCACCGGAGCGCCGCTGAGTATTTCTTTAAAAGCCGGTGATTCCCGGAGTATGGATGAGGTGATAGTGGTCGGTTATGGTACCAAAATAAAAAAGGACCTGACCGGTAATATTGCCCGTATTAAGGGATCCGAAGTAGCCAATACACCGGTAGCCAACTTTACCCAGGCGATCCAGGGACGCGCTGCCGGCGTGTTTGTGGAATCACAAAGTGGTAAAGTAGGTGAAGGAATCAAAGTACGTATCCGTGGTTCCGGTTCTATTGGTGCTTCCAGTTCGCCGCTTTATGTGGTGGATGGAGTACCGATCAACTCAGACCCGAATTCCGGTAATTCACTGGCCGATATCAATTTCAATGATATTGAAACCTTTGATATCCTGAAAGACGCATCTGCCGCTGCGATTTATGGTTCACGTGCGGCGAACGGCGTGGTGCTGATCACAACCAAGAAAGGTCGTATTGGTAAAACGGCCATGAATGTAAACTTCCAGTATGGTACCAATAAGCCAACCGGCTACCGTGGATTCCTGGATGCCCGGCAATATGTAGACCTGCTTCGTGAAGCAGCCATCAACAGTGATGAGATTGAAGGGGTGGATCCGCTTGATCCAGCACAATACAGTGGCTCCTGGTTACAATTTGCAGAAAACCGGCTGACCCGTTATTCCGGTTTTTCCAACTGGAGAAATCTCGAAACGAATACCAATTGGGAGAAACTGGCTTTCCAGGAAGATGCAAAGACCAAACTGGTGGATATCAGTGCTTCCGGTGGTACAGATAAAACCCGCTTCTTTATCAGTGGCGGATTCAATGATCAGGATGGTATCCTGTTTGGAAATAACTTCCAGCGTTTGTCCGCCAGGTTCAACCTGGATCATGATGCGAGCAATCGCGTGAAATTCGGCTTCAACATGAGTGTGGCCCGTACCATCGCCAACCGTGTGGCCGATGACAATGAATTCTATACCCCGATGCAGATTGTGGCCCTCGCCCCGATTACACCCGTAAGGGACCAGCAAGGAGTGTATTATGATCGTCCTACCACTACCTATTATAATCCGCTGATCGAGCTGGAAGACTCCCGTTATGAGTCAACCACCTTCCGTAATATCGGCGGCTTCTATTTCAATTATAAATTCGCGCCTTCCCTGGTATTTAAATCAGAGTTTGGCCTGGATGTACAAAGCCAGAGTGATGACCGTTTCTTTGGTAACCGTACTATTATTGGTCAGTCCACCAATGGATATGGTGAAGCCACCTGGTTCAGACGAGTGAACTATAATACCAATAACTATCTGAGCTTTGCAAAAATTTTAAACCGGGTACATGATATCGACGCTACAGCCGGTATGTCATTCCAGAGTTTTACAACTGACCAGTCTTTTGTTTCCGGTGAAGACTTCCCCGTAAACGCCCTGAAGAAACTGGCCAGTGCCGGTCGTATCACCGGTGGTTCTACGTCAACCATTGAGTCTGCCATTCTCTCTTATTTTGCCCGTGCGAACTACAAACTGATGAATAAATACCTGGTCTCCCTGAGCGGCCGTATTGATGGTTCATCCCGTTTTGGTAAAGAAAATAAATATGGCTTCTTCCCGGCTGCTTCTGCCGGCTGGATTCTTTCCCAGGAAAACTTCCTGAGCAGTGTAAAATGGCTCAGCTTCCTGAAACTGCGCGCCAGTTATGGATTAACAGGTAATGATGCCGGTTTTGGTGACTTTGCCCAGCTCGGTCTCTGGGGTGCTGCCAAGTACAATAACATATCCGGACTGGTACCCACACAGCTCGCTAATCCCGAACTGAAATGGGAGAAATCAGCACAGACCGATATCGGTATCGACTTCGGTTTGTTCAACAACCGTATCTCCGGTGAAATCGATTATTATGTACGGGATACCCGTGACCTGATTTACAATGTACCCGTTCCTGGAACTTCCGGTTTTGCCACTCAGTTGGTGAATATAGGTTCCATGCAGAACAAAGGGATCGAGTTTGTGCTGAATTCCGTAAACGTAAACACGAAAGCGTTCAAATGGAATTCCAGCTTTAACCTTTCTAAGAATACTAACAAAATAATTAAGCTCGATGGTGATCAGAGCCTGATTCCGGGTAATGATGGCCGTTATATGAACTCCCTGATTGTAGGGGAAGCGATCGGAGTGTTTTACGGTCCTAAGTTTGCCGGTGCCGATCCTGCCAACGGTGATGCCCTGTACTACCTGCCCGACGGCAAAAACACTACCAATGATTACAATGATGCCGGTGATTTTGTAGTAGGTAATCCCAACCCCGACTGGATCGGCGGTCTGAACAACACCTTCAGCTATAAAGGCATTGAGCTTTCTGTTCTTTTCCAGGGTGTATTTGGCAACCAGGTGATGAATGGAGCCGGTGGTTTTATGTCAGCCAGCTTTGACTGGTTTGATAACCAGACCACCGATCAGCTGAACCGCTGGCAGAATCCCGGTGATGTAACCAATGTGCCCCAGCTTCGTCTTGGCTATGGTAACGGGATTGGCGCTTCCAGCCGCTATGTGGAGGATGCTTCTTATGTACGTCTGAAAAACATTACACTGGCGTATAATGTAGACAGCAAACTGCTGAATAAACTGAAGATCCGTTCAGCCCGTATTTACCTGACGGGTGTTAACCTGGCTACTTTTACCAATTATTCCGGATGGGATCCTGAAGTGAATACTGATTACCGTGCCAATAACCGTAACCAGGGTGGTGATTTCTATGCAGCCCCCCAGATCAAATCCATGACATTTGGTATTAACCTCGGATTCTAATCCTTTAAATGAACTCAATTATGAAAAAATATATTTCGATATTCATCGCACTGGGAGTGAGTTTCGCTTCCTGTGATAAAAAACTGGATCTGCTTCCGCAGCAGAGTGTGGCGGAGGAAGTAGCCCTTAGCTCTGACGCCAATGTCAAAAAAGTGCTGAATGGAGCGTATGACGCACTGAGTAACGGCGATCTCTATGGTGGCAGCCTTTTTCTTTATTCTGAACTGCTGGCAGCCGACGGCGAGATCCGTTGGGAAGGTACATTTAACCAACCCCGCGAAATCTGGCTGAAGTCCATCCTCACCACTAATAGTTATGTACGTGATACCTGGCTGAGTGCGTATACCAATATCAATATCTGCAACAATATTTTGAGTGCAGTAGATGTGGTAGCTACGGCTGACCAAAACCGGGTAAAGGGAGAAGCGCTGTTTATGCGTGGTGCCCTGTATTTTGAACTGATCAAACTGTACGCAAAACCGTATAGTGCAGGATCAGTTACCGCTAATCCGGGCGTACCCCTGATCCTGACACCTACCCGGGGTATTGATCAGAGTTCTTTTGTGGCCCGCAGCACGGTGGAGCAGGTATATACCCAGATCCTGGCCGACTTAACCGAAGCGGAGAACCTGCTGCCCAATACCAATTCAGTGTATGCCACCAAGCCGGCAGCTTCTGCCATGCTTTCCCGTGTATACCTGCAGATGGAACGTTTTGCTGACGCAAGAGATGCCGCAAACCGCGGGATTACCGTAGCAACGGCCAACGGGAAAAGCCTGGTCTCTTCTTACGCGGCTGCATTCAACAACAGTTCAAATGTAGCTGAATACCTCTTCGCTATCCAGTTAAGTGCGCAGGATGGTTCCAATGATATGCACCTGTTCTGGTCTATTCCTGAATTTGGTGGCCGTGATGGGGATGTATCCATCCAGGCAAGTCACCTGGCATTATACAGCAGCGGTGATGAGCGTCTTGATTTATTTTACTCTGGTGCAGGTGATACCCGTAGCGGCAAATGGCAGCAACAGTATAAAGTACTGCCGGTTATCCGCCTGGCCGAACTTTACCTCACCCGTGCCGAAGCCAACTTACGTTCCAGCACTTCTATTGGCGACAGTCCGGTAAATGATGTAAACCGGATTCGCACAAGGGCTGGTCTGTCTTCCTTAGGTTCAGTTGTTTTAGCCGATATCCTGGCTGAAAGAAAACTGGAACTGGCGCATGAAGGGCATGCGGTGCATGACCTGAAGCGGCTTAAATTAAGCGCCGATGGATTTGCCTACAATGCTGACAAAATGGTATTCCCCATTCCCCAGCGGGAAGTGGATGCCTCCCGTGGCACACTGGCACAGAACTCCGGCTACTAATAGCTGATCATCATCTTTATAGAAGAGGCTGTCTTGAAAAGGGCAGCCTCTTTTTTTTGGTGAGTAGTGAATGGTGAGTGGTGAGTGGTGAATGGTGAGTGGGTAATACTAAGAAACATTTTCATTCCGACGAAGGAGGAGTCTCATTCCCTCTCTCAGCCTGCATCTGCCACAAACGAATCTTCCCGGGCTACTCACCACTCACCATTCACTACTCACCATGAAAAAAGGCTGTCGCTTTTCAGCAACAGCCCTTCAAAAAATTTAATGCCCGGTCAATTCATCTTAATCTCTTCATCATGCTTATCGAAAAACTTATACTCGGTAAGATGATAGTTGCTGTCCTGTTCGAGTCTTGTTTTCTGCCCAAACTTCCGTTTCCATTTGGCCATCTTGGTATTCCATGGCCAGCCCTTGGAAAGATAGGAGTATAAGATCGGGTGCACCACCAGTTTGAGGTTGCCGTTTTTATGGGTGATCAGGTAACTGAGGTTCTTTTCAATTTCATCTTCCAGTAAAAGGGTGGATGATATTTTACCGGTGCCATTACAACTGGGGCAGACTTCCTGTGTATTGATGTTCACTTCCGGTTTCATCCGCTGCCGGGTGATCTGCATCAGACCGAATTTAGAGATCGGCAGTACCGCGTGCTTGGCCCGGTCAGTACTCATGAACTCTTCCATTTTCTCCACCAGCTTCCGCTTGTTATCGGGTAGCTTCATATCAATGAAGTCCACCACAATAATACCCCCCAGGTCACGCAGGCGCAACTGGCGGGCAATTTCTTCCGCGGCTTCCAGGTTGGTCTCCATGGCATTTTGTTCCTGGTTATTGCTCACACTTTTATAACCGCTGTTTACGTCGATTACATGCAGGGCTTCTGTATGTTCAATGATCACATACGCACCGCTGTTGAGGTTAACCGTCTTACCAAAGGATGATTTCACCTGTTTGGTGATACCAAAGGAGTCGAAAATGGGCGATCCGTTCTGATAAAAGGAAATGATATCCGCTTTATCCGGTGCGATCCGCTGGATATAGCTTTTGGTGTCCGCAAAAATCGTTTTATCGTTTACCACGATCCGGTTGAAATCTTCGTTGAGCAGGTCGCGTAGTATACTGGTGGTCTTGGTCTGCTCACTGAGGATCTTGGCCGGAGCCACCGCCCCTTTAAGATTGGTTTGGATGGTTTCCCACATTTCCACCAGTGCAGAAAGGTCTTCATGCAGTTCGGCGGTATTCTTTCCTTCCGCGGCAGTCCGTACGATCACCCCAAAATTTTTGGATTTGATCGCTTCCACAATTTTCTGCAGGCGTTTTCTTTCTTCAGAAGAATGAATCTTCCTTGAAACCGCTACAATATCATTAAAGGGGGTGAGTACCACGAAACGGCCTGGCAATGAAATTTCACAGCTGAGGCGCGGGCCTTTGGCAGCAATGGGTTCTTTGAGAATCTGAACGAGTATATGCGGCTTACCACCGAGCACTTCATTGATCTTTCCGGTTTTTACGATCTCGGGTTCAATCGTGAATTTGCCGAAATCCAGTCCCTGCTCCGATTTGTTGTTCATACACATAGTAGTGAACTTCAGGAGGGATTTGGCATAGGGGCTCAGGTCGGTATAGTGAAGGAAGGCGTCTTTTTCAAAACCCACATCCACAAAAGCCGCATTCAGTCCCGGAATCAGTTTTTTGACTTTTCCGAGATATAAGTCGCCCACAGCAAAACGTGCATCCGTTTTTTCGTTATGCAGTTCTACCAGCTTCTTGTCTTCCAGCAAGGCGATTTCAACACCTTGAGGAGCCGCATTGATAATTAGTTCTTTGTTCATTACAGCTTACATAAATGAAACACCTTAGTGCTGTAAACACCAGTTGCCAGGCATCCGTATGGAATGCGGGGTTGTACCTGTAGAAAATTTGCGGGTTAATCTGGGCGGGGTGCAAACGAATACGGCGAAACAACCGGTGAACTGAAAAAAGGAATTTGGAAATAGGGGATTAGGAAATTGTAATTAGGAAATGGGGTTCGGGGAGTCGGCCGTGCCTGTTTCCCAATTCCCATTTCCCAATTCCTATTCCCCTAACACCTTACTTGTTCCTCTTCTTATGACGGTTCTTTCTCAGTCTTTTTTTACGCTTATGCGTCGCAATTTTATGACGCTTCCTTTTTTTACCACAAGGCATAATCAAATGAATTTAAATACTTGTTTATAATAAGTTTACTTATCCTCTTTCTTCAGGTCTTCAATCCGCTGTTTTACGGCCACTTTTATTTCGGGCATATTAATCAGGCTGAGGCTTTTTTCATACCAGCTGATCGCGGTTTTGAATTCCCTTTTACGTTCATAGAGATCAGCCATCAGCAGGTGGGATTCCCAGTTTCCCGGCTGAAGCTTTATCACCGTCTCTAAACGGCTGATCGCTTTATCAAATTGTCCGGATAACATAGACCCTTTTACCAGGGTCAGCTGTGCATATACGTTGGTGCTGTCTTTCTGTACCACTTCCCTGATTTTGGCGATGCCTTCCATGGGATTGGAAGTGATATTGCCAAAAAGGTAACAGGCGCCGAGCCCAACTTTTGCGGAATCATTATCCGGGTTAATCTTCAAAGAACGTTCAAACAAATCTTTGGCCTGCAATGCTTTCCACATCCTCCGGTTGTCCAATTGGTCGTTTTGCAGGTCATCCAAAAATAAGCGGGCTGCAAAGGTCAGGCTTTTTTCCGAATTTTCCAATCTTGCTCCTTCTGCTTCATACCAGGCATAGGGCTCAAAGAACCGTGCAGAGTCTTTCCAGAAATGCGATAATTGGTGATAGACATTGAGTTGCTGACCTTTAACATCACCCCGGGTTATACTGTTCTCCAGATTATTGATCCAGATCAGTTGATTGGGGGTCAGGTTTTTTTTGGCTTGTAATAATAAAGTGTCGATTGAAAAAGTGGATGCTGCCGGACCGTGATCATGGCCATCATCTGCAGAATGCTGCTGATTATCAGCAGCTAAAGCAGGTTTGTTTACAGGAGTAATCCGTGCAAACTTAAAAATGACTAAAGTCAGCAATCCTGCTACAACGAGTGTAATCCATTGAGGTTTCTTCACAAATCAAAAATTTCAGGATGCAAAAGTACCTCAAACGCCCTGATATGCGGTTAAATGTGGAAGGATTATTTAAGCGGCTTATTCAGCATCTTCTCCAGGTCCGGCATCAGGTTTGGGCTCTTTCAGCTTTTTCACTTCTGCTACAAACTCTTTGGCGGGCTTAAAGGCAGGGATATAATGCTCAGGTATATGAACAGCTATATTCTTTTTAATATTACGACCGATTTTAGCAGCTCTTTTCTTGGTAATAAAACTGCCAAAGCCACGGATATAAATATTTTCGCCGGCAGCAAGGGTGTCCTTTACTTCTTTAAACATAGTTTCAAGAGTAACAAGCACATCTACCTTGGGTATGCCTGTTTTTTCAGAAATCTGATTTACCAGGTCGGCTTTTCTCATTTTTGATGGGTTTAATTGGTTTACAAAGACCAATTTAGAACAAAATTAGATGATAGTCAACTAAATAGGAATATTTTTTTTCTTCTAATCCGGAGATTTTTCCCAAAATCCCGGATATTTAACCCCCGAAACCAGCGAAAGCCCCTTTTTTCATGTTTACACCCCCCTCAAGCCTGTCCAAAAAAGCCTTTACCAAGGGATTACTTGAATGGAACCGGGAGCAGAATACCCGGGAAATGCCCTGGAAAGGGGAAAAAGACCCTTACCGGATCTGGATCAGCGAGATCATACTGCAACAAACCCGGGTGGAACAAGGGCTTGCTTATTACAAAAATTTTATCCGGACTTTTCCAACTATTCAACAACTGGCGAAAGCACCAGACGAAAAAGTGTTCAAATGCTGGGAAGGTCTCGGCTATTATTCACGATGCAGAAACCTGCTGACCACCGCGCGATTTATTGTAAAGGAAAAGAAAGGGGTATTCCCTGATCAATATGAAGAGATCCTGCAACTGAAGGGGATCGGTCCTTATACCGCCGCCGCAATTGGTTCTTTTGCTTTTAAGTTACCCTATGCGGTGGTGGATGGAAATGTATTCCGGGTGCTCAGCCGTTATTTTGGCATAGACCTGGCTACGGATACTACGGAGGGTAAAAAAATATTTTCCTCACTGGCACAGGAATTACTTGACACAAAGCAACCCGGACCCTATAACCAGGCGATCATGGATTTCGGGGCCGTGATTTGTAAACCGGCAACACCATTGTGTAAGAACTGTATGCTTCGAAAAAAATGTGTGGCACTGCAGCAAAAGCGGGTGGATGCACTGCCAGTGAAACAAAAAAAGACGAAGATCCGCGAAAGGTGGTTGAATTATTTTGTGTTGATATATAAGGAGGAAGTCGCCATTCAACAACGTATTGCCAAAGATATCTGGCAGGACCTGTTTGAGTTTCCACTGATTGAAACAGCAAAAGCCGTATCAAAAGAAAAACTCCTGAAATCTGCCCCGCTGAAAAAATGGATGGGGGATGCTGTTATCTTAAAGACTTCAGCGCCTGTAACTGGACGCCAGTTGCTTTCTCACCAGCTGATCCATGGACAATTTATCATTCTGTATCCTGACCGGAAACCTGATCCAGGTAGCGGCTGGCAATGGGTGAAAGAGAATAAGTTAGGTGCGTATAGTTTCCCCGGACTGATTAATCAGTATCTCGATACAGACTTTAGAAAATAAAATGAAAACGCCTGTTAAAAACAGGAATTGGTCTCCTTTTTTGTTGTTTCCGCTAAAAAAAGGAATTAACTTTAAGACGATTGCAGCCCTTAGATGAATTTCTAACCAAAAGAATACATGTATGAGAGGTGTAAACAGAGTGATGCTGATCGGAAACCTGGGTAAGGATCCGGATGTACAGCATCTCGAGGGCAATATCGCGGTGGCTAAATTTCCCCTGGCCACTACTGAAACCTTTAAAGACCGCACCGGTAAGCTGGTCTCGCAAACCGAATGGCATACCGTGGTGCTCTGGAGAGGACTGGCCGAACTGGCCCAGAAATACCTGCATAAAAGCAGCCTGGTCTATATTGAAGGCCGGTTGCGCACCCGCAGCTGGGACGACAAGGATGGCAACCGTAAGTTTGCCACCGAAGTGGTCGGTGATAACCTGATCATGCTGGATAAACGATCTGATGGTGGCGCTTCCGGAGAGGGCGGCAGTATGGAAGGAATGAGCGGTCCGGATATGCCCCTGGGTGATCCGGGCGAAAATCTCCCCTTTTAACCATAAACGTTAAATACAATACATTTGCAGAATAACGGCAGGACCCTGGTGCTGCCGTTAGCATAACCGGCCATCCGGTTCCTTTAAATAAAATCCATAGCATTGGAAATTCATCCGGATATTCTTTCAGTTACAGAGCTGCTTTATTTCCTGTTATCGGTAAATATTCAGGGCACCGCTTTTCTCTCCGTGACCCTGCTGATTTTACTGGTAATCACATTTGCAATTTCCGGGTCAGAAGTGGCCCTTTTCTCCCTGAGCAAAAAAGACCTGGATATGCTCAAGACCAAGCAGCATGCTTCCGCCAAACGGATCGTAACCCTGCTGGAAGAACCCAAGGAAGTCTATGCTTCCCTGCTGATCGCGGGTACTTTTGTCAATATCAGCATTATCGTCCTTTCCAATTTTTTACTGACCGAACTGATTGATTTTTCCTGGCTGGGCTCTTTTCCGGAACTGGTCATCAAAGTGGTGGCAATCGTGATCGTACTGGTATTCCTTGGCCGGATCTTCCCGAAAGTCTGGGCCACCCAGAATAATCTGCGTTTTGCCTATGACTGGTCCTTCCTGGTGGAGGGCCTCCATCTTCTATTAAGAAGACTGAGTAAATGGATTGTGAAACTGGCCGATGGCATCGGCAAAAAGGCAGGTGCCGACAAATCAGCCACCCTGACCATGCAGGAACTGGACGAAGCCATTGATATCAAGACCGATGAAGAAGCCTCTCCGGAAGAAAAGAATATTATGAAGGGTGTGGTGAAATTTGGAAAAATATCCGTCAAGCAAATCATGCGGAGCCGTTTGTATGTAAATGGTATCAGTTATAAAGCTGATTTTCACGAGTTGATCCACCGGGTGGAAGAACTGCATTATTCCCGACTGCCCGTTTATAAAGACAGTCTTGATGAAGTGGTGGGTATCCTGAACACAAAGGACCTGATTCCCTACCTCAACGAAAGTGATAAATTTGACTGGCATCCGCTCATGCGTCAGCCTTATTTTGTACCGGAGCCCAAACTGATCGAGGACCTGCTGAAAGAGTTCCAGCAGAAAAGAACCCATTTCGCCGTGGTGGTCGACGAATTTGGTGGTACGAGTGGTATCGTGACCATGGAAGATATCCTGGAAGAAGTGATCGGGGATATCCGGGATGAGTTTGATGAAGAGGAGAATGACAGCTACAAACTCGATGACAACAATTATATTTTTGAAGGGAAAATCATGATCCATGATATGTGCCGGATTATGAAGATTCCTATGGACACCTTCGATCATATCAAGGGAGAAAGTGAATCACTGGCCGGACTGGTGCTGGAACTGGCCGGTGAGCTGCCCACTGTTGACTGGGTGATTCCTTGTGGCGATTTTGAGTTTGCCATCATGCAGGCAGAGAATAACCGTATTCAGTTAGTTAAAGTGACTATTAAACCTAAACAATGATCCGGATAACCCGTAAGCACTTTCCATGGCTGCTTTGTGCTATTGTGATCCTGTCACTCAGCCTGTTTTCCTGTAACAGCGATTATTCTGTCGGTAAAAAGAAAGGGTATTTCCGGATTTCTTTCCCGGAAAAGAAAT
>Ga0209812_10001712_pt1 | contig 14481 bp, 11 predicted proteins | sample JI71714BDNA_FD_187502 | JGI IMG/M metagenome (GOLD analysis project Ga0209812, IMG submission 187502) | Wastewater effluent complex algal communities from Wisconsin, to seasonally profile nutrient transformation and Carbon sequestration -... | ecosystem: Engineered > WWTP > Effluent > Algae...
GCAATAATGGTGAAAAGTATATTATCTATAGAAGAGCAGTATATCATCGTCGATTCCATTGAGGCATCGTACACATCAAAAAAAGATGTTACACAAGATGCTGGCTAAATGAAATGACTAATGTTGATCGCCCAAAGGGCCTCTATACAGGATTCCACCACATCTGAGTCGACTCCTCATAATTAGAGCAGGAACGTACTTACTGTTACCCTATTTAATTTTAAAAAAACTCTAGGTAAAATCACCATACTACGCTGGATAAAATGTATCCAGTGATGATGATGTGTGCAACTTTGCTCCCATGTAATTCCAAATGGACCGGTTTGTGTTAATTTCGGGGGAACCTGAACCAACTTTGTACTGTGTTTGTGACTTTTTCCTGTAGAAAGTTTAAATTTATACCTTGAAATGCGACGTTTAAAGTTTCCATATGGGGAACTAGGTTTTTGGTATTGCTGTAGTATCCCTGGCTAATTGTTGTCCAGGTGCCCAAACATCTTGGTTTATTGTAAGGGGTGTATTGGTGTGTTGGATGTTTGGGACCCCTTCTTGATGGCTTCTAAGTTCACTGATGCAGTGTTGTCGCGTCAACATGTATTGGAAACACATTGAAATCTTTGATTGCATTCTGTTAATTCTTATCTGGCCAGCAGTGATGTGCATCGGATGTTTGGGAACCATGGATGTCCATAGAAATGTTGATGCATGCGTGGGTTTATGCTCATGTCACCGTTGTATTGTATTTTGCATGTTGATTGCTGCATAGTACAGTAGCGCTGCGATATTATTTCAATTACTCGGCCAGTTGGTGTTCTTTGTTGTGATTGTTTGTTTGAATTAACCGTAAATGAGCGATGTAAACTTCAAATGTACGAAATTTTCATTGGTCTCAATTTTCGGTAAATGGTAGGAATTTGACTTTTACGGTATTTTGGGTTGAACCAATTTTCCGTAAATGATGATAAGTTGAATGTTACTAGTAGCGATTGCTTTGATTTTGATGACCTATGATGATCTGGTGAAGTTAAAGAACGCGGAAGCAGCAAAATAAATTAGAATACGGAAAACTGGTTGCACCAATAGTCTCATAAACTTACCATTTTTGGGAGGGGGGGTTCTACCTTCACGTCATGCCTGTGATAATCAGGTGAAGTCAAAGAACATGGAAGCAGCAATAAATTGTGATTGGGCAGATGCAATGTTCCATTCGCAGTTCGAAGTGTTGTAGTTGAAGTTATTGTTGTCGGCTGAATTGTTGGGTGTTCCGACATATCGAAGTTGGGGTATACTTGTGTATTGTCGGCTTTTATTTGGGGTTTACGATATTTTGAAGTTGTCCAATATTTCGTAATTATAGTCTGTGATTCGATGTTCCCCATCGTTTTTGTGTATTGTATCGGGCGTCGTGGTGTGTGTTGTAAATTTTGAATCTATGTGGGTGCGGTGTATATATAATTCGCTGTATTTCTTGGTGTTACGATATTTTGTTGTTGGCCAATATCCCGTAAGTTGACTCTGAGTTGGTGGTGTGTGTTGAATTTTTGGGATACATATTTGACGAGGTTGAACAATGTTCGTTGATATGTTTGCGTTCTGCTGAATTGTCTGTGCATCGATTTAAAGATTTCAATGCTGAATTTGTAAATGTGTTTCGTTTGGAAGATATACACATGAATCGTATCAGTTGAAGAAATAAGTCCTAGTGAAAGATAAAAATGCGTAAAATGTTTCATTAGAATACAGTAATGGTATAAAGCGCTTCTAGTTTCTAAATCATTGTATAATTACCCGTTTTGTCTTCTTCTTACGGCAGTGTATTTGGCTAATGTTTGTTCCTTTTTTCTGTGGCAATGTGTCATGCAAATCATGGTCTCGTTTGTTGTTGTTGTTTTTCATTGTTGTCGTGTTCTGACGTTGGCGTATTTTCATTTGGAATTTCTTGGGTTGTCATTTTGGACCATAAGTTCTTTGTCAGTTTTGGAAACGACTCCTTTCAATGTTTCTCTAATAGTTTTCAATGACTTCAGTAATTCTTCCTTTTGTGGTGTTTCATCCAAGTGTGTTTTGGTCCAAAGGTGTTCAATATGTTCTACAATTTGGTGAATCTTCTCCCCCTTGCTGCTTTTTTTTGGTGTAGAGCCTTGCTTCGTGGTTTCTTCATCATCTTCTGTATCGCTAGTTTTGTCCTTTTTTGTGGTTGATTTTTTTTTCCCTTTTTTGGTGTCATTTCCTTTTTCGTATTTAGAGAATTTATTGTTGCTGTCCAAATGAAAGTGCATGTAACCATTCATAACCATATCAATGAATGAAGGAATGGTCGCAGCACCGTTGACAGTTGGCATGGGCACCCATAATCGGAAGAGACGACATACTTCGTGATTTTCGTTTGAATATTGTTCCAAGTCCCATCCAGTGCTAGTAATGTGTTTGGGGAATGTTTGGCAAATTTGGCTGTGAGCCTTTTCGAATGAATTTTCAAAAATGAAAGGAAGGTGGCTCAATATAACTTCAATAATTCCTGGTTTCACTCCTGTTGCCAACGCGACTCTTTGTTGTTCTCGGCATATAGTATATCTGTGTTTGGCTTCGAATCTGGCAAGGACGTGTCTCGGTAACGCTGGGCAGGGTCCGAATCTAAGTAGAACCTCAATGATGTCGGCGAAAAGATTGTGTTTGACGCTTTCAATCATTCTTCTTCTTGTTCTAGTATAGTTTTCTTTTTTTTTGGCTTCAGTCGCGTGTTGTAAACTGGATTGAATTCCATATTGTCTTGTTGTAAGGTTGAACTTTCCAAAAATAACTTCGTGCACCAGATACTCGACGGGATTTATGATGTACTTGATTATCCAGTCGGGAGTGACAGGGTCGATATCGCGTTCTTGTGCTTTTGTTGGTTTCGAGTCCATATCAATCCATTTTATGAATTGTATTCTTGTCCGTACGCTAAGGATTCCATACCTGATAAAATGGAGTATTGCCAAAATTTCCTCAGGTACATTATGTGTTTGAGCGTTGTCACTGTGCCGTATTCCATAGTGCATCTGTTTCTTGCTCCCTATGTCGACCAAGTTCTGTATCATCGTTGCAACGGCGTTTTTGTCTGGGTTTGTTTGTTTGCTTTCTAGATAGTTCTTGACGATAAGTGAACCAGGCTGATTTTGGATAAGTAAGGACCCAATATATACTGCTCTCTTCTTTTGGATTTCTTCCCATGTGTTGTGTGTCTGGTGTTTCGATTGGAATATGTATTGTTAGGGTTACGGTAAATTGGATGCAAACAATATTCCGTAAACGAAATTCATAATGCTTACCATAAAGGGTGCGTATTTCATATTTGGATCGTACATACTGTCAGTAAATAGAAAACGACGTAGTGCATCAGTGTTTTCTCTTGCAAAATAGTCGTCTGTATTAATCAATATTTCTTCATCGGTGTTTAGAACATCGTAGATGACTTTCCGCCAAGGGTTTCCTTCTGCCTTCATTTTTCTGTCAATAATTTCGATGCTCGCTTGAACACATTGTTCTGTAAAGTCTTCATTGATAAGATGTGTTTTTGGCAGTAAGAATCGAATTGTAGGTTTCCCATTTATTTTCATTTCTTTCGATAGCTTGTAATTCTCGAATCTTTTAGTAATTGCAGTATAATCAAAATGGTTGGTGATGTTGTATCCTCCAAGGACATGCAGTGAAATTGCAACTCTGTGTTGACCATCCAGGATAGCAAATCTTAATGTTGTATTTTCAAGAATATGGGACTTGATGTCTCGGTAGGCTGCATAGCTTGTTACGATTGGGTCCAGTCCGAGTTTTCTGGCCTTTTCCGTTATTTGGTCAAATGACTTGATTCCTGAAAATAGGTTTGTACAGGGGTAGACGGTGTTCATAAATAATGGATGATTCAACATATCCACAAATACCTTCGAGTCTGGCAAGAGTTCTTCGTTATCTTGTTCGTCTTGACAAAAATGCTTTTTTGTGATATCTTCCATACCGAATAAAGACAAAGTCTTTTTCACGCATCCAATGGTTGGATATTTGGCAAATAATCCATTGCATTGTTTTGAGTCCACTTTCCCAAATCTGGTTTCGATGTTGTACGCCGAGAATATAGGAGCACCTGTGGAGTAATTCTGCGTGGGCGTGATTTCATATGGAATAACATAGATGGAGTCTTCGAAGGAAGTTGCATTTTTATCTGTTTCTATTGCTGCCGGAAGGAATGTTTTCTTCAAAGTGGACATCATAATCTTTCGGTGATTCATAGCTGGTTGACAAAATAATGATACATTTCTGTCTTGATGGACGAAGAATGTAATGGCAGACAGACGATGTGTGCCCGAAAAGTCGAATACTTCATTATCTGTGAAGGCTCTACCTGTGTACTTCAATGTCGTGGTCACATCAATGTCTTCTTCTTCATGTTCTTCTTCTTCTTCTTCTTCTTCTTCTTCTTCATCTTTGTCGTCTTCTTCTTCTTCCGTATCTGAATTCAATGGGACATTTCGTGTTGGTTTGTTAAATGAAATCATTTTTGCCATTTCTTCTTTTTGCTTCTTCGTTGGTTTTGTCCTCCAAAATTTGTTTTTAGTTGTAATTCCGAGAGATATATCTTCTGGCATTTCCACCACAGTCAAGTTTGCTCTTCCCCTCATCTGTCTGTACTCGGATATAACTGTTTGCAGTTTCGTTTTTTCCTTGTTTGGTTTTGGACGTTTATACGCCGGTTTACGTTCAATAGCATCCTCCAGTGTTTCTTGTATGTCTTCGTCCACCAAGTCATCTTCCTCGTCGTCGTCGCTATCGCTTTCGCTGTCTGACGCTGGTCCAGCTGGTATAAAGTCGTCGTCGGAGTGTTTACTTTTGGTTGGCGGGGTCTTTCCTTTAGCTTTTAAATGTTCACTGTTCTCTGGTTTCTTTCTTTTTTGTTGTTCATCTTCATTTTCAGCTGACGAATCCTGTTCCGGACGCTTGCGTTTTGTTGCTGGTTTCTTTGAAGTAGTTTCGGATGGCTGTTCGGATACACATTCGTTCTGTGCTGGTGAGTCCTTAACGGTATCTTGGTGTTCGTCAATATTTCGTAACGACGTATTAGCCGTGGGTTCTTGTGTGCGTTGGTCGAGCTTCTCAGTGGTATCTGTGTTTACGGAATATTGCGGTTCATCAATTTTTCGTAACTCCAATCCGGTGACATCTGTTTTCTCTGTTGTTCCATGTTCCGTTTCGACTACGGTGCCTCGGTTTACGGAATATTGGTCTCCGTCAATTTCCCGTAAAGGAATATTATCAGCGTTCATCTCTGTTGCAGTGAGTTCTTCTGTTGAAGATGACATTTTGGAAGCCGGTGACTCGGGGTTTCCTACGGCCATTGCACTTGTAGAAGTTGTACCTGACACGGAAGTGGTTTTCCCACCCTTCCTGGTCGCCCGAGGACTCGGCGAAGGAGCTGGAAAGAATTCCTTCCAATTTTGTGGTAATTGCTGCAGATAATCAGGTGGGAGTAGTCCCAACAAAGAATCCTTTTTATGGAGTGGATTGTGAACAATGTTGAGTGCTGTGAGGTAATTGATAATGTTGGCTTTGGTGTTGAGTTTTGGATATTGTTCTGGATTGATCAACGACGGCATGGTGTTGTTCGATCGTGTTTTGTTCTGGGGCTTTTGTGGACGTACCACGTTCCGTACAGCGGTGTACGGTCCAGTAATGAATCTGCCGTGTGTAAGTTCTGTACTTCAACGAACTGCGGTGGTTCGTGACGATGGCAGCCACAACTGATATATAAAACTTCATGGCTGTAGTTGTACAAACAAAAAAGCGAATTCGTTTGACGTAAGCGATAATTTTTACATTTAACGACGTAGTTGCTACCTATTCTGATCAGCTTGTGTTGTACATCGAACGGCGACACAATGCATTGAGTAAGCCGTTTATGTTGTAGTGTTCGCTAGTGTTATAACATATGAATACCATTGAGTACGTGCGTATTTTCGATGACGTTTGGGCTGACGTGATACGGTAAATGACGTCGTAAATTATTGTAATGCGTCATCAAACATTATGAAGTTTCTTCATTTTGTAATAAACATAAAAATTCCAACGTTCTAACGTAAGCGTTCAAGCATATTTGTTTCTTGTGGTGTCACGAAAATGAATTGTCCCGTTTTCACTTCTGTAGAACTGCATACAGTACGGGACATGTAAACAGCCTTTTGTAGTCGCAATACACTGCTGTTCTTGTACCGACACTGTTTTCACTTTCGTCGGGTCACAATTCCCCTTGCAGATCAATTCAGTTTTCCATCCTTCTGCAAACGAAACATGCCGCCGAAAAAAAAACCTAACAATGTACAACCCACCCATGTGACATCTTCAGCAACATCGTCATCAACATCATCAGGGCGTGTTAAAGCTACTAGGATGGTCACACGAGACACGACAACAAAACATCATGTTGTTAGTCCTCCTGTGCTGAAGAAAAGCACCAAGCAGCAGGTTATTTCAGCCCGCCAGGCGTGCGTTGGGAAATTGAAACGTACAATTGTCGAGCTGTCGGATGATGATGTAAGTCATAACTGTCACTATGGAATGTACAACGGATGTTATTGCCGTTGACACGTGTTCTACCGTTGTCTCATACGGATATTGTTCTTCTTTACTCTGATGGTCTTGTTTACGGGATATTGGTTTCGTCCAATTTCCCGTATTGTGACGGATAACATGGTGCTGTGGTACAGTCTTGTTATGAAGACAAGTTGGAATATTCCGAGTCTGAAGAAGACGCCGACGAGTCTAATATTAAGCCCAAAGGGACAACCAGAGGTGAGAAGTTTTCACTTGTTGCAGTGAAGAAGGAAAAGCAAGATTCTGAATCGTCGGATGATGATGAGTTCAAACGTGTTGTAGTGGACAAGACTGTGGTCCAGGCGGCAATTACTGAGAAGGCGAAAAAGTTTGCAATTGGTCGCATGAATTGGGTATTGCAACTGAATTACGTCGAGCCCAAAGAGCCTGCTTTGATGGCAGTTGCCACCTTGCGACTTCTGAATGACAGAGAGAAGGACTACTTTTACTTCAAAGCCAGGTACTTCAGTACTGCATTGCAGATCTTGTTAGCTTCCGCTATCAAGTACGACAGCATCGGAGACATCATTGAAAGCGCTTTTTATCTGCCTATGCGAAAAGAGCCTCACGGAGCAAACGAAGTCATGTTGAGCGGAAACACCAACTATGAAACAGAAGTCCTGTGTTTCAAATTGGTTAAGTACGGATTAACAACGTACTCTGATCAAATGGAAAAGTTGGCTCATCGACTTACGAGAATGTTGTCGTGTGATGCATTTTTTGATATCTACCAACAAGTGCTGAAGAATAATGGCAGTGGTGGGAAAATGGCACAGGATCTCAGCGATAAAAACTTTGAGATGTGGAAATGTCTTAAAAACTCACGCAAAACACCCATTGCCATCAAGTATTATTCGGCTCTCGATGCTGTCTTTTTGGACAAGCACATTGCTGCACTGTTGAAGGAAATGTATGACGGATCTCATGCTTCCAAGTTTTTCACACGTCCCGAGGTGTTACTTACTGGGTGGAAATCTGGGGTAAAACCCAAAAACATTTATTGACTTTGATTGACTTGATCAAACCGTTATTCCTGTTGTATGCATTGTAAACCCTAACGAATCATTAATGTTCTCTGTTATATCTGTACTGCATTTAGATAACCGTTCGGTGAGATATCGAAGGAAAATTGGGTTACAAGCGGCAGTGAGAGATCTTAACAAATACACCAATGCCACAAAGAACAGGAGAAAACGATCAAGGAGGCAACTTTGCAGATTGCAAACCAAAATGAACGTCATTGAAAACATTGTCACACATCCAGCACAACATCACCGTGTCACTTCTTCATTTCCAAACAATGTCATTACACCGACAAGTGTTCCTCGCTGTGAAAACACGTTGGAACACGAGGAAGCAGGTTCAAGGTGTGAAGCCCCTGAACGGCAACCAGTGTTTGACGTTGTAAACAATACTGACGAACAAAGCGATACTGAGTATGAGAACATTGACGAGCACACGCTAGTGCAGTTGCGACAACAACTGAGACAATGCGGAAATGACATGGTTAGTATTCTTGTTTTACGGAATTTTGGTTCTCTTCAATATTCCGTTAACCGTCAAATACTTTTTTTTTCTGTACCAGACACTTTTGAAGCAGTTTCGAAATAAAGTCGACCTATTGTCTTTGAAATCCGGCCAATGTATGCTGGACATTGACTGGAATTGGCAGCCTGCATCCGTGAGACGGATTCTCTTAGCGCAAATTTCCCGACTGTCAGAAGCGGTTAACAACATGCGGAGAGGGAATTTTGTGCCAATTCCAAATGTTCAGTTGACACATTTGGAGACCAATGATCCTGTCCGACATAATTTTCTCCAACAAGCTTATCTCTTTGAATCAAATATGTTCAACACAAAATCATTTCACTGTAAGTGTTGTAAACGACGAAGATTGGGATTGGTTGTTGGAATTGACGGTATATGCAAGTTCTGCAAGAACGAAGCAGCAGGATTTCATTTGTATTCTGAAGACAATAAAGCAATACCTGTCTGGTATGACAAGAAAGGTCGACCACATTATGATATACCGCCTGCGTTGAAAGAATTGACATTAGCCGAACAAATGTTGATCCAACGAATTTCACCATACATCCCAGTAATTCACATCAAGAATGGAACATTAGGATCCAGGGGTCACACTGTAAGCTTTATTCAGGACATTGATGGGATTTGCAAAGAATTCCCAAGACTCCCTAAGGATGTCATAATGGTGAAAATTACACGAACACAAGTGACACCAGCTGGGGAAAACATATCCAGAACATTCACGGTCAGGCGAGATAAAGTTTTGCGCGCCTTATTATGGTTGAAGGAACACAACCCATTGTATGCAGATATTGACATCAAACCAGAAAACCTAGATTGGATGGAGGGGAACTGTGAAGCAGATTTACCTGTTATGACCGTGGAATCAATGGAAACAGAAGATGAAGATCCTGATAGGTATGTTTAGTCCGACGCGTCGTGTTTTACAGTTTTTGTCGTGTATTACGAGATATTGGACTTCCTCAAAATCCCGTTAAACAATCATTGGACATCATTATATATTTGGAATCGTCAGAGGTCCAGCGGAAAAACAGGTTTTTGAACCATCTGAAAGAAACGACGCAGAAGAAGCTTATGGAGCTTTAACAACAGAAGAAACACAACATCTCTCAAAATTAGATCAACGTATCATGGAACACATCAACAAGGCAACATCGGGCAAAATTACACCACGTCTAGCGTGGCCGACAAGATCAGTCAAACCTGTTAGCGAATATGGGGATGAAAAAATATTTTGTTTAGCTTTTCCTTGTCTTTACCCAGGGGGAGTTGGTGACATCAATGAAGCAAGGCAGAAACCATTGAGTGCAGGGGATTGGGCATCTCATCTCTTATATTACCAAGACGGAAGGTTCGCAAAAGACAAACTTTGGTGTTTTTTTGCATTGAATTATGTGATGCGCCATCGCAACCAATCTTCAAGCAAGTTCTTTGTTAAAGGATTCCTAGGAAAAACACCTCCGACATTAGAAGAACTTCATGAGAGGCTTCGGAACAATGATGATGAATTTGTCAATAAATTATGTTACTTCTCAAAATCCGTTCCTGGGTCAGCAGCATATTGGAGAAGTAAGAAAGCGGAGTTGTATTCATGGATTAATCACCATGCTGATCGTGGTCACGGAGCACCTAATCTCTTCATTACTCTGTCCTGTGCTGAGTATTTCTGGCCAGACTTGAAACGATTACTTGAACAACACATTTATGACTGCGAGGGCAAATCAGTTGATCTTGATACCGATAGGGCAGCACTGAACAATGCGGTGAACGACTACAGTATTGTCGTCCAGGAATTTTTTCAACTCAGAACACGGGACTTCCTCGACACTGTTGGGAAAAATGTGTTTCAAATTGATCATTATTGGTGCCGATTTGAATTTGCAAAGTCAAGGGGACAGATACATGCCCATCTTTTAGCAATAACCAGGGATTGTAGTGATCCAAATGGGGTTTTTCATAAAATGCATGCTTGTCGGAATAACCCTGAAGAACAGGAACGTCTACTTGGAGAATGGGCCAAGCAAACATTAGATCTATCCGCTTTGATCCCAACCAATTTGATCGACCACGGTGACCAAGACAATATCAACCCGTGTTCTCAAAGATTGTGTCAAATTGTTGACATGGACCATGACAAGTTTTCTTTACTACAGAATTGTCAAATTCATCGGTGCAATGATTATTGCATGCGCCAGGTCAAAACCACCAGACCAAACAATGCTGACGTCTCTACAACGCAGACACCTTCAGTACAACCCGAAAAGGTAAGAATGATGACCTGCCATTATTGAATATCACAATCGAGTTCTTACATCGCAGGTCACATTTTTCAGTATTTCGGAATATTGGGCTGACTCGATTTCCCGTAAACTCTCTCACATTTACACTTCGGCACTTCATATTTTATACGATATATGACTATGTCTGTGTAGGCAGCATCCGTTAAATGCCGAAGATGCAGATCAGGCTGTGGTTCAGAAGAAATCCCCGGCCAAGCAAATACTCCAGGCTGGCCGTTGCAGGACAGGGTGACAATAACAAAAGACCCAAGAGGATTCAAAACATTACATATGCCCCGAAACCATCCACGGCTAAATCAAACTTCGATGTTTGCACTTCAAAGCTGGAGGGCAAATTGTGATATTCAAGTTCTGATCTATGACACCGATCCAGCTCATCCAGATCCATCTGAAATTTCAAAAGTGACTGATTATGTTGTCGCATATGCCTGTAAAGGAAATGCAACATTGGCTGTTGAACGAAAACACGTGAAGGACTTCACTTTGAGGTCAGTGTATTGTATTGACTATTGATTCATTTACTTATACGTGTTTACGGGATATTGGTATCGACCAATTTCCCGTATGGTGCTTGCCGATATGACATGGTAGCTCTGTCTTGTACACAACATTATTTTGACTGACTTATTATATTACTCCGCATTTGTATACCAAAGGGCTGAACAAGAAAACGGTGATGATCAAGACGTAAACCGTGTCGTGTGCCAATTGTTGAACAGATCCGTTGCATCAAGGACTATTACAAAACAAGAAGCAATGTGTCAACTTGGTGGGTTGAGTTTGGTGATGTGCTCTGACACAATTGAGACCGTCAGTCTTTCAGGAGAAGTAAAATTAAGGGTGCAAGGTGAAATTCATACAGATACTTTTCTGTCAACATACTGTAACAGGAAAGAATGTCCAGAAATGTCGTTGGATCAGTACTATTATTATAAAAAGGGAGACAAAACAACGGGTGATGGAAAAAAAAAATTCGTGGCACATTATGTAGGAGGGGCAAGTGTTCCAAGATATCCTATCACACCCGGATATGCAAGATCGGTTCTTTTAATTCACAAACCATGGAGCAATTTGGACAGAATACCAACAGATGACGATTACATCACATTATTCAATGAATTCATCGTTTCTCCACAATGCCCACTGTCTGTTAAGGTATCTTTTGAGCGGGCAAAATTACGCGAGCAGGACAGAATTAGAGGAAGACAAGAAACAGTCACTGAAGACATTGAAAACTCAGCTCCAACTGAACATTTACAGGATACTGAATTGGATGATGCCATTGCCCTCACCTCGGCACTAGCAGACACAATGGACATATTTGATTACATTGGAGGACAAGACATGGACCTCGGTGTTTGTTATGATTGGTCATATCGATGGTTTAAGGTAAGCTGTACAGCTATTTTACTTGAAAACACTACAAACAAAATAAAATGTTATATGGTAAACAACAATTATTTCCTTCTGCCAGACACCACAGGATGGGACAACACGACTGCACAACGTGATCTCGCATTACCGAAACACAGTAAATTCACAGTTGAACATACCAAAAAAGGAAGATGGGTCAGCATATTCATTACAAGAATTAACTGAAGAACAACTGGAAATTGCATGCACGGTTATTGAAAAACTCAAGGAATGGTTGGAATTCAGTGAGAAACAACAAAGCAAAACATTCAACCCATTGAGAATGACAGTGGCTGGAGCTGCGGGGTCGGGAAAAAGTAGGGTAATCAACACACTTGTCACTGTCATACGTCAAATATTACAAGACAACAATTCAGTACATGTCATTGCACCAACAGGAGCAGCAGCATTTAATGTGGGTGGTCAGACAATCCACCGCCTCTTTAAAATCAATGTGGCCAATCCTGACAAACCAATGGGGAACATGGCAAAAGAACAGTTAGGTGCCCAATTGAGAACAACAGTTGCACTTTTCTTTGACGAAAGGAGTATGATATCCCAAAAAGTTCTCGGGGCTGCTGAAATGAATGCAAGTGCTGCAGCACACAACTTTGGACATGACTCAGAGGACTGGGGAGGAATTCCAATAGTAATACTCTTCGGGGATGATTGTCAAATTCCACCAACTTTGGCTGCTGGAGCATTTGAGTCATTATCTGGAAGAAATCAGACAAAGCTGGGTGTTGCATCAAATGGAAGACAACAATTTTGGAATCTGAGCAAGCAAGTAATGGAACTCAAAATGAACAATCGGCAACAACCCGGGCAACAACATTTTTTGGATATTTTAAAGAACTGTCGAGTGGGCACACTGAGCAGAAAACATTGTGAAACCTTAATGTCATTACATCTCAATAACTTCTCTCCAGAAAAAGTGGAAGCAATAAAGAAGAAATCGACATACATCTTTGCTAACAGGGATCCAATGCGGTTACACAACACAGAAATGCTCAGAAGGGAACACAGTGCAGAAAACCCAGTCGCGCGAATTCGGTCAAAAATTACAACTCAAACCAGAAATACAAACCAAAACACAACACACTTCAAGGATAATCCAGTTCCAATCATTACCAATCTATGTCGAAATGCAAGAGTGCAAATAACTGGACGAAACTTAGAACCTGATTGGGGCCTTTATAATGGTGCAATCGGAACAGTTAAGGAAATTGTTTACGAACACGACAAATCCCCGATTGGTGGTGACTTGCCAGAATTTGTTCTCGTGGAATTTACTCAATATTGTGGTCCGCCATGGATAACTGACAAGCCAAAGGTAACCCCATACCATTTGTACGCCTTTGTGAATTGATCTGCCAACTTACCAAACTCACTTTAATACAATCCACTGTAATTTGCTCAATACCTACAGTGGGTTCCCATTCCAAAAATACAACAAAAATGCGACAAAAACTGTTGTGACATTGAGTTTATTCCACTGACTTTAGCATATGGGAAAACGGCACACACATTTCAAGGACAGAGTGCAGGACCCGGCCATCCAGTTCAATCCATAGTAGTACAACCAGGGACGCGCAACTTTGAAGGAACTTGTCCAGGGTTATTCTATGTCATGCTGTCCCGAGCGACGACCATCGGAACGGCACCTGACCATACAGATTCGTCAATTTTTTTTCATACAAATGAGATGAATTATGACCGCATAACAAATTTGTACCAGAACAAAACCAAAAATATACCATTCAAAAAGGTTATTGACCGCAACAAGTGGATACAACATTTACAAAACAACCTGACAAAAAAAGCAATGACAACGAAACACAAAACATCCCTATTAGCTTGGGCGACAACAACGAAAATAACAAAGGACCACCTTGAAAAAACAATCGACGCAACGTCATGGCGATCCTCCCAGGCAATCAATTATTAACCATATCATAATCAAAACACTAACGGAATATTGATCATACCCAATATCTCGTAAAGGCACAATCACTAAACAAACGACTCTAATTTATTCATTGTTTCCGAAACATCCGTCACAGTAATAAAACACGACTGTTACAATATACAGAGCACATCCATTAAACTACACAAATGAGTCATTCACAATCCTTACGGAATATTGGAAACACAAAATATTCCGTAAACTAATTAACATTATATATTAAAAGCAACACAGCAACCCGTCATAACGCACCAAACAGACAAATCAAACAATATCGTGACACCCGTAAAACTTGCGTAGCAACCGCATACTCGAACACCAAAGGAATAAGAACAACACCCGTAAAAATTGCGTAGCAACCGCGTACTCGAACAACAAAGAGAATAAACCAATGCACCAAAACAAATGCACCAAACACCTTCTGATGGTCCCAGAGGCCCTTTGGGCACTCAGTTGAATTACATTATATTACATATTATTTTCTTCCATCCATTACCAATTCACTGTGTCTCCTGCCCGGTGGGCAAATGCTAGTATCTTGTGTATGAACAACATATATTACAATTACTATTTGAAATCACTGTCCCCTACAATGTGTAGTTAGCATCAATGTAGTGGTGTACAGCAATGGTC
>Ga0209812_10001714_pt1 | contig 14455 bp, 5 predicted proteins | sample JI71714BDNA_FD_187502 | JGI IMG/M metagenome (GOLD analysis project Ga0209812, IMG submission 187502) | Wastewater effluent complex algal communities from Wisconsin, to seasonally profile nutrient transformation and Carbon sequestration -... | ecosystem: Engineered > WWTP > Effluent > Algae...
AGCAGCGGCTGCAGCGCACCCGCCAGCGTGGCCTGGCCGGTGACGTGCAGGGTGTCGGTGACGCCGCGCTGCGGGTCCACGCGCAGCGCCAGCGTGCCGCCGGTGCCCTGCTCGAAGTGGCCGTCGATGCGCGTGGCCGCGCCCGGCGCGCCGCCGTGGGCCAGGGTGCCCTCGTTGCGCAGGGTGCCGGTGCCGCCGAGGTCCAGCGTGCCGCCGTGCAGCAGCTGCGCGCCGGCGTGGTTGTGCACCTCGTTGCGCGCACCCGGGCTCAGCTGCAGGTTGCCCAGCATCGTGCCGCGGTTGTGGATGGTGATGTCGCCACCCACCGTGAGCACGGCCTGGCCGGCGTGGCCGTCGCCGCTGCCCACGTGCCCCTGGTTGTGCAGTTCGTTCAGCGGCCCCTCGAAGTGCATCGCCGGCGCCCCGCTGCCGCCCAGCACGCTGGCGCCGGCACCGACCTCGACGATGGGGTCGGTCGACGACCAGCCCCACAGCGCCACGGCCCCGGCCCCGCTGGCGCGCACGTTCACGCCGCTGGCCACCACGATGCGCACGATGCCGCTCGTGCCCTTGTCGCCGCCGTAGGCCGTGGTGGTGCTGCCGCTGGCCACGATGCCACCGCCGCCGCGCACGCTCTGCGCCACCACGCCGTGCGCGCCTGCGCCGGTGGTGGTGATGTCGGCGTTGACGTAGACCGTCACGTCGCCGGCGTCGGCGGTGCCCTTGCGCTGCGTCACCGTGAGGTTGCTGCCCACGCCGATGGCCGCGCCGCCGCCGCCACCCACGCTCTGCGCCAGGATGCCGTAGGCGTTGATGCCCGAGGTGCTGATCGGTGCGTTGCTGTTCACCAGCACCTTGCCGCCGTGGCCACCGCTGCCGCCGGCACCCATCGTGACGGTGCCGCTGGCGTAACCCAGGCCGCCGCCGTTGCCCACGCTCTGCGCGACGATGCCGATGGAGCCGGCGCCGGTGGTGGTGATGGCCGCCTGGTTGGTGACGCTCACCGCCGGGTTGGCGCGCCGGTCCTCGCCCGGGTAGGCCGGGCTGCCGGGCAGGCCGCCGAGCTTGAGGTTGCCGGCCAGCACCAGGCCCAAGCCACCGCCGCCGGAGACGGTCTGCGCCACCAGGGCCGGGGCCATGTCGCCCTGGGTGACGAGGCTGCCGCCGTCGAGCTGCACGCGCGTGGCGCCGCTGAACTTCCAGTCGCCGCTGGTCGCGCCCAGGTTCAGCGTGCCGCCGAACACCTGGCCGGCGCGGCCGGCGGCCAGCACCAGGCCGCCGCCATTGGCCACGCTCTGCGCCACCACGCCCGCGGCGTGCAGGCCCTGCGTGCTGAGCACGGGCGAGCCGCTCACGCTGACGTCGAAGGCACGGCTGCCGCTGGCCGTCTGCCCCAGCTGGCCGTTGAGTGTGGCGGTGGTGCTGGCCGTCGAGCCCGGGGCGGCCACGGTGGGCGCCACCCACGAGAACAGGCCGCCGCCGCCGGCCACGCTCTGCGCCAGCACGCCCAGGCTGCCGGCGCCGGTGGTGCCGATGCTGCGCGTGCCCAGCGCCACGCTGGTGCTGGCGCTGTCGCTGCTGCCGCCGGTGCCACCCAGCTGGAAGCTCAGGTTCAGCGTACCGACCTGCGTGAGGTTGGTGTGCGCGAACAGGCCACCACCGCCACCGATGCTCTGCGCCACCAGCATGGGCGCGTTCATGCCGGCCGTGCTCCAGGCCTGGTTGCCGCGGCTGGCGTCCACGACCACGGCGCCGCCGGTGGACTGGTTGATGCTGCTCGAGGCCGTGAGCGTGTGGCCCACGGCGGCCGTGGCCCAGTAGTGGTCGCTGACCAGGCCACCCCCGGCGCCGATGCTCTGCGCCACCAGCCCGGCCGCGCCGTTGCCCTGCGTGCTGATGGCCTGCGCTGTCCACACGCTGAGTTCGCCGCCGATGGAGCCGCTGTTCCGCAGCGTCTCCTGCAGGCCGTTGTTGGGGCTCAGCACGGCGCCGCCGCCGCCCCCGATGCTCTGCGCCAGCAGGCCGTGGCCCAGCGGGCCGGTGGTGGCGATGCTGCCGGTGAGCCAGGCGTCGCCGCTGCAGCGGCTGCTCGCATCCAGCAGGTTGCACACACGCACGTTGCCGCCGTTGGCAGAGCCCCCGGCACCGCCCAGCGTGGCCGAGACCATGGCGTTCGACAGGCCGCCACCACCACCGATGCTCTGCGCCACCAGGCCCACGGCACCGCTGCCGCTGGTCTGCACCGTGGCGCTGCTGCCCAGTTGCACCAGGCCGCCCGACTGCGCCTGGTTGCCGCCCAGCACCGCGTTGTGGCTGCGCGTGAGGTTGAGGCCACCACCGCCGCCGATGCTCTGCGCCACCGCGGCGTGGGCCAGCACGCCGGCCGTGGCCACCTGCCCGCCCAGCGAGAGGCCCACGCCGCCGCCGGCGCCGCCCCGGCCGCCGCTGGCGCCCAGCGTCACCGTGCCCTGGATGTTGGTGCTCTCGTTGTTGGCCGTGGCCGCGGCACCCACGCCGCCGCCGCCGCCCACGCTCTGCGCCAGCAGGCCCACGGCGAGGCCGCCCTGGGTCTGCACGGTCTGGGCCGAGAACAGCGCCACGCTGCCGCCGGCACCGCCGTCGCCGCCGCTGCCGCCGAGCTGGCCGCCGCCGCTCACGCTGCCGGCGCTGCCGCCGTTCACCCACGAGGCCGCGCCGCCCAGGCCACCGCCGCCGCCGATGCTCTGCGCCACCACGCCGAAGGCGGCCAGGCCCTGCGTGCCGATGCGAGACGCGCTCTGGCGCAGGTCCACCGACACACTGCCGCCCTTGCCGCCGCTGCCACCCGCGCCACCCAGGTTGAGCGTCAGGGTGTAGCTGCCGGCGTCGCCGTTGCTGCTGGTGGTGCTGCTGCCGCCGCTGCCGCCGCCGCCGCCCACGCTCTGCGCCAGCACCGCGGTGCCGAAGTGGCCCTGCGTGCCGAGGTTCAGCGTGCCGGTGCTGGAGACCGTGACGCTGCCGCCGTCGCCACCGCCCGAGCTGCCGGACTGGCCGCCCAGCGAGAGGCTGGCCGACTTGGCCGTGCCGCTGCCCGTGGTGGTGCTGCTGCTGCCGCCGCTGCCGCCACCGCCGCCCACGCTCTGCGCAAGCAGGCCGCGCGCGCCTTCACCCTGGGTGCTGAGGCTGCCGCCACTGAGCGTGACGAGCACGTCCCCGCCCTTGCCCGAACCGCCGCCGATGCCACCCAGGCTCAGCGTGGCCGCGGCCTTGCCGGCCGAGGCGCTGCCCGAGGCCGAGCCGCCCGTGCCGCCGCCGCCGCCGATGCTCTGCACCAGCAGGGCGTCGGCGCCGACGCCGGTGGTGGCCACCTGGGCGCCACTGGCCACGGTGACCGCGCCGCCGTCCTGGCCGCTGCCGGCCTTGCCGCCCAGGGCCAGGCTCACGGCGCTGTTGCCGGCGTCGGCGCTGGTGCTGCTGGTGCTGCCGGCCAGGCCGCCGCCGCCGCCCACGCTCTGCGCCAGCACGCCGTGCGCCAGGGCACCGGCGGTGCCGAGCACGGCGGTGCTGCCGAGGTCCACCGTGACCTTGCCGCCCACGCCGCCGCTGCCGCCGCTGGCACCCAGCGCCAGGCTCACGGCATGCGCGCCGCTGCTGGCGTTGCTGCTGCTGCTGCCGGCGGCGCCACCGCCGCCGCCCACGCTCTGCGCCAGCAGCGCCACGGCCTGCGCGCCCTGCGTGCCGACGGTGCCGCCCACGGCCAGGCGCACGTCGCCACCCGCGCCGCCGCTGCCGCCGCTGCCACCCAGCGCCGCGGCCACGGCCACGCCGCTGTTGGCCTTGGCCGAGCTGCTGCCGCCGCCCGCGCTGGCGCTGTTGTCGTCGCTGCCGCTGGCGTCGCCCGCGGTGGCGGCGCTGCTCGCGCTGCCGCCGTTGCCGCCGCCGCCGCCCACGCTTTGCGCAAACACGCCGTGCGAGAGCACGCCCGTGGTCGCCAGCGTGCCAGCCAGGCCCGTGCCGCAGCTGCCGTTGGCGTTGCGCAGGCCGCACACCACCACCGAGCCGCCCTTGCCACCTCCCCCGGCGCTGCCGCCCAGGCCCAGGGCCACCGAGGCCGAGCTGCCCTGGCCCGTGGTCGACGAGGCCGAGCCGCCGCTGCCGCCGCCCCCGCCCACGCTCTGCGCCACGATGGCCGGCGAGAGCAGGCCGCGCGTGGCCAGCGAGCCGGCGCTGGCGTGCACGCTCACCGCGCCGCCGTTGCCGCCACCCGAGCCCATGCCGCCCAGCGAGAGCGCGGCGCTGCTCTTGGCGCCGTCGGCGTTGCTGCTGCTGCTGCCGCCGCTGCCACCGCCGCCGCCCACACTCTGCGCAAACACCGCGGGCGCGCCGAGCTCGGCGTGCAGGCCGTCGGCGGGCGCGAACTGCGCCGTGGCCACGTCACCGCTGGTCTGCACGACCACGTCGCCGCCGTGGCCGGCCTTGCCGCCGGCGCCGCCGATGGCCAGGCTGGCCGCGTAGCCGCTGTCGGCCCCGGCCGCGCCGCCCTTGCTGGCGCCGCTGCCCGAGGTGCTGCCGGCGCTGGCCGCGTTGCCCTGGTTGTTGGGCGCCGAGCTGGCGCTGCCGGTGCTGGCGCTGGTCTTGCCGTCGTCGGCCGAGCCCGGCGCCGTGGCCGCGCTGCTGGCCGCGCCGCCGTGGCCGCCGCCGCCGCCCACGCTCTGCGCAAACAGGCCCGCGGCATGGCCGCGCGCCGTGTACACGGCGCCGGTGTTGATGAGCATGACGCTGCCGCCGCTGCCGCCGCCCCCGCCGCTGCCGCCCAGGCCGAACGAAGCCGCGGCCTTGCCGCCGGCGGCGGAGCTGCTGCTCGCCGAGCCGCCGTCGCCACCGCCACCGCCCACGCTCTGCGCGAACAGGCCCTGCGACTGCGTGCCCATGGTGCTGATGCGGCCCGTGTTGCGCAGCTGCACGGCGCCGGCGTCTCCGCCCGTGCTGCCGCTGCCACCCAGGCTGACGGCCACCGCGCTGTTGCCGCCTTGCGCATTGCTGGTGCTGCTGCCGCCGTGGCCGCCACCGCCGCCCACGCTCTGCGCGACCAGGCCGCTGGAGAGGTCGCCCAGCGTCGTCACCACGGCGCTGCTGTCCACGGTGACGGTGTTGCCCTTGCCGCCCGCGCCCCCGGCGCCGCCGATGCTGAGCGAGGCGCCGACGCCGTTGTTGCCCTTGGCGGCGCCGGAGGTCGGTGCGCCGTCGTTCTGGGTGAACTTCTGCGCCACGGCCACGGTGGCCTTGCCCACGGTGGAGCCGACCAGCCCCGTGTAGGCCGCCACGCCCGCGGCCTCCACGGCACCCGGCGAGCCGTCGGCCGAGGCCGAGGCCGATCCACCATGGCCGCCGCCGCCACCGATGCTCTGCGCCAGCACACCTGGCGACTGCGCGCCCGTGGTGCTGATGGCGCCGCTGGGCGCCACGACCACGAGGCCGCCGTCACCCCCGCCCGCGCCATAACCGCCCACCGACACCGAAGCCGCGTGGCGGTTGCTCGTGGCGTTGGCCGATGACGTGCCGCCGTGGCCACCGCCGCCGCCGATGCTCTGCGCCACCAGGGCCGGCGCCTGCTGGCCGAAGGTCGTGACGCTGGGCAGCACCACCGGGCTCACGGGCGTGTTGCCGGCGGGTGCCGTGGCGCTCAGCCCGGCCCGCCAGCCGCTGTTCAGCCAGTGCGCGGTGGCGGCCTGCGTGTTGTTGCCGTAGGCCGCTGCCAGGTCGGCGTTGTTGGCCAGGTACTGCGCGGCATTGAAGCTGGCCGTCAGCCGGCCCTCCAGGTAACCCGCGATGCGGTAGTGCCGCAGGCCGTTGATGGGGTCGTTGCCGAAGGCGTTGACGAGGTCGCCGTGCGAGGCGATGTAGGTCAGCGGGTCGATGAACACCGCCGGCCCGCCGGCCAGGCCCAGGTTCACCGGGAAGCGGCCCGCGGGCGCGGCCACGCTGCGGCCCTCGGCGTAGCCGGTGGCGACGTAGTGGTTGGTGGCCGCGGCGAGGTCGCCGTCGAACGTGGCCTGCAGGTCGGCGTGGTTGGCCAGGTACTGCGCGGCGTTGAAGCTGGCCACCGAGCGGCCCTCGAGGAAGCCGCTGACGATGTAGTGCTGCAGGCCGCGCGCCGGATCGTTGCCGTAGACGGTGATGACGTCCGGGTTGGTGGCCATGTAGGTGCGCGGGTCGAAGTTCAGCAGCACGTTGCCGGCGTTGCCGCCGCTGCCGCCCCCGCCGCCGATGGCCACAGCCACCGAGGCCGTGCCCGAGATGGCGTTGGAGTAGGCCGCGCCGCCATGGCCGCCGCTGCCGCCGATGCTCTGCACCAGAACGCCGATGGCGCGGTCGCCCTGCGCGGGCAGGCCGCCGCCGGTGGGCACACCCGTCTGCACGGCGCCGAGCAGGCGCACCGCCGCCTCGGCGCCCGCACCGCCGGCCGCGCCCTTGCCGCCCACCGTCACGGCGGCGGCCAGGCTCGTGCTGTTGGCATCGCCGCCCGAGGCCGAGGCCGCAAAGGCCGCCGTCGAGCCGCCGCTGCCACCGCCGCCGCCGATGCTCTGCGCCAGCACGCCGATCGAGCCGGCGCCTTGCGTGGCCACCGTGCCGCGGCCCACGAGGTTCACCGTGCCCGCGTTCTGGCCCGTGCCACCCGTGGCGCCGGCGGCACCGGCCGCGCCCACCGACACCGCCATCGCCGGGTTGCCCGTGGACGCGCTGCCCGACACCGCCGAGCCGCCATGGCCGCCGTTGCCGCCCACGCTCTGCAGCAGGATGCCCACCGACTGCGCGCCCGTGGTCAGCACCGGCGCGTCGGCGCGGAGGCTCACCGCGCCGCCCTGCCCGCCCGTGCCACCCACACCGCCCACGCTGGTGGCCATGGCCACCACGGTGGTGGCCGAGCCCGCGGCCGTGAAGCCGCCGCTGCCGCCGTGCCCACCCAGGCTCTGGCCCACGAGGCCGGGCGACAGCTGCCCGGCCGTCTGCACCGGCTGGCGCGCGGTCAGGTGCACGGCGCCGGCCTTGCCGCCCGCGCCGCCCGCACCGCCCAGCGACACCGACGGCGCCGCCGCCATGCTGGCCGAGCCGCTGACGGCCCAGCCACCGGTGCCGCCGGCGCCGCCCAGGCTCTGGCCCAGCACGCCGGGCGACTGGTCGCCCTCGGTGGCCAGGCGATGGCCGCTGCCGTGCACGTGCAGCCACACGTCGCCGCCCGTGCCGCCCTTGCCCGCGCCGCCACCCACGTTGGCGGCCAGGCTCAGGCCGCCGGCCAGCGCCGCGGCGAGCGTGTGGCCGCCGTTGCCACCGTTGCCACCCACGCTCTGCGCCTGGATGCCGGGCGAAAACGCGCCGCGCGTCAGCAGCTCGGCCGAGTGGTCCACGCTCACCGTGCCGGCGCTGCCGGCGTTGCCACCGCCACCGCCCACGGCCAGCGTCACGCCCACCTGCAGCGACAGTGCGCCAGCCGCGCTGAAGCCGCCATGGCCACCACCGCCGCCGATGCTCTGCGCCAGGATGCCCGGCGCGTGGCCGTTGTCCGTGGAACTGGCGGTGATCGCACCCACGTTGTCGACCTGCACCGAGCCGCCCACCGAGCCCGTGCCCCCGGCGCCGCCCTTGCCGATGGCGATGCCGGCCATGCCGGCCACGCTGCCGGCGATGGCGTGGCCGCCCGAGCCGCCGCCGCCGCCGATGCTCTGCGCCAGCAGCACCGGCGCGCCGCCGCCCTGCGTGGTGAGCGCGCCGCGGTTGGACACGGTCACGGCGCTGGCCGAGTTGCCCGAGCCGCCCTCGCCACCCAGGCTGGCGGAGCCGGCCACGAACTCCGCGCCCGACAGCGCCACCGAGTAACCGCCATGGCCGCCGCCACCGCCGATGCTCTGCGCCACCAGCGCGCTGGCGCCCGCGCCCAGCGTGGTGATGGCGCCGCTGCCGTAGGCCGCGTTGGCGCCGCTGTCGTCGTTGACCAGCGTGACCTTGCCACCCGTGCCGCCGCTGGCGCCCGAGCCGCCCACCGCCAGCGCGCCCGAGTAGCGCCCGGAGGCCGCCAGCGTGATCGCCGAGCCACCGTGGCCGCCACCGCCGCCGATGCTCTGCGCCACCAGGCCCTGCGAGCCCTCGCCCGCGGTGCTGACCACGCCGCCCGGGTTGTGCACGGTCACGTCGCCCGCGGCCTGGCCGCTGGCGCCCTTGCCGCCCACGCCCACCGAGACCGAGCTGCCCGTGTAGGCCAGGCTCAGGTCGATGGTGCTGCCGCCCGAGCCGCCACCGCCGCCGATGCTCTGCGCCAGCAGGCCCGGCGACTGCGCGCCGCCGGTGCTGATGGACTGGCCGTTGCTGCTGGCGAACACCGCGCCACCCGTGCCGCCTGTGCCACCGCTGCCACCAAAGCCGAAGGACTGCGAGCCGATGAGGCTGCCCGACAGCGACATGGCATAGCCGCCGTGGCCACCGCCGCCGCCGATGCTCTGCGCCACCAGGCCCGGCGAGCCCAGGCCGGCCGTGGCCACGCGCCAACCCAGCTGCGGCCCGCTGACCAGGTCGCTGCCCGCGCACGGGCTGAAGCCCGCCGCCACGGCGCTGTAGCTGCTGCAGTTGACGAGCACGTTGGCGCCGTTGCCGCCACCCCCGCCGCTGCCGCCGTGGGCCACGGCCGAGCTGTCGCCCACCACCGCCACCGCGTAGGCCACGGCACCCCCGGCGCTGCCGCCGCCGCCGCCCACGCTCTGCGCCAGCAGGGCGGGTGAACTGATCTCGGCCGTCATCAGGTGGCCCACGTGGTTGACCACCACCTGCCGGCCCGCGCCGCCGCTGCCGCCCGATCCACCCACGGCCGTGGCCGAGGCGTTGCCGAAGATGCTGGTCCCGCGGCCGCTGGCCTTGGCGAAGCCGCCCACGCCACCGCCGCCGCCGATGCTCTGCGCCACCAGCGCGATGGCGCCGCCGGCCGTGCCGTTGTCGGCCACCGGGCGGCCGTCGCTGCCGCAGGCGCTGCCGGTGCACAGGCTGTTGTAGTTGAGCACGGTGACGGCGCCGCCGTCGCCGCCCGCGCCGCCGGCACCGCCCACGGCCGTGGTCTTGCGGCCGGTGGCGATGGCCATGCCGCCGGAGCCGCCGCCGCCGCCGATGGCCTGCGCGAACAGGCCCGTGCCCGAGGGCCCGAGCACCGAGATGGCGCCGATGTTGGTGACCACCACCGCGCCGGCATGGCCCGCGTCGCCGCCCTCGGCGCCCAGGATGTGCAGCCCGGCGCTCGCGCCCGCGTGGCCGCCACCACCGCCCACCGACTGCGCCGCGAGGCCGAAGCCACCCGCCGGGTTGCAGCCGCTGGTGAGGCTGTCGCTGCAGGCCGCGCGGCCGGCCAGGCCCACCACCAGGTTGCCGGTGTTGTCCACCGCCAGCGTGCCGCCGTCGCCGCCGGTGCCGCCGCTGCCGCTGTGGCTGCGTGTGTTGACGCCGCCGTCGCCGCCGAAGCCGCCGATGCTCTGCGCCGACATGGCGTTGCCGCCGTCGGTGCCGATCTGCCCGGTGTTGCGCAGCACCACGTCGCCGCCGGCGCCGCCGGGCTTGCCGCTGCCGGCGCTGGAGCTGCCCACGGCCGAGCCGCCGGCGCCGCCCACGCCGCCGCCGCTCTGCGCCACCAGGCCCATGGCCGAGAGGCCGCCGCTGACCTGCAGCGAAAGCTCGTTCTCCAGGCGCACGTTGCCCCCCGCGCCGCCGGCACCGCCGTCGCCGCCCTTGTAGCCGCTGCCGCTGCGTGTGTTGTTGCCACCGGCTCCGCCGGCACCGCCATGGCTGACGGCCACGAGGGCCGTGCTGCTGACGCGGTAGACGGCGCCGACGGGGTTGGCCCCATGCCGCACGAAGGCCTGCACCGAGCCGCCGGCGCCGCCGGCGCGGCCGTCGAAGTCGCCCTTGCCACACTGGCCCGAGGAGTCGCCGCTGCCGCCCTTGCCGCCCGCGCCGCCGGCGCTGCTCAGGCCCACCAGCGTGCCGGTGAAGTCGAGCGAGACGAGCGACAGGTCGTTCGAGAGGTCGATCGCGGGCCCGGCGCCACCGGCCGTGCCCGGCGACGGCCCGCTGCGGCAGGAGCCGCCGCCCACGGCGTCGATGCCCGCCGTGCCGGCGGTGCCGGTGCGCGAATCGGCCAGGTGGTAGGCCGGGCCCGAGACCACGCTGTTGGCCAGGCCCAGCGCGGGCGCGCACAGGCACAGGATGCCCCAGCCCCGGGCCAGCGCCAGCTGCCGCAGCGGGCGCGGGCGCGCGGCAGGCATCGGGCGGGCCGGCGAGGTGGACGGGGGCGTGGCGGGGCGGGTGGGCATGGTGGCGGCGAGCAAGTGGCGGGGCCACCCGCCGGCAACACGGCGCGCACGGCGGCGCGCGGGCACGCCGTGCCCACGGGCCGTGACACGGACCGGCGGGTGATCGCCCGATGTTCTCAGCGGCCTGCGCCACCAAAGGCCCGAAAAGGCCAGTCGTCGCGGCCCTCATCGGTGTGGACGGCAGCACCCGGGCGGCGCCGCTAGACTGGCCCGATGCTCGACAAGATCACCCAACTCGGCCGCTCGCACGGCGCGCTCCGTGCCGGCAAGGGCCTGGTCTCGGGCATCGTCGCGCTGTCGCTGGCCATCCTGTGCTTTCTGGGCGTGCTGGCCTTCCACTTTCCCGAGTACCTGACGACACCGCAGCTGCGCCGCTCGTACGACGTGGCGCTGCTGCGCCAGGTGCTCTACGGCGCGCTGGTGGTGGCGGGTGCGGTGGCGCTGTTCAACATCGTGCTCGGCCGCCGGCGCTGGCTGGCCACGGCGGCCTTCGTGCTGGTGTGCCTGAGCGTGGCCCTGGGCGGCCACAAGGTGCCGGTGAACGACTTCCCCGACGGCACGCCCTACATCGGTCTGGACTGGTTCATCCTCGACCTGCTGGGCAGCACGCTGATCTTCGTCTTCGTCGAGAAGCTGTTCCCGCTGCGCAAGGAGCAACCGGTGTTCCGCCCGGCCTGGCAGACCGACTTCCAGCACTTCATCGTCAACCACCTGCTCATCGGCTTCATGCTGCTGGCGGTGAACCTGCTCGTGCACCGGCTGTTCGGCTGGGCCGTGCACGGCGCGCTGCAGGACTGGGTGCGCGGCCTGAACTTCTGGGTGGCCCTGTTCCTCATCATCCTGGTGGCCGACCTGGTGCAGTACGCCACCCACCGCGCGTACCACGAGGTGCCGCTGCTGTGGCGGCTGCACGCCGTGCACCACAGCGCCAAGCACATGGACTGGCTGGCCGGCTCGCGCCAGCACGTGCTGGAGATCCTGCTCACGCGCACCCTGGTGCTGGCGCCGATCTTCGTGCTGGGCTTTGCCAAAGAGGTGATCGACGCCTACATTATCGTCGTCGGCCTGCAGGCGGTGTTCAACCACGCCAACGTCAACGTGCGGCTGGGGCCGCTGCGCTACCTGGTCGTCACGCCCAACTTCCACCATTGGCACCACAGCCAGGACACCGAGGCCATCGACCGCAACTACGCGGCGCACTTCGCCTTCATCGACCACCTCTTCGGCACCGCCGTGCAGAGCCCGCGCGAGTGGCCGGCGCACTACGGTGTGCAGGGCGACTACGTGCCCGAGGGCCTGTGGGCGCAGATGAAGTTCCCGTTCACCTGGCGCGGATGAGCCCGGCCATGAACCCGTCCTTGAAGGCCCGGGCCCGCGCACTGGCCCTGCTGGTGCTGATGGCCTGCAGCGGCGGGCCGGCGGCCGCCCAGGGCGCGGCGGCGCCGCGCGACATCGAGGTGCTGCTGGAGGTGCCGCCCAGCAACTTCGTCTACCGCCATGGCGACCGGTTCGTGCACGGCGAGGCCGCACCCACCGGACCTGGCACCTACCTGGGCCCCGTGGCCACACCGGGGGCCAGCCTGGGTGCGGTGCTGGGCGTGACGATCCTGGCCAACCTGGTGGTGGCGGCGGTGGAGGCGGGCGAGGTCGCCGAGCTGCAGCAGGCCGCCGGCCCGGTGGGCGCGTCCGTGCAGGACCTGGACCTGCACGCCACCACGCGCGAACAGCTGCGCGGCTTGCTGCCGGCACACGGACCGCGCTGGCACTTCAGCACCGACGCCTTCCCGCAGCCGGCGCCGCTGCCGACCACCGACGACCGCGAGCGGGTGCTGGGGCGCGTCAACCGGCCGATGGCGCCGCCGCCCAATCAGCACCTGATCGACCGCGCGCGCGCCACGGCGCACGACGCCGTGCTCTACATCCGCGTGCTGCCCCTCTACCGCGGCCTGCAGGACCGCATGTACGTGAACGTGGCCGCGCTGCTCGTCGACAAGGCGGGCGTCGAGCGCGGCGAGTGGGTCACGCGGGTCATGGCGCCGGGCGCGCCCCGGCTGGAGGCGGCCGAGCTGGCGGGCTGGTGGGCCGACCAGCGCTACCGGCGCTTTGTGCTGCAGGGCCTGCGCGGGGCGCTGCTGCCGCTGGTGGAAGAGATCGCCGACCCCGCGCTGCGTGCCGAGCGGCTGCGGAGCCACCGCCACCTGTCGGGCGTGCACTTCGACGAATCGGGCCGCACCACCGACCGCATGCTGGGGCACGCCATCAACGTGCAGCGCAAGGCCAGCAGCGCGTGCGTGCTGCAGGCCGAGCCCGGCGAGCTGGTCTACCACTTCGAGCGCACGCGGGCGGCGCAGCAGATCGTTGGCGCAGCCTACTGCGCGGACGACCGCCCCACCGACTGGAACCCCGACACCGTGCCTGGCATGGCGTGGACCCACAGCACCCGCAGCGCTCCCGCCGCGGTGGGGCGCCGTCCCTGAGGCTGCGCGGATTCCCGGTGGACGTGGTGGGCAGCATGGCCGACGGTGTGCAGGGCGCTGCCGCGCGACGGGCTGCACCGGAGTTCAGCAGTGCGTGGGTCTGGTGGCCGCTTTGTTAACCTGGCCGGCGCATGACACCTGCGACCCCGATCCGAACGCTCCAACGTGCCTGGTACGCCGCATCGTTCGGCACCTTCGCTGCTCAACCCGACGAGGAGATCGTTGGCCAGCTCACCCGGCGCAGCAGCCACGCCGTTGAGCTGGCACAGCGTGAAGCGTGGCTGGCGGAGATTGGACTGCTGCGGCGCTGGCTGCACGGCCGCAACGGCACCTTGCTTCTGGAGTTCAACATCCCCCGCATGGGCCTGCGGGCCGACGCGGTGCTGGTGATCGGTGGATGCATCGTCATCCTGGAGTTCAAGGTGGGGGACTCCACCGCCGGCCAGAGCGCACTGAACCAGGTATGGCAGTACGCGCTCGACACCAAGAACTTCCATCCACTACTTTCTGGCTGAGCGCGACGATGTGCGCTCCAGCTTCTACCTGGAAGAGTGCGCGACCGAGTTCCAGGTTCAGGGATTGGAACTGGACTGGGCCTGTGCGGCGTGGGATGCGGACCTGCGCATGACATCCTCTGGCTGGCGCCACTACGACTTTGCCGGGAGCCGCTGGAAGAACATTCACAGCCCTGAGAGCCAGCGCAACCTGAAGAACGCCTATCGGGTGCTGCTGACTCGGGCGAGGCAGGGCATGGTGATCTTCGTGCCTCCCGGGGATGAAGAGGACGCGACCCGCTCACCTGCCCATTACGCCGAGACGTTCGACTACCTGCAAGGACTTGGCCTGCGCGCGATCTAGACGGCGATGCGGCGCGCGACTGCGGCAGCCTCGGAAAGCCCCATGCACACACGTTTCGGTTGCATCACAACTGCGTGAGCACCGGTTTCGATCCAAGCCAGACTTCCGCGTGCTCCGCTTCAACCAAGCTCGGCAATCTGCCGAAGCCTGGCCTGGAGGTCTGGCAACCGCTCCTGGCTGGCGGCATCACCTGGCAGATGCCCAGGCAGACTATCCAGAAAGCTTCGGGATCTCATCAGCTGCGCGATGGCCGTACCGACGTGGCGTCTCAGGTCGGGTTTGGCCTGTTGCAGTTCGATCGGCAGACTTTCCCGGCCGTCGATCACGCTGACGATGTCGGCCATGCCATGGCTGAACAGCAGATCACCTCGGCCACGCCCGGCGAATGCCTTGGGTTTGGTGGCCACGAACGCTGGGGCCGTGATCACCTGTATACGCCGGCCACTCGGCAGTGTTGCCATCCAGGCCGTATCGCAGGCAAACGGATAACTTCATCGGCACGATGTTCATCGAGCTGGCCAAGCAGGACGCGCTGCGCAACAACGCCAACCTGCCCGACCGCGACCTGGCCTACTTCGAGGAAGGCAGCCGCTACTTCGGCGAGGACGTCTACGTCACGCGCAAGGGCGCCGTGAGCGCGAAGGCCGGGCAGCTGGGCATCATCTCGGGCAGCATGGGCGCGCGCAGCTACATCGTGCGCGGCAAGGGCCACCCGGAATCGTTCGAGAGCTGCTCGCACGGCGCCGGGCGCGTGATGAGTCGCGGCGAAGCCAAGCGCCGCTTCACGCTGGCCGA
>Ga0209812_10001718_pt1 | contig 14438 bp, 13 predicted proteins | sample JI71714BDNA_FD_187502 | JGI IMG/M metagenome (GOLD analysis project Ga0209812, IMG submission 187502) | Wastewater effluent complex algal communities from Wisconsin, to seasonally profile nutrient transformation and Carbon sequestration -... | ecosystem: Engineered > WWTP > Effluent > Algae...
TTTCCGCCGCGTGCTTTGAAGAGGCGCTGGTGCCGGATTTCGAACGCTGGGCCGCTGCGGGCGAATGTCTGCTGCTGACGGTGGAACTCGATTCCCCCAACCCCGACGAACCGCCCCGTCTGACGGTGCGCGGCGCGCGGCCCCTGGCGGCAGTCAGCGGAGCGACGGCGATGGAGCTGACCGCCGATATTGCCAGCCTTGATGCCTTGCGCGAACTCCAGATCGAATTGCAGGCCGCTCAGGGCGAACGCCCGACCGGCACTGGCGAGGTGCTGGTGCGGCTGATGCTGGCAGATGGCGATCAGGTACAGATGCGGCTCGGCAGCAATTTCGTGCTGAATGGCGAACTGGCTGAGCGGTTGGCGGCGGTGGACGGCATCGCCAAGGTAGCGCTGGTTCCCTTGAAGAAACGCGGCAACCTGCGGCTGGTCGCCTGATCGGGAACGAAAAAAGGGGGCAGATTGCTCCGCCCCCTTTTCATTTTTCCGTCAGACGGGGTGAGGATTACATCCCCGAACCGGGGCCGTAGGTCACTTCGACGCGGCGGTTCTGCGGCTCGCGCACACCGTCAGCGGTCGGCACGCGCGGCTGGCTTTCACCGAATGCTTGGCCGGTGATCTGGCCCGAAGGCACACCGCGACCCGTCATGTAGGTGCGGACCGCTTCGTTACGACGACCGGCCAGCGCCATGTTGTACTGCGCGCTGCCTGCGGTGTCGGTGTGACCGGCCAGCATCACGCGGGCCATGCCGCAATTGGCGTAGGCGGTGACCGCGTTGTTGAGGATGCTCGAAGCCTCTGCCGTGATGTCCGAACGGTCGAATTCGAAGAACACGATGTAAGGGCCGGTGTTGCAAGCAGGTTTCGGCGGCGGAGGGGGAGCGACCGGACGCGGCGGCGGCGGCGGTGCCATCACCGGCGGGGGCGGCGGGGGAGCTGCGACGGGCGCAGGCGCGGGGCGGCCGCCGAAGTTGTAGGTGAGGCTCGCCAGCACCGAATGGGCCGAATAGTCCGCACGCAGATCGCGGCCATTGGCAGCCTGAAGATCGAAGTTGTTGGCCACGAAGTAACGGTACTTCACGCCCAGATCGACATTGTCGGTCACTGCCACGCGTGCGCCGGCCAGCAACTGCCACGCGAAGTCGGTCGCACTGTCGTCAATCACCGTGCCGACGCCTGCGACTTCAACCGGCAGTTTCATGTTGGCAACGCCAACGCCGCCACCGCCGAATACCTGTACGCCGTCATCGCTGCCGAATTCGACCAGCGCATTGACCATGCCGCTGTAGATTTCGAGATCGCGCGAGTTCTGGACCCGCGTGCCCGACGGGACGGTGAGGCCGCCCGGCAGGATCGCCGAGTTGATCACGGTCAGGCCTTCATATCCGGCGCGCTTGTAGCCGCCTTCTGCTTCGAGCCGGAATGCGCCGAAATCGTAACCGATCACGACATCGCCATCGATGCCAAGGTTGGTGTCGGCAAAGGCCGCATTGTTGTAGGTGTCATTGCCGTTGTCGATGTCGACGTCGACCTGATCGTCGAAGCTGACGCCGCCATTGATGCCGATATAGGCCTGGCCCTCGCGGGCGGAAGCCGGGGCGGCGATGATCATCGCTGCGCCAGCCATTAGAATTGCAGTCTTTTTCATTGTGGTAATCTCTCGAAAGGGGGTGCCCGGGGGAAAGTAACACCGCTCCATGCCACAGCTGTGACACTCGGGTTTTGGGAGCGGCGGAGGGGGTAGTGCCGCGAAACACGAATTGTTTCATGGCATCGGGACGAAACGTGGCACCCATTGGGCGAACCGATTGCCAAGCCCTACGAGCGAAGGCATGAACACAGCATGTGCCGTTTTATCGCGGCAATGTTTGACGAAAATGGGAGAAAGACAACAATGGCCGGAACCAGGCTGGGAGCAATGCAGGACTGGACCATGCGGGTAACCGCCGTGATCGATCACGCCGCGCGCGAGGCGCCGATGCGCGAGATCGTCAGCCGCTGGGCCGACGGAAGCGAGACCCGCACCGACTGGGCAGGCATCCGCCGCGATGCGCTGAAAATGGCCCAAGCGCTCCAGCGATTGGGGCTGAAGCCGGGTGACAAGGTCGCCAGCCTCGCCATGAACCATTCGCGCCATCTGGTCAGCTGGTATGGTGTCGCGGGGATGGGCGGGGTGCTCCACACCGTGAACCCGCGCCTGTTCGACGATCAGCTCGAATACATCGTCAACCACGCCGAGGACCGCGTGCTGTGTTATGACGCGGCATTCCAGCCCATCGTCGACCGCATGAAGAGCCGCTGGCCGACGGTCGAGCATTACATCTGCTACGACAGCGGCGCCCATTCGACCGCCTTCGAGGACTGGATCGGCGCCGAGGACGGCGATTTCGAATGGGTCACGGGGCCGGAGAGCGACCCCTGCATGATCTGCTATACCAGCGGGACGACCGGCAATCCCAAGGGCGTGCAATATGAACACCGCTCGACGGTGCTTCACGCCATGTCAGGCTTGCAACCGGCGGCCTTCAACTTCTCCAGCGCCTCGGTGATGCTGCCGGTCGTGCCGATGTTCCACGCGGCGAGCTGGGGCTTGCCCTATGCGGGCGCGATGGCGGGGATCAAGTTCGTGTTTTCTGCGGTGAATGATCCGGCGGTGCTCCATGATCTGATGCTGCGCGAAGGCGTGACCGACAGCGCCGGCGTTCCAACCGTGTGGCTGGCGCATTTCCAGTATTGCGATGCCAACGGTCTCGACCTGCCGCCGCTGAAGGCCGCCACCATCGGCGGTTCGGCCGCACCCAAGTTCATGATCGAACGGCTGCTCAAGAACGGCACCCGCGTCCAGCACGCCTGGGGCATGACCGAAACCTCGCCCATCGGCACGGTTGGCGGACCGACCTGGGATTGGGATATGCTGACCCTTGAGGAAAAGGTCGAGAAGACCGCCATGCAGGGCCGCCCGATCTTCGGCGTGCAGCTGCGCACCGTCGATCTCGACGACATGACGACCGAACTGCCGCGCGATGGCAAGACCAGCGGGGCGCTCCAGATCCGCGGGCCTTGGGTGATCAAGCGCTACTTCAAGGCCGAGAAGGACGCTGTCGGAAACGACGGCTGGTTCGATACCGGCGATGTCGGCATCCTCCACCCCGACGGCACCCTGCAACTGACCGACCGCACCAAGGACGTGATCAAATCGGGCGGTGAATGGATCAGCTCGGTCGAGCTGGAAAACGCCGCCTGCGGGCATCCCGCTGTGGCCGAGGCCGCCTGCATCGGCATCGCTCACCCCAAGTGGGACGAGCGCCCGGTGCTGTTCGTGGTCAAGAAGGCCGGCGCGGAAGTGACCGGCGGCGAGATCATCGAGCATTTGAAGCCGCTGATCGCCAAGTGGTGGCTGCCCGATGCGGTCGAATTCGTCGACGACATCCCGCACACCGCCACCGGCAAGATCTCCAAGAAGGACCTGCGCGACCGCTTTGCGGACTACACGCTTGCCTGACCTCACAATCCGGCCTGCGCGTGGCGATGACGCGCAGGCCGTTTGCGACATCTATGCCTGGCACGTTGCCCATGGCACCGGCACCTTCGATACCACCGCGCCCGATGCGGCGGTGTGGGCCGAAAAGATCGCTGCCATCACCGCGCAGGGCTGGCCGTTTCTGGTCGCTGTGCGCGGGCGAACGGTGCTCGCCTATGCCTATGCTGCTCGTTTCCGTGACCGCGCCGCCTATGCGCGGACTTGCGAGAACAGCATCTATGTCGCCAGCGACCTGCGCGGTTCGGGCATCGGGACCGCGCTGCTCGGAGCCTTGGTGGAGGCTGCGAAAGGCTGCGGATTTGAACAGATGATCGCCGTGATCGGCGGGGGCGAGCCTGCTTCGGTGGCGCTTCACAGTCGTCTTGGTTTCGTCCTCGCTGGCAGGCTCAGGAATGTCGGCCATAAGTTCGGCCGCTCGCTCGATACCGTCTATATGCAACATGACCTGACGACAAAGGACTGACCCCGCGATGACCTGCGAAACCTATATCGATCCCTCGGCAGCGAATTTTCAGGCCTTCAAGGATCTGCCGCGCGACCAGCCGATCAATATGTTGAACCTGCTGCTTTACCGCGATCTGGCGGAGTATCCCGAAGGCCACGAACACGCAGGCAAGGGCTGGAGCGGCAAGCGCGCCTATGAGGAATACGGCAAGACCAGCGGCCCAATCTTCGCTCGCGTCGGCGGCTCGATCCTGTGGCGCGGGAGCTTCCAGACGGTGGTGACAGGGCCGGAGGACGAGCGCTGGCACGACGGGTTCATTGCGCAGTATCCCAACGCGGGTGCGTTCTTCGCAATGCTTAAGGATCCGGAGTATCAACTGGCGGTGGTCAACCGCACGGCTGCGCTGGTGGATAGTCGTTTGGTGCGCTTTGCTCCGGGTGAGGCGGGGGCGGCGTTCGGGTGAGGGGGCGGGCGCTTCTTGTTGCGTCACTGCTCGCTTTGATGTGCCTAGTCGGCTGTTCCGATCCAAGGGAGCGAGAGCTTGAAGATGCCGTCAAGGCCATGGCTGATCTGACCTATCAATGTCGCATAGACACGCAGACCGTGCCGGCCGAGCATTCCATGCACTGCATCGAAGCGACCAAATTGGTCCACCCGCAGTATCATGCTCAGGATATCGCGACCTCGCTGACCAGCCATTGTTCGAAGACCGAAAGCGAGGCATGCGAACGCTATGTGCAGAGGTTTTTCGGCTATAAGGCCCTCTATTGGCGGGCGATTGCGCAGTCCCTAGCCAATTTCGGGGCACCGGTTCAATCGAACGGGCGGTCAGCCGAGGCAGGCATGTACGAGTTTGCGCAGCAGATGGAACCCTATTTCGCGCAATGTCTCAGAGAGCATCCCGATCCGCCAAAGCCACCTAAGCGCAAGGCGCAGTCGCAATCTTCCCCACCTTATAAACCGCCCGTGGCGAATATGTCGTTTTCCGCCCTGGAGAACCGGCATTGCATCGCCCTTGGCACCAACAAGCCCCCGATGCTCGAATGAGCTAAATCAATCGCAACTGCCCACCCACCTCCGGCGCCCTGAACCGCGAGCAATCCAGCTCGAACCGCGCTTTACCGATCCCCGCCCGCTTGCATGCGACCTTGAACCGCGCACGGATCAGGTCGGCCCACACGCCTTGCGGATTGAAGCGGCTGTGGAAGTTGGGATCATTGTCCCGGCCCCCAAAGGCATTGGCGCGCATCTCTCTGACAATACTCATGACTTTGCCTGCGCGTTCGGGGTAATGAACGGCGAGCCATTCCCGGAACAGGGGAGCGACTTCGTGGGGGAGGCGAAGCGGAATCCAGTTGACGCTTTGCACGCCCACCCGCGCGACCTCGGCGATGATGCCTTCGATGAATTCGTCAGTGATCGCCGGGATGATCGGAGAAATCGAGCAATGCACCGGCACGCCGAGTTCGACCAACTTACCCAAAGCCGCAATCCGCTTGGCAGGTGCGGCGCAGCGCGGTTCGAGCTTGGCCGACAGCACCGGATCGAGGCTTGTCACTGATATCGACACCGCCACCAGTTTCTCGCGGGCCATGTCCGCGAGCAGGTCGGCGTCCTCCAGCACCCGGTCGGACTTGGTGGTGATGGTAACGGGGTGACGTGTCTCAAGGCACAGTTCGAGGACTTCGCGGGTGATGCGGTAATCGCGCTCGATCGGCTGATAGGGATCGGTGTTGGTGCCCATCGCAATCGGTTTGGGCCGGTAGCCGCGCTTGGCCAGCGTTGCGCGCAGCAGGTTTGCGGCGTCGGGCTTGGCGAACAGCTTCGTCTCGAAATCCAGCCCCGGCGAGAGATCATGGTAGGCGTGGGTGGGGCGGGCAAAGCAATAGATGCAGCCGTGTTCGCACCCGCGATAGGCGTTGATCGAGCGGTCAAACGGCACATCGGGTGACTGGTTGAAGGTGAGGATCGACTTCGGGCGTTCTTCGGTCACCGTGGTGCGGAGTTTGACGGGCGGGCCGTCCAGCGCCTCCACATAATCGCGCCAGTCCCCGTCAACTTCGCGCGTGGCAAGGCCGAAGCGGGTCGGCACCGCCCCCGATTGCGCACCACGCCCTTTGACCGGCAAATGTTTCACGTGGAACATTTACAGAACAAAAAGCCGCTTGCCAAGGTGGGCGTGGCCGCTGCTTTGCGACGTCTGCCATGGGATAAAACGACAATGGCCCGACTATGACCGCGCAATGACCGCGCAACCGCCTGCGATCAAACTTCCTTCAAGCGCGGCATCAATTCGACGAAATTGCAGGGCCGGTTGCGGGCGTCCAATTGCTCGGCAAGGATCCCGTCCCAGCCGTCTTTCACCGCGCCGTTCGATCCGGGCAGCGCGAAGATATAGGTGCCGCGCGCCACCACGGCGCAGGCGCGTGACTGGACGGTGCTGGTGCCGATGGTCTTGAAGCTGAGCCAGCGGAACAATTCGCCAAAGCCTGGAATGTCGCGGGCGCCTTCGATCATCGATAACGCTTCCGGGGTGACATCGCGCCCTGTGAGGCCGGTGCCGCCAGTGCTGACGACGGCGTCAATGGCGGGATCATCGATCCACGCCTCGAACTGAGCGGCCAGAAGCTTCGCGTCATCCTTCACGATCATTCGCGCGGCAAGATGATGCCCCGCGCCCGTCACCCGCGCTGCCAGAATATCACCCGAGGTATCGTTCTCCGGCGTGCGCGTGTCCGATACGGTCAGGACGGCAATGTTGATCGGCTTGAATACCCGCGTCTCGTCAATCGCCACGCTTCACGCTCCCGTTACGGCTCCAATCGTGCCGAGCGGGTCGTAGCAGCGCGGGGAAATTCAGGCCAGCGCCCTTGCGCCAGCGCACGGCGACTGGGTGACTGTACGCCGGCAGCGCGTTCATACATCCAGTAATTGCGCATCACGATCGCGACATAGCCGCGGGTTTCCCAATAGGGGATGCTCTCCATCCACAGCAGCGGATCGCCCTGATCGTTGATCTCGGTGTTCCAGCGCCCGACGGGGGTCAGGCCCGCATTATAGGCCGCCATGATCTTGGGCAGCACGCCGCCGGTGGCAGGGGAATCGCGCAGCATGGCAAGATGGCGCTGGCCATAGGCCAGATTGACCTGCGGATCGTTCAAGTCCTCGTACGACGCGCCAAGGCTCAGGCGGCCCGAATGGTCGCGCGCGGTGCCGGGCATGATCTGCATCAACCCGCGTGCATTGGCGGGGCTGACGGCGGTGGCGCGGAAGTTCGACTCCTGCAAGGCATGGGCAAAGGCCAGCGCGGGATCGACCTGCCAGCCGCCGACCGGCTGCCAGTGGGCGACCGGGAAGCGCAGCGATGGATCGCTGCTGGTCCCGTAAGGCGCATTTTGCGACATGAACAGCTGGGTCGAGGGCAGACCCAACTCGCGCGCCAGCCGGGCCAGCGCCCCGTATTGATAGGCGGGGCCGATGCGGGCTTCATGGCGCAGCACTTCGTCAGCCAGACCCGGCCGCCCGACTTCCGACAGCGCCACAGCCACGCGGACATTGGGCCGCTGGGCAAGCTGGCTCCAGTCATCGCGGCTGAAGGGCGGCGGCGGGGCATGGGCAGGCAGTTCGACACCAAGCTGGTCGGCGGCAAGCATCCCGTACAGCGTTTCATCCATCTGGGCGGCAGCGTTGAGGTGCTGCGCTGCCTGACCCGGCTCGCGGCAGCGAACGGCGGCACGGTGCGCCCAGTAATGCCCCGCTGCGGCAAGTTCGGCATTGGACGCGCTGCCCGCCACCCGCGCAAAAGCTTCTCCGGCGAGTTGGCAATAACCCATCCGCCATGCGGCAAGCCCTTCGACCCAAGCGCCTTCAGCCACCCATGCACCGGTGCCTTCGCCAACGGTGCGCGCCAGTTCCAGCGCGGCGTTATCGTTGTTCTCGATATAGTGGCTCCATGCCACGCGCTGGCGCCATTCGGCCCGCGCATCGCTCGACAGCACGGGATCGATCTCGCCAAGCAGGCGCTGGGCCTCGCCCGGATTATCCGCCTTGATTGCTTCGAGGATCGCCGATGCGGTTGCGCCCGGCATCGTGCCGTCGCCGACATTGCGCGGCAGGATGCGCTTGGGCGCATTGGGCTGGCGCGCAAAGCCCTGCGCGGCGGGCAAGGGCGGAAGGTAGCTGACCCCGCGCTTGGCGCCCATCTTGGCCAGTTGTTCAGCCTGAGGGAGATCGGTGCCGCCGGCGAACCATGCGGTGATCTGCTCGGCGGACACCTTGGGGCTGTTGGCGTGGGTATAATATTCGGCGCGGGCGGCCTGTGTCAGCATGCCGTCAGGCCGCTGGGCCAGCAGGGTTTCGACCACATCCCATTGCTCGCCATCGATCGCGGCGAAGACCTGGCGGTAATATGACCGCTCATCAGGGGCCAGCACGGCCGCGAGCGCGCCTTCGGTCGGAGCCGCGCCATTCCAGCGCGCCACCAGATCGCCCGATTGCGCCGCAGCGGCCGTGGGCAGAGCGGCTGCAGCCAGAATGGTCGCAGTCAGCATTCGCAGACGGAGTTTCATTGTGAGGGCGACCATTCCGTCCATCTCCGCCAGAACCGGGCTTTCAGCCGGGGCATTTCCATCAGGGAATCGAGCGTTTCGCTCGCGATTACCGGGACTTTGCCACCGGCATGGTTGATTTCCCGTAAAGGTTGATCCGCCACTCCCCCCAGCATCGGGGCAAGTCCGGTGCCGAAGGCCAGCAACCGTTCGGGGCGGACAAGGCCGATGTGATGCATCGTGACCGCGTCCATCCCGCCTGCTGCCAACATGGCAAGATCGGCCATGGGCGTGTGGCAGGGGAGAGCCGCGGCCATATAGACCGCGCTTTCGTCCAGCCCCATTGCAGCAAGGATATTGGCGAGCAGGCGGCCTTGCGGGCCTGACATCAGCCGCTCACGATCAGCCTCTTCGGGCTGCGGCACCAGCACCATCAGGGATGCGCCAGCATCTCCGCGCGGTGCAATCCGGGGAAAAGCGCGGGCGGTGTCGATCCCCGGTGCGGTCATCCACCAATCGCGGAAAGTTGCCAGATCCTGCGGCGGCGATTCGCCCAGAAGATCACGTCGCAGCGTTGCAGGCGGCCGCGAAGCAGCAACGGGAAGCGCGCGGGGGGCGGAGGTTTCGCCAGCCGGTGCAGGCGTTCCGGTACGGGGCGATGCCGCCGCTGCGGCTTTATTTGCGGGCGATTCTAAAGGCGTCTCGGCCAACCACGCCGTAGCGTCATCGGCATAGTCGTGATCGACCCCTGCCGCGTGCCACCAGGCAAGCGCCGCTTCGAATTCGCGCGCTATCGAAAGGTCGGGCTGGCTCATTGGGGGGTCATGCTATCCATCGCGGGTCTTGACTGTCCCCGAGGGTGTTAGCAAGTGGACAGACAAGCCATATCGCCAAGCTGTGCGCCTTGCGCGGCAAAACCAACAAGGATCAGGAAAGCCTCGATGAGCGAACGTGAATCAATGCCCTGTGATGTCGTGATTGTCGGCGGCGGGGTGGCGGGCCTTGCAGCGGCGATCAAACTCAAGCAGATCAATGCCGACCTCGAAGTCATTGTGCTCGAAAAGGGCTCGGAGATCGGCGCGCACATCCTTTCGGGCGCGGTGGTCGATCCCAAGTCGCTCGACGAACTGCTGCCCGAATGGCGCGAGATGGGCTGTTCGATGGCTGAAACTCCGGTGACCGATAACTGGCACTGGGTGCTCTCGAAAACTGGCAAGACCTCGATCCCGCACGCGATCATGCCGCCGCTGATGAGCAATCACGGCTGCTACACCGGCAGCCTCGGCAATCTGGCGCGCTGGCTGGCCGAACAGGCCGAAGGGCTGGGCGTGATGGTGTTCCCGGGCTTCCCGGCGGCTGAAGTCATGTTCGATGAAAGCGGCGCGGTGGCCGGTGTCATCACGCAGGACATGGGCATTGCGGCGGATGGCAGCCACAAGGGCGACTACCAGCCCGGCATGGAAATCCACGCCAAGTATACGCTGTTCGCCGAGGGCGCGCGCGGCAACCTGACCAAGCAGATGAAGGCGCGCTTCGATCTGGAAGCGAACTGTCAGCCGCAGGTCTATGGCCTCGGCATCAAGGAATTGTGGGACATTGATCCCAAGAAGCACAAGCCGGGCCGCGTGATCCACACGCAGGGCTGGCCGCTGACCGAAAGCGAAAGCTGGGGCGGGGGCTTCCTCTACCATCAGGCAAACGGTCAGGTGGCGCTCGGGTTTGTGACCGCGCTCGATTACAAGAACCCCTGGGTTTCGCCCTATCAGGAATTCCAGCGCTGGAAGAACCACCCGGCGATCCGCGAATATCTCGAAGGCGGCAAGCGTGTGTCTTATGGCGCGCGCGCGATCAATGAAGGCGGCTGGCAGTCGGTGCCGAAGCTCGCCTTCCCCGGCGGCGCGCTGATCGGCTGCGCGGCGGGCTTCGTCAACGTGCCCCGCATCAAGGGCAGTCACACCGCGATGAAGAGCGGAATGCTGGCGGCAGAGAGCATCGCTGCGGCGATTGCGGCAGGCTACGCAAATACCGAGCTTGCCGATTACGACGCGGCGGTGCGCTCCAGCTGGATCGCCAAGGAATTGCAGCTGGTGCAGAACGCCCAGCCCGCGGTCGCCAAGTACGGCGGCGATATCGGCACCGCGCTGGCGGGCATCGACATGTGGATGCGCACGCTCGGCATCGGGCTGCCGGTGAAGATGAAGCACAAGCCGGACTATACCTACACCGGCCGCGCCGATCTCTACCCGAAGATCGACTACCCCAAGCCCGACGGTGTGATCAGCTTCGACCGCCTCACCAACGTAGCCTACAGCTACACCAACCATGCCGAGGATCAGCCGGTTCACCTGCAGGTGAGCGATCTCGGCTTGCAGAAGGCGAGCGAGCTTGAAGTGTTTGGCGGGCCGTCCGCGCGCTATTGCCCGGCGGGGGTCTATGAATGGCTTCAGGAGGCCGACGGCAGCCCCAAGTTCCAGATCAACTCGCAGAACTGCGTCCACTGCAAGACCTGCGACATCAAGGACCCCAACCAGAACATCAACTGGGTCACGCCTGAAGGCGGCGGCGGGCCTAACTATCCGAATATGTGAGGCAACGAGCCTACATTCGTCTTTGCGAGCGGAGCGAAGCAATCCATGGACCGAGCGCAGAACAGCAGATCGCAGGCCATGGATTGCCGCGTCGCCTGCGGCTCCTCGCAATGACGAAGGATTGAAGTTTGTCGGTCACGCGAACGTTCCACACCAACATCATCGTTGCGCTGCTGGCTGTCGCGTTGTCAGCCGGTTGCGCCGCGATGGAGAGGCCGAAGCCGGTCACGTCCGATGATCAGGCGTGCGAGCGTGTCATGTCCACTCTCGCGACGACCAAGACCTACCGCGCCGAACAGATGGCAGGCTGCGACGGTGGCAAGAATGACAAAAACCCCGGCTACTACCTGTTGCGCGTCAACGCCTATTGCCGCGATCCGCAAGGCTGCGGAAGTGTGCTGCTCGGCTGGTATGCCGTCGATGAAAAAACCGGCGCGGTGCACGATTTAGACGTCGGCGAATGGCAGATCGGCGCACGGATTGACCGGAAAGACTGATGCGCGAAACCGCCTACGCCAAGATCAACCTCGCGCTGCATGTCCGCAGGCGGCGGGAGGACGGGTATCACGAGCTTGAGACCCTGTTCGCCTTTGTCGATGCGGGCGATGTGCTGAGCGCTGCGCCTGCCGCCGCCGACAGCGTCACCACGCTGGGCGAGTTTGCGGGCGGGCTGGACAATCCTCTCGACAACCTCGTCGCTCGCGCGCTCGGCACCCTCCCGCGCCCGCAGGGTCTCGCGGTGACGCTGGAGAAGAACCTCCCCGTCGCGGCTGGCCTTGGCGGCGGGTCGGCGGATGCAGGGGCGGTGTTCCGGATTGTCGAGGCGCTCCACCGATTGCCCGATGACTGGCAGGCGCGCGCGGCCAAGCTCGGCGCGGATGTGCCCGCTTGCGTCCTCAGCCGCACCCATATCGGCCTCGGCACCGGCACCGAGCAGCTTGCAGTGGAAGACGACCTTGCCGGAACCCCCGTGCTGCTGGTCAACCCGCGCGTGCCGCTCTCGACCGGCCCCGTGTTCAAGGCGTGGGACGGCGCGGATCGGGGCGCGCTCCCGACTGGCCCTGCATCCCGGATCGCACGAGAAGGGCGCAACGACCTCGAAGCCCCCGCCATTTCGCTCTGTCCGGTGATCGCCGAGGTGCTGGCGGCCCTTCAAGCCAGCAACCCCTCGCTTGCCCGCATGTCCGGCTCAGGTGCGACCTGCTTTGCGCTCTACGACACGCCCGAGGCCCGCGATGCGGCAGCGGCGGTCATGCCAAAGGGCTGGTGGACGATGGCTGGGCGGCTGCGGTGAACGAAGCCTTCCGCCAGATCGGCACGCCCACCCCCGGCGGGATCGTCTGCACCGCCGACCATGCCAGCAACCACGTGCCAGCCGACATCACCCTCGGCATCCCCGCGCGCCTGCTTCACGAACATATCGCGGTCGATATCGGCACCGAGGCCATCGCCGAACGACTTGCCCGCGACCACGCTATCCCCGCCCACATCGCCGCCGTCAGCCGCCTTGTCTGCGATCTCAACCGCGAGGAGAGCGCCCCCGGTCTCGTCCCCGAAGCCTCTGACGGCCACCCGATCCCCGGTAATGTCGGTGCGGACAGGGAAGCGCGGCTCAACCGCTTCCACCGCCCCTATCACACCGCACTTGGCGAGTGGCTGACGCAGGCGGAGCCCGCCCTGATCCTGTCGCTCCACAGCTTCACGCCCCGCCTTGAAACTTCGGACGCCGCGCGGCCGTGGCAGGTCGGCGTGCTCTACAACACGGACGACCGCGCCGCCCGCATCGCCATCCCGCTGCTCCAAGCCGAGGGGCTGAACGTGGGCGACAACCTTCCCTATTCAGGGCGCGATCTCAATTACACCATGAACCGCCATGCCGAGGGCGCGGGGCGCGCCTATCTCGGGGTGGAGCTTCGGCAAGACCTCGTGCAGACCCCGCAAAACCACGCCCGCTGGGCCGCATTGTTGGCGAATATTGCGCAAAGGGTTGCGTCGGCGCTCGCCTGAAGGCAGGGGGCGTTTCACAAACCGGCACTTTCAGGAAATCTTATGTCGCAGAAGTTTGACAAGTCGAAGCTCCCCAGCCGCCATGTCTCGGTCGGCCCGGAGCGCGCGCCGCACCGCTCCTACTACTACGCGATGGGCATGACCGAGGAAGAAATCGCCGCACCTTTCGTCGGCGTGGTCAGCGCGGGCAACGACTCGGCTCCCTGCAACACCACCCTCAACGCCCAGGCCGATATCTGCCGCGAAGGCGTGATTGCAGGCGGCGGCACCCCACGACGGTTCAACACCATCACCGTCACCGATGGCATCGCGATGGGCCACCAAGGCATGAAGTCCTCGCTTATCAGCCGCGAAATTATCGCAGACTCTATCGAGGTTTCGGTCAGAGGTCATTGTTATGACGCGCTTGTCGGGTTTGCAGGCTGCGACAAGAGCCTGCCCGGCATGATGATGGCGATGCTGCGGCTGAACGTGCCGTCGATCTTCGTCTATGGCGGTTCGATCCTCCCCGGCACCCACCGCGGCAATGACGTGACCGTGGTCGATGTGTTCGAAGCGGTCGGCCAGTTTGCCGCTGGCAACTGCCCGCTGACCGAGTTGATCGCGCTCGAAAAGGTCGCCTGCCCCGGCCACGGCGCGTGCGGCGGCCAGTTCACCGCCAACACCATGGCCTGCGTCGGCGAGGCCATCGGATTGTCCCTGCCGAACAGCAATATGGCGCCAGCTCCTTACAGATCGCGTGATGATATCGCGGTCGCCGCCGGCAAGCAGGTGATGGAGCTTGTCGCCCGCAATCTGCGCCCGCGTGACATCTGCACCCGCGAGGCCTTCATGAACGCTGCCCGCGTGGTGGCCGCGACCGGCGGTTCGACCAATGCCGCACTCCACCTGCCTGCCATGGCGAGCGAGGCGGGGATCGCCTTCGACCTGTTCGACGTTGCCGAAGTCTTCAAATCAACGCCTTACATCGCGGACCTCAAGCCCGGCGGGAAGTATGTCGCCAAGGACATGCACGAGGCGGGCGGCGTCTATATGGCGATGAAGACGCTGCTCGACGGCGGGTTCATCGACCCCAACCCGATCACCGTCACCGGCAAGACCATCGGCGAAAACCTCGAACAGATCACCTGGAACCCCGATCAGAAGGTGTTCTACGATGTGAAGACCCCGATCACGCCCACGGGCGGCGTGGTCGGCCTCAAGGGCAGCCTCGCTCCCGAAGGCGCAATCGTGAAGGTCGCCGGGATGGCGCGGCTCCAATTCTCCGGCCCGGCCCGCGTCTTCGATTGCGAGGAAGATGCCTTCGCCGCC
>Ga0209812_10001720_pt1 | contig 14432 bp, 12 predicted proteins | sample JI71714BDNA_FD_187502 | JGI IMG/M metagenome (GOLD analysis project Ga0209812, IMG submission 187502) | Wastewater effluent complex algal communities from Wisconsin, to seasonally profile nutrient transformation and Carbon sequestration -... | ecosystem: Engineered > WWTP > Effluent > Algae...
CGTAAAGCGACACTGGATGATCAACATTATCCGCAGTATTGAATGGCATTTTTGCATTCATACCATAAACAGAGCTAGAAGACGCATACACTAAATGACCAACTTGATGATGGCGACAACCTTCTAAGATTGTCAATGTACCTATTACATTACTATCAGCATAGCTAAATGGATTCTCTGATGAATAACGCACACCAGCTTGTGCGCCCAAATGAATTACACGTTCAAATTTCTCATCAGAGAAAAGTTTTGCCACGCCTACCCTATCTGACAGATCCAGCATAACAAAACGAAAAAGAGGATCATTTTTAAGTTGCGCTAAACGATCTTTTTTCAGTTGAACGGAATAATAGTCATTTAAATTATCCAAACCGACAACATCATACCCCAACGTTAATAAACGTTTGCAAACGTGAAAACCAATAAAACCAGCTGCACCGGTTACTAAAACTTTCATCACTACAACATTAGTTTATTGATGGACAAAAAAGTATCCATACTAATCGCTCCCAAACAAATCACGGGTATACACTTTGGCTTCTACATCCGCTAGCGCATCAGTGCGACGATTAGCAATAATGACGTCTGATAATTGTTTAAATTCGTTTAAATCGGTAATCACACGGCTATTAAAAAACAGTGGCTCTTTAAGTTCTGGTTCGAACACAACGACTTCGACACCTTTAGCTTTAATACGCTTCATAATGCCCTGAATTGCCGAAGCCCGAAAGTTATCTGAACCCGATTTCATTACCAAACGATAGACGCCTACAATTTTCGGTTGGCGTTTAATAATTGCTTCCGCGATATAGTCTTTACGGGTACGATTGGCCTCTACAATCGCTTGAATAATATTATTCGGAACATCTTTGTAATTCGCTAACAATTGTTTTGTATCTTTGGGTAAACAATAACCGCCATAACCAAAGCTTGGATTGTTGTAATGATTACCTATCCTTGGGTCTAAACCAATTCCCTCAATAATCTGACGAGAATTTAAACCATGGCTCTCAGCATAACTATCAAGCTCGTTGAAGTAAGCAACACGGAGTGCCAAATAGGTATTAGAGAACAGCTTTATAGCTTCAGCCTCAGTACTATCGGTAAAGAGTACCGGCACATCTTGCTTAATCGCCCCAGCTTGCAACAAACCAGCGAATTGTTTCGCTCGTTCGCTCTGCTCACCAACGATGATACGCGATGGATACAAATTATCGTACAATGCACGCCCTTCACGCAGAAATTCAGGCGAGAAAATAAGATTATGCGTCCCAAACTTTTCGCAGGCTGATTTCGTAAAGCCAACGGGCACAGTAGACTTAATCACCATCACGGCATTAGGATTAATACTAAGCACCGTTTTGATAACCGCTTCAACACTGCTCGTATTAAAATAGTTAGTAACAGGATCATAATCAGTAGGAGTTGAAATAATCACAAAATCAGCGTTGGTATAGGCTTCTTCCGCACTCAAGGTTGCAGTAAAGTGCAAAGATTTATTGGCTAAGAAATCGCTAATTTCTTTATCTTCAATTGGCGAGCGCTTGTCATTCAGTAAAGCAACTTTAGCTGGAACAATATCAACTGCCACTACTGTATTATGCTGTGCTAATAACATCGCATTTGATAAACCAACATACCCAGTGCCAGCTACCGCAATTTTCAAACCCGACATGACATTCCTCGTTTAATACTCTTGGCCTGTGTAAAACCACATTCAATCTATAACTTGCTTATATAAGATGCAATCTTTGCATTGATACCACTCTGTGCCAGCGCCTGCTGCAAAGCCAGTTTAGCGGGCACATCACCATGCACAATCACCACCTGAGAAGGCACACGTTTACCTTTAGTAGCAAAAGAAATTAAGCCTTTTTTATCAGCATGCGCTGAATAGCCACTTAATGTTATCACTTCTGCGTGAATATCAATACGCTGATTATCAATAGTGACATACCCTTTTTGTGGGCCAAAACGTTGAATTGCCGCACCAAGGGTGCCGCGCGCTTGATAACCTACAAAAACCACCTGATGGATGGCATGCCCTAAAAGGGCTTTTAAATAATTAATTACTCGCCCACCCTCACACATACCACTAGCCGCAATAACGATGGCCGGTTTCCCCGTACTCGCCAATAGGTTAACCGCAGCAAGATGCTCTGCATGGCTATCAATGGTATGTAATTGGGTAAATCAAGCGGATGCCTTCCTGCCGCTAAACGCTGTCGAGCCTCACTATCCCAACAGGTACTTAGCTGAGTATAAGCAACATTAAATTTTGCTGCCAGCGGTGAATCGACAATGACCGTTAACGCATCCCAACGTAATTGCTGGTGAATATGCTGCTCTTTTAATTTATAAATAAGGCTTTCAATTTCATACAACAACTCTTGGGTACGACCAATACTAAAGGCTGGAAATAGCACAGTACCATTATCTTGCAGCGCATGCAGCAACACCTGCTCTAACCGCGCTAAACGCTCACGTCGATGGCTATGAAATGTATCGCCATAGGTACTTTCAAGCACAATCACATCGGCAGCGTAAGGCGGTTTGGGCGCCACTAACAAGGGCGAGTATGGTGCCCCTAAATCGCCAGAGAAAACCGTTAAAAACGATTTACGGCGCTCAAGTTTATGCTTAATTTCTACATAGGCAGACCCTAAAATATGCCCTGCTTTTTGCAATCTAAACTGCGCCGCGGACTTACCTTGATAGTCTGGTAAGCGATACCAAGTTTTAAACGCACATGGCACAATTTGCTTTGTTACAGCTCGGATAAACCTTTGAATAAGGGCTTCATCACGCGTTACCCCAACTTTGAGGGCATCTTCTAGCACAAGCGGTAATAGGTGAGAAGAGGCCTCAGTGCAGTAAATTGGCCCAGTAAAGCCTGCAGCTAACAAATAGGGAATGCGCCCAACATGATCGATATGCACATGAGTAACAATCAACGCTTGTATTTGCTCAATGGGAAAACGGATAGACAGTGAAGACGCTGAGCCACTACCTTGTTCATCACCCTGAAACAAACCACAATCAATTAAAATACTGTAATCGACTGCAAGCTGATACTCATGACAAGAACCAGTTACCCCATCCACCGCACCATGATGCAAAATAACAGGCGGTGTTGCAAAAGAATAAGTAGGCCGTGGCCCTATCGTTTTCCTAAGCAAACTATTTTTTAATTCTGTCGCCACTCCCCTTACCTGCAACTGTTTGCACTATATATTTAAAGTAGTTGGCTAACGTTAAATTTTCCAGCATTTTTGCGTCCGTTTCTGCCAATAATACCGGAGTCGACATATCGATTTCGTTTACTTGCGCTAAGCCCGTAATTCCTGGCCGCGCGTTTAATACACCCCGTTGCTCACGTTCTGCAATCAGTTCCTCTTGATTAAACAAACACGGCCGTGGCCCAACCAAGCTCATATCACCGCATAACACATTCCAAAGCTGTGGCAATTCATCAAGCTTGGTCTTACGCAAAAAACCACCAAAAGGTGTAATGGCACTTGCACTGGCCAAATGACTGGCAACAGAGGCGGTATCTTTTTTCATTGTTCGAAACTTTACTAACGTAAAAGCTTTTTTATTTCGCCCCACCCTAACTTGTCTAAAAATAGGCGAACCTGTGTCAAATAAACCAATAATTGTCAAAATAACTAACACGGGAAAACCAAAAAGTAACCCAAAAAAAGCAAATACAATATCCAACAACCGAATTAACATAAATCCTCTTTAACAAAACAACGGCGAATACCCTCTTCCATTGAGATGGGAGGGATCCAGTTTAAGGTTTCTTTTGTGTGAGTGATATCGACTTGTAAATTCCCACACAGTCTATCTACTACCGCCTGCTTACCTAGTAATTTACCCGCGAACTTAAGCCAACTTTCGGGTACGGGTAACAAACGCGGTGTTTTACCCGCAGCACGAGTCATCATTTGCAGCAACTCAGTAGTAGAAACATCATGATCGTCACTGACCAAAAAAGTCTGATTTGCAGCTTTAGGGTGATCAATACAGGTGATAATTAAGTCGACCAAATTATCAAGTGCGACTAAACTGCGTTTATTGTTGATAGCACCCAGAGGTAATGGAAGATTTTTCTTGGCTAATCTAGCTAATTTTCCAAAATTACCGGGCGCTCCAGGACCATAAACGAGAGGAGGACGAATTATGACAAGTTCCATACCTGATTCAGATGCAATTTTTGTCAAACCAATCTCTGCCTCTAGTTTTGACACTGCATAATGCTCAACAGGAGATGGTTTATCTGTTACAGTGAATGCTTGTGAATTACTTATACCATTAACACCAATAGAACTTATAAATACAAAACGTTTAACACCTGCGACTGATGCTAAAGCCGCAAGATCAATTGATGTTTTTGTATTAAAGTCACGATACTTTTGCAGACATGTACTAGTGGTGTGAGCTATTGCAGCTATATGTATAACACAGTCAATATTTGAAAAATTAATACTAAGAAAATTTTTAAAGTCAAAAGTGTCAACTTTAATAATATTAATATTAAGTGATTCAATAAAAGCTGACGAATTTCTTAAAATAACTGTTGGAGAACTCCCTGAGTTTATAATTTTTCTTAAACAGGCATTGCCTAAGAAACCATTAGCCCCTGTTAAAAGAACGTTCATATTTTTGAGATCACATTTCGATAAACTTTTTCTACGTCACTTACCATTCTATCTAAGGTAAAAAGTTTTTCATAACGAACTCTAGATGCATGGCCCATATCAGCTCTTAAATCAGCAGAAAAAATAAGTTTTGTTAGAGAATCTATTAAAAATTGATTTTCTGAAGATGGTATTAAAAAACCACACCTTTCGTCTAATGTTTCTTTTACACCACCAACATCAGAAGCAATTATCGGTAGACCAACACTCATAGCCTCTAAAATAGTAAGTGGGAGCCCCTCCCAATGGGATAACAAAACAAATATGTCTGAAGAATTTAGTCTTTTTGGTACATCGGAACAAGAGCCGCTAAAAGTGACATTTTGGAAACCTAAAGAATTGCATAACTTTTTTGCAGTTAAAATCTCTGGCCCATCTCCAACAAATTCTAGATGCCAATTTTTAGCTTTGACTTTTGAAAGTGCATTTAACAAACGTAAATGATCTTTCTGTTTCTCAAATCGAGCAACCATTATTATACGAATTACTTCTTTTTCAGAATGCTTAACTAGACCTAAGCTATGAGATTTATCAGTAACACCATTATGAATGGTAATTAACTTTGAAGACATTGCGACATCATTATCAAGAGCTAAATTTTTATCATAATCTGATACTGTTATAATTTTACTAGAAAATTTTGAAGCAATACGTTCAAGTAGTAAATATAACCAACGTTTATGCTTTGAAACACCTTCTGTAAAAGACCACCCATGTGCTGTAAATACACAAGGTATATTTAAAGAATGGCAAACTAGTCGCCCTAAAAGACCAGCTTTAGAAGAATGCAGATGTACTAGATCTGGCGAATACGCTAATATTAGCTTTTTAATTTCAAAAAAAGCTTTAAAATCTTTGTAAAGATCGATATCTCTAACTAATGATTGCACTGATGAAATTTTAAGATTAAGCAAACTTGCATTATCAATTAAAATTCCATTTCCACCACACAAAATATGAACTTCATAATTTTTTTTGACTAAGCCAACAGCTAAATCAAGCAAATGGACGCTAGCGCCACCCATCACATCTGACCTAGTTATAAGAAACAATATTTTCAAAATCTAACCCTTAAAATTTCTAATTACGTTGGAAAATATAGCTTAGAGTAATTTTGATACATAGAATCCATAGAAAAATCCCTTTCAATACGCAGTCTATTTTTATTACAAATGAGTTCTTTATCAGATGGTGATATTGTTGTGTAATAAATTATCTTTTCAGCTAATAACTTAGGTGATTTGATGGGAACAAGCCACTCGCTTGAACCAACAACTTCACGTACACCACCACAATCTGTTGATACAACAGGTAAACCACAAGCCATAGCTTCTGCAACAACTAAACCAAAACCTTCCCAAGCAGAAGGTAAAACAAACAAATCTGCAAGATTATAAAGTTCAGCTACATCGTATCGGGCACCTAGCCATGAAACACAATCATCAACGTTCAAGTCAACTGAGGTTTTAATTAGTTTATCTTTAAGACTACCATCTCCTACGATAAGTGCTTTAAACTTAAAACCAGATTTTTTTAATATAGAAAGGCATATCAACAGGTTCTCATGATCTTTGGGTTCTTCTAGACGGCCAACAGTAATAATAGTAAAAGTATCATTAACAGTCTTTTCTTTTGGTGAATATTTATTAATATCAATACCATTCAATACAGTTTTAATTGAATTGTTACGTGCTGCGCCACTACGTTCTAATATTCTAGATGCTTCAAAGCTTACATTGGTAAATTCATCACACAAAAAGTGAGTTAATCTATAAGCTAACATCCTAAGCTTACCACCCTCGTTACTTGTGTGAGCAGAACAAATTAGTCTTGGAATCCTTACAAAAAGTCTCAACAATCTTGATAAAACATTTGCATGATACATATGGCTATGGATAATATCAGGTTTGAAATCCTTAATAATCCTTATTAAACTAAAAAAAACTTGAAGAAATTGCTTGTAAGAATTTGCATTAACACAAATAACTTCAATATCTGAAAAAATAGGTTTAATTTCAAATGGACCAGTTAAAAAGATAACCTTTATTTCATACCCCTCAATAAAGGCTCGCTCGGCAAGAGTAATAGCAACTCTTTCAGCTCCTCCTATACACAGACTGTTTAAAATATAAAGGATTTTATTATTTGGCATTTATCAATCTCGCAATATAATATATAAAACACTGCAAGGTTCTTAAAGAGTTTTTAAGTTTAAATTTTAGACTTTTCTCTCTTAAAACTTGATCAGAATAAAATATTAAAAAACCTAAAGGATTAGTCCTCAGAACTTTACTAAAGTTTTTTGTATAACCATCATCAAGATACTCACACAAATATATTGTCTTTTTAAGAAAAAAAACTATATCGCCATGATCGGAAATTTTGTTCCATATCAAAAGCTCGGGAACAAACTTCTCATTCTTAAACTTTGGAAAAGGATACAATTCCATTAGTGAACGACGAAATACATAAGCTAAATCTGCATTAATTATCTTTGAAATTTTGTTTGGGGTTGTTATTAAGTATTCAGTCGACGTAAATTCTGGACCTAGAAGGGTGTAGTCCAACAAGGACTTTCTAAAGCAGATTCCTGCTATACTCTCGTTATCAAAGTGGGTTATATTTTTTAAAATAGTTTCTATGCAATCAGGTGTGATCATATCATCACTGTCAACGATAAAAATAAAATCATAAACTGAGTGTAATAAGCCTGAATTCAAAGCTATATGTTTTCCTGAATTTTCTTGCCTGAAATACTTTATTTCAAAAGGCGATGATTCAGAAATAAAACTTGCAACGAGTAAAGATGTGTCGTCAGCACTACCGTCATCGATTATGACCCACTCAAAGCAAAAATTTTTTTGAACTTTTAATGATTCATAAAGACGCGTTAATGTTTTACCCCTATTATAAGTAGGAGTTATTAAACTAATCATTCAATAGGTCTCTGAAAAGCTGTCTTGCACAAAAGGTAGAAAAGACTACCGCCAAAAGTAAATTTTTTTGAAAATATCAAAAAAAACCTTTTGAATAGATTTAAATTTGGGAAGGAAAAGTAATATTCAAAGGTTTTCTTATTAGTATCACTTAATATGTCATAATAGAAATCATAAAATTGTTTTTTTTCTAAAAAGTGCCTCGCTGATATAACAAAACCACGGTCAAAAACAAATTTTTTAATCTTTTTTGTTATTGAATATTCAATATTTCCAGTGACGTTTAACCCATGTTGACGGTAAAGCATGAGTTTTTTATTAACAAAAAAAACCTTACCAAAAGTATGCGCAACTAAAGATACAATATCATCATGAAGATGAAAATCTGCTCTATATTTAGAAACGTAACTACATAAATTTTTATTAAATAAGATTGAGCATCCTTGGTAACCAGCATTAAAGAAAATAAAATCTCTAAGATTTTCAGCATGCAACCTAGATATACTGTTATTAGTTATTACACCCAAGGAATCAGAATACCCATAACCATCACAATAGACTAAACAAGGTTTATCATAAATAAAATTTTCTTTGGCATTCTCAATAAGAAATTCAAGCTTCTTTTCAAACCAAATGTCATCTTGATCACAGAAGATAATATAATCCGAGTCAACAAACTGTGTAAGACCTAAAAAATTTGAACCTGCCCCTAATTTCTTTCCTGAATCGTGATCTATAATACATATTCTATCATCAGCATTTGAAAAGTCTTTCAAAATACTCAGCGTTTCATCAGTTGACCCATCATCTCTTACCAGTAAACGCCAATTTTGATGAGTTTGCATCTGTAAAGACAGTAGTTGATTTTTTAAATAAGAACCACCATTGTATGTTGCCATAAGTATATCAACTTTCATTACAAACCCTTTTTGACATAAAAAAAACAAAACATGTACACATGAATACTTGTATGTGAAGACTAAACGTCATTAAAAATAAATCTTCCAAAAATTGACCTACAATACAAATCGATAAAGAAGCATAAACACATTGAAAAAATTTAAATCCTTTTCTTGCAAAATAATATATAAGTGAAAACAAACATGATATGAACAAAGAACCTAGGAAAACGCCATAAATTCCACTGTCTTGATACATTGGACGCATCTGCGTATAGACATTTGTTTCTACAGGAACTGATATGTAATTTTGTATTGCTTCGATTGGCTCTGATGTCAAACCAATTGAGTGTCCAAAAGCATAAAATATTCGTAACGAGTTCTGTCCAAACTCGTTGTTTTCTAGAGGCATGTAACCTAATGCAACAAGCGGCGAGTATAAATAAACTGATAACATATAAGATACACTCTCAATAATACTCTGCTCATTATCATTCGAACGTACAAAATTCATAATCACCATCAGCAAAAATGTACAAATGGTTATTTTAAAAAGATAGTAAAAGTTCAACCGCTTTTGAAATGATAATAGAACTAGCCAAGTAATTATCGGTGTTAATAAAGCAAACTTTCCCATTGAAGCAAATGCAAATAGTAACATCCAAATCCAAAGTAACACGCGCCTTGATTTGTTCTCTCTACTCGGGTAAGCGTGCTCAAACAAAAAAAATGCATATATAATAGGATAAAATCTACTCACAAGACCAATTGACTCATAATCTTCAAACCCAATCGAAGAAAGCCGTAAATTTAATAGAAAGTGAACATTGCCACTGGTGCCAACATACCAAATTCTATAACACAACCAAATAATCATTAAAACTAAAAAAGGTGAATAGTTTTGTTTAATCTTTCTACAATATTCGAACTTAGAGTAATTTTTATGCTCACCACTAACGAATAAATAAATTAAGCACTGAACAGAGAACCAAACAAACCAAGCATTCATTACCATTGGAGTAAGTGGATAATAATATTCCACATTTACCAAACCAACTATAAATACTAATAACCAAATATATGAAGTGATAAGGAGTGGTGAAAAGTGGTTAGCTTTTAAAAACCTGCCTAAAACTATAAAAACTATAATTAAGGCAATAGCGTAATGATGGAATGTAATATTCACGCTGTCTTACACTTTTTTGAAAAATAAAATAGTATTAAAAAATCTATAATAACTCTTAAACTCCATGCAGCTGCTGCTCCAATAATACCAAAACTCTCAACCATGTAGTAAAGGATAATAAAATATGGCACTAGTTCAGATAAATGTATGAAGGCAGTTAATTTTGAATTGCCATAAGCCTGAATTTTTGAAAACGGTATTTGAGCAAGAGAATTGAAGAAGAATCCAACTAACAAAATTTTCAATATAAAACTTGGATCGCCGATGTAACTACTACCAAAAATCAAAACTATGATTTCTTGACTAAATACAAATACTGGAGCAATTAGTAAAAGCATTATAATTGAAAGCCCATAATAAACCTTTAACTCATAAGGCTTTGTATTATTTAATGACTTTGTAAATAATGGAAAAATTGTTTTTGCAATCGCTCCCGGTATAATTCCCATTCTTGATATTATTTCAGATGGCCCAGCATAAAATGATACGCTACCAGCACCCACAACATTTGAAAGTATAAATCTATCAGAATTTACCATTAAAGGACTGATTAAATTAGATAATGTGATCCAACCGCCAAATTGAAACAATTCTTTTGATGTATTAAAATCAAAAATAACTTTATATGATCCGAAATAATTATATATTGGTAAATACGAAATGATTAATGAGAGTACTCTTCCAATCAAAAAACCGAGCATTGCACCTTCAAGTGTAGGAATGATAAAAACACCGACAAGAGGAGAAATAGCAATTATTGTGCCTGTTATTGATTTGTAAATATTAAGCTTTAAAAACTGTTGTTTCCCCTCTAAGAAGGCTAATAATATCATTGATATAATTGTTGGAGGGATGATGAATGAAAGTAGAAAAAACGCACTAGTAACATCCTTAAAAACCTCGTCAGATATATTCAGAAACAAAACTATGTTGTTAATATTATAAAAAAATAGTAATGAACCACCTACTGAAAGGATTGTTACTATAAAAACAGATGTACCAATTATTTTTTTTTCGTCAGCGACATTATCATTACACAAAGCTATGAACCTGACAACTGCTCTAGATAATCCAGCATCGAATATACTTGCATAACCCAGTATTGAAAACACTATCAAAAACAAACCGAATTTTTCTTGACCAAGTATGCGAGATAAGTAACCTATTGTTAGTAATGAAATTACTAAAGGTATTGATATTCCAACAAGGTTCCAAAAAGAATTTTTCCAAATCAAGATTTTACCTTTACAATAATAGAACAAAAAATAAAACAATAATACTCAAGATGAAATATAATTAATCAACTTGAAAATTTACGAAAATTGAATTTTTATTCAAGGAGATTGAAAATTTAAGAATAAAGAATAAAGAATTTATAGATATTTATTACTTAAAATTTCCTTTATGTAAACTGTAATATTTAATTCGAAAAAAATCACTTTTTTAAAAAAAATCTTAATGAGACAATTAAAATCGAAAATAACATACTAAAAACAACTACAAATATTACGATCAAAGCTCTTGATGGTTTAAATTTTTTCTCAGAAGCAACAGATGGATCAATTGTTTTCAAAACATATTCTTCGCGTACTTTTGCTAACATTACCGTTTTTGTTTGTTCTTCAATTAATGAAAATAACATTGCTCGAACATCGGCTATATTTGTTGACTCAATTTGCTTATTTAAGTAGGTTATGCTTAGTTCAGCTTCAGCTAAATCTCGATTTCGCATCTCCTCATTTATTTCATAAACAAGTTTATCAGTCCATTTTTTGGCTAAATATGGAGAATAATGTTGTATGCTTAGTTTTATCATACCCGAAGATTTATCCTTGCTAACATTAAAGATTTTTTTAAATTCTTCAAATGCTTCTTGATTACTAGGTTTTGCTTTATATGGTGCTTTAATTTTACGAACCCACTTTTTACTGTTCACATCATATTTTTTAGGATCGAAAAATATCTCACCTGTACTTCTATTCCAGCCTTTCGCAGCAACAATTTCAGCATACAGGTCATTTTCTTCAATGAACCTACTAATAAAATCTCTAGATTTTAAAATTTCCAATGCTAAACCTGATTTGTCACCTCCACTTAATCCACCAAGATTCACACCTGCTAATGCGGCTAAACCACCTAGCTGACCAGGTATTCGCAAACTTGACTCTTCGGAGACCGGTGCAAGCGTCACTTCACTTTTATAAATGTTGGGCAAGCTAAGTGCGTAAAATACAGCCGCTACACTAAACAGTATTGTTGTTACAATAATAATCCATTTACCCTGCCATAACGCTTTAAAAAGCTCTCGCAAATCAATTTCGTCGTCTGCCAGCGGCATTTGTTGTTGTTCTGTCATAACATTCCTACACTGCCTTGTTGGGAATCAACAAGGCATTAATTGTTATTTAAAATGAGTTCAGTGCAGCAATAGCCACGGCTGTTTGATAGAAAATCTGCGTTACTTGTGCCCACATACTTAAGCCATCTTTATATTCCGTATCCAGTGGCATAATGATCGTGTCGCCTGGTTTCAACTCGTCACTTGACGCGCTAAACCAGCGGCTTTGATTCGGGATCATAACTGAACCATCGGCACGAATAACAAAAACCCGTTTGTCATCTGCGCGTTTCCGTGCACCACCGGCTAAGGCTAAATAATCATTTACATTTAAACCGGTGCGGAAGCGATGCGAACCAGGATGTTGCACCTCGCCCATTATGGTGACTGAGGTTTGGGTACGTGGAATAAATAAACTATCTTGGTGCTCTACTTCAATATCATAATCGGCTTTACCCAATGCAATTTGATCCAAGTCCACCACCATGCGGCCTACAGGGTCAAGCGTTTGTAATTCATCAAGTAACGCTAATGGCGAACCGCCAGCACTTGGCAATGCGCTTTGTGTGGTCACCGCGCGGCTTGCCACATCCGACTTTAATTGTGCGAGCAGTTTTTCTGCTTGTTCGGCTTCACGCTTTTTAATGGCTTCACGGGTAAATACGGCACCGTAAGGATAAGCGTCTGAGGTAAAACCACCCGCACGCTTAATGACATCAGATAACTTTTCACCCTTTAACACTTGATATGTGCCAGGGAAACGCACTTCGCCCCGGACATTGACCAAACGTACCTGAGACCAATCTGGCGTGGTAAACACATTAACCCGATCACGGCTAGCTAAGCTGACATCTTGTTGTTCGCCACTGAGAATAGCGCCTAAATCAATATTAATATTTTGTTGTTCAACACCATTGCGTTCAACTTGCTGAGCCAAAAAGCGGCTTAATTCTGCACGGGGTAAGTACGCCGAGCTATTCAAGCCTGCTGCAGCTTGAATTAACATAGCCACATTGCCGTTTACGGGTAAAGGATACTCACCGGGGACTTTAACATCGCCACTTACCGACACAATCGGAATAACGCGACGATCGGTACTTTGTTTTGTTAACGTTTGTAATAAGGGATACAACAATTCACGACGTGTAAAATGCTTAGACAGCGCCAAATATTCTGGATTGACATACAGTTGCTGCAGCATATTCGCCACAAAACTCTCAATAAGGGCTTGTTCTGTTAACTCGTTCTCTTCAAATTTGAACTGCGTGCTGGCAATTAACGCACTGCTACTTTCTATTTGTTTAAAGAAGGTTGCCGTAATATCACCCGACAGTAATGCGTTCTCCGTAAAATGGGTTAACTTATTGTGCACTGCCTTACGAATGAAGGTGTTTAGTTGTTCACGTTCGAATGCTTGATTCACCTCATGAAACACCAATACGATGTCTTGAGGTTGTAACGTAAGTGGGCTAAATGCAACCGATTGACTCGTATCGACGGCATCCAATAAATTAAACTGCATTACCTCAACATCACCGCGATTATTAATGCGGCGCACCACCAAAGCATAATCGGTATCTGTACTGTGTAATAGATCTGACCACACATTGCCAAGTAAATGGTGTAACTGCATGCCCGTTTTCCAGGCATAACTTCCTGGCCGTGATACAGCACCAACGATAGTAACTTGATCGCGAACGCGCTGCGAGAGTAATGGCACTACCAGCTTATCACCTGAGCGTAGTGCAAAGTTTTGCGCACTGGTTTCATTTAAATTAAGATTAACCAATTCACGCCCATTTGGGCCTGAACGTTGCAATGACACCGCATTCACATGCGCTGACGCTTGCAAACCACCAGCCATCGTTAATAATTGCCCTAAGGTTTCACCTTGTGCCAACTCATAATACGCAGGGCGACGAACTTCACCTTCTATCGCAACCACCGCACCGGCAGGCGCAACAAACACAACATCACCGTGCTGCAGTGTAATATCGTTTGCGTTATTTCCTTTTAACAGCAAATCATATAAATCAAATCGCGCAGTTACCTTTCCATTACGGGTAACTCGAATGTCGCGCAAGCTACCAATATCAGAAACCCCACCAGACACAAATAACGCCTGCGTGACAGAGGTCAACGCCGATACCGCGTACATCCCTGGATTAGCCGCTTCACCTGCCACAAATACATTTATGGTTCGAAGCTGCCCCATCGTTACCGCGGCTTGTAAGCCAATATTGGCTTCGCTGATCCGATTACGAATTAAGCTACTGGCTTCGCTGAACGTTAACCCCACCACATTGACGGGACCTAAATCAGGCAGGTTTACACTGCCCTCGCGGTTCACCACAAGCTCATAATTATCGC
>Ga0209812_10001721_pt1 | contig 14426 bp, 7 predicted proteins | sample JI71714BDNA_FD_187502 | JGI IMG/M metagenome (GOLD analysis project Ga0209812, IMG submission 187502) | Wastewater effluent complex algal communities from Wisconsin, to seasonally profile nutrient transformation and Carbon sequestration -... | ecosystem: Engineered > WWTP > Effluent > Algae...
CAAGCGGATGGCGAAGGATCAGCCGGTCCCTTGCGTCGTGCGCGAAGCCGGGATCGCCGAAGAGGACTCACTCGCCGAAAACGTGATGCGCGTTGCGCTGCATCCGCTCGACCAGTTCCGTGCCTTCACCGCGCTGATCGAAGCCGGCCTGTCCGAGGAAGACGTCGCTGCGCGGTTCTTCGTGTCTGTCTCGACCGTACGCCAGCGCCTGCGGCTCGCCTCGGTCTCGCCCACCCTGCTCGAGATCTATGGTGAGGACGGCATCACGCTCGAACAGCTCATGGCCTTCTCGGTCACCGACAACCACGCGCGCCAGGAGCAGGTCTGGGAACAGGTCAATCAGGGGCACCATGTGCCGGCTTACCATATCCGCCGCTTGCTGACCGAAGATGCGATCTCCGCAAGCGACCGCCGCGTCCGGTTCATCGGCATTGACGCCTACACCGAGGCTGGCGGCTATGTGATGCGCGATCTGTTTTCGTCGGACGAGGATGGATGGTTGCAGGATCCGGCACTGGTCGAATTGCTGGTGAGCGAAAAGCTCTCGGAACTCGCACAGGAAATCGGTGCCGAAGGCTGGAAATGGGTCGAGGCCGCCGTCGACCTGCCCTATGGCTGCGAGCGCGGCAAACGCCGGATCGTCGGCACGACCGTTCCGTTGACCGACGACGAGCAGGCACGGCGCGATGTGCTGGTCGAGGAATATGACCGCATTGGCGACGACTACGGCGATGGCAGCGACCTTCCCGACGAAGTCGACGCGCGGCTGACCGAGATCGATGCCGAACTGACCGCCTTGAACAGCCGTCCCACGGTCTACGATCCGGACGACATGATGCGTGCTGGCGTGTTCATTTCGCTGACCCACGATGGTCGTCTGCGGATCGACCGCGGCTATGTCCGTCCTGAAGATGAACCTGTCGCTGAAAGCCAACATGACGGTGCGAACGATGCCAACGCAGACGTGTCCGAAGGCGCGACTGTCACCGTGGCAGGGCAAGCGGCGCCAATCGGTGGTGACGACGACGAAGATGAGGCGATCAAGCCGCTACCTGACAGGCTCGTTTCCGAACTCACCGCTGAACGCACGCTCGCGCTGCGCGATGCACTCGCCAACGCTCCGCAAGCCGCGTTCCTCGCCCTTCTCCATGCCCTCGTCCTGTCGGTGTTCCGTCCTCACGGCACCCATGGTTGTGTGCAAATCGGTGTGACCCAGGCCTGGCTCGGCAATGTCGCACCGAATTTGCGCGAGAGTGTCTGGAACCAGTCGATCCAGGCGCGGCATGAACATTGGGGTGAAAGGCTGCCAGATGAACCACAGGCGCTGTGGGACGCCCTCGCCGCTATGCCGCAGGATGAGCAAATGGCGCTGCTTGCACACTGTGTCAGCCACGGCGTAAACGCACTCTTTGAGCCGAGCAAGGGCTATGACGGACGCATTTCGGCGCATGGCGTGGCGCAGCGCATTGCCGCCGCCGATGCTCTGGCAGCAGTCGTCGGGCTCGACATGGCCGAGGCTGGCTGGACGCCAACGGTCGACAACTACCTCGGGCGGGTGACCAAACCCCGGATCATTGAAGCGGTTCGCGAAGCCAAGGGCGATGCGACCGCAGCCCTGATCGAACATCTCAAGAAGGGTGACATGGCACGCGAGGCCGAACGGCTGCTGAGCGGCACCGGTTGGTTGCCGGAACCCCTGCGGTTGCCGGTCATCGAAGGAGACGAAACTGAAATTGCGGTCCTGCCCGATTTCCTCGCGGATGATGCCGGACAGGCGGACGCCGACGGCGCCTTCGCGATCGCTGCCGAATGAACTTTGCTCGCGCGGGGCGGCCCCGGTCGCCCCGCGTGTCTTGCCCCCCCTCACCGATGAAGGAGCCTTGCCATGGCAATTCCTGACCATGCCCGCGTCAATTTCGAAACGCTGCTGCAAGCAGCACAAGCGGGCGATCTCGCGCTGATGGAATGCACCGAGGTTGCCAGCGGCGAAACCCGCTACGTTCTGTGCGCCGTTGGCCGTGACGCCGGCGACTATCTGATGACACCGTTCGGGCACCTCGCGCCGGGCAATCCCTACGAGGCCTATATTCCGCCTGCCTGATCCGGCCTGCACTTTCCCAACTTCATTGAAGGATTTCCGACATGACCAACTCGCCTTTGGCGGGGGCCTCCGCGCGCCCGCTTGCCGCTGCTTGCCCGCAGCAAACCGCTACCGCGATCATCACCGCAGCCCATGACCTGCTCGGCCACCTCGCCGCCGGTCGCCGGATCGACATGCCCGCCATTCGCACCGCCATGCAGTCCGCCCTTGGCGCAAGCGATGCGACTGGCGCGTGGGACTGGAAAACAGCCTACGAAGCCGTCGAGGTCGCGCAATTGCTGTTCATGCGCCGCTACGGCCCGGCGATCCATGCCAGAACCGCCGATCCGTTCGAACGGCTGACACTTGTCGAACGGATTGCCCGGCTCGCACCGACGCAAACCCGGCGCAGCGAGGAAATGCAGGCCTACCAGCAATTCTCGACCCCGCTGGGACTGGCATGGGTGACGGGGTTTGCTGCGGGCTTCCTCCCGGGCGAACTGGTGCTCGAACCTTCTGCAGGCACGGGACTGCTGGCGGTACAGGCTGAATTTGCCGGATGCAGATTGGCCGTGAACGAGGTTGCCGAAGTGCGTGCCGCCCTGCTTGGCAGCCTGTTTGCAGGCTCGCACGTGTCGATGCACGACGCAGCACAGATCCACGACCGGCTCGATGCCAGCCTCGTGCCGAGCTGCATCATCATGAACCCGCCGTTCTCGGCAGCGCTGAATGTCGAAGCCCGTGTGGCCGACGCAGCCATCCGGCATCTGTCATCGGCAGTGGCGCGGCTTGCCGACGGTGGACGGCTCGTCGCGATCACCGGGGCCAACTGCGCGCCAGATCACAAGGCATGGCGTGATGGTTTCGTCCGGATGCAGGACAACGCCCGGGTCGTGTTCAGCGCGAGCATTGTGGGCAGCGTGTTCGCACCGCACGGCACTACGGTCGAAACCCGGCTGACCGTGATCGACAAGGTTCCCGCAGACGATGCGGCGCAATTTCCCCCATCGCCGGGCATGGCTCCCGATCTTGCGACCTTGCTGCGCTGGTTGGCCGACAGCCTCCCGCCACGTAAGCCCATCGCCGCATCAGCTCTTCAGCCACTGGTAGCTGCCCGTAATTCAAATGCGATCAAAGCCAGCCCAAGGCCGAGACTGGCTGCAGCCCCGATCCCTGCGACATCCGGCGTGCCGCTCGACTATCATGTGATCGACTGGTGTGCTCCGAGCGACGGCAAGCTCTCCGAAACGCTCTATGAGCCCTACACCCTCCAATCGATCCGCATCGCGGGCGCTCAGCCGCATCCGACGCGTCTGGTGCAATCAGCCGCGATGTCCTCGGTCGCGCCGCCCAAGCCGAGCTATCGTCCCCATCTGCCCGCTGGCCTCGTCGAACAGGGGCTGCTGTCGGATGCCCAGCTCGAATCGGTAATCTATGCGGGCGAAGCCCATGCCGACCATCTCGCCGGCAGCTGGTCCGTTAATGCGACCTGGGACAAGGTGGAAGCCGCGCCCGATGATTGCGACACGGCCGTCCGGTTCCGCAAGGGCTGGTTCCTCGGTGATGGCACCGGAGCTGGTAAAGGGCGTCAGGTTGCAGGGATTGTGCTCGACAATTGGCTCAAGGGCCGAACGCGCGCAGTCTGGATTTCGAAATCCGACAAGCTGCTAGAAGATGCGCAGCGCGACTGGAAGGCTCTGGGGCAAGAGCCCTTGCTGGTCACGCCGCTCGCCCGCTTCCGCCAGGGTACGCCGATCCGGCTCGAGCAAGGCATCCTTTTCACGACCTATGCCACGCTACGCTCCGACGCGCGCGAAAACCGGGTTTCCCGGGTCCAGCAGATTGTCGATTGGCTGGGGACCGACTTCGACGGGGTCATTGTCTTCGACGAGAGCCATGCCATGCAGAATGCCGGTGGCGGCAAATCCGAGCGGGGCGATTGCGCCCCCTCGCAGCAGGGACGGGCCGGACTGCGCTTGCAGCATGCCCTCCCCGATGCCCGGGTCGTCTACGTCTCTGCAACCGGGGCGACCACGGTCGAGAACCTTGCTTATGCTCAGCGGCTCGGCCTGTGGGGCGGCGCTGACTTTCCCTTCGACAAGCGCACAGACTTCGTCGCGGCCATCGAAGCGGGCGGGGTCGCAGCGATGGAGGTGCTCGCCCGCGACCTGAAAGCGCTCGGTCTCTATGCAGCCCGTTCGCTGTCCTATGAAGGCATCGAATATGAGCTACTCGAGCACCAGCTCACCGCTGACCAGGTTCGCATCTACGATGCCTATGCGGGGGCGTTTCAGGGCATCCACAACAACTTGGACTCAGCGCTGGAGGCCGCCAACGTCACGAGCAGCGAGCGTACTCTCAATCCACAGGCGAAGTCGGCAGCCCGTTCGGCGTTCGAATCCGCCAAGCAGCGTTTCTTCAATCACCTCATCACGGCGATGAAGACGCCAACGCTGATCGCCGCGATCGAGCAGGGCCTCGCCGATGGCCACGCCGCTGTAGTGCAGATCGTATCGACCGGGGAAGCGCTGCTGTCGCGCCGCCTTGCCGGCATCGATCCGGGCGAGTGGAACGACGTTCAGGTCGATATCACGCCCCGCGAATATGTTCTTGATTACCTCCTCCACAGCTTCCCGACCCAGCTTCACGAGAGCTTCACTGACGGCGACGGCAATCTCGCGTCGAGGCCAGCCTATGACGAGGATGGCAATGTCGTGCAGTGCCGCGAGGCTTGTCAGCGGCGCGACCGGCTGATCGAACAATTGGCATCGATGGAACCGGTGCAAGGTGCACTCGACCAGATCGTGCAGCGGTTCGGGACAGATATGGTGGCCGAGGTAACTGGTCGAACGCGGCGGATCGTCCGCAAGGTCGATGCGAATGGCGACCGGCTCGCGGTAGAGAGCCGGCCTGCCCATGCCAACCTCGCCGAAGCGCAGGCATTCATGGAGGATCGCAAGCAAATCCTCGTATTCTCCGATGCCGGGGGCACAGGACGCAGCTACCATGCCGATCTGGGCGCGAGGAACCAGCGGCTGCGCCATCACTATCTGCTGGAAGCAGGCTGGAAGGCCGATGCCGCGATCCAGGGCCTGGGCCGCACCAACCGCACCAATCAGGCGCAGCCGCCGCTGTTCCGGCCGGTGGCCACCAATGTCCAGGCCGAGAAACGCTTCCTTTCAACGATCGCCCGGCGGCTCGACACTCTGGGTGCGATCACGCGCGGACAGCGGCAGACCGGTGGTCAGGGACTGTTCCGGCCCGAAGACAATCTCGAAAGTCCTTATGCACGCGATGCCCTGCGCCAGCTCTATGTGCTACTCTATGCCGGCAAGGTCGAGCAGTGCTCGCTCGCGACGTTTGAAAGCATGACCGGCCTGTCGCTGACCGACGGCAGCGCGTGCCTCAAGGACGAGTTGCCGCCGATCACGACCTTCCTGAACCGGCTGCTGGCACTCACCATCGACATGCAGAACGTGCTGTTCGCGGTGTTCGAGCAGTTGCTTAGCGCCAAGGTCGAGAGCGCAATCGCGGCGGGCAGTTACGATCTCGGGCTGGAAACGCTCACCGCAGACAGCTTCACCGTCACGGGCAGCGAGCCGATCTACGTCCATCCGGCCACGGGCGCAGAGACCCGGTTGCTGACGATTTCAATGAAGGAGCGCAACCAGCCGGTCTCGCTCGAGCGGGCGCTCGAACTGCGGCGTGAACCCGGCGCGAGGCTATTGGTCAATGCCCGCTCGCGGCGCGCTGCTGTCCAGCTGCCCGCCCGCAGCGTTATGCTCGACGATGGCGAGGTTGAGCGCCGCATCCGGCTGATCCGGCCGATGGAGCGGCTGAACTTTGCCCTGACCCACCTTCCCGAGACCCACTGGGAGGAGGTGGACGAGCGGACATTCGGGGTAGTCTGGCAGGACGAGGTGGCGCATGTCGATGAATTCACGACAAGCGAACTGCACATCGTCACCGGCCTGCTACTCCCCATCTGGAAGCAGCTTCCCGAAGAATCGACCCGTGTCTACCGGCTTCAGACCAACGATGGCACCCGCATCGTCGGGCGCAAGGTTTCTGCAGCTTGGGCAGCTGGTGCGACGGCAAAGCCCGACGCGCCAGTGCTTTCGCCACCCCAGGCACTCGCGTTGCTGCGTACAGGCCAAACCATGCTCGACCTTGCCGATGGGCTGCAATTGCGCCGGGCTCGGCTCATGCAGGTGAACCGGATCGAACTCACCGGGTTTGGTTCGACGGCGGTCGACCGGCTCAAGGCCATGGGGCTGTTCTCCGAGATCATCAGCTGGAAGCTGCGTCTGTTCGTGCCTGACGACATGGTGACAGGGTCGGCAGTGATCGAGCGGCTCTTCGAACGGCACCCTTTGACGCGCATCGCCGACCGGAAGGCGGCCTGACATGGCCAAGCTCTCCACGCGCGCGGCAGAATTGTCGGAACGGCTTGCGCGGGACGTGCAGGCCGTTTGCCGCCATTACCTGCCTGCAGGCAGACGCGAGGGCCGTTACTGGATGGTTGGCGATGTCGCCGGAACGCCCGGGCGCAGTCTCTACGTCCGTCTTTTCGAAACCGAACGCGGCGCGATCGGCAACTGGGTCGATGCCGCAACCGGTGAGCATGGCGATCTTCTTGATCTCATTCGGCTCAACCAACGGCATGGGCGACTATCCGAAACCCTTGAGGAAGCCGAACGATTTCTGAGACTGCCGCCATCGGCTGCGGACGATCAGCGCGGCGCCACGTCATTTGCCACGCCCGCGCGCGCAGGTTCCGCAACCGCTGCCTTACGCCTGTTTGCCGCCTCGAAACCACTGACCGGATCACTGGCCAGCACCTACCTGCGATCGCGTGGCATCACACGCGTATCCGACCTGCCAGCCCTGCGCTTCCATCCGCGATGCTATTACAGACCAAATGAGGACGATGATCCAGCAACAGCTGGCGCTTTCCCGGCGCTGATCGCAGCAGTAACCGACAACGGCGACGTGCAGACCGGCACCCATCGCACCTGGCTCGATCCATGCGGCTGCGCGACGGCCAAAGTCGCATCGCCGCGCAGGGCGATGGGCAACATCCTCGGCAACGCCGTAAGGTTCGGATCTGCGGATGATGTCATGATCGCAGGCGAAGGCATCGAAACCATGCTGTCGTTGCGCGAAGTTCTGCCAACCATGCCGATGGCAGCCGCGACATCGTCAACCCATCTTGCCGCCATTCTGTTTCCGCCAACACTTCGATGTCTCTACGTCGCACGTGACTTGGATGCTGCAGGCGACGCAGCGTTTGGCGTCCTGACCGAGCGCACACAGGCAGCAGGGATTGAACTTGTATCACTCATGCCTGACCTCGCTGACTTCAACGACGACCTCCGCGAGCATGGCGTTGCTGCACTGGCGGAACGGGTCCGCCATCATCTCCGAGCGCAGGATCAGACACGCTTTTTCGTCGACATTGGCTGAGCCGATACGGAGTTGGAAGATGGGGAGATGACGGCGTGCATAGGACTTGAGCCAAGACCTGGCCCAGCCCGGCCTTCTTCGAGTGGCGTCCAAAAGACCGGCTGCCGCGAGGCCGCAATGGCGGTCATGCGGCTATTTTCCGGCGGCGCATCCGCGCCTTTCCATCGCGAACCAAAATAGCCGCCCGTCCGCCATCCTCCGCTGCGCTTCGGTCCATACGGATGCAGCCTCGCGGCAGCTGGTCAGAGGGACGCCCATAAAGGCCGGGCAAAGTGCCCGGTCCCAAGGCCCCAAGGACCAACGCAATGACCATCATGCCCGATTCAGAACCCGAACACGAAACCTCAGCCACCGCCCATCTTCTCGATGAAATCGCACTTTACGGCTATCGCCCCTTCTCCGACGAAGCCGACCCGCGACCGCTCCCCGAAGAGCGCATCGCCGCTGGCGCCGTCGCCGACATGTTCGATGCTCTCATCGCCACCATGATCGACACAAGGCTCGAACCCGATCTGGAGGACCTGTGCTGGTCGCTCGCCAATCTCTTCCACCGCGCCGAAGGCCGGATCCAGCGCGAGCTCGACGACAATGAAGATGCTCAGAAGCGCAGCCAGCGCGAGCAGGATGGCTCCGAGGTCAAGTCGGTCGAACTCGAACGTCTGCTTCGCGAAGGCACCGGCTTGATCGAACGCCGCAACGCCATGGAATTTATGCGCGATGCTGCCGGAGAACAGTTCGAAGCACATTTCCGCAAGGCCTGGACCCCGCGTACCGGGTCACTCGTCAATCATCGCACTATGACCGCCGCGATGATCGATAGCCGCGACTTCCTCGCTGCCAAGCGTCGCTCAGAAACCGAGCCGCTGCTGCCGGTAGGCACCCGCATCGCGTTCACTTCCGGACCTGAGTATCAGAACCACAACCGGATATGGGCCGTGCTGGACAAGGTGCTCGCCAAATATCCAGACATGGTCCTGTTTCACGGCGGCAATCCTACCGGCGGCGAACACATTGCCTCGCTCTGGGCGCGCAACCGCAAGATCACCCATGTCGCGTTCCGGCCAGACTGGAATCGGTTCAAGAAAGCAGCGCCATTTCGTCGTAATGATCAGATGCTGGTAGCACTGCCCAAGGCCGTGGTCGCTTGTCCGGGCAATGGCATTAATGCCAATCTGGTCGACAAAGCTCGCAAGCTGGGGATTTCGGTGTGGCCGATTGAGTGAGAGCTATCGGTCCTGATTACAGCGATCTTATGTGCCTCAACAACGGCAGCTCGCGACCCAGTTCAAGACATTCAGTGTTGTCGATGAGAGCGGCGCCTCTTGCTGAAACCTCCCATTTTGGTCGCGTAAACCAGCCGGTCGGCTTTGCGCCCCATTATTGTCGTTCAAGAAGAAAAGGCTTAAGCTCGGATTAGGCCATCCGTTCAGGCACCAACTGCGGGTGGGTTGGCATCGCGAATGATTGAAGTTTCCGCTCTTAGATCTGAGCACGCAGGATCGCGTAAGCGCGCCGGTGCAACAATTAGTCGTCTGCGCGCGGCCAACGGGCCCGCCCACGCCCTTTGCGGATCACATCCACAACTCGTGTGCCCTCAACGACGATACCTGCAATCAGGCTTGGCTGTTGATCATTAATCGGCTTGACGAACGGCGCGACCGGCTGAAAATCCGGCGTCATCAGCCAAGTTCGCTCATCGCCAGCCGCGTTTGCCACGACGCGATAGGGACCGGGCTCCGGCGGCTCATCTATGTCCAGTCGCCGTTTGAAGGATGCCGACGTCCATTTCTGGGCGCCACCAGCGAGTGCCTCCGCCCGGAACCGCTTCCAGAGCTCGGCAGTGTCCGCGCTCGGCCATTCCCCTCCGTCGGTCAGGACGGCAATCTCGTTGCTCTCTAGCCAAGCTCGCATTTCGGCCGGGGTTACGAAATTGGGATCGGTCGCTTCAATCGCGGCGATCGCCGCACGGCGTGACGGCAATCCGGCGCGGATCAACATCGACATCATGAAGCGCGGCACGCCAGTCTCCAGCGCGGCCGCACCACCACCGGCGACGATCTCCGGCTCCCAGCCGAGACTGGCGCGCCGCGTGCGGATCGCCTCCAGCGCCCAGACCAGCCGATACATGAAGGCATCCTCGATAACGCGCATATGATGCGGACCGATCTCGGAAACTTCGGCGCCGGATACCCATTGTTTGAGCAGGGCTCGCCAGTTTCCGGGCAGCGCGTTGCGCTTGTCGGGAATGAAGGGCCTCATCACCAGCAAGTGCTCCGCGAGACCGGCCAGCGCCTCGGCGAGCACATTGGCATCGCCGGGCAGCGACGCCAGATCGGCCTGGTCGACCAGCACGCCGAGGTCAGCCGCCATGGCGTCGATCTTCAATCCGGCCTCGAGCCCGACGCCCATCGCGAAATGGCCGCGCCGGGCCTCAGGCGTGGTTACGGACCAGATGAGATTGGCGCGGGCTTCGAGCACCAGGCGATGCGCCTTCTCGATTTCCTCGCCCTCCCGGCCAATCTGGCGAGCCCATAGCGATCCGGTCAGCGCCTGGTCGATCAGCGCGGGCAAATCCGCTTGGTCGGCGTCGAGTGCTTCGATGAGGCCGAACACCGTGGCGTCGAGCCGTTCGACCAATTGCGACAACGGCTCTTCGTCTATCGCGTCGCTATCGTCATCGCCGCCGCTCCCATCGTCGCCATCATCGTCGGCGGCGACAGCGACATCGTCGTCATCTGCATTGGGCAGCGCCGCCGGTGCGTCGGCCTCCTCATCCTCCGACCGCCAGGCTTCGCGGGCGTTGGCGAGATACTCAAAGGCATCCTCGCGATCGAGCACGCCCTCGCGGCTGAGGCGATCGAGAATCTCCGCGACAATCTGGATCAGGCCGCTCTTGAGCGTCCGAGCCTTGGACGACTGGACAAGTTTGCGCCATTCCCCCCGGCGGCGTGCGACCTTGTCGAAGGCGACATGCGCGATCAGCCCCTCGACATCGACGAAAGCGCGTCCCGCCCGTCCGGCGACATTGGCAAATTCCTCGCCGCCGATGATCTCGCCAGACCTGACGAGCGCTGGGACCAGCAGAACCGCCGCATTGAGGTTCAGACCCTGCGAGAGCGTTGGAGAGGCGACGATTACCTTCAGCACACCTTCGGCCAGCAGCACTTCCAGCTCGCGCAAGAATGGGCTTGGCAAACGACCGTGATGGATCGCCACACCGATCTTCAGGCAAGCGACCGCTGGGTGCTCCTCGCCGAGCCATTCGGTGCCCACCTCAAGCGCGCGGGAAATGGCTGCCTCGTCATCGAGCAGGGAGCTGAGATAGCCCTTCCGTACGAACATGCAGGCTTGCTTGCCATAGCCCTCGACCCAATTGGCCTGGGTGCAGAAGATCAGGGTGCGTTTTCCCTGCGCGGCGAACTCCCAGGCCGCGAACAGCGCGAGCTGTGCGGCCTTGCGCGGATAGGGCTTGCGATCCGGCTTGATCGCTGCCTTCTCCGCCACGAAGCCGTCGATGAACGGCACATTCTCATTGAGGTCGAGCGTCAGCCTCGCTTCGGTCTGCGCGGCATTCCAGGCGAGGAAACCGTAGCGCTGACGCGTCGGGCGCCAATCGCTCCGAACGGCTTCGCCGGGCTGGTCGCTGCGAATCCATGCGGTCAGATCGTCCAGCTCGGCGCCGCTTGGCAGGATCGCCGAAAGGCAGACGATGCGACGGTTCGCTGCGTCCGACCGAAGCAACAGCCGCTGGACCAACGTCTCGAAGCGGATTTCGCGTTCGCTCGGGCCAATCATATGGCCTTCATCGAGAACGATCAGGCCGACATCGTCGATCAGTCCGGGATCGTTGCGTAGCGCGAAGTCGAGCTTCTCGGGGGTGGCGATGATGATCTCGCGAGACCGCAATGCATCCTCATCGCCGCTAGATACGCCGCTTGCCCCATAGAGCGACGACACGCTGAAGCCGAGCGGCGCGAAAGTGCGGCGAAAGGACCGCTCAGTTTGGGCGGACAAGGCTCGCAGTGGCGTAACGAGCAGCACGCGGCGTCCGGTCGAGAGCGTCATCAGCGCGGCGATCTCGGCAACGCGGGTCTTGCCGGCGCTGGTCGGCAGCGACACCACCAGATCGTCGGTGAGGTTGGTCGACCGGCGCGCGGCATCACGCTGTGAGGGCCAAAGCTCCACCTCCGCGGTGCCGCGCGCGTATAGCAGACCGATGAACAGGTCGCGCAGCTCGGGATAGCGCTCGGCGCCGCCTTCGGGGGGGTCGACTGGCAGGGTGCGGTGGAGCGAATGTTCCCACAGATCGTCGATCAAATGGCGGCAGAGGGCGATCGTCCACCAGAGCGGGACCATGCCGGCATTGTCTGCGATTCGCCCGGCGGTCGCGAGCAGGTCGCGGGCGTCTTGGATGAGCGCATCGTCGCCCGTCTGCAGCCCGAAGTCGAAATAGGCGACCGCTCTGCAAATGGTGCCGTTGAGGATGATGGCGAAGGTCTCATCCAGGTCGGCATCATCGGCATCGGCGAGCGCGGCGGCTATGGACTCGTCGTCCACATCGTCACCGGCCAGCCACTCGCGGACATAGACGCGAAGCCGGTCGAGATCGCGCAGGATCAGCAGCTTAATCGCCACTTCTCCCGGCGCGAAGTTGAGATCGTCGGGTGCTTCGCTGAACAGCGAATAGGCTACTGCGGAATAGCCTGCGAGATGATAGGCCGCCGCCGCCAATGTTCTGTGGAAGCCGAGATCCTTGTCTTCTGGATTCGCGTTGCGGACCAGTGCTTCGAACGCCGTGGCGGCGCGATAGAAGCCTTGACCCGACAAAGGCGTCGAGCCTTCCTGCGATCGTAGCGCGAGCGATGCGCGCAGCACTGCGAAGCCATGTTCGGCGAGATCGGTCTCGATCGTCGCCCCGAGCGGTGGAGCGTCCGCGGGGAGCACGCCGTCGGCACGCATGAGCGACCACGCCGTTCCCCTGGAAGTGAGCTGGCCCCAGGCACCGGACTGCGTCGCCGTCGTGAGAAAGCCGCGTAGTTCCTCAATCGTCTCCAAGGTTTTCCACCTCCTCATAGACCTCGGCGATAAAGTCCTGGTGGTCCTCAATCCGCAGATTGACGGCGAATTGCCGGCGGGCGTTGCTGGCCGCGTCGAGATCTGCCTTCAGGGCGGCCGGCGGCGCATTGCCCGACAGGGTGAACAGCATATGGTCGATGCGGGCAGGCGGGACTGCCTCAAGCCCGACCTCGTCGCGGATCAGCCGGCCGAGCGCGACATCATCCTCGTCGTCGCTTTCCAGCAGCAACTTGGCAACGAACAGCAGTGAACCGGGCGTGCAGCGCCCATTGTCGCGGTTCAGAACCTCGCGCGCCTTGGTAATGGTGGACTTGTTCAGATTGGCGGCACTTTTGGCTTCACCCTTGAGCAGCCAGAGCTTGCCGCTCTCGCTCTCGCCCACGCCGATGAAATCGTCGCCGCGCATAGCCATTTCCCGGCCGTCCTTGTAGCGCAGGCGCCGCACGGGAACACGAAGATCAACCATCTCTTCGACCAGCTCTGTTGCGACGATCTCGCCCAGATCGCCCGAACGTCCTTTCTTGCCCTGGGGCAGTTCGGCATTCAGGATCTTGGCGGCAGCCTTGTATCCCAGCCGCTCCACATCGGCGGCGATATGTTCGAGCCGATCATAATGGGAGCGAACAGTTTCGATCAGGCTGTCGCGAACCTTGTCGCGACCATCTGCCTTCTCGACGAGCGTCCAGTAAGACCGCCGTCCGTTTGCGTCGACTGTCCGGTCGCACCATTTTTCAAAAAGTGCCACAAAGCCCCCCGGGATTACCTGTGTACGCAATGCCAACCGCCTTGTCGCGCCACTGTGGTCGAATCACAGAAACGCTTATCAGGCAAAGTATTGTGTCACCGCAATATCGCCACCAGCGCGTAAAACAGATCGTCGAGCGCAGAGTAGCTGTTTACGCCAACAGGCTGCTCTGGCCAACCGTTGGCTCTCAAATTGCGGATACTAGAGAGCCAGCACAGATGGCAGCCTTTCGTAATATTTACCTAAGTGCCACAAGTCCGCTTTCGGCCCAGATTCCGCCGCTCTGCGATGCCGGTCGTGCGAACGCTGAACGTCGGCTTCTGACAAGAACTGCCGTCCGACATGCCACACCCGAACTGCGGCTTTGTCCCAGATTCAGACGTCCAACCCTTAGTGCCGAACTTCGGCTCCTTCGTTGACCACGCAAGCCCCCACCCCGCTCTTCGTGGCCAATCCGTTGGCCGACCCCAAGCCTCCTTCAATCAACCCGTAAAGGGTCCGCTACGCTGCGCGTGCGGCCACTGCGTCTGCGCCTTCGTGGTGATTGCGGCTTTGCGCCGTCTGTCCGGGGCCTGTCGAGCGGGGATGGTCCCTGCTCCGAGACAGGAGCTCGAACATGTCACTCACCATCGCACAGCGTCACGCCTGGAGTCTCGCCCGCACACTAATGGTCTGCGTCACCCTGTTCCAAGCCGGTAATGGCTTTGCCGCCGTTCCCACCGCTGAATTCGATGGCGATGCTGACAGCGTGATTCACGAATATGACCCGTTCAATCCCTGAGCGCGCCAAATCGCGTTGCGCCGCATGGCTGGATGCCCATCGGGTATTCCAGCCGATGCGCAATTCTGCTATGGATTCCATGCACATTGCGCTGCGGTGGAGGTGGAGAGCGCGTCCCTTGCCCTTGGTTCCAAGGAGGACGCCATGCTGATCGGCTTTGCCCTGATAATCGTCGCAGTATTCCTGTGCTGCGCGCTTCTATTCCGCCTTTCGATTTACGCCCTTCCGCTGTTCGTCGCGTTTCTTGCGGGTTCGGCGACTTACCGCACCGATAGCGG